>JRYK01000915.1_pt1 | contig 10966 bp, 9 predicted proteins | sample 235381 | NCBI WGS metagenome assembly JRYK01 (sample SAMN03074220, study PRJNA261476) | activated sludge metagenome | biome: Wastewater Treatment Plant; feature: Wastewater; material: Activated sludge; isolation source: activated biomass of a wastewaster treatment plant treating hydrocarbon... ...
CGAACCAGACTTCTTTGGTGCCGTTGCCCGACAGAAAAACAAGCACTATAAAAATCGGGAATATGGCCAATCCGCCCACAGGAGGTATAGCCCTCTCGTGACGTTTTCGGCCGCCCGGCTGGTCTATAAAGCCGGTCTTGGATGCGAGGCCGCAGAGAAGCGGGATGGCGGCGATAACAGCGAGAAAAGCGGTAAGTCCGTATATCATATGCGATCCGATAAACGAGTCCCCTTAAGCGGTGTTTTGCGCCCGCGTGAACTGATATGATAATTTAATCGATCACAATTCCCGAACCCAATGCATGGAAACATTCGACAAAAACCATTCCAATCTTCCCTATACGAGTGGAGTCGCCTCAATGATGGGGCATCCATTAATCTGTCGTTTTTAGTGAGCCCGGAGTTGAACATCCGAGTGTTCCGACCCTAGATGTATGTACACAAATGACTGCTTTAACCTCCTGAATTGATTTGATAAAGTTTATACCAAACAGATTGTTATACAAGAGTCGGATCGAGAAATACCGGGAAGTGCCTTATAATAATACAACTTTATTTATACCGGATAAACATGAATCGTAATCCAATCCGGATAACTTCGAAACGCTTTATAATCATAAATTTTGCATTATAATTCTATGAGTCCGAGCAATCAATTTTCCAGTCACATCCATGGCTCAGAGAATAACACTAACCTAAATTTATGGAGAGAACAAAACCATCGCCATCGTCCGGAATAACTGACCAGCAGCACGCTGATCCCGCACCCAGGACTGATCCGGAAAGCAGACATATTCTCACCGTACGCGAACCGCAGAAGGGTATTTCGCTGAGGCTGAAAGAACTCTATGAATTCCACGAATTAATATACTTTCTTGTATGGCGGGACCTTAAAGTCAGATACAAACAAACCGCGCTCGGAGTGGCGTGGGCGGTACTGCAGCCCTTCCTGACGATGATCGTTTTCACCATATTTTTCGGGAATCTGGCAAACGTACCTTCGGACGGACTGCCCTACCCCATTTTTTCTTTCACGGCACTTCTGCCATGGCAGCTCTTCTCGAACGCGCTGACGACCGCGAGCAACAGTCTCGTCAACAACCGGGACCTGATAACGAAGGTATATTTCCCCAGGATAATACTTCCCTTCGCATCCATAATCGCCGGCCTTGTCGATTTCTGTATTGCGTTCCTCGTCCTGGCGGGAATGATGATCTATTACGGTATAGTCCCGTCAGCGGCCGTAATCGCACTCCCGCTTTTCATATTGCTCGCGATGATAACCACACTCGCAGTGAGCCTGTGGCTTTCGGCGCTTAACGTTCAATATCGCGATATACGCCATATTGTTCCGTTCCTGACACAAATCTGGCTGTTCGTTACGCCGATTGCATATCCGAGCAGCCTTGTGCCTGAGAAATGGCGGTTCCTGTACGGACTTAATCCCATGGCCGGGGTCGTCGAGGGTTTCAGGTGGGCGCTGCTTGGCAAATCGACCATAGACGTACCGCTCCTTCTGGTTTCGTCCTTCATGGTCGTTTGTCTCCTTATAGGCGGGCTTATATATTTCAGGCGCATGGACAGAACATTTGCGGACGTGGTATAAGAAAATGAGTGAAATCATCATAAAAGTCAGAGACATCGGGAAAGAATATCGTATAGGAGAGAGGAACGAATATAAGACTCTCAGGGACAGCATTACGAGCTTCACCGACAAGGCCGCAAAGAAACTTGCATCGGTTTTTCAAAACAAAACAGAGAGCGGTGGTAACGGATCAGGCACCAACGGGAACACACTTTATCAGCGCGCCCCGGGAACCGGGGAGCGTGTAAGGAACAAATGGGATACCCACTCTTATCCCAACTACTTCTGGTCCCTCAGAAACATATGTTTCGATGTAGCTCAAGGTGAAGTGGTCGGGATCATCGGAAGGAATGGAGCCGGCAAGAGCACGCTCCTGAAAATAATCACGGGTATTACAGAGCCCACCGAAGGCCGGATAGAGATATACGGCAGGATAGCTTCCCTGCTCGAGGTCGGCACCGGATTTCACCAGGAGCTGACCGGGAGGGAGAATATTTACCTAAACGGCGCGATACTCGGAATGAGAAGACAGGAGATCGACAGGAAATTCGACGAGATCGTCGCATTCTCGGAGGTGGAGCAGTTCATCGACACACCGGTTAAATTCTATTCCTCCGGCATGCGCGTCAGGCTCGGGTTCTCTGTCGCGGCACATCTCGAACCCGACATATTGCTTATCGACGAAGTGCTCGCGGTGGGGGACGCCGCATTTCAGAAGAAGTGCCTCGGGAAGTTGAATAACGTGGCAACGTCTGAAGGCAGGACGGTGCTCTTCGTAAGCCACGATATGGCCGCCATTCTTTCGTTATGCCACAGGTCAATATTCCTGGAAAACGGACAGAAGGTCTCTGAAGGGAAGACCGACGAAGTGGTGCAGCAGTATATGCAATCAATGAGCTCGACCTACGAACTCCCGCTCGACCAGAGACCGGACCACGAAGGCGACTGCAGCGTTACGGCGACCTCTATCAAAATCGAGAATTCGGAACCCGGCATGCCCATACAGCCCGGTTGCAAATTGAAGATCAAGATCGGTTATACGGCCAGGAACCCGATCCGGTACCCGCGATTCATCATTAAAATACGCGATTTCAGGACACGGGTGAACATACTGCGGCTCGACAGCGATATGTTAAACGGACTCCCTGACGTACTGCCCGCCGAGGGTTATGTTACATGTCTGACGGATGAAATATTCCTCACCCCCGGCAGGTGCATAGCGGACATCGAGATCAGGAGAGGCATGGTCAGCGCCGATAAGATCGAAAGCGCGGGATACTTCGATATAGAGACAGAGGACGTTTACGGATCCGGCAAAATACCCGAGCGCGAACAGGCCACCTCCCTGGTCAGATATAAATGGTCAACTGAAAACGAATAGCGTCAGGAACTGATCACGGAAATTATATAAACGTTTGCCGCGATCCCGGGAATCTACATGACTGAAATTCCGTTCCTACCGGTAATTACGGCTTTTTAGATCCCGATAAATTCATCGAAGAAGCTATCGATAGTACATTAGCAGAGAGACCGTTATTGATATATCATATGAAGGAAAAACATAATATTACGGCTAACTTTATAAAGCCGTGATTTTGGAAGAAGGAGTCGGGCGGCCCTAGCGGAGCCTACTATCATGTCGGTTAAGATACCCATTCTCATGTACCATCAAATAAGCGACGATGTTCACCCCCAGTTCAGGAATTACACCGCTACGGTCAAAGCATTCCGTGAACAAATGAAGATTTTGAAGACGCTCGGCTTCGAGACTATTACGTTCGATCAATTACTCGACTGCAGGGAAGGGAAAGCGAAACTGCCGCAGAAACCGATCATAATCACGTTCGATGACGCTATTGAGGATGCTATAAACAACTCGGTACCCATACTGGAGAATGTCGGTTTTAAGGCCGTATATTATGTGACAACCGGCTACGTGGGGACAAAAAGCGATTGGATGATNNGAAGTCAGACACATGGCTTATCCTCACGGCGCCTTCAACAAGAGTGTAAGGGATCTCGCCTACGAATCCGGTTACTATACGGCTACCACATGCGAGCCCACATTCGCAAAGCTAAGTGACGATCCCCTGAGCCTGCCCCGCTTTAATATCGGGATGGAGGACACTCTGCTCGACTTTATCTCAAAGCTGTACATCGCCAAATCACCGACGGTCATTCTGAAATATTACGATGGGGCCTTAAGGAAAAAGATACCGGCGCCGGTCAGAAAATTTATAAGAAAGTATATACTCAAGAGAAAAGGCGGCTGACGCCAAATGTATAAAATCAGCGTAGTCATACCTACCTTTAACCGCTGCGATTCGGTCAGGCGGGCATTGACGGCGTTGTCCGCTCAAACATTTCCAGCCGGAGATTTCGAAGTGATCGTCTCGATAGACGGCTCTGAGGACGGCACCCGCGAAATGGTATCCGGATTCAGCTCCCCGTATGAGCTCAAATATATCTGGAAGCAAAACGGAGGGAAAGCATCGGCATGCAACCGCGCGATCCAGGAAACGAACGGAGACCTCCTGGTCATGATCGACGACGACATGGAGCCCACACCCGAGTTCCTGAGAGGACATCATGAATCGCATCAGAAGAACCCGAGGGCCGGTGTGTTAGGCGCCGCACCTATAATATTGGACGGCGATCCGCCGCCGGTCGTGACTTATATCGCGGATAAATTCAATACACATCTTGAAAAAATATCACAACCGGGTTTCAAGATAAGGATATGGGATTTCTACGGCGGGAATTTTTCGATAAAGAAAGAACTTATCTCGGAAATCGGCCCGTTCGACGAAAGCTATAAGGCTTATGGATTTGAAGACGTGGAATTCGCGAACAGGATCCTGAAGTCAGGTATAAGAATCATATACAGCGGTGACGCCAAATGCATACAACATTACGATGACGACTACAAGGGTGTTGCCCGGAAAACAATCAATACGGGCAAGAATGTCATTCACCTCGTAAGCTCTCACCCCGAGACATTCAACGAGCTGAAACTGATCGAATACAACTTTACCGGCTGGAAATGGCGCTCGCTTCGCATGGCGATGATAAGACTCAGCATGCTGATGCCGTTTATAACGAATTTGATAATATATCTCGTTGACTGGGCCGGGAAACATAAGCCGCATCAATTCGCTCGGCTGAACGGTCTGGCAATGGACTATTTCTTTTGGCTTGGGGTCTGGATCGCGTTAAGAACTAACAAGAACCGGAAAGAGCTCGAATCCAGAATCAAATCGTATCAAAGACCCAAGGATGTCTAAAACAGTTACATATTACATCGACAGCAAATACTTCGGCGGCGCCGAGCAGGTTCTCTACACTCTAGTGAAAGGGTTGGACAGGGATGTGTGGAACCCGGTTCTTGTGTATCATCCGTATCCGGGTATTTCTCCTTTTATCAGAGGGATCGAGAATGAAAATGTCAAAACGATTCCGACCCCTGAAATCCGGAGCTACCGTGATATCGGCTCTATCAATAAGCTCTCCTCGGCTCTGAGGGATATCCGTCCCGCCATATTTCATGCCAACCTCAACTGGCCCCTCTCGTGCAATTACGGACTCATAGCCGCTTTCCTCGCGCGGGTAAACATAATATTGGCGACCCAGCACCTTTTCCCCGAACTCACATGGTGGCGCGAACGCCTCGAGCAAAAGCTGGTCTCTTTTATTGTGGATACATATATCGCGGTCTCGAACGACGTCGCACGACAGATGAGAGAGATCATCACTCCCGGCGATAAAGTGGAAGTCGTCCATAACGGCATCATAATCGAGAATTACGAAGGCGGAGGCAACGGAATCAACACCAGTGAAGCATTCGACTCAATTAAAAGGGGGAGAGATACCTCACCCGTCGTGCTCACCGTGGCACGTCTCGATAAGCAGAAGGGACATACCTATTTGTTAAAAGCGGCGGCGGATGTACCGGGAGCCCTTTTCGTATTCGCGGGAGACGGCCCAGAGAGAGCGGACCTAGAAAAGGAGGCGGAAGAGCTGCGCCTCAGTGACAGGGTAATCTTTCTCGGGCAGAGGAACGACGTCCGGGAGCTCCTGCTCGGCTGCGATTTGTTCGTGCTGCCGTCTTTATTCGAAGGATTGCCTCTATCGATCATGGAGGCCATGGCGGCCGGAAAACCCGTAATAGCCTCGGATATCGGCGGGGTTAACGAATTGATCAGGGACGGGGAAACGGGTTATCTGGTCCCGCCGGGAGATACGCACGCCCTGGCGCGCAGAATCAACACGCTCATCTCGGACCCCGCCCTGGCCCGAAAGATGGCGCTGGCCGGAAAAACACTCGTTGAGAAGGAGTTCTCAGCCGACAGCATGGTGGCAGGCGTTACCGATATATATAAAAGATATTTATCACAACTGCCGGAGAGCTGAGTCGAGACCGGAATATTATCGTTCCGGCGAAGCAGGTTAAATCCGTATGACTGAAGCGGCTTGACATCTCAAATTAAGACAATCAAAACGAACATGCGAGTCCTTTTTATCTCACGATATTTCCCCGATGACCCGCGGACCAAGGTTCACGGGGTCTATAAACGGATGGGAACGTTCATAGAGGCCCTGAAGGGGATGGCCGAACTTGACATGCTCTTTTATACACCTCCCGGCACCGCTTATACTCCGGCAGAAACCCTGGAGCTGGAGCGCACCCTGGGCGAGCACTGGCAGGCGGACATAAAGCTGTTCCTCACACCTATGACGGAGTATAAACAAGGCACTACGCTCGAGAAGGCTGTCTCGTTCGGAAAGGGGATCTTCAGTATTTTCAACCAGTACGGGTATTCCGAGGTGAGCGGGAGGAAGCAAGTCCGTGCCGTCGAAGAATGCCTTGAAAGAAAACCCGACGCAGTATTTGCGCACAGGCTTCCCTCGATGTGCCCTCTCATGCTGACGCGGGCCAAGCTCCCCCCAGTTTTTTTTGACTTCGACGACATAGAGCACGTCGTCCTCTCAAGGGCGGTAGAGCAGGGGAAAAGCTTGAAGGGTAAGCTCATGTATCTGCTCATACCGGCGATGATGCGGGGAGAGCAAAGAGCTATCAGTATGGCCGCCGAGACCTATGTGTGCTCAGGCAAGGACCGGGAGTACATCGAGCGAGAGTTCCGTCAGCAGAGGGTATTTATCATTCCCAACTCGGTCGATATGCCGGATATCCACCCACATGCGAACGCACCGAATCTGCTCTTTCTCGGGTCGGACTATGGGGCCAACATAGACGCCGCGGAGTATATGGCGGGGAAAATATGGCCTACAATATATTCCAAGGTCCCTGACGCAAAGCTGATTATAGCCGGTATATCACCCGTAAGGCTTAAAAACAGAGGGGCATACCTTCCCGGCATAGAGATTCCCGGTTTCGTCAAGGACTTAGACAGTCTCTATCAAACGTCACGAGTCGTAGTAACCCCCCTGCTCGTAGGCGGCGGAACCCGGTACAAGATAATCGAAGCCGCGGCTTACGCGAAACCTGTCGTATCGACCTCCATGGGCGCCGAGGGTCTCGATTTTGCCCCTGGCAAAGAGATACTGATCCGGGACGACCCCGCAAGCTTTGCGGAGACCTGCATAGAATTACTGGCGGACCCGTCTCTCTGCAAAAAAATAGGCACGGCTGCAAGGGCAAAAGCCGCTCGTCTTTACGACAGGAATGCCGTCGTCGGGCTCATCAGGGAGCGTATTGCCGGGAATTTAAAATCAACTTCGTCCTAAGCGGTCATTCAGATGTTATAATTTTAGATAATGGCCAGAATCAGCGTAGTTATTCCGACCTATAACCGTCCGGAATTGTTGAATAATTCTATAAACAGCGTGCTGTCTCAGACGTACAGGGACTTCGAGCTCATAGTTATCGACGATTGTTCCTCCGATAACACGCCTGATGTGCTAGAAGGTTTCCGGGATGAGAGGCTGAGAGTTATCAGAAACAGCTCCAACAAGGGGATTGCCGCAGTAAGGAATATCAGCGTGTCGAACTCTCAGGGGAAGTACATTGCGTTCCTTGACGACGATGACGAATGGCTCCCCGACAAGCTCGAGAAGCAGTTGAAGATAATGGAGGACGGACCGGATAATCTCGGCTGTGTTTATTCCGGATGCCTGACAACGGGGCCCGACGGGAATGAAGTAGTCAGCACATCGATCCCCAGATATAAAAACAAGGTGCTTAATGAATTGTTGTTATAGATCTTTATCACAACCTCGACAACACTGCTAAAGAAATCATGCATCGAAAAAGCGGGCCTTTTCGATGAGGATATACCGTACGGGGAAGACTACGATATGTGGATACGCATCGCGGAGGATTTCGAATTTGACTTTGCACCCGAGCCGCTGACGAAATACAGAATCCATCCGAACTCGATCACAAAAAATTACGCGAAGGTCATAAACGGCATCGGGAAAATACTATCGAAACACAGGAGCCTGTTCGCGCGAAACAAGAGAGCCTACAGCAATCACCTGCTCCTCCTCGGCGTGTTATATTGCTACAGTGGTAAAACAGGGGAAGGTATAAAAACCTTCATGAGAGCCATAAAGGCTTATCCGTTCGATGCCAGGCTCTATTATAACCTGGCGATCGCGCTGCTGGGAACGGAAACATTTATCAGACTGAAGGAAGCGAAAAGCCATTATTTCCCAAAGCGGATAACGGTATTCCTGTAATACGAACGAGACGCGATGCAGAGAACAAACCTCGCAAATTCGAATTTCCAGTATATTTTGATACTCGCGGGCGTATTGCTGGGTGGAGCAGTGGGTCTTTTTCTAGGCTTCAACGGCGTTTCCAAACTTGTCGTCGTCGGCCTCCTCGGAGTAACGTACATCATTCTGACAATCATGAGGCCGTGGATAGCGGTGGCAATCTTTTTCGCATTGGTGCCGCTCGAAACTCTGTTCGTGTTTCAGGGCAGCGTAACGGCAACAATGACAAAGATGGCCGGAGCGTATCTGGTGCTGCTGGTATTACTCACAGGATCGCTCAAGTATATACACGACGTCTTCTCGAGCCGGAAAGTCCTGACTATGATCCTGTTCGCAGCAGCAGCCATGATTTCTGTCATGGCATCCGAGAACATAAATTTCAGTATGCCGCTCTTGTTTACGCTCTGTCTCTCGATCGTTCTGTGCTTCGTACTAATACTTCTGGTCAGGGACCAGAGAACGCTCTATATGGCCACATGGGCGCTGATCCTGGGCGGTGTGTTTTCGATCATAAGTCCGATTTTCTTTAATCTCGGAAGTTCCGGGGGTTATGAATTAACACGTTATGGCGGGTTATGGGGTGACCAGAACGAATTCTGCGCACTGCTACTCGCAATACTCCCGCTTGCCGTGCTGAATATCATTATCTCACGCGGGAAATTCTACAAAGTTCTCTCAATAGCAATCTCCGCAATACTTGCAATAGGAATAGTGCTTACGTACTCAAGAGGTGGCTTTCTGGCACTCTGCGTAATGATAATCCTGGGAATTTTCAAAGTTTCTTCTGGCAAGAACAGAATAAAAATACTGGCGATCACAATTCCCTGTATGATCATCGCCTTTGCTTTGATCTTTTACTTCTTTTCTGCGGAAATCATCGCCAGGATGGAAACTCTCAGCGTACTGTCGAGCCAGGAAACTGTCGCGAAGGACGAATCCCTCAAATTCAGGTATCATTTCTATTTCGAGATTGCACCACATATTTTCAGTGAACACCCGATCTTTGGGGTTGGTCTCAGGCAAATAATCCTTTACAACCCCTTTCGCTACTACGCACACAACACATATATCGAAGTGCTGTCGGGGACGGGACTCGTCGGATTTATACCTTTTATGCTGATATTGTTCTTCACCTGGAAAGAGCTGAGGGCCGTTCAGAAATACAGAGATAGTAACGGATTTTTTCTCCGCTCTTACGCGAGCGCACTCGAGGTCGGATTCCTCGGATACCTTTTCGCGGGTCTGTTCGTTTCCCTTGACGTGAACAAGATGCTATGGCTGCTGATATCTATCGCCGCAGTCATATTCAACTTGTATAAAATCCAGGCGCGGGCTGAATATGATTCACCGACGGGTTCAGCAAACAGGGGTTATGATTACAAGCGCAGTTACATAGACCTGAACCGCTAGAGCGGATTATCTCAAATTATTAAGGATTCCATGAAATAAACTGCAACATTTTTGAGCGGCGGGACATATACTTATACCGGCTCCGGGGTTGTGCCGGCGAGCTCGCTGATCAAACTATCATAAGGAATCATAATGATATATATATTGATAATTTTAGTACTTCTTATACTCGCGCCGTATATCATTTACCCGGCAATCATGCTCTTGCTCAGTTACCTGCTTCCTCAAAAATTCCCAAGCAGTACCGGGGAGTTGCCGTATGTAACGATAATAATACCGACTTATAACGAAGAAAAGGTTATATCCGAAAGGGTAAAGAACCTGGAGGCGCTGCAGTATCCCGCGGAAAAACTCCAGGTGATAATCATCGACAGCGGCTCCAGTGACAGAACATACGAAATAGCCCGGGAATCGTCCGGAGCATCACGCCTGGACTGCCTTGCGCTCAGACAGGAAGAGAGAAAGGGGAAGGCGAACGCGGTCAATTACGCCATAACGTTCGCCAAAGGCGACATAATACTGGTGAGCGACGCTAACGCGCTATTCGAGAGGGACAGCATACAGCAGATAGTCAGACCGTTCGCGGACAAGGAGATAGGAGGCGCCGGCGGAAGATTCGTCACACTGGGAACGAACCTCGTAGGAAAAGGTGAGGAATTATACTGGTCGATCGAGGGAAAAATCAGAGAAGCCGAGAGCGCTATTTACTCGATCACAAATTTTAGCGGGGAATTCAACTCTTTCAGGAAGGACCTTGGTATCGTACTCGACGAGAAATCGCTGGCCGAGGATTTCGACCTGTCGCTCCAGATAATCGAAAGAGGCTACCGGCTGGTATACGTGCCCGAGGCGATTGTTTATGAGCCCGCCGTTGAGCACTCCAAAGACCTGATCAAGCAGAAAAAGAGAAGGGCGGTCGGTACGATACAGGTGATATTCAAGCACATCGGCATGTTTCTCAACCCGAAGCTGTTCGTATTTGACCTGCTCTTGTTCTTCCACAAAGTACTGAGGGTGTTCACTCCCATAATCGCAATCGCCTTGATTTTGATGCTGTGCCTTTACTTCAATTCACTCGATTATGGTCACAAGTATGAAGCGCTCGGAATATGCGCCATTGTTATATTGGCTCTGATCGGAGTAATCGAAGTCGTTTTCAGGAAAGGGTTTCTGCGTAAGCTCTATTACTTCTTGCTGGTTCAATATTCATACATACTGGCCTGGATCGAGTTT
>JRYK01000954.1_pt1 | contig 10966 bp, 13 predicted proteins | sample 235381 | NCBI WGS metagenome assembly JRYK01 (sample SAMN03074220, study PRJNA261476) | activated sludge metagenome | biome: Wastewater Treatment Plant; feature: Wastewater; material: Activated sludge; isolation source: activated biomass of a wastewaster treatment plant treating hydrocarbon... ...
CCGCCGCGCGCATCTTCACCGGCGCGCCCATCCCGTCCGGCGCCGACGCGGTGGTGATGCAGGAGCAGACCGAGGCGGCCGGCGACGACGTGATCGTGAAGCACGCGCCGAAGGCGGGCGAGTGGATCCGCCGCGCCGGCGAGGACATCCGCGCGGGCAGCGCGATCCTCGCGGCCGGCGTCCGCCTGCGCGCGCAGGAGATCGGGCTGGCGGCGTCGGTCGGGATCGCCGCGCTGCCCGTGTTCAGGCGGGTGAGGGTGGCGCTCTTCTCCACCGGCAACGAGCTCGTCATGCCGGGCGAGCCGCTGCCCGCGGGCGCGATCTACAACTCCAACCGCTTCACGCTCACCGGCCTCCTGCAGATGCTCGGGTGCGAGGTCGCCGACCTCGGCATCGTCCCGGACGCGCTGGAATCCACGCGCGCGGCGCTGCGCGAGGCGGCGGGGATCAGCGACCTCATCGTCACCTCGGGGGGCGTGTCGGTGGGCGAGGAGGACCACGTGAAGCCGGCGGTCGACGCCGAAGGGCGGCTCGACCTCTGGCGCATCGCGATCAAGCCCGGGCGCCCGCTCGCGTACGGCGCGGTGCGCCGCGCCGGCGGCGGCGAAGCGGGCTTCCTCGGGCTGCCGGGCAATCCGGTGTCGAGCTTCGTGACCTTCCTGCTGTTCGTGCGCCCGTACGTGCTCCGCCTCCAGGGCGCGGCGGAGAGCCCGCCCAGGGGCTACGCGGTGCGCGCCGACTTCGACTGGCCGCGGCCCGATCCCCGGCGCGAGTTCCTGCGCGCGCGATTCAACCGCGACGGCGGGCTCGATCTCTTTCCGAACCAGAGCTCGGGGGTGCTCACCTCCACCGTGTGGGGCGACGGGCTCGTCGACAACCCGGCGCAGCGCCCGATCAAGCGGGGCGACACCGTGCGCTTCCTGCCGTTCGCCGAGCTGCTGCGCTGAGCCATGCTGAAGCTGCTCTATTTCGCCATGCTGCGCGAGGACCTCGGGATCGGCGCCGAGGAGCTCGCCCTGCCCGCGGGCGTGACCACCGTCGCGGGCCTGCGCGCCCACCTCGTCGCGCGCGGGGGCGCGTGGGCCTCGACGCTCGCCGGCGGGAAGGCGCTGCGCGTGGCCGTGAACCAGGAGATGGCCGGCCCCGCGACGGCGGTCGGACCGGGCGACGAGGTCGCGTTCTTCCCTCCGGTCACCGGCGGCTGACGATGCCGACGATCCGGGTCCAGACCGAGGACTTCGACGCGGGCGCCGAGATCGCGCAGATCCGCGCCGGCAACCCGCGGGTGGGGGCCGTGGCGAGCTTCGTCGGCACCTGTCGCGACACGAACGACGGCGACGCGGTCGCGGCGATGACGCTCGAGCACTACCCCGGCATGACCGAGAAGGCGCTCGCGCAGATCGTGGACGAGGCGATCGCGCGCTGGCGCGTGCTGGACGTGACGGTCGTGCATCGCGTCGGCGAGCTGAAACCCGGCGACCAGATCGTGCTCGTGGTCGTGTCGGGCGCGCATCGCGGCGAGGCCTTCGCCGCGTGCGAGTTCCTGATGGACTACCTGAAGACGCGCGCGCCGTTCTGGAAGAAGGAGCAGACGCCGGCGGGCGCGCGCTGGGTCGAGGCGCGCGCCTCCGACGACGAGGCGGCCGCGCGCTGGGTCGCGGGGACGAAAGACGCGGCGTGAACGCCGCGGGCGCCGCTGCGGTCGGCATCGGGGCCGCCCTCGGCGCCTGGCTGCGCTGGGCGCTCGGCGTGGGACTGAACGCCTTTGTGCCCCAACTGCCGCTCGGGACCCTCGCCGCCAACCTGATCGGCGGGTTTCTCGTCGGCGTCGCGGTCGCGCTCTTCGAGGCGCACGGGCACCTCGCGCCGGCGCTGCGCCTCTTCGTCGTGACCGGTTTTCTCGGGGGGCTGACGACGTTCTCGGCCTTCTCCGGCGAGTCGGCCGCGCTGCTGATGTCGGGGCGCTTCGGGTGGGCGTTCCTGCACCTGGCGAGCCACCTCGTCGGGTCGATCGCGCTGACCGTCCTCGGGGTGTGGACCGTGCGCGCGCTCGCGTAGCGGCCGCGCGGGCCCGGCTCCGGGCCCTTGTCGCTCGACCCCGGGTCGCTTACCCTCGCGCCTCCGACGCCGGCCACGCTCCGGCGGGCCGCCCGGAGCGCCATCCACCCGTCCGATGCTCGAAGCCCGCGACCTCGAATGCACCCGCGGCGAGCGCGTGCTCTTCAGCGCGCTCGCGCTGCGCGTGGAGCCGGGCACGCTGCTGCGCGTGGCCGGCCCGAACGGCACCGGCAAGACGAGCCTGCTGCGCATGCTGTGCGGCCTGCTGCAGCCGACGCAGGGCGAGGTCCGCTGGCGCGAGAAGCCGATTCGCCTCTTGAAGGAGGAGTACTGGGCCGCGCTCGCGTACGTCGGGCACCTGAACGGCGTCAAGGACGACCTCACGGCGGCCGAGAACCTGCGCGCTTCGGCCGGCATCGCCGGGCTCGACGCGGACGAGGGCACGGTGCGCGGCGCGCTCGACGCGGTGGGGCTCGCCGGGTTCGAGGACTCGCTCGCGCGCTTCCTGTCGCAGGGCCAGAAGCGGCGCATCGCGCTCGCGCGGCTCCACCTGAGCGGCGCGGTGCCGCTGTGGATCCTCGACGAGCCGTTCACCGCGCTCGACGCGCGCGGCGTCGCGGAGCTGAGCGCGCTGGTCGCGCGCCAGCTCGCGGGCGGCGGCATCGTGGTCCTCACCACGCACCAGGAAGTGCCGGTGGCGGCGGTGCGCGCCGCGACGGTCGAGCTCGGGCGCGAGCGGGAGCCGCGCTCGTGATCGGGACCGTCGCCGCGGTCGTCCGGCGCGACCTCCTGCTCGCGTTCCGGCAGCGCGCCGACGTCGCGAACACGCTGCTCTTCTTCGTCGTGGTGGTGACGATGGTGCCGCTCGGCGTGGGCGCGGAGCCGAACCTGCTGCGCGCGATCGCGCCGGGCGTCGTGTGGGTCGCCGCGCTGCTCGCGGCGATCCTGTCGCTCAACCGCCTCTTCGCCGCCGACTTCGCCGACGGCACGCTCGAGCAGATGCTGATCTCCGCCGAGCCGCTGCCGCTCATCGTGCTCGGCAAGACCGCCGCGCACTGGCTGGTGACCGGGCTGCCGGTCACCGCGATGTCGGTCGTGCTCGGCGTCATGTTCGACCTCGGCGCCGAGGCCACCGCCACCCTGGCCGCCGCGCTCGCGCTCGGGACGCCGGTGCTGTCGCTCGTCGGCGCGGTCGGCGCCGCCCTGACGCTCGGGCTGAGAGGGGGCGGCGTGCTAGTATCGCTGCTCGTCTTGCCGCTGTACGTGCCCGTGCTGATCCTCGGCGCGGGATCGGTCGAGGCGGTCGCGGCGGGGCTCGGCGCCGCGCCGTACCTGCTGCTCCTCGGCGCGCTCGCGCTGTTCGCCCTGGTCCTCACGCCGTGGGCCGTGTCGGCGGCGTTGCGGATCTCGGTAGAGTGAACTGAATTGCACAGCAAGGCCCTCCCTGCCGGCGGCGGCCCGTGGCGCTACGCCGCGCCGAATCTCTTCTATCCCCTCGCCGGGAAGATGATCCCGTGGTGCGCGGCCGCCGCCATCGCGCTCTGCGCCGCGGGGCTCTACGTCGGCTTCTTCGTCGCGCCCACCGACGCGACGCAGGGCGAGTCCTACCGCATCATCTTCATCCACGTGCCGGCCGCGTGGATGTCGATGTTCCTGTACCTCGTGCTGGCGTTCTGGGCCGGCGTCGGCCTCGCGCTCAACACGCGGCTCTCGGCGATGATGGCGAGCGCGATCGCGCCGACCGGGGCGGTCATGACCTTCGTCGCGCTGTGGAGCGGGGCGCTGTGGGGCCGGCCGACCTGGGGCACCTACTGGGTGTGGGACGCCCGGCTCACCTCCGAGCTGATCCTGCTCTTCCTCTATTTCGGCTTCATGGCGCTGCAGGCCGCGATCGACGATCCGCGCCGCGCGGACAAGGCCGGCGCCGTGCTCGCGCTCGTCGGCGTGGTGAACGTCCCGATCATCTACTTCTCGGTCAAGTGGTGGAACACGCTCCACCAGGGCGCGTCGGTCAGCCTCACCAAGGCGCCCACGATGGCCGCTACCATGCTGGCCGGGATGATCCTCATGGCGCTCGCCTTCTGGATGTACGCCGTCGCCGTCACCCTGGTGCGGGTGCGGGCAATCATCCTCGAGCGCGAGCGCCGCTCCGACTGGATCAAGGAACTGGCGCCCGGCGCGTGATATCTATGGTCTGGGGCGGCTGGAGCGAGTTCTGGGCGATGGGCGGCTACGGCGCCTTCGTCTGGGGCGCTTACGGGGTGACCGTCGCCGTACTGGCGGTCGAGGTCTGGCTGGTGCGGCGCAGGCGGCGCCTGGCGCGCGACGAAGCGGCGCGCATCCGCCGGCGCGGAGCGTGACGAGAGCGATGAAACCGAGGCACAAGCGTGCGGCCCTGATCGGGGCCGGGCTCCTCCTGCTGGCGGGGGCGGTGACGCTCGTGCTCACCGCGTTCCAGCAGAACCTGGTGTTCTTCTTCACCCCGTCCCAGGTCGCGGCGAACGAGGCGCCGGCGGGCAAGGCGTTCCGCATCGGCGGCATGGTCGAGTCGGGCAGCCTCGAGCGCGCCGGCGACGGGCTGACGGTGCACTTCAGGGTGACCGACACCGCGCGCTCGGTGCAGGTGAAGTACACCGGCATCCTTCCCGACCTCTTCAAGGAGGGCAAGGGCGTGGTGGCGCAGGGCCGGCTCGGCCCCGACGGCGTGTTCCAGGCGACCGAGGTGCTGGCGAAGCACGACGAGAACTACATGCCGCCGGAGGCCGCGCACGCGCTCGAGCAGGGGGCGAAGGCGCAGAAGACGATGCAGGGCAGGTAGGCGGCGTGATTCCCGAGATCGGCCAGTTCGCGCTCATCCTCGCGCTGCTGCTCGCGCTGGTGCAGGGCACGCTGCCGCTCGCGGGCGCCCAGCGCGGCATCGCGGCCTGGACGGCGCTCGCGCGGCCGGCCGCCCGGGGGCAGTTCCTCTTCGTGGCGGTCGCGTACGCGTGCCTCGCGTGGTCGTTCCTGGCGAACGACTTCTCGGTGCTGAACGTCGCGTCGCACTCCAACTCGCGGCTGCCGGCGCCCTACCGCTTCGCCGCGAGCTGGGGCTCGCACGAGGGGTCGCTCCTGCTGTGGGTGCTGATGCTCAACGTGTGGACGTTCGCGGTGACGCTGTTCAGCCGCCACCTGCCGCGGGAGATGGTGGCGCGCGTGGTCGGCGTGATGGGGCTGGTCGGCGCCGGGTTCCTGCTCTTCATGCTGCTCACGTCGAACCCGTTCGAGCGCCTGTTCCCGGCGCCGCCGGACGGGCGCGACCTCAACCCGCTGCTGCAGGACCCCGGCATGGTCTTCCACCCGCCGCTGCTCTACATGGGCTACGTCGGCTTCTCGGTCGCGTTCGCGTTCGCGATCTCCGCGCTGCTCGGCGGCCGCCTCGACGCCACCTGGGCGCGCTGGTCGCGCCCGTGGACGACCGCCGCCTGGTGCTTCCTCACGCTCGGCATCATGATCGGGAGCTGGTGGGCGTACTACGAGCTCGGCTGGGGCGGCTGGTGGTTCTGGGACCCGGTGGAGAACGCCTCCTTCATGCCGTGGCTGGTCGGCACCGCGCTGGTGCACTCGCTCGCGGTGACCGACAAGCGCGGCAGCTTCAAGACCTGGACGGTGCTGCTCGCGCTGTGCGCGTTCTCGCTCTCGCTGCTGGGGACGTTTCTCGTGCGCTCGGGCGTGCTCACCTCGGTGCACGCGTTCGCGACCGACCCGCGGCGCGGCGTCTTCATCCTCGCCTTCCTCGCGCTGGTCATCGGCTCGTCGCTCGCCCTGTTCGCCGCGCGCGCGCCCAGAGTGGGGCTCGGCGGCCGATTCGACCCGGTGTCGCGCGAGTCGATGCTGCTCGTCAACAACGTGCTGCTGGTCGTGGCGGCCGGCTCGGTGCTGCTCGGCACGCTCTACCCGCTCTTCCTCGACGCGCTGAGCCGCGGGCAGACCAAGATCTCGGTCGGCCCGCCGTACTTCGAGGCGGTGTTCGTCCCGATCATGACCCCGCTCGTGTTCCTGATGGGGATCGGTCCGCTCGCGCGCTGGAAGTCGGCGCAGCTTCCCGACCTGTGGACGCGCCTCAGGTGGGCGCTCGGCGTGAGCCTCGTCACTGCGGCGCTCCTCCCGCTCGCCGCCGGATCGTGGAAGCCGCTGGTGAGCTTCGGGCTGCTGCTCGCGGCGTGGATCGTGGCGGCGACCGCAGTCGGCGTGCGGGAGCGCATCCGCCACCTGCGCGGCGGCCTCGCCGCGCGGCTGGCGGCGCAGCCGCGCGGCTACTGGGGCATGACGCTCGCGCACCTCGGCGTCGCGGTGTTCATCGCCGGGGTGACGCTGGTCAAGGGCTACGAGACCGAGCGCGACGTGCGCATGGCGGTCGGGGACACGGTGACGGTCGGCCGCTACACCTTCCGCTTCGACGGCGTGCGCGAGGTGGCCGGACCGAACTACCGCGCCTCGCGCGCCGCGGTCGACGTGGCGCGCGACGGCAAGTCGATCGAGACGCTGCATCCCGAGAAGCGCGTGTATCTCGCCCAGCAGATGCCGATGACCGAGGCGGCGATCGACTCGGGGCTCTTCGGCGACATCTACGTCTCGCTCGGCGATCCGGTGGGCGACGGCTCCTGGGCGGTGCGCGTGTACGACAAGCCGTTCGTGAACTGGATCTGGGCCGGCTGCATCCTGATGGCGCTCGGCGGTTTCCTCGCGCTGTCCGACCGCCGCTACCGCGTCGGGACCGTGCGCGCCGGCGCGCGCGCGCGCGGCGCCGCACCGGCGGCCGGCTGACGAGGGGCCCATGAACCGATTCGCCCTCTTCGCCATCCCGCTCGCCGTCTTCGCCGTCATCGTCGCGTTCCTGTTCGCCGGACTCGGCCTCAACCCGCGCGAGGTGCCCTCGCCGTTCATCGGCAAGCCCGCGCCCGCGTTCCAGCTCGCGCAGCTCCACGCGCCCGGGCTTGCCGTCCACCATCGTGTCGAGATGCGCGTTGCCGCGGAACTGCCAGAAGAACTCCTCGTACGGGTCGTCGTGGAAGTCGGTGCGCTGGTTCGGCCCGCCGACGACGGTGACGATGAAGTCGGTGTCCTGCCAGACCTGCTGGTTGCCGACCGGCGGCTTGAGGAGATGGCGGTGCTCGTCGAGCCAGCGGTTGAAGTCGATGGGGATCAGCATGGCGAGGGTCCTTTGCGGGCTTCCATTGAACCGCGGCCGCGCCCATGATTCAAGCGAATTCATCTTCCGCGTTCCTGCGCGGCCCCGGCGCGCGCGGCGGGCGAGGCCGGGTTTCGAGTACAGTTGCGCACACCATGTACGCACCGAGCGATGCTCGCCCGTCGGGGGCGGGGTGCCGATGAGGATCGACGGGCAGGTCGCGCTGGTCACCGGCGCCGCGGGCGGGATCGGGCGCGAGCTCGTCGCGCGCCTGCTGGAGCGCGGCGCCGCACGGGTGTATGCAGCCGACGTCGCCGCGCGTGCGGACGTCTCGGGGCGGCCGCCGCGCGTGACGGCGCGCGCGCTCGACGTCACCGATCACGGCGCGGTCGAGCGCGCCGCCGCCGAGTGCCGGGACGTGACGCTGCTCGTGAACAACGCCGGGGTCAACCTGCGCGCGGCCTTCCTGCGCGCCCCCGGCCTCGAGGCGGCGCGGCGCGAGATGGAGGTCAACTACTTCGGCACGCTCGCGATGTGCCGGGCGTTCGCCCCGGTGCTCGGCGCGCACGGCGGCGGGGCGATCGTGAACGTGCTGTCGATCCTGGGGAAGGTGACGATCCCGGCGCTCGGCTCCTACTGCGCGTCGAAGGCGGCGCTGCTGCGCCTCACCGAGGGCGTGCGCGCCGAGCTCGCCGCGCAGCGCACGCACGTGCTCGCCGCGCTGCCGTGGGCGGTCGACACCCCGATGAGCGGCCCGTTCCCGGGCTCGAAGAGCTCCGCGGCGGAGGTGGCGACCGGCATCCTCGACGCCCTCGAGGCCGGGCGCGAGGAGGTGTGCTTCCACGAGATGGCCGAGGAGATCAACCGCGGGCTCGCCGCCGACCCGAAGGCGGTGGAGCGGCGCTTCGCGAGCTGGCTGCCGAAGTAGCCGCGCCGCCGGGCGTGCCCGACCGGTGCGCGCGCTCCATAACCAAGCACCGTTCGTTATTGACAAGCCGGGCGGCGCGCGCGATGCTGGCGGCCGCGACCGGCCAAGCGAGGAGGGACCGTGCTGCAAGCCGCCGTTCGACCGCAGGAGATCAATCCCGCCCGGCTCGCCGGGCTGTTCCGCAAGCAGTTCGAGCTGTGCAAGGTCGCGCCGGGCGAGACCATCGCCGCGGTGACCGACCTCGGCACCCGCCCCGACTACGTGCAGGCGGCGTTCGCCGCGGCCGAGGATCTCGGCGCGGACGCGTACGAGCTGCGGGTGAACGCGATGCCGGGCTGGACCAAGGTCGGCGTGCCGACGATCGGCAAGTGCAAGGGCACGCTCGAGGCGCTCTGCGCCGCCGACCTGATGCTGATCTTCCACGTGCCGCTCTTCACCGCGTGGCTGAAGACGGTGATGGCGAGCGGGACCCGGGTGCTGATGGTGCACGACGCGCCCGACGACCTCGAGCAGCTGATGGCGCCCGCCGGCCTGAAGGCGGCGGTCAAGCACGCCGAGGCGCTCTACGCCGGCGCGAAGCGCGTGCGGGTGACGCGCCCCGGCGGCACCGAGCTCGTGTACGAGCGCGGCGACTACCCGATCATGTCGCAGTGGGGCTATGCGGACGAGCCGGGGCACTTCGACCTGTGGGGCGCCGGCCTCATCCACACCTTCCCGAACGAGGGCAGCGCGCACGGGACCGTGGTCATGGCGCCGGGCGACATCGTGATCCTGCCCTACTGCCGCTACGTGGTCGACCCGGTGCAGCTCGAGATCCGCGAGGGGCACATCACGCGCATCGACGGCGGGCTGGACGCGAAGCTGATGCGCGACTGGCTCGAGGACGGCAGGCAGAACGAGCGCGACCGCGACCCGTTCGCGGTGTCGCACCTCGGCTGGGGCATGAACCCGCAGGCGCCGTGGTACTGGATGGCGCTGCACGGCGACGACCCGGAGCGCAACCGCGCCGCGGCGCGCGTCTTTCCGGGCAACTTCCTCTTCTCCACCGGGCCGAACACGCAGGGCGGCGGGAAGCGCTCGACGCGCGGGCACTACGACGTGCCGATGCGCGACTGCACCGTGGAGCTCGACGGCAGGACGATCATCGACCGCGGCCGCTTCACCGACCCGCGGCTGGTGGTGGCGCGCGAGCAGCGCTGAGGCGGCGCGGGTCCGGCCCGCGCCGGGGAGCCGCTCAGGCCAGGGCGCGCAGGCCCGCCGCGGCGACGTGCTCGTCCTGCGCCGATGCGACACCGCTCACGCCGATGCCGCCCACCAGCGCACCCTCGTGCTCGAGCGGGAGCCCGCCCTGAATCGGCGTCGCGCCGGGCAGCTTGAGCATGGCGTTGCGGCCGCCCGCGACGATGTCCTCCAGCGCCTTGGTCGGCCGCGCGAACAGCGCCGCGCTCCTCGCCTTCTCCTGCGCGGTGACCACGGCGCCGAGCTTGCAGCCGTCCAGCCGCTCCAGATAGAGCAGGTTGGCGCCGTCGTCGACGATCGCGATGGTCACCGGCCAGCCGTTCTTCTTCGCTTCGGCGTGCGCGGCGGCGGCGATGCGTTTTGCGTCATCCAGCGTCAGGGCGGGTTTGCTGATCATGGTGCGTCCTTCGAGGGAGTGAAGCGCGCCGGCACGGTTGCCGGCGGAGCGTTCCGGATCATAATGAATCGGCGGTCGCGCCACTTCGACGGGGGCGGGATCATGCAACCTCGCACGCTCGTGTGGAATTGCACGGCGCCGCGGCGCACGCGCGCTCCGCCCCGCCGGGGGACCCTCACTCCGGCGCCTCGTAGACCACCTTCCCGCCGACGATGGTGGTGCGCGCGGTGAGGTCCCTGAGCCGCGCGAGGTCCACGGTCAGCGGGTTGTCGTCGAGCACCACCAGGTCGGCGAGCTTGCCCGGCTCGAGCGAACCCTTCTCGCCCTCCTCGCAGCAGAGGTAGGCGCCGTGCCCGGTCGCGCAGCGCAGGGCCTCTTCGCGGCTCACCGCCTGCCCGGGCGCGACCGGGTCGCCGGCGCGGTCGCGGCGCGCGACCACCTGCCAGATCGGGTGGAAGAGCGACGGCGGGACGTTGTCGGTGCTCAGCGCGGCGGGGACGCCCTCGTCGAGGAGCCGGCGCAGCGGGACGATCGAGTCCGCGCGCTCGGGCCCGAGCTCGGCGCGGAGCTGGGCACCGCGGCGGTAGACGTGCGCGTTGGTGTGCAGCGTGAGCACGACCCCGAGCGCGCGCAGGCGCGCGATCTGCCCGGCGTCGAGCGCGCTCTGGTGGCCGAGCACCCAGCGGCTCGGAGCGATCGGGGCGACGCGGTCGGCCTCGGCGTACAGCTCGATGAGGTTGGCCCAGATGCCGCACACGCGGATGCCGTTGCGCGCCGCCTCCACGAGGAGGTCTTTCACCGCCGCGCGCGGCAGGCCGGCGTCGTAGCAGAACCCGGCCCACCCCGTTTGCGGTGCGCAGGCGGCGCGCAGCTGCGCCTCGGGCGACTCGTCGATCTCGGTGTACGCGCCGGCCACGCGCAGCCAGCGGTCGCCGAGCCCGCGCCCGCCGAGCCAGCGCGCCCACGAGCCGAGCATCGCGCGCACGTCCGCCGCGGAGGCGCCCTTCCAGCCGGGACTGAACGCGAGCTGGGCGCGCACCGTCTGGCGGCCGGCCGCGCGCAGCCGCTGGTAGGCCTCGATCACCTCCGGGGCGACGCCGTGCCCCTCGAACACGCTCGTCGTGCCGGTCGCGTTGTAGATGCGCATCGAGCGCTCGAGCGCGCGCAGGCGGGC
>JRYK01007147.1_pt1 | contig 10947 bp, 11 predicted proteins | sample 235381 | NCBI WGS metagenome assembly JRYK01 (sample SAMN03074220, study PRJNA261476) | activated sludge metagenome | biome: Wastewater Treatment Plant; feature: Wastewater; material: Activated sludge; isolation source: activated biomass of a wastewaster treatment plant treating hydrocarbon... ...
GGCAGGTCCTCGGGATGGACGAACTCGAATATCCTCCTCCCGATCAGGTCTTCGTCCTCATAACCGAGTATGCGTTTATGGGAAGGGCTCACGAATTTCATCGTGCCGTCCACGTCCAGCATTTCGATAAGGTCGAGCGCATTCTCTATGAGGAGCTTGAACCTCTCTTCCGTCTGCTTGACGGCGTCTTCGGCTTTCTTCCGCTCTATCGCGTACATTATCGAGCGCACGAGCAGCCTCGCGTCCACCTGCCCCTTCATGAGATAGTCCTGGGCGCCCATCTGCACGGCCTTGAGCGCAAGAGACTCGTCGTCGGTACCGGTGAGGACAATAATAGGGACATCGGTGACTTCGCTTATGCTGAGGAGCGTATTGATGTTGCCGCTGTCGGGGAGGTCGAGGTCGAGAAGTATGAGGTCTATGCCGCCCGCGGAAGCCCTTTCGTAGCCGCCCGAGAACGTATCGCAGTGCACCACTTCCATAGTGCACGAGGTCTTCTTGGACAGGATTCTCTTGATCAGCTGCGCATAATCGAGATTATCCTCTATCAGTAGAATCTTTATATTCTGTTCCATGTTTTGTTAGCTGATTGCGGCAGCCGCTGCGGTTGATCGTGTCTTAAAACGGCTGAATATGATTATTCGTATCCGGCCCGGAGATGGGCCGGTCCGTCATCATCCCTCCTTGGCGATCGAGTTACAAACAATAAGTCAAAAAACATGCCAATACGCGCGTTTTTCGAGGGTAGTGTAACATGCCGACATAATGACACTATTTATGAGGATAAAGCGCCCGCGCGGATTGAATTCCGGAAACCGGGACAATAATTGTCCCTGCCCCAGACATTTCTCAGTCGTTCTCGTTTGTTCAGTAATTTTATAAACAAATGCGGCATCCGTGCGGGAACGCCGGGCGGCCCGGCGCGCCGCGCCGTAAAACAGGGACGGCGCCGGATGATATAATGTCCTGACGGAGAGAGGATCGGTGAAACTTCTGGTAATAGGCGGAACGAGAGGGATCGGCAGGGAGCTCGCGGAGCAGGCGGTCGAAGAGGGTCACATCGTTACCGCTTTTGCGCGCCGCCCGGAGAAAATGAAACCCGCCCCGGGCGGCATCAGAGTGGTAAAAGGGGACATCAGGGACGAGGACTCCCTATCCGCGGCCGTATCCGGACAGGACGCGGTTTGCATAACAATAGGCACGGGCCCTACGCTCAAACCCGTAACGGTTTTCTCCGAAGGGACGAAAGCGGTCATCGGCGCGATGAAGAGAGAGGCCGTTTCCAGATTGATATGCGTCACGGGTATAGGGGCCGGGGACAGCAGGGGCCACGGAGGGTTTCTCTACGACAAGATCGTTTTCCCTATATTCCTCAAGACGATATATGAGGACAAGGACATACAGGAGTCGCTGGTCAGGGGCTCCGGCCTCAAATGGCTGATAGTGAGGCCGGGTTTTCTGACGGACGGTCCGGTGACGGGGAAATACAGGGTCCTCACGGATATGAGGGGCGTCAAATGCGGCCGGATATCGCGCGGGGACGTCGCCCGCTTTATCCTCCGGGAGTCAGGTGATATGAAACACGAAGGTCAGACGCCGCTCCTTACATATTGACCCTCGCCTCACAAACATTCTCACCCGATCGTCATCGGATTTCCGGGAGTCTGGAATTTATCGGATTCCTTGTATTATAATAGTCCGAGCTATAAAAAACCCCGGAGCGGAAAAATCATATGCCCTCTATAAAAGACACGAGACACCAGACCGTGCAGTTCGTTTTTCCCGAGCACGCGAACACCCACGGCACGCTGCACGGCGGCAGGCTCATGGACTGGATAATGATCGCCGGAAGCATCAACGCGTCGCGCATATCGAGGGGCATAACAGTGCTCGGCGCGACAGACAGCATAGACTTCATAAACCCGGTCAAGGTGGGGGACATCGTTACGCTCGACAGCTCGATAGAATACATAGGCTCGAGCTCGATGGAGATAGGCGTCACGGTGCATTCGGAAGACCTCGAGACACGGGAAAAGAAGCTCACGACCTCCGCCCGTCTCGCCTTCGTGGCGGTCGACAAGGACGGGAACCCGAGGCGCATAGACGAACGGATTGAACCCGGGGAAGACGAGAAGCCCATCTATGACGAAGCCCGGAAAAGGAGGGAGCAGAGGATACCGAAAATCGGCGTGCGGGACGAGCAGGCGAGGAACATCATAGACGAGACGGAGATAACGAGGATGCGGCTCGAGACGACGAAGGTGGTCCTGCCTGAGGACAGCTTCTACGGGAGCTTCATGTCGGTAGGGAAGCTCATGCTCGATATAGACGAGACCGCCGCTATACTCGCGATGAGGTTCGTAAAGGACGTACTCGTTACGGGCTCCCTCGACGAGCTCTTCTTCTACTCGCCCATCAGGGTGGGAGATATCATCGTATTCAAGGCCGGCATCACTTACGTCGGCAATACGTCGCTCGAGGTCGGGATCAAGGTCATTTCGGAGAATATACTGACCGGAGAGCAGAGGCATACGTGTACCGCCTTCCTCACGTACGTGAGCGTGGGAACGGACGGGCTACCGAAACAGGTGCCCGCGTTCAGTCCCGAAACGCCCGAAGAGAAAAGGCTCTGGAAAAAGGCCCAGGAGAGAAAAGACAAGAGGACGGCAAGGCTGAAACGCATCAGGGAAGGAGAGGCATAGGGCCGGAAGACTTCCCGCCGGCTGAAATCCGTGGTAGGATTTTCATTCGTTAATCTTCTTTTCAATCCGTACATTCCGCAACCTGAAATGATATACAGGACGCTAATCTTCGTAATCGGGCTGTTTCTCCTGGACGTAGTCACGGCGCCCCTCGACGATTACACCCAGCGGAGGGAAGTCCGGGGACAGACGGAGCAGGGGAGTGAAGACGCCGGAGAAGCCGTCTCCTCTCCCGATGAAGGCATCGTCAATCTTCAGAACCAAATAAATATCACCGACCTGATACTGGCCGTGAGCGAGATAAACAACGAAACATACGTCCTCGACGGCTCGGTGCATCCGGGCGAGATAAGCATCGTTACACCCGGCGGCGGGCTCAGGAAGGAGGACGTGTTGTCCCTCTTCGAGACCGTGCTCCGGATGAACGGGCTCTCGGTCGTGAAAGCGGACGGTATAAACAAGGTGGTCAATACGAGCGACATAAAGGGAGCGGCCACGCCCGTCGAGACAGGCGGTCAGGATTGACACACCGGACGCTCAGAACACTGGCGCCTCTGTCCGCTCGCNNTATCGTCGCGCTCACGACCTCAAGGAGCAGTATGATCCCAGCGACGGAGGCCGACACCTTCTCCAAGGACCTGTAAAAGAGGAGGTGCGGGAGCGCGCCTCCCAAGACAGCGAAGGCGACGAGATATATCCAGTCTGCCGCGGGGAGGCCCACCGAGAGCCTGAGCAACCCTTTATCGGCAATGAATATATCCGCGAGAGGAAGGAGCAGAAGGAGCCACACGGAAGCGAAGCCCGACCATCCGAACGTGGTAGTCACGTAATGCAGATCGAGCATCGCGCTCTTCTTGCCGAGTATGACCCAGAGCGAAAGAAGCAAGCCCGCGGCGAGCGCGGCCGCTATGCCGTAAACCGAGCCCGACGAAGCGGTTTCCCACGACTGGAAAAGTATCACCATGCCCGCGATGCCGAGAATCGCCGAAAGGAGCTTCACGCGGTTGAGCCTCTCGCCCAGAACCACCCTTCCGATAAATATGGTCCACACCGGCTGCGTGTAGAGGAGGAGCACCGTAATGGCGACGGGGACGCCGAGGGCCACCCCTGTGAACAAAAACAGCTCCAGAAGGCCGCCTATCAGCCCGTAGAGGGCGTAAAAGGGAACCTCATTCCTCTTCATCATGAAACGGCCGCGCTGCAGGAGCACCACCGGAAGCAGCATGACGAAGACGAGCAGCGACCTGTAAAAAGAAACCTCGTAGAGGGAAAGACCCCGGTCGAGAAGGAAACGTCCGCCGGGAGTGATGACCCCGTACAATATCCCCGCAATGATTAAATACCAGTACTCCCTTTGCATGCGCATTGTTCGATAGAATATAAGGACGATACGTTAACGTCTGATAAACCGGATGCTGAAATGTCTCCTTTGATTAATCGTCAGACGGAGGAATACTCTACTTTAAATCTTTGAGTCTCGGCATGACCTCTTCGACAAGGAGCCTCATCGACCTGAGCCACTTGTCCCTTGGCTTCCACTCGTGGCCCATAACGAGAAGAACGCCGAATCCGCCGACGTGCTCGTAGAGCTCCCTTATCCTCTCGACCGCGTCATCAGGGCTCCCCACGATCCAGAGGTTGTCCATCATGTAATCGATCGTGACGTCTGAGTCGGACATGCTCTTGTCGAGCTTGAATATATCGAGGTTGCCCCTGATTTTGGGGACCATCTTGAAGAAATACCGGGAGAAGTCCCTCGCGAGCGTGCCCTCCCTGACGTCCCTCCTGGCCTCCTCCGTGCTTTCGGCGACGTATATGTCGCGCGCCACGCGCCAGAGCGATTTGTCGGGCTTGCGCCCCGCGGCGAGCGCGCCTTCCTCGACCGACGCCCAGTGTGTCCTGAGCACGTCCCGTGTGATGAAGTTGATGCTCATGGGTATCCATCCGTTCGCTCCCGCGATCCTGAGGGTCTCCGAGCCCGCGGTAATGCCGGCGACGGCGATAGGCGGGTGCGGCTTCTGATAGGGCTTCGTGTGCACGCCGAGACCGACCTCCGGCTGAGGCTTCGGGACGGTGAATTTCCATCTCCTGTTTCCGTACTTCCCGGGCTTCGCGTCCATCCACAGGCTCAGGATGAGCTCGAGGGATTCGTTCGTCAGCTCCCTCTGCTCTCCCGACTTGACGTCGATACCGAACGCCTCGAAGTCCCCTATGAAGCTCCCGGCGCCTATGCCCCAGTAGAACCTTCCCTTCGCAAGGTGGTCGAGCACCGCTATCCTGTGCGCAAGCACGAAAGGGTCGTGGTCGGGCAGGCAGGATACGCCCGTACCCAGTATGATATTTTTCGTAAGCGGTATGGCCTTCGCTATAAGGAGGTCGGGCGCGGCTATGTTCTCCCAGCCGGCCGTAAAATGCTCCCCTATCCACGCCTCCCTGAACCCGAGCTCATCGAGGGCCACAAGCTGGGCGAGGTCGTCGTCGAGGGTCTCGGTCAGGTTGGAACCGGCCGGATGAAGCGGCATGGTAAAGTAGCCTATTTCCAATAGAGACTCCGCCTGATACACCTCAAATTTTCGAGTTTCAGGATATTAACACATCGACGGTTTTTCTACAAAGCTAACCGTATTAACGCGATTAAAGGTCACGCTGCTTTGTATTTGAATGCCCCCTTACGTATAATCTAGACACTGAGGTAAGGACCGAGCCATAATGGCAGTCATCCCTTCGCGTGCAGTAAACGCCATACGTGAATTTCTGAATCTCGAATCGGCAGGCGGCATCATCCTCGTGGGAGCCGCGGTGCTCGCGCTCATACTGAACAACTCGCCGCTGTCAGGCCTCTACGACCTGTTACTTAAAACGCCCGTGGAGATAAGGGTGGGCGCTCTTCAATTGGCCAAGCCCCTTCTTCTCTGGATTAACGACGGCCTGATGGCGGTATTCTTCCTGCTCATCGGCCTCGAGATAAAACGCGAGGTGATGGACGGCCAGCTCTCGAGCCTCTCTCAAATCGCCCTCCCCGGAATCGCAGCCGTCGGCGGCATGGTAGTGCCTGCGCTCATATACGTGTTCTTCAACTTCAATTATCCGGGAGCGCTCCGAGGCTGGGCCATACCCGCGGCGACGGACATCGCTTTCGCGCTCGGCGTAATGACGCTGCTGGGATCGAGGGTCCCTCTTTCGTTAAAGCTCTTCCTGCTAACGCTCGCGATCATAGACGACCTCGGCACGATAGTGATAATAGCCGTCTTCTATACGGGAAAGCTTTCGCTCCTGTCCCTTGCGCTTGCGGGAGTGGCTGTCGCGGCGCTCGTTGTGATGAACTTGATGGGCGTGAAGAGAATCGCGGCCTACGTGATTGTGGGCGTAGTACTCTGGATATGCGTCCTTAAATCGGGCGTGCACGCGACACTCGCAGGCGTAGCGCTCGCGTTCGCCATACCGCTCAGGACGAAGGAGGACGAGCCCTGCCCGCTCCGCGAGCTCGAGCACACCCTTCATCCCTGGGTTGCCTTCGGCATAATGCCCGTATTCGCGTTCGCCAACGCGGGCGTGTCGCTCGAAGGGATGAGCCTCTTCACGCTGTTCGAGCCTATACCCGTGGGCGTCGCGCTCGGGCTCTTCATCGGAAAACAGCTAGGTGTGTTCGGGTTCGCGAAGCTCTGCATAAAGCTCGGTCTCGCCAGGATGCCGGACGGGGCGTCGTGGCTCTCTCTCTACGGGACATCGGTGCTGTGCGGGATAGGCTTTACGATGAGCCTGTTCATAAGCACGCTCGCCTTCGACCCGGGCGCGCTTGACGAGGGTATATCGGCCAGGCTCGGAATCCTCGCGGGATCGTTCGTCTCGGCGGTCTCCGGATATTTCATTCTAAAATATTCTCTCTCCAGGCAAAAGACCGCGGCGAACGACGAATAAAACAAACAGGGAGAAAATCGACTTTATCGTATCGTCATGTTGAATTATCTGAAAGGAACGCTTCTTTTTCTTTCCCTCTTTTACCTTACGTTCTACGTCCCCATGTGTCTGACCTTTTACGCGCCGGGATGGATGAAGCTCAATTGCAAGTGGCACAACCGCTGCGCGATAATAGGATACGACAACGCTTACACGGGAATGGAAGAGCTCGCCGCGTTCTTCAGACACCAGGGGGGGCTAGACCATTTCTACACAGCGAAGGAGAAAACTCACTTAAGTGAAGTGCGGGGGATGTTCGACAAGATGCTCATAATCGGCATCGCGGCTGCCCTGCTGCTCGCGCTCACCTACGACAGGAAAAAGATAGGGCGCTTCGCTATAATCAACGCGGCGATCATACTGTCGCTTCTGCTCGTGCTCCCCTTCTTCACGACGTTCTGGAGGGACGTATTCCACCCTCTCCTTTTCAAGAACAACCTCTGGATCAACAACAGGTACGACCTTTCCTTTTACATAATGCCGAGACAGTTTTTCAAATACACGGTAGCGCTCCTGGTCGCGCTCTCCGTGACGCTGAACGTCGTTATCTGGCTGCTGTTCCGTAAAAGCGCGAAGAAAGCCTGATTCCCGTCCCCCGGTCAATCGAATATGTTGCCCGGGTCGCACGTCTGGGGCTTCGAGCAGGCGTTGAAGTCCGATTGGTTGCTGTGGTCGGCAGCAAGGCCGTACCTGTGTGCGAGCTCGTGCTTCCAGACGGAGAACTCCCCGCACCCCTCGAATCCCCCTTCGGAAATAGCTATCGCGTCTATGTCGAAGAAGTAGATGCCGCCGCACACGCTGCGGTCCTCGGCCTCGCATTCGAAACGGTTGGGCACGACGTAAACGCGGAGCTGGGAGAGAGGGGGCACCACCGTCCCGTCATCGAGCATGAAATCCTCGAACCCGATCTGGGGGTCGCCGAACTGGCAATTAAGGAATTCCTCCGCCCTGTTGTCGAGCAGGTCGAGCACGTGCTGGGTTCCGGCGCTCACTCCGGAATCTATCGCCACCTGAATACCGTAATTGGGCGTCGTAAGGTTGAAATCCTGGGACTCGATCGTTTGCTCGTCGATGAGAGGATCGACCGGGCCGCGGAAAAAGTCCTCCACGCTGTCGCAGGAGTAAAGTGTAGATATCAGGAGTGTAGCGAGCACCAGGGAGAATCGTCTCATGAGACCCATCCTTTAATACAGGTTGATAAAGATTACAAATATGATAACCGACAGATTTTCCGTATGCCATCGAATAAATTCATCTAAAAATCACAAACTTTAGAGTAAACTTAAGTGGACATATTGAAGACGGGAGATAAAAATGAGACCGAGCGCAGCGGCGGCAGTCGTCCTCACGATCATCTTATCGGTTTTAGCGGGTTGCAGGGCGGAGAACGAGAACGCCGATTTCCCCGAAAACTGCACGCAAGCGGGGTTCGAGTATAAAGGAGACAGCGTTATTCTCAACTCGGACCGGAAGCCGTCCCAGGGTCTCTATCTCCTTAACAACAAATCGGACAGCGATTACTGGATAACGCATCCGGTGAAGAACCCCGGCGCGAGCGCCGGTTGGACGTCCGACATCAACCCCGGCAACTGGTCGGCGTTCACGGCGAACATCCCCGGGTTCGAGCTCGCCTGCATGAAGACGGGACAGAGCTCGATGGAGACGCTCCCGTGCGAAAAGGTGCTGCGTGTTTGCAGGATCGAGAACCCCGTCTTCAAGCCGGACATGAGCGGGAATTACTGGGTGTCGGAAGACAAGCCCCAGGGAGCTGTGCTCGACGAGATAAAGGGGCGGGGGATAAGCTTCTGAACGGTTATTCAGCGGCTCCGCGATAGGACCTGTCGAGGAGCTCGACAGGGTGGGCCGTTTCGATGTCGAGACCGTACTGCTTTAAGCCCCTTCCGATCTGAAGGAGGCATCCGGGGTTCCCGGCCACGAGGCAAACGGCCCCTGTCTCCTTAATATGCTTTATCTTGCGCTCGAGGAGCCTCTGCGACATACCGGGCTCGACCATGTTATATATGCCCGCGCTCCCGCAGCAGAGCTCGGACTCGGGAAGCTCCGTCAGCTCGACGCCGGGTATTTGATTGAGCACATTTCGCGGCTGCTCTTTTATCCTCTGCGCGTTTCCCAGGTGACAGGCGTCCTGATACGTGATCTTGAGATCGAGCGGCTTGAGCTCGCCCGCAAGACCGACGTCCCCGAGGAACTCCATCACGTCCTTCGCCTTTTCACTGATCGTGTGTGCGCGCTCCGCGAACGCAGGGTCGTGCTCGAGCAGCTCTCCGTATTCTTTGAGCGTCGAGCCGCAGCCCGCGGAGTTGACGATTATGGCGTCTACGTCAAGGGCCTCGAAGCTGCGTATGAGATGCCTCGCGAATTCCCTTCCTTCGGAGAGCCTGCCCGAGTGCACCGAAAGCGCGCCGCAGCATCCCTGATTCCGCGGAATGATCACGTCGCACCCGTTCTCGGCCAAAACCCTGACCGTGGCCTCGTTTGTCCCGGAGAAGAAAACGCTCTGCACGCATCCCGTAAGCATCGCCACGCGGAAGCGCTTCTGCCCGCGGGCGGACACGACTTCAGGTAGCGCGCGGGGCACTAGAGGGGAGCTCGCAGCGGGGAGCATCTCCTCCATACGAGCGAGGCCGGGAGAGACAGATTTCAGTATCCCCGTGGATTCGACGAGGCCCTTTATCCCGAGCTTCTGATAAAGATAGAAGAACGGAAGGAGCAGCTTGAGCCTGCCGGGATAAGGGAAGAGAGAGAAGATGAATGACCTTTGTATTCTTTCGGGAAGCGGCCTCTCGTACCGTCTTTCGATCTGGGACCTGCCCGCCTCGATGAGCCTCCCGTACTGCACGCCCGAGGGGCACGCGGGCTCGCAGGCGAGACATCCGAGGCAGAGATCGAGGTGCTTCACGAGGGAGCCCGCCATCGGAATCTTCCCTTCGGAAGCCGTCTTCATGAGATATATCCTCCCCCTCGGAGAGTCGAGCTCGTTCCCCGTCTCCCTGTAAGTCGGGCATGCGGAGAGGCAGAAGCCGCAGTGGACGCAGTCCTCTATGAGCTCCGCGCTCGGCCTGTCCTTGTCGTCGAAAGCATCGAACGCCGTTTCATGCATAATAAAGGTTTAGCCTTTTCCTATCGTGAAATCAAGGGTCACGCGGGCCGCATTGTCGAGCGCGCTCCTCAGATCGCCGTCGTCCGCATAGGTCTTCCTTTCGAGCCTGAGCCCCTCCACGCTCAGATCGAGCAGTGTCCCCGAAAACGGATACGGCGACAGTGTGAAGTTGAAGCCGTCAGCGGATTTGAGCAGGAGCTTCGCCGAGCCGCCGTCGTAGTCGACCGGCACGTCGGATATCTCCATCCGATCCCAGCCGTGGCAGAGCGCGAGCGAAATTATATCCCCCACCTGGAGGAGCCTGAGGTTCGTCCTGACGCCTGAGGGAATCCCTCCCGGCTTCGAGACGTCTATATCGAGCCGCCCGGAGACGAACCTGTTTATCTCGGTCCCGAGCGATTTCGCATACGGGTCCGAATGGTTCTTCGATAACAGCTTCCTGTTGAACCTCGCGAAATGGAGCGCGATAAGGGCCGAGGCATAGGGATGCGCGCCTGAGTGTGATTCGAACGACTTTCTCCATATATCGGTCTGGTCAGGCGACTCCATCTCCATGAAATTCGCCGGATAACCGTTATCGGGATTTATTTTCGGGGAGGAGTCCCATTCCTTCCACCCGCAGTCGTGCTCCCGGATCGCGAAGAGCGTTTCTTCGAGCGGGTCGAGGGAGGAGAACGTCTCGTTGCCCCACCTCTCCATTATCCTGCCTGACAAGACCGCGTGGTCGTACTGCGTGATAAGTATCCACCCGTCGTTGTCGTCCCTGCGGATCATCAAATCTCCGGTGTTCGGTCGTGAAGCGGGAATATCCTAACCAAGCGGGGAGTGCCGTGCAAGGGATTTGAGAACTGAATTTATGTCAGAAAAGCCTTCCCGGATTGAGTATGTTGCCGGGATCGAAACCCGATTTAATTCGTTTCATGAGATCGAGAGAAGAGCCTATAGCGCCCCAGGCGTCTATGCCGGATTTAACGCCGGGCGAGGCTTCGACGACGACGAGACTGCCACCGGCGGATTCGGAAAATTCCCTCATCTCCTTGACCGCGCCGAGCACTGGCTCATTATCGCCCGCGGCCGAAACGATCACGACGCCGTTTCCCGCCCTCGCCGATGCGCGGGCGCTTATCCCGTATTTATCAGCCAGATTTTCTAACGCGAGGTACATAC
>JRYK01000978.1_pt1 | contig 10937 bp, 10 predicted proteins | sample 235381 | NCBI WGS metagenome assembly JRYK01 (sample SAMN03074220, study PRJNA261476) | activated sludge metagenome | biome: Wastewater Treatment Plant; feature: Wastewater; material: Activated sludge; isolation source: activated biomass of a wastewaster treatment plant treating hydrocarbon... ...
GGGGGGGGGGGGGCGCCCCCCACGACCGGTGGTTCGGGCAGGGCGTGAACAACGCGCAGCTCGCGTCGGTGGCGACCTACGAGGAGCTCGTGCCCGCGTTCCGCGCGCTGCTCGCGCGCGAAGATGGCGACATGGGCCGCTTCTACGCCGAGGTGCGCCGGCTCGCGCAGCTCGACGCCGGGGCGCGCGCGGCCGCGCTCGCCGCGCTGGCCGCGGGCGGGCTCGCCCGCGGGTCCGCCCCGCTCAGGAGAGCGGGATCATCACGTGCTGCCGGTACGCGGGGTGCGACTGCAGCCGCTCGTAGTAGCGCGTGATGTTGGGGTGCGCCGGCCGCTCGACCGGCAGGTTCAACCAGCGGTGCACGAAGCAGCCGAGCGGGACGTCGCCCATCGAGAGCGCGCGGCCGGACAGGTACGGCTGCGACGCGAGCGCGTCGTCGGCGATCTTGAAGGCGTCGGCCGCCTGCTCGACCGCGGCCGCGACCGCGCCGTCGTCGCGCTTCTCGGCCGGGGTGCGGATGAGCTGCCAGAAGGCGGTGGTGACGGGCGCGGCGAGCGTGGCGAGCACCCAGTCCATCCACTTCTCGGCCGCGTAGCTCTCCTCGAGCGTGCGCGCCGGGCCGTGCCGGGCGTAGAGGTAGCGCACGATGGTGTTCGACTCCCACAGGACGAAGCCGTCGTAGTCGATCGTCGGCACGCGGCCGTTCGGGTTCAGCGCGCGGTACTCGGGGGTGCCGACCACGCCGAACGCCATGCCGGCGTCGACGCGGGTGTGCGGAACGTTCAGCTCCGCGACCGTCCACATCACCTTCTGCACGTTGATCGAGTTCACCCGGCCCCAGATCTTCAGCATCGTCGGTCTCCTCCTCGGTGTCGTCGCTGCGTGCGCAACGCGCTCATCTCTTCCCGGGACGCGCCCGCGCGAAGTCGCGGACGATGCGTCCCTCGACTCGGCGCCGGACCTCCGGCGTGAGCGCCGTGGTCGCGGCGCGGGCGAGCAACGTGCGCCGACGGGTCATTCCATGTCGCGCCAGCGCGCGCGTGAATTCGAGGTCTCTCCTCCGGCCGGCGGCATACTTGGAGAGGGCGCGATCGTGCCCCTCGAGGCAGAGCCCTTCGATTCCGCCCGTGCTCGCGATCTTTTCGCGCACCAGGCGCTTCTTCCAGCCCGCGGGCAGCACCGCGGTCGACTCGCCGACTCCCTGTGCGAAGTACCCGAACTGCTCGTGAAAGAAGGAACCCTCCCCGATCGAGCGCCTCGAGCCGCGGCGTCAAAGCGGTGGGCGCTTCAGGTGCGCGGTCGCCAGCTGGAACGCGTGCGCCGCGCGCAGGCAGAGATCCTCGCGGTGCTGCGGCGCGACGAGCTGCAGCCCGACCGGCAGTCCGTCGGCGGTGAACCCGCACGGCACCGACAGCGCCGGCTGCTGCGTCAGGTTGAACGGGTAGCTGAACGGCGTCCACGTCGTCCAGTCGTCGCGGTCGGCGTGCGGCGGGCCGTCCGGAACGACGCGCCCCACCGCGAACGCCGGGACCGCGAGCGCGGGCGTGGCGAGGAGGTCCCACCGCTCGTGGAAGCGGCGCATGTGCTCGCCGAGCGCCTGCCGCGCGGCGACCGCGTCCAGGTACTGGTCGAGCGTCCACTTGGACCCCGCCTCGAACCAGCGCACCAGGCCCGGCTCGACCAGGGCGAGCTTGTCCGCCGGCAGGCGCCGCAGCGCGTTGTACGCGCCGCTCGTCCAGTGCACGGCGAACGCGCCGCTGCAGTCGGCGAAGCCGGGGTCGGCCCGGTCGACGGTCGCGCCGAGCTCGGCGAGCTTCCCGACGGCGTCCGCCACGCGCGCCTCGACCTCCGGATGGACGTGCTGCACGTAGCCGAGGCGCGGGCTGTAGGCGATCCGCAGCCCCTGCACGCCGGCGTCGAGCCCCGCGGTCCAGTCGCGCGCGTCGTGCGGCAGCGCGTACCAGTCGCGCGCGTCGGGCCGCGCCAGCACGTTCAGCATGAGCGCGCAGTCGGCGATCGTGCGCGCCATCGGGCCGACGTGCGCGACGGTGCCCATCGGCGAGAGCGGCCACGCCGGCACCCGCCCGAAGTTGGCCTTGATGCCCGAGATGCCGGTGAAGGCGCACGGGATGCGGATCGAGCCGCCGCCGTCGGTGCCCACCGCGAGCTGCCCGAGGCCGGCGGCGACCTGCGCGGACGCGCCGCCGCTCGAGCCGCCCGGGGTGCGCTCGAGGTGCCAGGGATTGCGCGTGACGCCGGTGAGCGCGCTGTCGGTGACGCCCTTCCAGCCGAACTCGGGCGTGCAGGTCTTGCCGAGCAGCACCGCGCCCGACTCGCGCAGGCGCGCGGTCGCCGGCGCGTCGTCGGGCCAGGGCCCGGCCGGATCGACCGTCCGCGACCCGCGCAGCGTCGGCCAGCCCCGCGCGTGCACGAGGTCCTTGATCGACGCCGGCACGCCGTCCACGGGGCCGGCCGGCGCGCCCTTCATCCAGCGCGCCTCCGACGCGCGCGCCGCGGCGAGCGCGCCGTCGGCGTCGACGAGACAGTAGGCGTTCAGCTGCGGGTTGAGCGCCTCGATGCGCGCGAGCACCGCGCGGGCGACCTCGACCGGGGAGAGCGTCCGCGCGGCGTAGCGCGCGACGAGCTCGGTCGCGGAGAGGAAGCAGAGCTCGGCGCTCATCGCCTCAGAAACCGACCGCGAGCGAGTCGCGCCGCGGGTCCGACGCGCACACGTAGCCGCCGTCCACCTTGAGCGCGATCTGGGCGCAGCCGAAGTCCATGTAGCCCTCGGGCAGCTGCACCAGCCGGTGCCCGCGCCGCGCCAGCTCCGCGAGCGTGGCGTCGGGAAACGACGGCTCCACGTTGATGTCGAGGCCGTTCATGATGCGAAAGCGCGGCCCGTCGATCGCGCTCTGCGGGTCCTGGCCGTAGTCGGCCAGGCGCACCATGAGCTGCGTGTGCCCCTGCGGCTGCATCGTGCCGCCCATCAGGCCGAAGCTCATCACCGGCTCGCCGTCCCGGGTCACGAAGCCGGGGATGATGGTGTGGTAGGGCCGCTTGCGCGGGCCCACGCGGTTCGGGTGGCCGTCGGCGAGCACGAACCCGGCGCCGCGGTTCTGCAGGCTGATGCCGGTCCCGGGCACCACCACGCCGGACCCGAACCCCATGTAGTTCGACTGGATGAGCGAGACCATGCGGCCTTCGGCGTCCGCCGCGGTGAGGTAGATCGTGCCGCCGCGCGGCGGTGAGCCGTGGCCGAAGTCCTGCGCGCGCTTCAGGTCGATCAGGCGCGCCCGCGACGCGAGATAGTCGCGGTCGAGCAGCGCCGCCGGGCTCGCGTCCATCGCCGCCGGGTCGGCGACGTAGCGGCGCGCGTCGGCGAACGCGAGCTTCACCGCCTCGATCTGCAGGTGCACGCTGTCGGCCGAGTCGACCGGCAGGCTCGCGACGTCGAAGTGCTGCAGCATCCCGAGCGCCATCAGGCACACGATGCCCTGGCCGTTCGGCGGGATCTCGTGCACGGTGAAGCCGCGGTAGTCCTGCGTGATCGTCCCGACCCAGTCGTTGGCGTGCGCGGCGAGATCGGCGCGCGCCATCGCGCCGCCGCAGGCGGCCGCGTGCGCCTCCAGCTTCGCCGCGAGCTCGCCCTGGTAGAAGGCCTTCCCGCGCGTCTCCGCGATCAGCTCGAGCGTCGTCGCCGCCGCGCGCAGGCGGAAGCGCTCCCCCGCGCGCGGCGCCCTGCCGTCGGGCATGAACGCGTCGGCGAAGCCGGGCTGCGCCTTCAGCTCCGGCACCTGCAGCGCCCAGCGCTGCGCGACGAAGGGCGAGACGAGGTAGCCGTCGAACGCGTACCGGATGGCCGCGTCGAAGAGCCGCTCGAACGAGAGCCGGCCGAAGCGCTCGGCGAGCTCCGCCCACGCCGACACGCAGCCCGGTACCGACACCGAGTTCCAGCCGCGCTGCGGGACGGCCTGCTGCCGCGCGAAGTAGTCGGGCGTCCACGCCGCGGGCGAGCGGCCGGAGGCGTTCAGGCCGTGCAGCGCCTTCCCGTCCCAGAGAATCGCGAACAGGTCCGAGCCGATGCCGTTCGAGATCGGCTCGACGATCGTGAGCGTGATCGCGGCGGCGAGCGCCGCGTCGATCGCGTTGCCGCCGGCGGCGAGCGCCTGCAGGCCCGCCTGCGCGGCGAGCGGCTGCGAGGTCGACACGACGTTCGCCGCGAGCGTCGGCCGGCGCGCGGTCCGATAGCGGCTGGTGAGGTCGCCGAGCGGCAGGGCAGGGGTGCTGCGGTCGTTCATGCGCGCTCCAGGTCGAGCGCGACGCGCCCGACGATCTTCCCGGCCTTCAGCTCGTCGAGCGTGCGGTTCACCTCGGTCGCCGGGCGGATCTCCACCGGCGTGGGCTGGAGCTTGCCGCTCTGCGCGAGCGCGACCACCTCGCGCAGCTCCTGCAGGTTGCCGACGTAGGAGCCCATGATCGCGAGCGCGCGCTGGGCGATCGGCGGCAGGGAGAAGGTCGCCTCGCCCCCGAACAGGCCCACGAGGATGTAGCGCCCGCCCTTGGCGAGGGACGCCGCGGCCGTGCCGAGGGCGAAGGTCGCGGGCATGCCCACGAAGTCGAGCACGCCGGCGACCGCGCCGCCGGAGGCGCGCTGGATCGCCGCGAGCGCCGCGGCGTGGTCGCGCGAGTGGACCGTCTCGGCCGCGCCGGCAGCGCGCGCGGCGGGGAACTTCGACTCGTCGACGTCGCACGCGATCACGCGCCCGATGCCGAGCGCGCGCAGCGTCGAGAGCGCGATCAGGCCGAGCCCGCCGCAGCCGAGCACGGCCACCCACTCGTGCGCGGCGAGTGCGGGCAGCTTGCGGACCGCGCTGTACACGGTGACGCCGGAGCAGGCGAGGGTCGCGGCGAAGCCCTCCTCGATCCCGGCGGCGTCCACCAGATATTTCGCGTCGGGCACGAGGAGGTGCGTGGCGTAGGCGCCCGCGCGGTTCACCCCGGGGATGCGCGACTGGAGGCAGTAGTTCTCGCGCTCCGCCTTGCACGCCGCGCACGTCCCGCAGCCGAGCCAGGGGTAGACGAGCCGCTTCTGCCCGACGGCGACGCCCTGCGCGTCGGGGCCGAGCGCCTCCACCACGCCGAACGGCTCGTGCCCGAGCGTGAACGGCGGGACGCAGCCGCGGTCCTTCACGTAGAAGCGCTTGCCGCCGCCGAGGTCGAAGTACCCGTCCCAGATGTGCAGGTCGGAGTGGCACACGCCCGAGCGCGTGATGCGCACCAGCACCTCCGTGCCCTGCGGCCGGGGCGTGTCCTTCATCACGCGCTGCAGCGGCTTGCCGTGCTCCACGATGTCGTAGCTGATCATTGCCTACCCCTTTGCGGCTGCGTGCAGCGATTGATCGATGTCCCAGAGGATGTCGTCGACCGTCTCGATCCCGACCGAAACGCGGATCATCTCGGGCAGGACGCCGGCCTTCACCTGGTCTTCCTCGCTCATCTGGCGGTGCGTGGTGGACGCGGGATGGATGACGAGCGTCTTCGCGTCGCCGATGTTGGCGAGGTGGCTCATGAAGGTGGCGGCGTCGATGAACTTCTCGCCCGCGCGCGCGCCGCCCTTGATCCCGAACGAGAGCAGCGAGCTCGCGCCCCGCGGCAGGACCTTGCGCGCGAGCTCGTAGTATCGGTTCCCGGGCAGGCCGGGGTAGTTCACCCAGGCGACCTGCGGATGCGCCGACAGGAACTCGGCCACCTTGAGCGCATTGGCGCAGTGGCGGTCCATGCGCACCGGCAGGGTCTCGAGGCCTTGCAGCAGCATCCAGGCGTTGAACGGCGCGAGCGCCGGCCCGAACGTGCGCATCGTCTCCATGCGGCAGCGCATCGTGTAGCCGAAGTCGCCGAAGGTCTCGTGGAAGATGACCCCGTGGTAGCCCTGCGAAGGCGTGGTCATGCCGGGGAACTTGCCGTTGCCCCAGGGGAACCTGCCCGACTCGACGATCACCCCGCCCATCGTGGTGCCGTGGCCGCCGATGTACTTGGTGGCCGAGTGCACGACGATGTCGGCGCCGTGCTCGAGGGGGCGGCAGAGATAGGGCGAGGGCACCGTGTTGTCGACCACGAACGGGACGCCGGCTTCGCGCGCGATCGCCCCGACGCGCTCGATGTCGACGACGTTGATCGACGGATTGCCGAGCGTCTCCGCGTACAGGAGCTTGGTGTTCGGCCTGAGCGCGCGGCGGAAGTTCTCCGGATCGTCGGCGTCGACGAACGTCGTCTCGACGCCGAACTTCTTCAGGTTCACGCCGAGCAGCGTGTGGGTGCCGCCGTACAGCGTGGCGGCGGACACGATGTGGTCGCCCGCTTCGACCAGCGTCATGATCGCCACCGCCTCGGCCGACTGGCCGGTCGCGGTGGCGAGGGCCGCGCGCCCGCCCTCGAGCGCGGCCATGCGCTCCTCGAACACCGCGACCGTCGGGTTGGAGATGCGCGAGTAGACGTTGCCGAAGGTCTGCAGGTTGAAGAGGCTCGCGGCGTGCTCGGCCGAGTCGAAGACGAAGGAGGTCGTCTGGTAGATCGGCGCCGCGCGCGCGCCGGTGGCCGGGTCGGGGATCTGGCCGGCGTGGAGCGCGAGGGTCTCGAAGCCGAAGCGGCGATCTGCCATAGGCTCAGTTCGCGCTGTACTTCGGCCGCTTCGCCGAGATGACCCGGGTGTTCACGCCCGCCCAGTTGAGTCCGCCGAAGAGCCGCGCGTGCTCGATCTTCACGCAGCGGTCCATGACGGTCTCCAGCCCCGCCGCCTCCGCCTTGCGCGCGGCTTCCGCGTTGGTGACGCCGAGCTGCTGCCACAGGACTTTCGCTCCGATGGCGATCGCGTCGTCGGCGACCGGGCCGACGTCGGCGGTCTTGCGGAAGACGTCGACGATGTCGACCTTGACGGGGATCTCGCGCAGCGACCGGTAGCACTGCTGCCCGAGGATGGCCGCGTAGCGCGGATTGACCGGGATCACCGTGTAGCCGTGCTCGAGCATGTACTTCGCGGCGAAGTAGCTCGGCCGGAACCAGTCGGCCGACAGGCCCACGACCGCGAGCACCTTGCTCGTCGCGAGGATGCGGCGCAGGCCGGGAATGTCGTCGGTCATGGAGACGGGCGGGGCGGGGGTGCGGACGATTCTAGCGGAATCGTCCGCCGCGTCCGGCCGCGGCGCTACAATCCCCGACCCTTCCCGCCCGGAGCCGCGCATGTTCGTCGAAGAGCGCATCTACACGATGCACCCCGGCAAGACGCCCGATTACCTCAAGCTGTACGAGGCGGAGGGGATGGCGATCCAGACGCGCTACCTCCCGGGGCTCGTCGGCTACTACACGAGCGAGATCGGCACGCTCAACCTGCTGGTGCACATGTGGGCCTACGAGGACCTGCAGCAGCGCACCGAGTGCCGCGCGAAGATGACCGCCGACCCCGCCTGGCAGGCGTACGTGCAGAAGGTCCGGCCGCTCATCGCGCACCAGGAGTCGCGCCTCCTCGTCCCGGCGCCGTTCTTCGCCGCGCAGCTCCGGGCGATGCTGAAGGCGTCGAAAACGACCTGAGAGGACACCGCCATGGGCACGCGCGAGAACTTCATCGACGGCGCATGGGTGGCGGGCGAGCGCGCCGCCGCCAACGTCAACCCCTCCAACCTCGCCGACGTGGTCGGCCAGTACGCGCACGCCGGCGTAGCGCAGGTCGACGCCGCGATCGCCGCGGCGAGCGCGGCGTTTCCCGCCTGGGGCCGCGGCAGCGTCCAGGCGCGCGCGGACAGCCTCGACCGGATCGGCACCGAGATCCTCGCCCGCAGGGAAGAGCTCGGCACGCTCCTTTCGCGCGAGGAGGGCAAGACGAAGCCCGAGGGCATCGGCGAGGCGGCGCGCGCCGGCTACATCTTCAAGTTCTTCGCCGGGGAGTGCCTGCGCCTCGCGGGCGAGGTCCTCCCGTCGGTGCGGCCGGGCATCGGCGTGGAGATCACGCGCGAGCCGGTCGGCGTCGTCGGGATCATCACGCCCTGGAACTTTCCGATCGCGATCCCGGCGTGGAAGATCGCCCCGGCGCTCGCGTACGGCAACTGCGTGGTGTTCAAGCCCGCGGACCTCGTGCCCGGCTGCGCCTGGGCGCTCGCCGAGATCCTCTCGCGCAGCGGCATTCCGCAGGGTGTCTTCAACCTGGTGATGGGCCGCGGGTCCGTGGTGGGCGAGAAGATCGTCAACGACCCGCGCGTCGCCGCGGTGTCGTTCACCGGCTCGCAGGCGGTCGGCAAGGGGGTCGCGCTGGCGTGCGCGCAGCGGCTGGCGAAGGTGCAGCTCGAGATGGGCGGCAAGAACCCGCAGGTGGTGCTCGACGACGCCGACCTCGACGTCGCGGTGAACTGCGCGCTGCAGAGCGCGTTCTTCTCCACCGGCCAGCGCTGCACCGCCGCGAGCCGGCTCGTCGTCACGCAGGGCATCCACGACCGCTTCGTCGCGGCCCTGGCGGACAAGATCAAGACCCTCAAGGTGGACGACGCCCTCAAGGACGGCACCGACGTCGGCCCGGTGGTGGACCAGAAGCAGCTCGAGCAGGACCTCGAGTACATCGACCTCGGCAAGCGCGAGGGCGCGCGGCTCGCGGTCGGCGGCGAGCGGCTGAAGCGGGCCACCGACGGCTTCTACCTCCAGCCGGCGCTCTTCACCGAGTCGACTCCGGCGATGCGCATCAACCGCGAGGAGATCTTCGGGCCGGTGGCCTCGGTCATCCGCGTGAGGGACTACGACGAGGCGCTCGCGGTGGCCAACGACACGCCCTTCGGGCTCTCGTCGGGCATCGCCACGACCTCGCTCAAGCACGCCGCGCACTTCAAGCGCAACTCGGCCGCGGGCATGGTGATGGTCAACCTGCCCACCGCGGGCGTCGACTACCACGTGCCGTTCGGCGGCCGCAAGGGATCGAGCTACGGTCCGCGCGAGCAGGGGCGCTACGCGGTCGAGTTCTACACGACGGTCAAGACCGCCTACGTGCTGGCGGGGTGACGCCGATGCCGCGCGATGTGAAGCCGCGCACCGCGGCCCGGATCCTGGTCGACGCGCTGAAGGTCCACGGCGTCGACACCGCGTTCTGCGTGCCGGGCGAGAGTTACCTCGCCGTCCTCGACGCGCTCTACGACGCCCGGGACGCGATCGAGCTGGTGGTGGCGCGCCAGGACGGCGGCGCCGGCTACATGGCGGAGGCCTACGGCAAGCTCGCCGGCCAGCCGGGCGTCTGCTTCGTGACGCGCGGTCCGGGCGCGACCAACGCGTCGATCGCCGTCCACACCGCGCAGCAGGACTCCACGCCGATGATCCTCTTCATCGGCCAGGTCGGGACCGACTTCGTGGAGCGCGAGGCGTTCCAGGAGGTCGACTACCGCCGGATGTTCGGTCAGATGGCGAAGTGGGTCGCGTCGATCGACCGCGCCGACCGCGTGCCCGAGTACGTGAGCCACGCGTTCCACTGCGCCATGTCGGGCCGCAAGGGACCGGTGGTGCTCGCGCTGCCGGAGGACGTGCTGGTCGAGACCGCGTCGGTCCCCGACACCGATCCCTACCGCGAGGTCCAGGCCAGCCCCGCGGCCGCCGACATCGAACGGTTGCGGGACCTCCTCGCCGGCGCGAGCCGCCCGTTCGTCATCGCCGGCGGCAGCGGCTGGACGGAAAGCGCCTGCGCCGACCTGCGGCGCTTCGCGGAGGCGAACGCGCTGCCGGTCGGCTGCGCGTTCCGCTTCCAGGACCTGTTCGACAACCGGCACGCGAACTACGCCGGGGACGTCGGCATCGGGATCAACCCGAAGCTCGCCGCGCGCATCAAGGACGCCGACCTCGTGCTCGCGCTCGGGCCGCGGCTGGGGGAGATGACCACCGGCGGCTACACGCTGCTCGCGCCGCCGCGGCCGGCGCAGAAGCTCGTGCACGTGCACGCGGGCGCCGAAGAGCTCGGCCGCGTGTACCAGGGCGAGCTCCTGATCAACTCCGGCATGCCGCAGCTTGCCGCCGCCCTCGCGGCGATGAAGCCCGTCGATGCCGCCGCCTGGCGCGCCGCGACGCAGGCCGCGAACGCGGACTACCAGGAGTGGACCGCGCGGCGCGAGAACCCCGGCCGCGTGCAGATGTGGGACGTGGTCGACTTTCTGCAGCGCCGTCTGCCGGACGACGCGATTCTCGCGAACGGCGCCGGCAACTTCTCCGGCTGGTTCCATCGTTTCTTCCGCCACGGCCGGCTCCGTACCCAGCTCGGGCCGACCTCCGGCGCCATGGGCTACGGCGTGCCGGCGGGTGTGGCGGCGAAGATCGCGGCGCCCGGCCGCGTCGTGCTCTCGATCAACGGCGACGGCGACTTCCTGATGAACGGCCAGGAGCTCGCGACCGCGGTGCAGTACGACGCCGCGGTGATCTTCATCGTGGTCAACAACGGCATGTACGGGACGATCCGGATGCACCAGGAGCGCGAATACCCGGCGCGGGTGCACGGCACCGACCTGCGCAACCCGGACTTCGCCGCCTACGCGCGCGCGTTCGGCGCGCACGGCGAGACGGTCGAGGAAACCGCGCAGTTCGCGCCGGCGTTCGAGCGCTGCCTCGCCGCCGGCAAGCCCGCGCTCATCGAAATCCGCCTCGATCCGCAGGCGATCACCACCCAGACCACGCTCAGTGCGATTCGGGCGCGGGCGCAGAAGAAGTGAGGAGGAAGCGCAGATGAATGGCTGGTTGCGATTTGCGGCGGCGGTGCTGAGTCTGAGCGCCGGGCTTGCATCGGCGCAGGCCTGACCCGCCAAGCCGGTCAGGTTCGTCGTGCCGTTCCCGCCCGGCGGTGGCACCGACACCGGTGCCCGCAGCGTGGCCGAGCAGCTCGGCAAGCGCTGGGGCCAGACGGTGGTGGTCGAGAACAAGGGCGGCGC
>JRYK01000705.1_pt1 | contig 10928 bp, 11 predicted proteins | sample 235381 | NCBI WGS metagenome assembly JRYK01 (sample SAMN03074220, study PRJNA261476) | activated sludge metagenome | biome: Wastewater Treatment Plant; feature: Wastewater; material: Activated sludge; isolation source: activated biomass of a wastewaster treatment plant treating hydrocarbon... ...
GGCCGGCCTGCAAGGCTCCGGGCGCACGGCCTTGGCCCAGGCCATCTTCGGCGTCGCGCCCTTCCAGAGCGGCGTGGTGGAGATCGCCGGGCGGCCGGCGCTGTTCCGCAAGCCGGCCCAGGCCATCCGCCAGGGCTTCGGCTACGTGACCGAAGACCGCAAGTACGAGGGCCTGACGCTGAAGCAGCCCATCAACGACAACATCATGCTCACCCTGCGCTCGCTGCAGGCCAAGCTCAGCCGCGCCTTCCGCAACGGCACGCGCGGCGACCGCGGCCTGGCCATGGAGCTGGCCCAGCGCGTCGACNNCCGACGCGCGGCATCGACGTGGAGGCCAAGGCCAGCATCCATGAGCGCATCCGCGAATTGGCCCGCGCCGGCGCGGCGGTGCTGATGATCTCCTCCGAGTTGCCGGAGGTCATCGGCATGAGCGACCGCATCGTGGTCATGTGGGACGGCACCATCACCGGCGAACTGCCCGCCGGGGCCAGCGAAGCCGACATCATGCATCTGGCGACGGGGCAGAATGAATTTGGAATGACGAATTAGGAATTACGAATTGGCCGGAGCGATCTTCCCTGGAACCTGGAACCTGGCCCCTGGAACTTCTCTTCGATTCCTCTTTCGTAATTCGTAATGATGGATAGGCCTATGACGACATTGACACAGCCAGCTTCCCCATCGGCGGCGGGCCGGGCGCGGCAGTGGTTGCGCGAGCGCAACGTGCCGCCGGTCTATGGCATCCTGATCATCATCTTCATTGTCTCCGTCCTGCTGGATGCCGTCTTCGGCATCGACGACCAGTTGTTCATCCTCAACCAGACCATCCTGACCAACATCCTCGTCCGGTCGGTGGCCCTGGGCATCGTGGCCGTGGGCCAGACGTTCGTGATGCTCGGCGCGTCGATCGACCTATCGGTGGCCTATCTGATCAGCGTCACCGCCGTGGGGGCGTCCTACCTGATGGCCGGCGACCCCAACCGGGTGTGGTGGACGGTGCTGGTGCTGTTCGTCGTCGGCATCGCTGTCGGCCTGCTCAACGGCACGCTGGTCAGCCGGCTGCGCGTCAACCCGCTCATCGCCACGCTGGGCGTGGGGCTGATCCTGCGCGGCCTGCTGAACGCTACCTTCGAGAACTTCGCCGGTTCGGTGCCGGCCAGCTTCCAGACCTTCGCCTACGGCACGATCGGGCCGGTGCCCATCTCGGTCATCGTCCTGTTCCTGGCCGTGCTGGCCGGCTGGTTTGTGCTGCGGCGCATGCGCTACGGGGCGCACCTCTACGCCGTGGGCGGCAGCGAGGAGACTGGCCCACCTGTCCGGCCTGCGCACCGAGCGCGTGCTGACCCTGGCCCACGTCATTTGCAGCTGCACGGCCGTGCTGACCGGCCTGTTCGTTGTCAGTCGCCTGCGGGCCGGCGCGCCCTGGGTGGGCACGGACGGCCTCTACGACCTGGAGAGCATCGCCGCCACGGTCATCGGCGGCACAGCCCTCTCCGGCGGCAAGGGCGGCGTGTGGGGCACGCTGGCCGGCGTGCTCATCTTCAGCATCCTGGACACGATGTTCAACCAGATCGGCATCGACGCCTACATGAAGCAAATCCTGCGCGGCGCGATCATCGTCCTGGCCGTGGGCTTCTACACCTTCCGGTCCAAGGTGGAACAAGGGTAGACGAACTATGACACAGATCACAGCGGGAACCGCCGCACCTGAGTCCTTCACGGCCCGCGCCTGGCGCTGGTTGCGCGCCGTCAACCCGGTGTACTTCATCGTCCTGGCCCTGCTGGTCTGGGTCGGGTTGCGCAACCCGGTCTTCTTCCAGCCCAACAACTTCCTGACCTTCCTGGCCCGGGCCACGCCGCTGATGATCCTGACCGCCGGGCAGGTGTTTGTGCTCGTCTCCGGCGGCTTCGATCTCTCCGTCGGCTCCGTCGTGACCTCGACGGTCATCATCGGGGCCATCCTGGCCAACAACGACCCCGGCGCGACGTGGTGGGTCATCCTGGCCCTGCTGGCCGGCGGCCTGCTGGTCGGCCTGATCAACGGCGCGGTAACCACTTATCTCAAAGTGCCGTCGCTCATCGCCACGCTGGGCATGCTGCTGATGGTGCGCGGTGTGGGCCTGTTCTGGTCGGGCGGCGCGCCGCGCGGCTACCTGCCCGACAACTTCCGCATGTGGGGCCGCGGCGGCATCGAAGGGCTGTTCGGGCTACAGGACTTTCCTTATGCGGTCATCGTCCTGGTCGTCTTCGGCGTCGGCTACTGGCTGCTGCTGCACAAGCTGAACTACGGCCGCCAACTGCTGGCCCTGGGCGACAACCCCCGCGCCGCGCGCCTGTCGGGCGTCAACGTCGACCGCGTGCGCATCTCTGCCTTCGTCCTGTGTTCCATGACCGCCGTCGTCGGCGGCGTGCTGCTGGGCGGCCGCGGCGGCGTGAGCATCGAGACGGGCACGGGCCTGGAGATGCAGACCATCGCCGCCGCCGTGCTGGGCGGGACGATGCTGCTGGGCGGCCGCGGCTCCGTGCCCGCGGCCATGGCCGGGGCGCTGGCCCTGGAGCTATTGTTCACGCTGCTCAACCTGTTAGGCTTGCCCAAGCCCCTGCGCGATGCCGTGCAGGGTCTGATCATCATCGCCGCCGTGGCCTACACGGCCTATAGCACGCGGCGCAACCGCTAGACCATCGACCCCAAGGAGGTGATGCTCAGCAGGGAGAGAACCATCCGTACCGGCGCACCTGCGTGTGCGCCCACACTGTCAGTCCGTCAATCCTAAAAGCAAGCTTGGAGGAGAATCCAAATGAAACCGTTGCGTATACTGTCCCTGATTCTGATCGCCGTGTTGCTGGCCGTTCTGGTGGCCTGCGGCGGCGGTGGCGCGGCCGAAGACACGGCCAATGAGGCCGGCGAGACGGCCAACGAGGCCGCCAACGAAGCGGCCGACACCGCCAACGAGGCGGCCGAAACCGGCGCCGGCCTGGGCATGGAGGCCGCGGCCGTGGCCAGCGAGTTCTTCAGCCAGGAAGACCTGGACAACTCCATCCGCCTCATCGGCGTGACCCCCGAAGGCCCGGAAGGCGAGCCTTGGAATCAGGCGCTGGAGCCGAACTTCATCGACACGACCCAGTATAAGGCCGATCCGCCCTACACCTTCTGCTTCTCCAATGCCGGCGTGAACAACCCCTGGCGCGTGGTCGGCTACACGACCATGCAGGCCGAGGTTGACCTGCACCCGGAGATCGCCGAGTTCATCCACGTCGATGCCGAGGGCAATGACGAGAAGCAGATCGCCGACATCCAGGACCTGGTGGCCAGCGGCAACTGCGACGTGCTCATCGTCAGCCCCAACACGACCCTGGCCCTGACCCCGGCCGTGGAAGAGGCCTGCAAGAGCCTGCCCGTCGTCGTCTTCGACCGTGGCGTGCAGACCGACTGCCCGGCGACCTTCGTCCAGCCCATCGGCGGCTATGCTTTCGGCTACGTCGGGGCCAAGTTCCTGGCCGACAACCTGCCCGATGGGGCCAAGGTCGTCGCCCTGCGCATCTTGCCCGGCGTGGACGTGCTGGAGACCCGCTGGGCCGCGGCCAAGCAGGTCTTTGAGGACGAGAACATCGACGTTGTCGAAGTCCAGTTTGGCGACGGCAACAACGACAAGGTGAAGACGATCATCACCGACGCCATCCAGAAGTACGGCAAGATCGACGGCGTCTGGATGGATGCCGGCGCGACGGCCGTGGCCGCCCTGGAGGCGTTTGAGGACGCCGGCCAGCCCTACCCGGTCATCAACGGCGAAGACCAGCAGGACTTCCTGGTCAAGTGGCAGGAGAACAACCTGACGGCCATCGCCCCGACCTTCCCGACCTTCCAGTGGCGCACGGCGATCATCGCCGCCCTGAAGGTCTTGCAGGGCGAGCAGGTTCCCGACCCGTGGCGGCTGCCGCAGCCCGCCGTGACGCAGGAGAACCTCGACCAGTTCGTGCAGCCCGGCATGCCGCCGCTGCACTACGCCATGTGCGGCTGCGAAGGGATGCCCGACTTCCCCGAGCGTTGGGGCGGCACGGAGCAGTAGACAGTAGACAGTAGACAGTAGTCAGTATTCAGTGGTTGGTTGGACAGTCTTGGAACTGCGAACTGATCACTGACTACTGACTACTGACCACTGACTACTGACCACCGGCCCCTGGCCCCTGGAGAATTGGTCATGATCGAAATAGGCTTTCACACCGACGCCTTCAACAGCGCCTATTGGAGCTTCGAGCAGTGCCTGCAATGGGCGCAGCGCCATGACGTGCACTGGATCGAGTGCGGCACAATCGACGGCGTGAGCTGGCTGCACGGCCTGGGCTATCAGCCCCACGTCTCGCTGACCGAAGACCCGCTGGCCCTGCGCGAGAAGATGGCGCGCTACGGCGTGCGCTTCAGCCAGCTGGACGCCGCCTATCCCCTGTCGCTGCCCAACGCCCCGTCGTTGGGCCTGACCTACATCCTGAATTCGATGCGCTGGGCCTACCTGGTCGGCTGCGACCACATCGACACCACCGACCACATGCACAAGCCGGCCAGCATGAGCGACGAGCAGGCGCTGGAGATGATGAAGCGCGTCTACGGCGAAGTGCTGGAGGCGGCCGAGCGCTACCGGATGACCATCGACATCGAGCCGCACGGCTATTACACCACCAAGCCGGAGTTCATGGCGCGCATGCTGGCCTTCAGCGATTCGCCCTACTTGCGCATGAATATGGACACCGGCAATACCTTCATCGCCGGACAAGACCCGGTGGCCTTCCTGGAGCGCTTCAAGCACAAGGTCAGCCACGTCCACGTCAAGGACGTCAGCGCCTCGCTGGCCGCGGCCATGCGCGGCGAGCTGACCGGCATCGCCGTCAGCGCCACGGCCATCGGCGACGGCGTCAACGTGGACAACATCCGCCGCTGCTTCGACATCCTGGTCGACATCGGCTACGACGGCGTGGTCAGCATCGAGTGCGAGGGCCAGGGCGGGCCGATGATCGAAAAGAGCCTGGCCTGGGTGCGGGAACTGGTCGCCGACGCCAACGCCCGCATCGCCGCTAAAAGCTAACAAGAGGCAGAAGAATCAACATGGCGATCAAACTGGGCATCAATCTGGAGTTTGTGCGACATCACGACAAGCCCTTTGTCTTCGGCGTGCAGAAGGCGGCCGAGATCGGCTATGAGTATTGCGAGCCGCTGCTCCACCTGGGGCGCGAGCTGTTGAGCGAGGCGGGCTACTTCCACTCCGTCTCCATGTACGACGATCCCCTCTGGGCGCGGGAGGTAGCCGACCGGGCGGGCATTAAGTTCTCCGGCTTCAGCACCCACACGCCGCTGGCCAAGCCGGAGATCAGCGTCGAGTACCTGAAACAGGGCATCCGCTGGGCGGCCGACGCCGGCGGGCCGGTGGTCAACACCGACGAGGGGCCCAAGCCGACCTGGACGACCAAAGAGCAGGACTACATGCTGATGACCTACACCCTGACCGAGGCCGCCCGCGTGGCCGAGCGCCACGGCATCAAGATCGGCCTGGAGCCGCATCAGCAGTATAGCAAGACGCCCGATGGGCTGGACAGCATCTACGCCCTGGTGTCGTCGCCGGCCATTGGCATCAACTACGACACCGGCAACAGCTACCTGGCCGGCGGCAGCGACCCGTATGAGTGGCTGGAGCGCGTGCGCGACCGGCTGGTGCACGTCCACGCCAAGGACATCAGCCTGGAGCAGGGCGAGGCCCAGCGCGGCAAGGTGACGGGCACGCCCGTCGGCTGCGCCTGCGGCGATGGCGTGGTCGATTGGCAGCGCGTCATCGACATCATCCGCCCCGTGGCCCAGGACCGCGACCTCGTCCTCAGCGTCGAGTGCGGCACCATCGAGCAGGCCGTGCGCAGTTTCGCGCATTTGTCGAGGCTGCTTTAAGAGAGGGGCCAGGTTCCAGGGAAGAGGGCTTGCGGGGCGCTTTCCCGCGCGAAGGGGCCAGGCCAAGCACCGACGCGCTCTTCCCTGGCCCCTGGAACCTGGCCCCTGGCCCCTTAGGCAAACGATGACACACCCGAACTACCTCATCGGCGTCGATCTGGGCACCAGCAGCACCAAGGCCGCGCTCTATCACCGCGACGGCACGCTGCTGGCCGAGGCCGCGGCCGACGTGCCGCTGCTCTACCCCCGGCCGGGCGTCGTGGAGCAGGAGAACGAGGACTTCTACCGCACGGCGGCCGAGACGGTCGGCCGCTGCCTGCGGCAGAGCGGCATCGATCCGCGCCAGGTGGCGGCCATCGCCTTCGATAGCCAGATGGCCGGCATCGGGACGATCGATGAAGACTACCGCCCGGCGACGCGCTTCGATTCCTGGCTGGACATGCGTTGCCAGCCCTACATTGCCTGGCTGAACGAGCACCACGCCGACCTCATCACCCGCCTGACCGGCTGCGCGCCCACCTGCGACCACGGGCCGAAGATCCTGTGGTGGCAGCACGAGCGGCCGGACGACTACGCCGGCATCGCCAAGTTCGTGACGCCCTCGGCCTACGTCGCCGGGCGCATGGCCGGGCTGCGCGCCGACGACGCCTTCATGGACTACACCTTCATCCACTTCTCCGGCCTGTGCGACAACCGCGCCGGGACGTGGAGCGCCGCCATCTGCGACACGCTGGGCGTGGACGTGGGCCGGCTGCCGCGCATCGTGGAGCCGTGGCGGGTCATCGGCGAGGTGAACGATGCCGCGGCGCGCGCTTTCGGGCTGGCCGCGGGCACGCCCATCGCCGCCGGTTGCGGCGACACGGCGGCCAACGCCCTGGGCGCGGGCATCGTCCGGCCGGGGCAGCTGTTCGACGTGGCCGGCACGGCGGCCGTGCTGGCCGGCTGCACCGACACCTTCGTGGCCGACACCAGCCACCGCGCCCTGCTGACCATGCGCTCGGTGATCCCCGGCCTGTGGCACCCGCTGGCCTACATCGCCGGCGGCGGCCAGGCGCTGCGCTGGTTCCGCGATGAGTTTGGGGGTGGCGAGTGGCGCGCCGCGGAGTCCGCATCTGAGGATGCGGACGAGAGCAGCCGGGGGCGGGGGGCGGGCGACGAGTCGGCCGGGGCGCAGGGTCGTCGGTCGCCGGTCGCCNNTGATCGCCGCGGCGGCGGTGATCCCGCCGGGGGCAGAGGGATTGTTCTTCTCGCCCCACCTGGGCGGGCGCATCTGCCCCGCCGCGCCGCAGATGCGCGGGGCCTGGCTGGGCTTTTCGTTTGGCCACACGCGGGCCCACTTCCTGCGCGCCGTGCTGGAAAGCGTGGCCTACGAGTACGCCTGGTACCTGCGCATCCTGCGCGAGTACATCCCCAACCTGGAGTTGAGCGAGGCGCGGGCCGTGGGCGGCGGGGCGCGCAGCGACGTCTGGAATCAGATCAAGGCCGACGTGCTGGGCGTGCCCTACCAGCGGCTGGCGCGAGCGGAGTTCGGGACGTGGGGCAGCGCGCTCATCGCCGGCAAGGCCGTGGGTCTCTACGACGACCTGGCCGCCGTGGCGGCGGCGCACGCCACGCCGGCCGGCCCGCCCCGGCCGCCATCGCCCGCCGCCCACGACGCCTACCGGCCGCTGGTCGACCGCCACATCGCCCTACAAGAGAAGCTGGTGAATCTCTGGTAGGGGCGCACCTGCGTGTGCGCCCTACGAACTGTTCGTAGTTCGAGTCGTTCGAGGTCTTTTTATGACACAAGTACGCATCTGCATGATCGGCGCGGGGCGCGTCGGCAAGCTGCACACGGGCACGCTCAGCCGCCACGTCCCCGGCGGCCAGGTCGTGGCCCTGGTCGATCCCTGGGCCGACGTGCTCAACGTGACCGGCGACCTGTTCGGCGTGGAGCGGCGCTATGCCTCCCTGGCCGACGCGCTGGAGGGCGTGGACTTCGACGCCGTGGTCATCACCACGCCGACGCCCACCCACCGCGAGCTGGCCGTCCTGGCCGCCGAGCAGGGCAAGCACGTCTTCCTGGAGAAGCCGATGGCCCTGTCGCTGGCCGAGTGCGACGCCATCCTGGCGGCCACGCGCCAGCACGGCGTGCTCTTGCAGATGGGCTTCATGCGCCGCTTCGACCCCGACTTTGCCGCCGCCTGGGAGCGCATTCGGGGCGGGGAGATCGGCGAGCCGATGATGATCAAATCGCTGACCCACGGCCCCGGCCTGCCGCCGCCCTGGGCCACCGACCTGAAGACCTCCAATGGCAACATCGCCGAGGTCAACAGCCACGACATGGACACGCTGCGCTGGCTGATGTCTTCCAACCCGCGGCGCATGTACGTGGAAGTGGCCAACTTCAAGGGGGCCGAGCGCGGCGTGAGCAGCGAGAACTTCTACGACAACATGCTGGCCACGGTCAAGTTCGAGTCGGGCGCGCTGGGCATGGTTTCCGGCGTCTGCCCCTGCGACTACGGCTACGACAGCCGCGTGGAGATCATCGGCAAGAAAGGCATCATGCACATCGGCCGCATGGAGGGCGAGGCCATCGTCGTCTGCACCGACCGCGACCACGGCCTGGTGACGCCCATCTTCCGCCGCTGGCCCGACCGCTTCCGCTGGGGCTACATCCAGGAGTTGGAGCACTTCGTGGAGTGCATCCGCCAGGAGCGGCCGCCACGCGTCACGGGCGAGGACGGCCGCTGGGCGGTGGCCATGGTGCTGGCCGGCACGCGCAGCTTCCTGGAAGAGCGGCCGGTGGAGCTACGGGAGATATGGTCGTCTTCGACCACCATGGCCTGACGGCCAGGAGAACTGCCATGGACGACACCATGTGGGCCGCCGTCTACCATGGGCCGGAAGACGTCCGCGTCGAGCGCGTGCCCATGCCCCGCATCGGCCCGGACGAGGTGCTGCTGCGCGTGCTGCGGGCCAACATCTGCGGCACCGACTTGCGCATCGTCCACGGCGGCCACCGCCACTACCCGGCGGGCACGGTGCGCATCCCCGGCCACGAGGTCGTGGGCGAGGTGGCGGCCGTCGGTGAGCGCGTCAGCGGCTACCGGCCGGGCGAGCGCCTGTTCGTGGCCCCCAACATGGGCCGCGGCGACAGCCGCGAGACGATGAGCGGCAACAACAACCTCGACCCGCAGTTCGACGCCATCGGCATCACCCTCGATGGGGCCTTCGCCGAGTATCTGCGCGTGCCGGCGGCGGCCGTGGCCGGCGGCAACCTGATGGCCGTCGCCCCCGACGTGCCCCCGGCCGTGGCCGCGCTCATCGAGCCGCTGGCCTGCGTCTGGCGCGGCCAGAACAAGATCGGCGTCGGCGCGGGCGACGTGGTGCTGGTCATGGGCGCGGGGCCAATCGGCGTGCTGCACGTGATGCTGGCCCGGCTGCGCGGCGCGGCGCGGGTCCTCGTCAGCGAGCCGGCCGCGGGGCGGCGCGAGCAGGCCGTCCGGCTGGGGGCCGACCGCGGCGTGGATCCGCTCAGTGAAGACCTGGCCGCCGTTGTCCGCGCCGAGAGCGACGGCCGCGGCGCGGACGCCATCATCACCGCCGCGCCGGTCAAGGCGTTGCAGGAGCAGGCCGTGGCCCTGGCCGCCGTGGGCGGGCGGGTCAACTTCTTCGGCGGGCTGAGCAAGGACGACGCTCTGATCCGGCTGGATAGCAACGCCGTGCACTACAAGGAACTGATCGTCACCGGCACGACGGCCTGTAGCACCTGGGACTGCCGGCGGGCGGCCGACATCGTCAACAGCGGCCGGCTCGACCTGGCCCCGCTCATCACCGCCGAATATCCCCTGGCCGAGGCCCCGGCGGCCTTCGCCGCGGCCCAGGACGGCCGGAACCTGCGCGTCAGTCTCATCCCTTAGAGCAACCCATCATGGCCAGCACCGTCACCACCGTCCTCGGCCCCGTGCCGCCCGCCGCGCTGGGCGTCACCGACGCCCACAACCACCTCTACATCGGCCGCGTGCCGGGCGCGCCGCCCGACGCGCCGGCGCTGACCGACACCGCCGGCGTGGCCCGCGAGTTGGCCGCCTTCCGCGCCCTGGGCGGCGGGGCCATCGTCGATTGCCAGCCCGGCGGCTGCGGCCGCGACGGGCGCGTGCTGCGCGAGCTATCGCGGGCCACGGGCGTCCACGTCGTGGCCGCCACCGGCTTCCACCGCCGCCGCTACTATCCGCCCGACGCGCCCCTGTTCGTCCTCAGCGCCGAGCAAGCGGCCGGGGTCTTCCGCGGCGAGATCGAGCGCGGGCTGGAGGAGACGCGGGTCGATGGCGACCTCGTTTACCCCGGCGTGCTCAAGATCGCCGCCGAAGCCAGCCTGGAGGCCACGCCGCCGGCGCTGCTGGCCGCGGCGGCCGAGGTCTGCCGGGCCACGGGCTACGCCATGGAAGTCCACACCGAGCGCGGCGCGGCCGTCGAGGCGCTGTTGGAGTACTTCATCGCCCGCGACGTGGCCCCGCAACGGCTGATCTTCTGCCACGTGGACAAGCGGCCGGACTTCGGGCTGCATGGCGCCCTGGCTGGGGCCGGCGTGTTGCTGGAATATGACACCTTCTACCGGCCGCCGTATGACCCGGAGCGCGGCGTCTGGCCGCTGCTGGGGCGCATGATCGACGCCGGGCTGGCCGGCCACGTGGCCCTGGCCACCGACATGGCCGACCCGGCCCTCTGGGCCGAACTGGGCGGCGGGCCGGGGCTGCCGGGCATCTTCGGCCACATCGCCGCCCGCCTGCCGGGCCTGGGCGCGGACGCCGCGACCACGGCGGCGCTGTTGGGCGGCAACATCGCCGCCAGATTGGCCACGGGGAACCCACATGACTGACACACCCTACACCTTCGCCCTGGGCGCGGCCGACGGCGTGCCCAGCCGCTATGACAACCACATCCGCCGCACGCTGACCTCCATGCGCGGGCAATACCTGGACACGGCGGCCTACGAGGCCATGCTGGCCGCGGAGGA
>JRYK01003099.1_pt1 | contig 10880 bp, 8 predicted proteins | sample 235381 | NCBI WGS metagenome assembly JRYK01 (sample SAMN03074220, study PRJNA261476) | activated sludge metagenome | biome: Wastewater Treatment Plant; feature: Wastewater; material: Activated sludge; isolation source: activated biomass of a wastewaster treatment plant treating hydrocarbon... ...
AAGGAGCGCATGGCCAGCCTGGGCCGCGACGACGACTTCCGCGCCGTCTACGACGTGCCCGATTCGGCGGAGGCGTGGTGGGACACCGTGGCCGGCTGGCACAAGCGCAAGAGCGAGATCTACAAGGAGTTGATCGCTTCCGGCGCGCTGCCCGGCCGCCCCGGCGTCCGCCGCCTGGCCGAAGAGGCCTGGGCCGCCGGCTGGCAACTGGCGGTCTGCTCCACCTCGTCGCTGTCCTCGGTGCAAGCCGTCCTCGATCACGTCATGGGCGCGGCTACGGCGGCCAAGTTCGCCGGGGTCTTTGCCGGCGATATGGCCAAGGCCAAGAAACCCGACCCGGCCATCTACCTGCTGGCGCAGGAGAAGCTGGGGCTGGACCCGGCCGAGTGCGTGGTCGTCGAAGACTCGCGCAACGGGCTGCTGGCGGCCACGGCGGCGCGCATGACCTGCCTGATCACCGTCAACCCCCTCACGCGCGGTGAGGATTTCAGCGAGGCCGCTCTGGTGGTATCCAGCCTGGGCGAACCGGACGGCGAGCAGACCATTGTGCTACACAATCGAACGCCGGCCCGGCCGGGGCGCTACGTCACGGTCAACGACCTGGAACAGCTCCTGGCCGCCGGCGCGGGGAAAACATCACCGGCACAGCAGAGAGCATAGGAGGTGCGATTGAGGAACGGCTAGAAAAAGAGGCTATTGGCTGCCTGTGGGTCCATTGAAGCAGGACGTGGAACGCACCCTACAGGGTTCCCACTGCCGCGCTGCGTTGTCCACCCTCTGCGTACCAAGGAGGAAGTATGACGGATTCTAGTCTGGCTGTTACTGAGCGCGTCGTGCATACGATCGCCGACGTCGCCCTGGAGAACGAACACTACTTCGCCGAACTGGACGGTGTCGTCGGCGACGGCGATTTCGGCATCTCCCTGGCGAACGGCATTCGCAAGCTGATGGACGAGTGGGAGACGCTCGACCGCAGTTCGCCCGGCACTTTCCTGAAGAAGGTCTCCATGATCATCACCAGCCGCGTGGGCGGGGTCTCCGGCGCGCTGTGGGGCACGGGATTCATGCGCGCCGGGTTCGCGGCCGGGGACAAGACCGATCTGACCGCCGACGACGTGATCGCCATGCTGCGTGCCGCCGAAGAGGGCATGAAGAAACGGGGCCAGTCCGATCTGGGCGACAAGACCCTGCTCGACGCCTTCATCCCGGCCGTCGATGAACTGGAACGGGTACTGAAAAGCGGCGGTACGGTGCAGGAGGCGCTGGACAGCGCCGCTGTGAAGGCCCGCGAACAGACCGAGGTCATCAAGCCCTGGGTGGCCAAGCGCGGCCGGGCCGCCTACACGGGCGAACGCAGTTGCAACACCTACGACGCCGGTTCCATTGCCGTGGCCATGATGGCCGAGAGGATCGCCAAGTCGTGGCCAGAGATAGTTGCTTCATAAGCGCAAGGAGAAAGCAAAGTGAAAAAGCTGATGAATGACCCCAAGCAGTTCGTCCCGGAGATGATGAAGGGCATCGCTCTGGCCAATCCGGGCACGATCAAGTACGTGCCGGAATACAATCTGGTCATGCGCGCCGATGCGCCCAATCCCAACAAGGTGTCCATTGTCCAGGGGTCGGGTTCGGGGCATGAGCCGGCGCACATCATGGTGGTCGGCAAGGGCATGCTGGACGGCGCCTGCCCCGGCGACGTGTTCGCCGCGCCGCCCATGGACTACGTGGTCGAGTCGTCCAAGATCCTCAATTCGCCCAAGGGCATTCTGCACATCGTCAACAACTACAGCGGCGACCGCATGTCGTTCGAGATGGCCACCGAGATGCTGGACATGGAGGGCGTCACCGTCAAGACGATCTTCGTCGACGACGACGTGGCGGTGCAGGATAGCACCTGGACGGTCGGCCGCCGGGGCGTGGCCGGCAACTTCTTCGTCATCAAGGCCGTCGGCGCGGCGGCCGAAAAGGGCGCCTCGCTGGATGAACTTGTCGAACTGGGCAAGAAGGTCAACTCCATGGTGCGGTCGATGGGCATGGCCCTCAGCGGTTGCACGCCGCCGGCCAAGGGCAAGCCCATCTTCAGCCTGGAAGAGGACGAGATCGAGATGGGCGTCGGCATCCACGGCGAGCCGGGCCGGGCGCGCAAGAAGCTGGTCAGCGCCAACGAGATCGCCGACGAGATGCTGGAAGCCATCCTCTCCGACCGCAAGCCCATCCCCGGCAGCGACGACCGCGAAGCCCCCATCTTCAACGCGGGCGACGAGGTGGCGCTGATGGTCAACGGCCTGGGTGGCACGCCCATCTCCGAGCTGTACATCGTGTACGGCCACGTCCACGAGGAGTTGGCCAAGCGCGGCATTAAGATCTGGCGCAGCTACGTGGGCGAGTACTGCACCTCGCTGGAGATGGCCGGCATGTCGATCACCCTGATGCAAGGTGGACGACGAAATAGTCAAACTCTGGGACGCGCCGGTGAAGNNGGCATGATGGGGGCCGGCCCGCTGTCGGTGACCTCATCTTGCTCCCCCGGACTTGAACCGGTAGGTCGGTAGGACGCGGCCGTACGAGTCGCCAACGGCCCATCGGAGCCCCGATGGCCGCCACGGCCGCACGCGAGCGACGATGAAGCGCACTGATTAGCCGGGCGGCGACCCTCTGTCCCGACCCTTGACGGCCGGTGGGGGCGTCGCTCTGGGAGGGCAAAAGCCGTGACAAAGAGCGCCATCGAGCGATTGGTGGAAGCAAATCCCCAGTTGGAGATATGGTGGGACTCTTCCCCGCTGGTATACGAGAAATGGACGAGACGCCTACTGGAAAGCGCCGCGCCGGCCCAGCGGCCGGCGCTTGAAGCGCAGTTACACCGCTTCTTCGACCTGGAAGACCCAACCGCGGGCCTGGTACGCGGCTGCACAACGAACCCGCCTCTGGCCTATGAGGCGGTCAAGAGCGACCCCGACTTCTGGAACGAGTGGATCGCCGACGCGATTCACGACAACCCCGACCTGGACGCGAAGGAGATCGCCTGGCTGGTCTACGAAGAGACCATTCGCCGGGGGGCGGCCATCATGCTGCCCATCTGGCAGGCCAGCAACGGCCGCTTTGGCTACATCTCCGGCCAACTGGACCCGCGCCTGTTCACCGAGATCGACGTCATGGTAGCGGCGGCCGAGCAGCTCCACAGCCTCAGCCCCAACGTGATGATCAAGGTCCCGGCCAGCACCGAGGGCATCACCGTGTTGCGCCTCCTGGCCGCCAAGGGCATCGGCACCAACACGACCACCTGTTTCACCTTGCCGCAGATTCTGGCTTCGGCCGAGGCCACCCGCGAGGGCGTGGCTCTGAAGCAGAAAGGCTCCTACTTCACTTCGGACACCGTCGATCTCAGTCGCTGGCGGGCGGTCATCACCATGATGGTCGGCCGCCTGACCGAAGACCCGGCCCTGGACGAGCAGGCGCGGCGCAAGGGCCTGACCCTGAGCTGGCAGGACAAGCACTGGTTCGGCATCGCCGTCTTCCAGCGGGCCTACCGCATCCTGCGTGACGAGGCCTTCCCCAGCAAGCTGCTGGCCTGTTCGCTGCGCCAGGGGCCCTACGTGGCCGGGCGGCAGCGCTTCTGGGACGTGGAGTATCTGGCCGGCGACGTGGTCTACACCTGCCCGCCCTACGTCCTCGATCCGCTGTTCCAGCTCTGCAACGATCTGACCTTCGAGAGCGAGGCCCTGGACAAGGTGCAGGTTCCCGCGCCGGTGATGGACAAGCTGCTGCAAATCCCCTACGTCGTTCAGGCCTACGACCCCAATGGCATGTGGCTGGAGCAGTTCAACCCCCACCCGGCGACGGTGGCGACCATTAAGAGCTTCTCCAAGGCGATGAACGGCTTGGAGGAGTACGTCGCCGCGCAGTATTCGCTGGCCAGAGGGCAGGCGGTGGCTGTCTGAGTTGTCAGTTGTCGGTTGTCAGTTGTCAGTTGTCAGTTGTCAGTTGTCAGTTGTCAGTTGTCAGTCAGTCCACTGACAACTGATCACTGACAACTGACAACTGATCACTGACAACTTGTCCCCGATCGCGACTTGCGGCCGTAATGTGCTATGATCACGGCCCATTAGGTCGGGCGCAAGCGAGGTCACATGACAGACGAGCAACTTCTCAATCCAACCCAGCCCATTCTCGTCTACGGCCGCCCCGGCTGCCCCATGGTTCCGCCCGTCCGCACCTACTTGGAGGAGGCCGGCCTGGAGTACGTCTTCCTGAACATCCGCGAAGACCCGGCGGCGGCGGCGCGCCTGCGCGAGTTGGCCGGCGGCTTCGAGAGCGTGCCCACGGTGGTCTTGCCCGACGGCCGCGTGCTGGTGGAGCCGGGCGTGGCCCGGTTGCGCAAGGCGCTGGAGGAGGCGGGGCAGGGCGGCGGGCCGGGCCTGGGCGGCACGCTGAAGGCCGGATTGTCGAACCCGGTCTACCCGCTGTTGCTGCTCATCGCCCTGGCGCTGGTCGCGGCCGTCCTGATTGCCGGGCGATAAGAAGACCTCACGCAAAGCTCGCCAAGACGCCAAGAAAAAAGCCGAGAGCTTTCTTCTTGGCGTCTTTCTTTGCGCCTTGGCGTTCTTGGCGTGGGGCTCTTTCCAATGAGAGAATGGTGATCATGTCCGCGCAATTCTCCCGCGTCCGGGATGATGCGCTTACCCTAGGGGCATGAGTGAAAAGCAACCCACCCCCGAAGAGATTCCCCCCCAAACACAAGACGTCCAACCGGGCCGCGAGTCAGAGATGACGCCGCGGCCGGAGTATCAGGCCCCGGAGTATCGCGGCAGCGGCAAGCTACAAGGCAAAGTGGCCCTCGTCACCGGCGGCGACAGCGGCATCGGCCGCGCCGTGGCCGTGCTCTTCGCCCGCGAGGGGGCCGACGTGGCCATCGTCTACCTCTCCGAGCACAACGACGCGCGCAAGACCGAGGAGCTGGTGCGGGCCGAGGGCCGGCGCTGCCTGCTCATCGCCGGCGACGTGGGCGACCCCAACTTCTGCCGCGAAGCCGTGGAACGCACGGCGCGCGAGTTGGGCGGGCTGAACGTGTTGGTCAACAACGCCGCCGAGCAGCACCCGCAGAAGAAGTTGGAGGACATCACCCCGCTCCAGCTCGAGCGCACCTTCCGCACCAACATCTTCGGCTACTTCTACATGGCCCAGGCGGCCATGGCCCACCTGAAAGAGGGCGACGCCATCATCAACACCACCTCGGTGACGGCCTACCGCGGCAGCCCGCACCTGTTGGACTACAGCGCCACCAAGGGGGCCATCACCGTCTTCACCCGCTCGCTGTCCATCCAGCTGGCGCAGCGCAAGACGGGCATCCGCGTCAACGGCGTGGCCCCCGGCCCCATCTGGACGCCGCTCATCCCCAGCACCTTCGACGAGGACAAAGTGGATGAGTTCGGCGCCGACGTGCCCCTCGGCCGCCCCGGCCAGCCGGAGGAGGTCGCGCCGGCCTTCGTCTACCTGGCCTCGGAGGCGGACTCCTCTTATGTCAATGGACAGATCATTCACGTCAACGGCGGCGAGATCGTGAACGCCTGACGCCGCGCGATGCGCCTGAATCGCGCCGCAGTGGGAGACAACTCGATGAAACGTCTACTCGTATTCTGCGCGCTGTGGCTGCTGCTGGCCCTGGCGGCCGGCTGCACGGCGGCCACGGCCACGCCGACGCTGGAACCGACCAGCGAACCGGCCGCACAAGCCACCCCCCAATCGCCGGCCGAAGCCACGGCCGCCCTGGCCAATCCCGCGTCCGAGAACTGCGTGGCCCAGGGGGGCACGCTACGCATCGAAGAGCGCGGCGACCTGGGCCAGATTGGCGTCTGCTATTTCGACGACAACCGGCAGTGCGAGGAGTGGGCCATGCTGCGCGGCGACTGTCCGGTGGGCGGTCTGAAGGTGACCGGCTACGTCACCGAGGCCGGGCGCTACTGCGCCATCACCGGCGGCACGTACACTGCCAACGGTGACGCCAGCGCCGACCCCGAACAGGGCGCCTGCGCCTTCCCGGACGGCACGCAATGCGACGTCTGGGAGTACTACAATGGCACGTGCAGCCCCGGCACGGCCGCGCCCGCCGGCGAGACGCCCAGCGCGGCCGGCATCACGCCGCTGAGCATGGAGCTATGCGACGGCCAGGCCCAGGCCATGTCCCACGCCCTGAACGACCTCATCCCCACCGTGACCGAGGAGCCGCTGAGCGATCTGGTCAGTGGGGCCAGCGGCGTCGGCTGCCAGGCGACGATCACTGGCACGGGGGCGGACTTCGCCAGCCCCATGGCCGTGGTGGGCACGCTGGGCGGCATGTTGCAGGAGCAGGGCTGGACCGAAGACCAGATGTTCCTGGCCGATGGGCCTACGGGCACGGCGACCGGCTTCCGCAAAGATGGCCAACTGTGCCTGGTGGCCGCCGACTGGTCGCCGGCCGAGTCGGCCAACTGCCCGGCCGACCAACCCATCTCGACTTGCGCCGTGACGCCGGAGCAGCAGCTCTACACCGTAACCCTCAACTGCGGCCAGGTGGCCCAGCAATGACGGGTGCGCGCCACAGGTGAGGGGCGCGCGCCTGCCGCAGCGCGAATGACGACGCGATCGCCGGCCCATGGCCGGCGATTGGGCATCATCGCGCCACGTTTGCTGCCAAACAGGCCCACTTTTCTATAGCAGACGGCGGCAATTGCGCCTACACTATACGTCTTTGGCGACGCGTGTGCGCGGCCGTTGCTTGAACGGTCGCGAAGATAGGAGGTGCAACCCAGACATCACCCCGACCCACGAACCAACGCTCGCGACGCAACCGGGAGGGTAGCTTGCGGGGCGCGCCCCGTCGAATCGAGTGTTTGTGCGAGGATTGTAGCGAGGTTCAGTCTATGTATCGCAAATGGCCAGTCGTTTCTCTGTTGGCCCTCGTCCTGCTGCTCTGTCTTGTCGGCGCGGTGCTGGGCGCGCCGGCGCAGCAAAACGACGACCCGCTTGAGGACTTGCCCTATGCCGTGGGCCGGCGCGACGACGTGCCGCATCCGTTGGGCAAGCAGCAACGCGCCGAGCGGCAGATCGCGCTGCAACAACGGCTGCAGGGCATCGGCTCGGGCGCCATTCAACAACTCGGCCCGGGCCAGTACGTCGAGTTGGCGCTGGAGAAGGAAGACAAGATCTTCACCATCCTGAGCGAGTTCGGCAACAACGTGAACCCCGTCACCGGTGGCAGCCGCGGCCCGCGGCACAACCAGATCCCCGAGCCGGACCGCAGCGTCAACAACTGGACGCTCTGGGTTCCCGACTTCAATCAGGCCTACTACGAGAACCTGCTGTTCAACGGCGCGCCGGGGGCCAACTCCATGCGCAACTACTACCTGGAGCAGTCGTCCGGGGTCTATACGGTCGACGGCGACGTGTCCAACTGGGTCCGCGTGCCCTACAACGCCGCCCGCTACGGCAGCAACCGCTGCGGAGGGAGTGATTGCGGCAGCGACATCTGGCTCTTCCTGCGCCATTCGGCCAACGCCTGGTACGACAGCCAGCGCGCCGCGGGCATGACGCCGGCCCAGATCAACGCCTACCTGAGCCAGTTCGACGTCTGGGATCGCTATGACCACGACGGCGACGGCAACTTCGATGAGCCGGACGGCTACATCGACCACTTCCAGACCGTTCACGCCGGCCTGGGCGAGGACGCCGGCGGCGGCGCGCAGGGCGAAGACGCCATTTGGAGCCACCGTTGGTATGCCTATCTAAACCTCGTCGGCAGCGACGGCCCCGCCGGCAACCCCCTCGGCGGCACGCGCATCGGCGACTCCAAATACTGGATCGGCGACTACACCATCGAAGGCGAGAACGGCGGCGTGGGCGTCTTCGCCCACGAGTTCGGCCACGACCTGGGCCTGCCCGACCTCTATGATGGCGGCCCGGGCGACAACTCGGCCGGCTTCTGGACGATCATGGCCGTCGGCTCCTGGCTCGATGACGGCCAGCACAGCATCGGCAACAAGCCGGGCCACATGGGCAACTGGGAGAAGTTCCAGTTGGGCTGGCTCGATTACGAAGTCGCCGTCGCCGGGGAGCGCAGCACCCACCGGCTGAACCCGGCCGAGTATCAGGGCGACCAGGCCCAGGGGCTTTTCGTGCTCTTGCCGGACAAGGAAGTGGTGCTGGACCTGGGCGAGCCCTACGCCGGCGAGCACTTCTACTACAGCGGCAACGGCAACGATCTGGACAACGCGATGTACCGCGAGTTCAACTTGCCGGCCAACGCCACGCTGACGGCTCAGGTGCGCTACGAGATCGAACTCGACTGGGACTATGCCTACGTCGTCGCCTCCGATGACGGCGGCGCGACCTGGACACCGGTGCAGACCAACCTCTCCACCGACAGCGACCCCAACGGCCAGAACTTCGGCCATGGCATTACCGGCTCTTCGGACGGCAACTGGGTGCAGCTGACGGCCGACCTCTCCGCCTACGCCGGCCCAACGCTGCTCGGCTTCCGCTATTGGACTGACGGGGCGGTGATCGGCTCCGGCTTCCAGGTGGACGAGATCGCCGTGAGCGGCGCGCCCGTCGATGGCGCGGAGAGCGACGCCGGCTGGACCTATGACCCCGAGGGCGGCTTCTACGTGACCACGGGCGTGGAGAGCGCCTTCTACTTCAACGCCTACGTGGCCGAGTGGCGCACCTATTGGGGCTACGATGAATCCCTGCGCGACGGCCCCTACATCTTCGGCTACTGGGAAGGGCCGTTGGTGGATTGGGTCGATCACTTCCGCTACCAGGATGGCTTGCTCATTAGCTACTGGGACGGCTCCCAGACGGACAATAACGCCAGCCTGCACAACGGCCAGGGGCTGATCCTGCCCATCGACGCCCACCCGCAGGTGTTGCGCTACCCCAACGGGGACGTGGCGGCGGCCCGCTACCAGTCCTATGACTCCACGTTCGGCAAGCAGCGCACGGATGGCTTCCAGGTGCATCGCCGCAACGAGCCGTGGCGCGTGCCCAGTCGCCCGGCCGTGTCTGTCTTCGACGACAACAAGCAGTACTGGAACCCGCAGTCACCGCTGGCCGGTGTCATGAACCCGGACACCAACACGCGCATCACCGTAAGCAGTGTCAACAACAAGACGGATGTGATGGTGGTTGAGGTGCGGCCGACGCAGTAAGCGAAGGCTGTGACTTAGGTTGCCTGTGGCGCGATTCTAGCGAAAGTGCTCACGCCAAGGCGCAAAGAGGGCGAAGGCGCAAAGAAGAAGTGAGCTACTCTTCTTTGCGCCTTTGCATCTTCGCGCCTTGGCGTGAGCGTCCGTTCCGACTTGGCCATGGCCCTGCCGGCTAGGGGCAGGGGGTGTTCTGCCGCAGCAGGTTCATGACCGCGGCGATGCCCTCGGCCCAGTCGGGGTTGCCGGAGTAGATCGGCTCCATGCCGGCCAGTGTGCCGGTGGTGTAGAAGCGGCCGCCGGGCGTCAGGTAGTCGGCCTTCACCAGCCGGGTGACCACGTCGATCGACTCGGCCTGCGTGGCGAAGGGTACGGCGCAGTCGTAGGGGCAGACGGGCGTGGCCCCATAGCCGAAGAGGTTGTTCTTGCGCGTGGCCACGGCGTTGGTGCCCCAGGTGGAGTCATAGGCGGCGTGGGCGGCCACGTAGTAGGCGTTGAGGCCCTGGGCGCGGGCGGCGCCGACGAAGGCCCCGCCCAGCCCCACCAGCGGGCTGCCGGGCACGGTGGCGGCGATGGCCGCGTAGATCGCCAGTTGCCGGCGCAGGGCCCGGATCATTTTCCGGCCTCCACCGCTTCATCCTGCAGCGCCCCGTTGTAAATCTGCTTGACGATGGCGCTCAGGTCCGGCTCGGCCAGCGAGAAATCGCGCACCTCCACCTGGCTCATCACGGCCGCCGCCACCTGGCTGGCCGTGGCCTGGGTGCGGTCGAAGCGCAGGCTGACCTTGCGCGGCTCGGCCGCTGTGATCTCCACGCCGGCCGGCAAGTCGAGGTGCGCGGCGTCAGCCGCCACCTCGAACGTGATCTCACGGTACTTCCCGAAGCGCTCCTTGATGGTGGCCAGCGGCCCGTCGTAGATGATGCGGCCGGCGTCAATGATGAGCACGCGCCGACACAGCTCCTCGATGTCGCCCAGGTCGTGCGTGGTCAGGATGACGGTGGTGCCCTTGACGCGGTTCTGCTCCTTGATGAAGTCGCGGATGCGCTCCTTGACGATCAGGTCCAGGCCGATGGTGGGCTCGTCCAGATAGACCACCTTGGGCTCGTGGATCAGGGTGGCGGCCAGCTCGGCCCGCATCTTCTGCCCCAGCGACATATTGCGGATGGGCACCGAGAGCAGCTCGTTCAGCTCCAGGGTCTGGGCGAACTGGTCCAACAGCTCACGGTAACGCGCGGCCGGGATCTCGTAGATCTTGGCGATCAGGTTGAGTGACTCGATCAACGCCAGGTCCCACCACAACTGGGTGCGCTGGCCGAAGACCACGCCGATGTCACGGGCGTTGGCCACGCGCTCGCGATGCGGGTCGCGGCCCAGCACGCGCACCTGGCCGCCGGTGGGCACCAGCACGCCGGTGAGCATCTTGATGGTGGTGGATTTGCCGGCGCCGTTCACGCCGATGTAGCCCACCATCTCGGCCGGCTGGATCGTGAACGTGAGGCCGTCCACGGCCACCTTCTCGTCAAAGCGCGGCCGAAAGAGGGCCTTCACGGCCCCGGCCAGGCCGGGGTCTTTGCGCGGGATGCGGAAGACCTTGCGCAAGTCGTGGACTTCGATGACGGGCATGCTGGACACTCGCTGGGCCGCCAGCGTCAGGGCCAGCTGGTGGGGATCAGCATTATAAGCCACTGCCGGCCCTCCGGGCGGCGC
>JRYK01002279.1_pt1 | contig 10878 bp, 10 predicted proteins | sample 235381 | NCBI WGS metagenome assembly JRYK01 (sample SAMN03074220, study PRJNA261476) | activated sludge metagenome | biome: Wastewater Treatment Plant; feature: Wastewater; material: Activated sludge; isolation source: activated biomass of a wastewaster treatment plant treating hydrocarbon... ...
CGGCCATCGGCGTCGTCTTCGCCCTGGGCGGGCTGGCCATGGCCGTGGGCCAGTTCGCCGGGCCGCCCATGGCCGACCGGCTGGGCAAGATCCGCACGGTGATGCTGACGCAGGCGCTGTCGATTCCCTTCCTCATGACCCTGGGTCTGGGGGCGTGGCTGGTGCCCAATGGGCTGGTGGCGGCGGGGGCCTTCTTCGTCGTCGCCGGCGTGGCCTACATCTTCCGCCTGGCCCTGATGAACCTGAGCAACCCGGTCTACCAGACGTTCGTGCTGGAACGCGTGCCGGAGCAGACGCAGGCGTTGCTGGTCAGCCTGACGGGGCTGGTGTTCCAGGTCGGCTGGTTCGTCATGCCCCAGGTGAGCGGGCAGTTGCAGGTGAGTTTCGGGCCGGTGGGCTTCACGGCCGTGTTCGCCGGGNNAGGCCCGGGCGGCGCTGCGGCGCGCCTAGCGCCGGGCCGGCGCGGCAACAAAAAACGGCGGCCGCCCGTTGCCGGGGGCCGCCGTTCGGTCTTTTGGTCTGCGCCGTCTGACAGAGATTACCAGCGATTGCGGTCGCCGCGGTCGCGATCGCTGCGCCCGCCCTGGCTGCCGCCGTAGCCGCCACGACCGCCGCCGCCGCGGTTGTCGGGCCGGCCGCCGCCGCCACCGTAGCCGCCACGGCTGCCGCCGCCGCTGCCGCCGGGACGCTCCTCGCGCGGCTTGGCTTCGTTGACCTTCAGCGGCCGCCCGCCGAAGGAGTAGCCATTGAGGGCGGCCGCCGCGGCGTCGGCCTCGGCGTTGTCCATCGCTACGAAGCAGAAGCCGCGGAAGCGGCCGGTGTCGCGGTCGTTGATCATATCGACCGAGCGCACCTCACCGTAGCTGGAGAACAGCTCACGCACCTGATCTTCATCCGTGTCAAACGGCAAATTGCCAACGTACAGCTTTTTCATCTTCCTTTTCGAACCCTGAATCTACTAGTGTGTGTGACCATGACTGTGGGCGTGGCCGTGAGCCACCTCATCGGCCGTCGCCCGGCGCAAACCAACCACCTCAACGTCGAAATGCAGCGTCTCACCGGCCAGAGGGTGATTCAGATCCAGGAGCGCGCCGTCATCGCGCAACTCCGAGATGTAGGCTTCCATCTGGCGGCCCGTGCCGCTCTCTACCATACGCAGGCCCATGCCCACTTCCAGGTCCAAATCGCCGGGGAAGGCATCGTAGGGCACCAACTCGAAGGCATCCGGGTCCATCTCGCCGTAGGCGTCGCCCGGGTTGACCGTGACGCTGCGCGCGTCGCCGACTTTCAGGCCAGTCAGTGCTCGTTCCAGGCCGGGGATGATGTTCTGCGCGCCGTGTAGATACACCAACGGGTCATCGCCCGCGGCCGCATCCACCTCTTCGCCATCATCCAGCCGTAGCTTGTAGGCAAGACTGACGACTAACCCATCCCCCACTCTCAGGCCTTGCTGCTGCTCTGCCAACTCGTCCTTCAAACGTCCTCTCTTAAGCCAGTGTGTCACAAGGGTGTCCCGGGCGGGCCGGGCCGGGCCGGACGATCCACCAAAAAGCCGCCTCGACTTTCGGTAAGTCCAAGGCGGCGCGTTCCGTCCCCGCAACTCCACACACCAGTCATTTGTTACTATAGCGAACCGGCGGGTTCGTGTCAACGGGCAACTTTTCGGAAGGATGAAGGAGGAAGGAGGAAGGATGAACCTCTTTTCGTCCTTCCTCTTTCATCCTTTCCCCACCATGGTAAGTTGGTTGGAAATGGGATAAAACATGAGCGATCAAGGAGGCGCATCATGGGCAAAAAGGGCAAGAAGCACGACAAGGATGAAGAGGAAACCAAGCCCGCGGCGACCGTGGCCGAACCATTGGCGGCTGCCGAGCCGCCGGCCTTAGCCGGACTTTCGGCCAATGGCGAGGAGCCAGCGCCGCTGAGCGACGAGAACCTCGGCGAAGACGTGGTGCAGACCAAGAAGGGCAAGCTCAAGGAGTCCTACTACGAAGAGGAAATGCTGAAGCTCCAGGAAGAGCTAGTCAAGCTCCAGTACTGGGTCAAGGCCAAGGGGCTGCGCGTGATCATCATCTTCGAGGGGCGCGACGCGGCCGGCAAGGGTGGCGTCATCAAGCGCATCGTCGAGCGCACCAACCCGCGCATCCTGCGCGTGGTGGCCCTGGGCATCCCCAGCGACGTGGAGAAGACGCAGTGGTACTTCCAGCGCTGGGTGGCCCAACTGCCGGCGGCGGGCGAGATCGTCCTCTTTGACCGCAGCTGGTACACGCGGGCCATCACCGAGCACGTCCATGGTTTCTGCACCGAGGAGGAGTACCGCGAGTTCCTCTCCTCCTGCCCGCAGTTCGAGCGCATGTTGCAGCGGTCGGGCATCATCCTGCTGAAGTACTGGTTCTCCGTCAGCGACGAGGAGCAGGAGCGGCGCTTCGCCCAACGGGCGGCCGACCCGCGCCGCCGCTGGAAGCTCAGCCCCATGGACCTGCGCTCGCGCGATAAGTGGGTGGAGTACTCCCAGGCCAAGGACCGCATGTTCGCCTACACCGACACCAAGCAGTCGCCCTGGTACGTGGTCAACGCCGACGACAAGCGGCGGGCGCGGCTGAACTGCATCAGCCACATCCTGAGCATGATCCCCTACGAGGACATCCTGCCGCCGCCCATCGAGCTGCCGCCGCGCAAGTCGGCCGCTGGCTACATCCGGCCGCCCATCGACGAGCAGACCTTCGTGCCGCAGCGCTATTGAGGTCAGAAACCGAGTTTCTAACCGGGTCTCTAAGGCGCGATGACCCGTAAGACAGGGTTGCTCCTTGCCGGGCTGCTGGTGCTGGCCCTGCTGGCCGTCGTCGCCTACCTGGGCCGCGACTTCCTGGGACGGGTCAACTTCTCCGGCTCCATCGGCGCGGGCGGCCAGGCCGACGTGCGCGTGCCGCCCGGCTTCGCCGTCAACGTCTTCGCCGCCGGGCTGAGCGGCCCGCGCTTCATCGCCTTCGGGCCGGACGGCGTGCTGGTTGTGGCCGAGCGCGGCGCGGGCCGCCTGGTGGCCCTGCCCGACGCCGACGGCGACGGCCGCGCCGACCCCATCACCCCCCTGGCCGAGGGGCTGGACCGTCCGCACAGCCTGGCTTACCACGACGGGGCCTGGCTCGTCGGCCTGCCCGGCGCGGTGGTGCGCGTGGCCGGCGGCGGGGCCGTGACCCCGGTCATCGACGACCTGCCGGCCGACGGCGTGCACTCCACACGCACCGTGGCCTTCTTGCCCGACGGCCGCCTGCTCGTCTCCATCGGCTCCAGCTGCAACGTCTGCGTGGAGGACGACCCGCGGCGGGCGGCCATTCTGGTCTACGACGCCGGCGGCGGCGACGGGCAGCTCTTTGCCACCGGGCTGCGCAACGCCGTGGGGCTGGCCATCGAGCCGGAGACGGGCGCGCTGTGGGCCACCAACAACGGCCGCGACCTGATGGGCGACGACACGCCGCCGGAGACGGTCTACGTCGTGCGCGAAGGCGACTTCTTCGGCTGGCCGGCCTGCCACGCCGGCGACATCCCCGACCCCGACTACGGCGGCCCCGGCGCGTGCGACGGCGTCGTGGCCCCGGCGGTCACGCTGCAGGCGCACATGGCCCCGCTGGCCCTGCTGTTCTACGACGGCCAGACGTTCCCCGACGAATACCGCGGCGACCTGTTCATCGCCCTGCACGGCTCCTGGAACCGGCCGGAGCCGGTCGGCTACAAGGTGATGCGCGTGCCCATGGACGGCGGCGCGCCGGCCGGCCCGGCCGAGGACTTCGCCACCGGCTGGCTGGACGGCGGCCGGGTCAGCGGCCGGCCGGTGGGCCTGGCCGTGGGGCCCGATGGCGCGCTCTACGTCAGCGACGACCGCGGCGGCTTCATCTATCGCATCGCCTATCAGCCCTGAAGAATGGCACACTGATGACGCGGATTGCCGCTGATTACCGCTGATCGAACTCTTCTTCTTATCGGCGTTCATCCGCGAAAGCCGCGTCCTCTGCGTTCTCTTCCCCCTCGCTTCATGAGTGTTTGGCCCTGTCTCTCTAACCGGCGACATGGCGGGCGTGGTACAATTCGGCCGCGCGGGCGGCCGGGTCGGGCGACGCGGCGCAGCGCCCGCCACGAGCGCGAGAGGAGCATGAGGGCATGGTCAGTGCAGTCGTCTTACTGAAGACCGAGCGCGGTCGAATCAACGAAGTGGCCACGCAGTTGGCCGAACTGGAAGGCATCTCCGAAGTCTACTCGGTCGGCGGCCGCTATGACCTGGTGGCCATCTTGCGCGTGCGCGACAACGAGGCCATGGCCGCCCTGGTGACCGAGCACATGCTCAAGGTGCAGGGCATCGCCCACTCGGAGACGCTGCTGGCCTTCCGCGCCTTCTCGCGTCACGACTTGGAGAGTATGTTCTCGCTGGGGATGGAAGAGTAACGGCATGGATGAGTATCAACCGCGTGGGCAACGGGTGCGCTGGGCGCGCTGGCTGGGCGCGCTGCTGGTGGTGTTGTTGTGCATCACTTTCTTCCTGGGCGGCCTGGCCGTCGATCGCTTCCTGCTGAGCGGCCCCACGGCGGCGGCCGAGGGCAGCGGCCTGAACACCGCCCTGCTGGAAGAGGCCCGCGGCGTCATCCAGCAGCACTACGTCGACCGCGAGGCGGCCAGCGACGAGCAGCTCCAGACCGGCGCCCTGGCCGGCATGGTGGACATCCTGGGCGACGTGGGCCACAGCCGCTTCATGACCCCGGCCATGGTTGCCGAGCAGGCCAACTACATCAGCGGTGAATTCGAGGGCATCGGCGCCTACGTGGAGATGCGCGATGGCTTTGTGACCATCGTCTCGCCCATCGATAACTCGCCGGCCCAGGCCGCGGGCATCATGCCCGGCGACGTGGTCACGGCCGTCGATGGCCAGGACGTGGCCGGCATGTCGCTGCAGGACGTGGTCAACCTCATCCTCGGCCCGGCCGGCACGTCGGTGACGCTGACCCTCTTCCGGCCGGAGACGAGCGAAGAACTCACGCTGACGCTGGAGCGGGCGCGCATCGAGCTACAGAACGTCACCTGGACGCTGCTGCCGGGCACGACCGTGGCCCAGATTCGCATCGCCGGCTTCAGCGAGCGCGTCGGCGACGACCTGGCCGCGGCCATCGCCGAGGCCACGGCCCAGGGGGCGACCGGCCTCATCCTCGACCTGCGCAACAACCCCGGTGGCCTGCTAAGCGAGGCCATCAACGTCGCCGGCCGCTTCCTGCCCAAGGACACCGTCGTCGTCCTGCGCCAGAACGCCGACGACGAAGTGACCGAGATGACCAGCGACGTGGATGAGCCGACGACGCTGCCCCTGGTGGTGCTCATCAATCAGGGCAGCGCCAGCGCCAGCGAGATCGTCTCCGGCGCGCTGCAAGACCACGGCCGGGCGACGCTGGTGGGCGAGACGACCTTCGGCACGGGCACCGTGCTCAATGAGTTCGGCCTGTCCGACGGCTCGGCCATCTTGCTGGCCACGGAGAAGTGGCTGACGCCCGACGGCCGCGTCATCTGGCGGCAGGGCATCGTGCCCGACGAGGAAGTGGCCCTGACCGGGCCGGTGCAGTTGCTCATCCCGGAGACGGCCGACGACCTGACGGCCGAGCAAGTGGTCGCCAGCGGCGACACACAGGTGTTGCGGGCGATTGAGCTGCTAACCACGCCCTAGAGCAAGAAGAAGACCCTCACGCCAAGACCGCCAGGGCGCAAAGAAGACGCCAAGAAGAAGAAGACAGCTTCTTCTCAGCGTCCTTTGCGCCTTGGCGGGCTTGGCGTGAGCTATTGTTCATCTTCGTCAAGCTCGCCTGGGAAGCGCGGCGCCTTGTCGCGGGGGTGGCGTCGCAGCAGCAGCAGGAAGAGCAGCAACCCGGTGGCCGCCGTGCCCAGCAGGTAGAGGCCGAAGCCCACGGCCATGCCCGCGGCCGCCGACGCCCACAGGGTGGCCGAGGTGGTCAGGCCGCTGATGTGGCCTCGGCCGCGCAGAATGACGCCCGCGCCCAGGAAGCCGACGCCGGTGACGACCTGGGCGGCCACGCGCGTCGTTTCGCGCCCTTCGGGCACCACGGCGAAGGAGATGATGGCGAAGAGGCAGGAGCCTAGCGACACCGCGCCGAAGGTGCGCACGCCGGCGTCGCGGCCGCGCGACTCGCGCTCCCAACCCAGGACGACGCCCAGCAGCGCGGCCAGCACCAGCCGCCCCACCCACAGCACTTGCGTTTGCATGTCCATTCCGTCACACTCTCGCGGCCGTCCGGCCGGTGCGGGCGGCCCTGAAGCCGGCGGCGCTCAGGGCAGCGCCGCGGCCAACCAATCGGGCAAGGTGGCCAGCAGCTGGGCCATGACCGTCTCCGTGCGCGCCGCGAAAAGCTCCGGCCGGCCGTAGGCCTCGCCGGCCTCGGCGCTCACCAGGTCGGTGACGCCGCGCAGGATGAGGCAGCGCCGGCCGTTGCGGGCGGCCACGTGGGCGATGGCCCCGCTCTCCCAGTCGGCGGCGATGGCCCCGAAGCGCCCGCGCAGGCCGTCGATCTCCGCGCCGACGATGTCGCGGTCGGCCGAGACAAGTAGCTCGCGCCGCACGGGCAGGGGCAGCGGTTCGCGCAGCCAGGAGGTGTCCAGCTCGGTGGCGTAATGGGCCAGGGCTTCGTCCGGGTCGCCCATCTGCTCCAGGATGTCGTAGACCAGGGTGAAATCGGCCAGCAACAGCGTGCCGGCGGCCACGTCGCCGGCAAAGCCGCCGCACGTGCCCAGGTTCAGCAGCAGCGACGGCTGCCAGCGGTCGATGGCGTATTGGGTGGAGGCCGCGGCGTCGATCTTGCCCCAGCCGCCGTGGAGCAGGATGACGGCCGACGGCCGACCGTTGACCGCCAGGGTGACAGAGAGGGCCTCGCCGTAGGGGGTGGGCATGGGCGCGGCGTCGGGGAAGTGGGCGCGCACCGGTCGCCACTCGGCGGCGGCGGAGATGAGCACGACGGCGGCGACGGTAGGCGGGTCATGAGACATGGCCGGGATTATAGCCGCCCAGCGGCGGCGGCTGCTATAATCCGGCCCGGATCGGGGTGCGGGCATCATCCCATAAGACAACATTGCGCCCCGCCCGCCAAGGAGTCCTGTGAACAGACGCATCCCCCTCTGGCCGTTGCTGGCCGTCTTCCTGGCCCTGGCCGCCTGCGCCATCCCGCCCGAGGAACTCGTGACGCCGACCGCCGCCCCGGCCGTCGCCGCGCCCACCGCAGCGGCCACGGCCGCGGCGACCGTCGCCCCGACCGAGGAAGCCACCGCCGGCGACCTGCCGCCGGCCGCCTTCTATGACCTGGGCGAATCCACGGTCATCCAGCACAACTTCGCCAGCGACAGCCGTTTCCGCCAGATGCCGGTGCGGCTCAACGGCGTCATCGCCGCGCCGCCGCCGGACGGGGCCACGCACCCGGTAGTCGTCATCCTGCACGGCACGCACCCCGGCTGCCCGCTGGACGAGGCCGGCGTCGACCGCTGGCCGTGCGACCCGGCGGTGGAGCAGCGCAACTACGCCGGCTTCGAGTACCTGGTGCGCGAACTGGCCGCCCGCGGCTACGTGGCCCTGGCCCCCAACATCAACGCCGAATACACCTTTGGCTTCGGCGAGCCGGCGCCGGGCGAACGCCTGTCGCAGTTGCTCGACCAGCACCTCAGCGCGCTGGCCGGCGCGGCCGGCAGCGACACCGCCGACTTTGGCGTGGCCCTGGGCGGCGTGGCCGATATGAGCCGGATGGTGCTCATCGGTCACTCGCAGGGCGGCGAGTTCGCCAACATGCTGACGCGCCAGCTGGGCCTCGACGCGCCCGACGCGCTGGCCAATCACGGCTACGGCCCGGTGGCCGGCCTGCTGCTGGTCGCGCCGGCGGTTAACATCGTCGGCAGCACCGGCGGCACGCTGCCGCTGGCCGTGCTCCTGCCCGCCTGTGACGGCGACGTGATGGGGCTGGACGGCCAGCACTTCTACGAGGCGGTGCGCTTCCAGGATACGGGGAGTTGGGCCACGACGGTCTATCTGGAGGCCGCCAACCACAACGGCTTCAACACCATCCTGGGCAGCGACATGGTCAGCCACCAGGACCGGCCCGATTGCCAACCGCTGTTGGCCCCGGAGGCGCAGCGCAGCTTCCTGGTGGACTACGCCGCCGACTTCCTGACGGCCGTCTTCGGCGACGACGCGGCGCGGGCGGCGGCGCTGGCCCGGCTGGGCGTCGATCCGCGGCAGCCGGCCCCGGCGGCGCTCTATGGCTTGCCGGCGCGCGTCACCAGCCTGCCCGCCTCGGCCGACCGCCGGCCCATCTTCACCCCCAGCGACGCCGCCGGGGCGGCCACGGCCGATAGGGCGACGCTGTTCTTCTGCCCGCCGGGCTACTCGGTCGACGCCGAGCTGGCCCCCTGCCGGCGGCCCAACTTCGTCATGCCCGGCAACCCGACGATGGTCGTCGTCTCCTGGAGCGGCCCGTCGGAGGTCGCCCTGACCACGCCGGAGGCCGCGGCCGACCTGAGCGGCTTCGCCGCGCTGACCCTGCGGGCGGCGGTCGATCCGCTGTCGGCGCTGAACACGGCCGGCGCGCCGCAGTCGTTCAGCGTCCGCCTGAGCGACGGCGGCGGGGCGACGGCCACGGTCGTCGTCGGGCCGGAGGAGCCGGCGCTGCGCTACCCGGCCGGCGCGGCCAGCGAGGAAGGGTTCTTCGACAATGGCTCGTTCAGCAGCCCGGTGCACATGACGGCCATTCGCCTGCCCCTGAGCGCCTTTGCCGGCGTCGACCTGAGCGACGTGGCCCAGGTGGCCTTGGTCTTCGACCAGACGCCCAGCGGCACGCTATTCCTGGCCGACGTGGAGGCGGCGCGGTAGAGAAGGAGGAAGGATGAGGGATGAAGGATGAAGGATGAAGGATGAAGGATGAAGGATGAACCGCAGCGCCTTCATGCTTCATCCTTCGCCTAGGGCGGTTGGCGGGCGAGGGGACTCGTCTTCGGCGGCGGTCGGCGGTCGTCCGTCGGTGGTCGTCGCCCGCTAGACCCGCAGTGCCCTATCGAGCCAGTCGATGGCCCGGCCGTCGCGGATCATGTCGGGGGTGACGCGGATGAGCGTCCAGCCATAGAGGGCGGCCTCGTTGTACTTTTCGCAGTCCTGCTCAAAGCGTTCGGGGTGGGCGTGGCCCTTGCTGCGGCCGGTGTCGGTCTGCATCCAGATGCCGCCCTCGATCTCGCAGGCCACCAACAGGCCATCCTCGCGCCAGCAGAAGTCGAAGCGCCAGTTGCGATTGGCGTGGAAGACGTACTCGCGCCGGGGTTCGGGCAGGCCGGCCAGGCGGATTTGCTCCAACAGGACGTTGTTCCAGTTGACGCTGGCGCGGCCGGCGGCGGCGCGGCCGTCGCGCCGGGCCGGCCGTGGGCGGGGGAGCGAGCGCTTCATGGGCGCAGTGTAGCACAAATGTTCTTGGCAGAAAAGGCTGAAGGATGAACCCAGAGCGCTCATTCTTCATCCTTCATCCCTTCTTCGGCCCACACCGTCATCTTCCGCACCTGGTCGGCCAGCGACTCCGAGGTGAGTGTGCTGGCCTGTAGCCGCTCCACCAGCAGCGGGAAGCACAGGGGCGAAGGCCGCGGCAGGTCGACGACGACCGGCCGCTGCCCGGCCATGTCGGCCAGCGTCCGTTGCAGCCGGCTCTGCTCCAACTGCCGGCTCAGCACCTCGCGCTCGGCCTGGGCCAGCAGCAGATTGCCGGCGTCGTACTTGCGGAAGACCTCGTAGAGCAGGCTGCTGGAGGCCTGTAAGTGGCGCGCCTTGCGCGGCTGGCCGGGAAAGCCCTGGAAGACCAGCCCGGCCACGCGAGCGATCTCGCGGAACTGGCGCAGGGCCATCTCGCTCTCGTTCAGCCCGGCGGCGATGTCGTCCAGCAGGTGATCGGCGCTGAAGGTCGCCGCCAGATCGAGGTCGGCGAAGGCGTCGCGCTCGGCGGCCAGTAGCTCAAAGCCGTAGTCGTTGGCCGTCAGGGTGAAGGTGATCGGCCGCGCCCGCGACAGGCGATAGGCGGCCAGCGCGGCCAACCCCTGATGCACCAGCTTGCCGGCAAAGGGGTAGACGAACAGGTGGCTATAGCGCGTGCGCCCCTCGCGCGTGGCCAGCCGCTCCACCAGCCACTCGTCCTGGCCGGGCACGGCCGACCAGCGCCCCTGCAAAACCAGCAGCGGCCGTACGGCGGCCATCTCCGGGCCGTCGAAGTGGCCATCGCGGGCCTCGGCCAGCTTGCGGCGCACCGCTGCGCCCAGCTCGGGCGAGATGGGCAGGCTCGTGCCCGACCAGGCGGGGATGATGCCCTTCAGCCGGTTGGTGGGCTTCACCCAGGCGGTCATATCGCGCACGCGCAGGAACTCCAGCTTGCGGCCGGCGAAGACGAAGGTGTCGCCCGGCTTCAGGCGGCTGATGAACGATTCCTGGATGTTGCCCAACATCGTGCCGTTCTGGTACTTGACGGCGATGGACGACTCGCCGACGATGGTGCCCACGGAGAGGCGGTGGCGCGTGGCCACGTCGCGGGCCACGACGCGGTAGCGGCCGTCCACCAGGGCCACGCGGTGGTATTCGGGGTAGGCGGTCAGCGCGTCGCCGCCGTGGACGACGAAGTCCAGCGCCCAACGCCATTCGACGTCGCTCAGGTCGCGGAAGGCGTAGGCCGAGCGCACCTCGCTCCGCATCTCTTCCTCTGCAAAGCCGCCGCCCAGGGCAATGGTCACCAGATGTTGCACCAGCACGTCCAGCGGCCGGTCGACCGGCTCGCGCCCCTCCATGCGGCCGGCGCGCAGGGCATCGCGGGCGGCGGCGGCCTC
>JRYK01001263.1_pt1 | contig 10825 bp, 7 predicted proteins | sample 235381 | NCBI WGS metagenome assembly JRYK01 (sample SAMN03074220, study PRJNA261476) | activated sludge metagenome | biome: Wastewater Treatment Plant; feature: Wastewater; material: Activated sludge; isolation source: activated biomass of a wastewaster treatment plant treating hydrocarbon... ...
GCAGCCCGACTCGCCCACCAGGCCGAACGTCTCGCCCTCGTTGATGAAGAAGCTGACGTCATCCACGGCCTTGACCCAGGCCCGGACGCGCTGCAACAGCCCGGCCCGCACCGGGAAGTATTTCACCAGGTGATTGACCTCGAGCAGCTTCTTGCGCTCCGCCGGGGCGGGCGCGCCATTCGGGCTTGTCGGCTCAACCATCCGCATCTCCTCTGGCCGGCTGTGGTCGTCCTCGGCCGCGCGCCTTACTCATAGAGCCAGCAGCGCACGGTGTGGTTGGGGGCGATCGTCTTCAGCGGCGGCTCCTCTTTGTCGCAGATTTCCAGATTGTGTTGGATTCGCGCCGCGCAGCGCGGCCAGAACTTGCAGCCCGTGGGCAGATCGACCAGGTTGGGCACCGAGCCGGGGATGGTCGTCAGCGGCTTGTCGGTCTGGCCCAGGACGGGCGTGGAGCCGATGAGGGCCACGGTGTAGGGGTGCTTGGGCGCCTGGAACAGCTCCACGACCGGGGCCTGCTCCACGATCCGGCCGGCGTACATCACGGCCACGCGCTCGCACATCTCGGCCACCACGCCCAGGTCGTGGGTGATCAGGATGATGGCCGTGTCCATCTTGGAGCGCAGGTTGCGCATCAGGTCCAGGATCTGGGCCTGGATGGTCACGTCCAGGGCGGTCGTCGGCTCGTCGGCGATGAGCAGCTCGGGCACACAGGCCAGGGCCATGGCGATCATCACGCGCTGGGCCATGCCGCCCGACAGCTCGTGGGGGTAGGAGTTGACCCGCGACTCCGGGTCGGGCACGCCCACCAGCCCCAACAGCTCGATGGCCCGCTTCTGGCCGATCTCTTTGCTGACGTCCTGATGGATTTGCAGCACTTCCGACAACTGTTCGCCGACGCGGAAGACCGGGTTCAGGCTGCTCTGCGGCTGCTGGAAGATCATCGACACGCGGTTGCCGCGAATCTGGGTCATGCGCGATTCGGACAGGCCCACTAAGTCCTGGTCGTCGAAGAGGATTTCGCCCTCGACGATGCGGCCGGGCTGGCTGAGCAGGCGCATGATCGACAGCGACGTGACGCTTTTGCCGCAGCCCGATTCGCCGACCAGGCCCACGACCTCACCGCGCCGCACGCTGAAGTCGATGCCATCGACGGCGCGCACCACCCCACCCTCGGTGAAGAACTGGGTGTGCAGGTTCTTGATGTCCAGCAGAACGTTGTCGCCGTTGTCCACTCGCTGGCCAACGCCCGCGCGACGCTCGCCCCTAGCGGTCATCCCAGTCATCCTTCTTGCGCTCCTTGCCCACGTACATGGCCACGCCGATGACGGCCAGGAAGATGCCGATAGTAGAGAGACCGTAGGACAGGAAGTTGAGCAGGAACGTCGAGGGCACAACGCCCAGGACGATCAGAAACGGCAAGACCGCCCCGATGAGCACCAGGAGAAAGCTGACCAGGAGCACCCGGTTGAATGGCATGTCACCCCTTGTCGTCATAGAGCCAGCAGGCCACACGGTGGTGCTCCTCGACGATGAATTGTGGCGGTGTCTTGACATTGCACAGCCCTTCCATGAAGTGCGGGCAGCGCGGGTGGAAGCGGCACGCCGGCGGCGGGTTCACCAGGCTCGGCGGCTCGCCCTTAGGGATTTCGCGCATGACCAGGGCGTTGTCGGCGTTGGGGTCGGAGGAGGCATCGAGCAGGGCGTGGGTGTAGGGGTGCTTGGGGTTGTGCAGCAAGTCCTCCATCCGCGCGAACTCGATGATCTCCCCGGCGTACATCACGAAGATGAACTCGGAGAAGTAGCGCACCGTCGACAGGTCGTGGGTGATGTAGATGACGGCCAGGTTGTGGCTCTCTTGCAGCTTGCGCAGCAGGCGCAGGATTTCGACGCGCACCGAGGCATCGAGCATCGACACCGGCTCGTCGGCCACCAGCAGCTTCGGCTCCATGACCATGGCCCGGGCGATGACCACGCGCTGCTGTTGGCCGCCGCTGAGCATGTGGGGGTACTTGGGCAGCACCTCGGCGATGGGCGTCAGCTTGACCTCCTCCAGGATTTTGGCGATGCGTTGCTGGCGCTCGGCCTTGTCGGTGATGCCGTTGATGATCAGCGGCTCCTCCAGGATGCGCTCAATGGTCATGAAGGGCGGCAGCGCGCCGAAGGGGTCTTGCTGCACGTAGCCGATCTTGGCGCGATATTGGCGCAGGTCTTCGCCGCGGGTCTGGCTCAGGGGCGTGTGGTCGAAGACCACGTCGCCCTTGGTGGGCATGTTCAGGCCCAGGATGGTTTTCATGAGGCTGGACTTGCCGCAGCCGCTTTCGCCCACGCAGGCGATGGCTTCGCCCTGTTCCAGGTTGAAGTTGACGCCATCGACGGCGCGCACGTAGCCGGCATGGCCGAAGCCAAAGCGCTTCAGTTCGTACCAGACGTGCAAGTCCTGAATCTGTAGCAGCGGTTGGCCGTTCATCTCGGCCGTGGCGCTGAGGGGGCTGTTGTCGAGGTCGAGTTTCATACCGCTACCTGTTCTTCTTGTCGCGCACGCTTCACGCTTTCGTCGTAGAGCCAGCAGCGCACTAGGCGATCGCCCTCCTCGGTGAAGACCGGCGGCGGCTCGTCGCACTTCTCGAAGCGCCGCGGGCAGCGGTCCTTGAAGCGGCAACCGGTGGGCGGGTCGAGCAAGCTGGGCGGCTGGCCGGTGATGAACTCCGGCTCGATCGTCTCGCGCAGGCGGGGCACGCTGGCCATCAGCGCCCGCGAGTAGGGGTGCAGCGGCCGGGTGAAGAAGCGCCGCGCGTCGCCCACTTCGACGACCTGACCGGCGTACATGACGGCCACGTTGTCGGCCAACTCGCTGGAGGTGGCAATGTCGTGGGTGATGAGGATGAAGCTCGTTTCCAGCTCCTTCTTCATCCGCTTCATCAGGTTCATGATGCTGGCCTGGGTCAGCACGTCCAGGGCCGAGGTCGGCTCGTCCAGGATGACCACGTCGGGCAGCGTCACCAGCGACATGGCCAGGGCGGCGCGCTGGCGCATGCCGCCGCTCAGCTCGAAGGCATAGCGCGGCAGGAAGTCGATGGGCACGCCGACGTGCTCCAGCATGCGCACGGCGCTCTTCATGGCGTCTTCCTGGCTCAGGTTCAGGTGCACCATGGCCGGCTCGGCCACCTGATCGCCGATGCGCATGACCGGGTTGAGGGCGTTCATGGCCGCCTGGGGCACCATGGAGATGCGCCGCCAGCGGATTTCCTTGCGGAAGCTCTCGTTGCTGAGGGTCATGATGTTCTGGTCGTGCAACCAGACTTCGCCGTCGTAGGTGCCGGCGTTGCGCGGCAACAGGCGCAGAATGGCCTTGGCCAGCGAGCTTTTGCCGCAGCCCGACTCGCCGATAATGACCGTGGCCTCGTTTTTGCGCAGGTCGAAATCGACGCCGTCCACGGCCTGCACCGGGCCGCGGCGCGTCTGGAAGTAGAGACGCAGGTTTCTCACCCGCAATACGGTCTCGTTGACTTGCTCCATGGTCTTATACTTCCCGCAGTCTGGGGTTAAACACCCGGTCCAGCGCGAAGCCGACCATGGCGAAGGCCAGACCGGCGATCATGAGCAGCACCGAGGGTTGGAGAATCCAGTAATAGTAGCCGTTGAACAGCGCGCCTTGCGTGGCCGCGTCGTTGATCAGCTTGCCCCAGGTGGGCAGCACCGGGTCGCCCAGGCCCAGCACGGCCAGCGACGCCTCCAGGAAGACGAAGCCGGGCACCAGGGTGACGATGGCCGGGATGACCAGGGGCAGAATGCGCGGCACCAGATAGCGGAAGACGATGCGCATGTTGCCCGCGCCATAGGCGCGCGCGGCATCGATGTAGGGCGACTCCTTGACCTGCAAGAAGATAGCCCGGTATTGCTTGATCTGGATGCCGAAGATGCTGAGCAGGATGACCAGGCCGAGCATCAGCCAGATACTTCGCGAGTACAGTGTGCCGACCATGATCAGGATCGGTAAGAGGGGAATGATGGAATTCACCTCGGTGATGCGCTGGATGCTGGCGTCGATCCAGCCGCCGTACCAGACGCCGACGGCGGCGATGGCCATGGTGATGACCGTCGTGCTGAGGGCCGCCAGCAGGCCGAAGGCCATGGCGATGGGCGTGCCCCACAGCAGGGCCACGGACAGGTCGCGGCGACGGTGGTCCGTGCCGGCGATGCCGTGCACCTCGCCGTAGCTGACGAAGGCCAGGTCTACCTCGGAGTCCGGCTCGAACAGCAGGGCCGTGGCCGCCAGACGGTAGGTGCCCTGGAGCACCTGCGTCCCTTCCTGGGCCGGGTCGTCGAACAGGCCCTTGATGACCGAGATGCCCTCGATCCCCGTCTCCCGCTCCAGCCGGCGCTGCAAGCGCTCGTCCTGGGCGAAGCGGAAAGAGCCGTTGGGGGTGGCCGAGAACTCGCCGGCGCGAATCTCGCGGCCGTCGGGTGTAAACCACGTCATCTCAATGAAGGGCTGTTTGGAGCTGTAGCGGGCGTTGGCGAAGATGGTCACTTCGGGCGGGAAGGTGTCGTAGGGGAAGTCGAACTCGAAGTTGTAGGTGTTCTCGCGCGTGCCTTCGGACAGCTGCTCCGTCGTCACTTCGACATCGCCCTTGGCGCTATCGAGGATGATGGTGTTAGAGACGTCGGTGCTGGTGAACCAGTTGCGCCAGGCCGGGGCGGCGTTGCGCGGGTAGCGCCCCCAAATCTCCTCGCCGCCACGCCAGAGGCGAATGGCCTCGTTGTAGGGCATGACGATGGGCGTGATGATGGAAATGACCAGCAGCAGGACGATGACGACCAGCCCGATAACCGCCGTGGGATAGCGGCCGAGCTGTCGCAGACGTTCGACGATGCCTTTCATCCCTTGTGTGCCCCCTCGCCGACACGCACGCGCGGGTCAACCAGCGCGTAAACGAAGTCGAGCACGAAGACGGTCAGGGCCAGCAGATAGGCGTAAATGACCACGTTGGCCACGATGACCGGCGTATCGAACGCGCCGATGGCGCGCGCGTACAACTGGCCGATGCCCGGCCAGTTGAACACCGTCTCGGTGATGATGGCTCCGGTCCACAGGGTGATCAGCAGCAGGGCGAAGCTAGTAATGATGTTGGGCAACGTGGGCCGCAGGATGTAACGCCGCTCGATCATGCCGTCGGGCAAGCCCTTGGCCTTGGCCATCTCTACGTAGTCCTCGCTGGCATAGATCAGGAAGAAGGTGCGCCAGTTGTAGATGGTCAGGAAGATGGCCGACAGCAACCAGGCGGCCACGGGCAGGATCATGTGCTGGAGCAGGCTGAGGGCGTAGTCCAGGGTGTTGTCGGGCGGCGGCGCGCTGACCATGCCGCCGAAGGGCAGCACGCCGAGCAGCGCGGCGAAGATCAGGATCAGGAAGATGCCATAGAACCAGGGCGGCGCGGACGAAGTCGGCGCCAGGGCCAGCACGGCCTTATCGGCAAAGCTGCCGTAGCGCCGCGACAGGCTTAGCCCGGCGAACAGGGCCACAAAGAACAACAGCAGGTTGGCCGTCCCGAACAGCACCAGGGTGGACGGCAACCGTTCCAGGATGATGTTTCTCACTAATCGCGAGCCACTATCGCTGACCAACTGCTGGGCGAAGCCCAGGTTGAGCGTCATGGCATCGCGCAGATACTCGAAGCTGCGGAGGATGAACGGGCGATCCAGACCGTAGCGCTTGGCTTCCAGTTCGACGCGCTCGTTGATCAGCGCGATGCGCTCATCGCTGGACAGCTGCTTGAAGGCCGGGTCGGCCGTGGCCGCCAAGGCAACAGTCTCGCGAATGGTCGCCATGCGAATGTTGTCAACCTCTCCCCCCATGTTGGCAACGATAACCGTGATGTAGACGCCGATGGCGACGGTGATGATCAAAGCGATGAGCTTGAGCAGGGTATAGCGCAGCAATCGCTTGAGGCTCTGCATCCGCGCTTTGCGGGCGGTGGCCTCGATGGACTCAACGTCTACTTCGGCATTGATATTGAAGTCGCCGGTGACAACGTTTGTAGCCACAGTCTCACCTCATGAAAAGAATACGCGCGCGGCCACACACAGAATGGCAAGCACGGGGAGGTGACTCGGAAGTCACCTCCCCTGCTTAGGCTTTCACACAGATTTTAGCACAGCCGGTGGACTGTGCTACCGGTTAGGAACGGCGGACTACGGAGCGGTCACGAACTCGTAGCTGGCCAGGCCGGGAATGGCCACCAGCTTGGAGACGACGACCACGTCCAGGCGGTTGGTGCCTTCGACCAGCGCGCCGGTGACGTCCGGGCCGAGCACGGCCTGCCAGGCGCCATCCTCCACGGCCTCGGCCGTGCCCTGGGCCACCATGTTGCCCTCGGCGTCGAACACCAGGTAGGTGATGCCGTCGATGTCGTCAACCGGGTACGGCCCTTCGGTCTTGTCGACGAAGATGTCGAAGGCCGCCTCCTGGCCAATGGTCACGCGGGCCGGGCCGTCGATCTCGATGATGGGCGTCGCCGGAGCGGAGAAGCCGGAGAAGCGGCTGGCCAGATCGGGGAAGGCCGCATACTGCGACAGCACCGCCTGCCCCTCGACGGGGAAGACGCCGGACAGGAAGTACGGGCCGGTGCTGATGTAGTAGTGGCCATAGCGGCGGGCGAACTCAGCCAGGTTGGCGTAGCGCGCCGCGGCGTCCTCGGCCGTCACGTACTGACCCAGGGTCGGGGCGAAGGGGATGAAGCCCTCTTCCGTCGCCGCGGCCAGCTCGGTGGCGAAGACTTCCAGCGACGGGCCGGAGATCAGGTTGGTCTGCTCGATCTCGTTGGCCGCGGCCTTGTCGGCGGTGAAGGCAAAGCTGCCGGCGGCCTCGCCGCGCAGCATCAGGGCCATATTGTGCCAGGCCGCGTCGCCGTAGTCGTAGGTCGCCGCCGGCCACCAGGTGGCCACCGCATTCTCGGCATCCAGCGCCGCCGCGTCGGTCCAGGTCTCGATCACCAGCGGATCGGTGGAAGCGATGCGCACGCCCTTGAAGGAGGCCAGGAACTGGTCACGGCTGGGCACCAGGGCCTCGTCGTAGTACGGGCTGGCCGGGTCGCCCAGGTCGAACTGGAGGATCATGGCCATGACGAAGTCAGCCACGCTGTAGGGGCTGCCATCGTGCCAGGTCACGGTGCTGAACATGTCCTCGGGGTAGTAGACCGTCGACTTCAGCAGAGCGGTCTGCGTCTCGGTGTAGACGTCGGCCGCCGTCAGGAAGACCTGATTCTCGGCGTCCCAACCCGCCCAGGCGTCGTCGGGCACAACCACTTCAGGCTCGAAGGACATGGTCACCCAGTCGGACTGGGCCGACATCGGGTAACCTTCCCGGACAACCAGTTCGGCATGGTCGATGCGGTCGGGGATGCCCAGACCCGTATTCGGATCGGTGAAGACACCCTGGTCGCCGATGCCACGCAGGATCATCTGGTCGAAGACCCAGTTCGAGCCGCCCATGGGGTTCCACGGCTCGGTGAAGACGCTGGGCAGGCCGATGTTCATGGAGCCGCCCACCTGGTCGGTGAAGCGCACGGTTCTGGACCACAGGGCCGTGCCGCTGACACCGGCGGCCAGGTCGGTCGTCACGGAGACTTCATTGCGGAAGGGCACCACCGTCGTGCGGCTGGTGATCCAGTCGCGGGTGGCGTACTCCATCGACAGCGGCAACGCCGTGCGAATCAGGTCGGCGCGCTCGTCGAGCGAGGTGAAGTCGTTGTTGAAGATCTTCAGCGAGGCGTCATCCAGCTCGGCCGGCGGGGCATAGAGGGCCCACAGCGGCCAGGGCAGAACGCGGTTGGTGTAGTACTGCTCGAAGGCGAACTCCGAACCGCGGTCGACAGCCGTCTGGCTCCAGGCGCCGGTGTAGAGGTGCCACTCGCACAGGGTCGGGTCGCCGGCGTTCCAGATGGGGCTTAGCTCGGCCGAGGTGCGCTCGATGCGCTCCACGGTGAAGCCCAACTCTTCCAACTGCGTGGCGATGTACTCGCCGATGAGCAGGCGGGTGTCCTCGGTGCGGATGAGGAACTTCAGGGTGATGGGCTGGCCGTTGAACGTCCAGACGTCATTCTCCATCGTCGCGCCCATCGCCTCCATCTCGGCGGTGATGATCTCGCGGGCCTTGTCCAGGTTATAGGCGTACTTGGCCTCCAGGGCGCGAATCTCCGGGGCGAAGCGGGCGCGGTCGGCGCTGGCCTCGGCCAGGGTCACGTACTTGGGAACGGCCAGGCCGTTGTAGAGTTCCTGCGCCACGTAGTTGCGGTCGATGGCGTAGTTCATCGCCTCGCGGATCTTGGCGTCGGTGAACGGGTTCAGCAGGGTCTCGTCCTGGCAGGTGCCGATGTTGAACTGCAACTCATCGAAGAGGCCATACTGGGTGCGGGTCTGCAGGGCGTCCGACTCGATGGCCTGGATGGCCGCCTCGCCGGCGATGTCATCGGCGTACATGTCCATGTCACCGGCTTCCATGCGGGCCACGGCCGAGTTGGAGTCCGGCTCCTGCACGATGACGATCGTGTCCAGCCAGCCGCCGGTGCGCGTCTGCTCTTCGGGGTTCTCGGCTTCCACCTCGACGACCCGGGTGACCTCGACCGTCTCCGGCGTCGATTCGATGACGCGGGTGACTTCGACGACCTCAGGCTCCGTGGTCACCGACTCGGTCACGATGCGGGTGACTTCGACTTGGGTTTGCGCCCCCCCAGTGCAGGCCACCAGGGCGACACTGGCAATCAATACCAACAGGGCGACAAGCGCCCACGCTTTCTTCGACATGTTAGGTTTGTCCTCCTCTAACAGTGTTCAGACAATCTGGGCCATTTGGCCGGGCATGTCCAGCAGCACATCCCAGGCGCGGCCCTACCGGCGTATACACTTGTGCGACGGTAACTGACGTGTACTTGCAGCCTAAACGTTGCTCGTTTCAGGCAGACGCATCACCCCCTTTTCTCAGGCCGACTACCGGAAATAAAACACAGCCGGATACCCGCAGTCTGGCGGGTCCGGCTGTCGTCGATTTACCAAGTAGCCTCAGCGTACCAATTCACAATGATCAGGCCTTTGGGTATGAACGGAAGCTTAGAACTGTAAACCAGATTATAGTAGGGGTACTTGTAGCTGTCAAATTAGGGTGCAAAGAGGCCGGCCAGGGTGACCTTTTGGTAACAATTAGGTGACCCTTAGGTTTCTCGGACTCTACTCCGCCAGATCGAACTCGTAGATGTTGTACAGCTCCGAATTCTGCGTCGCGTCCAGGCCAAAATTCAGCACGTCGGGCTGCGTCGCGCTCACCTTCAGGCCCAGGAACAGCGGCAGCACGGGCAATTCCTGGGCGAAGATGCGCTGGGCCTCCACGTGGTTGGCGGCGTAGGCCGGCGTGCCGGGCAGGGAGGCCAGCGCTCGCTGGCAGGCGGCGTCGTAGGCCGGGTTGGCCCAACCAGTCTGGTTCAGGTTGTCGCCGCCCCAGCCAGTGTAGGCCACGCCGGTGGCCTCGAACACCTCGCCCAGCGGGCCGGGCACGCGCGAACCCATGTACAGGTCGCACGAGGGCTGCACGCTGGTCAGCCAGGCGAACAGGCCCAGGTCGTAGCGCCGGCCGAAGAGCACCCCCTGCGGCCCGGCGGCGAACCAGTCGCTGGGCGGCAGGTAGTACAGCGACACGTCAATGCCGCAGGCGGCCATGTTCTCGCGGAAGATTTGCGCCACCTGCGTACGCAGGGCGTTGCCGGCCGTCGTGCCCAGCGTGGGGGCAAAGCGCGCTCCGCCGGGGTCAAGGCGCGTGCCGTCGGCCGCGCGCCGGTCATAGCCGGCCTCGTCCAGCAGGGCATTGCCGGCCGCCGGGTCGTAGGGCCACTGGGTCAGCCCCTCGGCCGGGTACAGCGGATGCACCGCCGGCACGTAGGAGTGGATGACCTCGGAGCGGCCGTAGAGGATGTCATCGACCATGCGCTGCCGGTCGGTGCAGAGCATCATCGCTTGGCGCACGCGGGCGTCCTCGAACCAGTCGTAGCGCGTGGCGGCGTAGTCGCCATAGGGGTTGACGTTGAAGGCGATCTGCTGGTAGGTTGTGCCCGTCTGGAAGTAGGGCACGAGGATGCCCGACGCCTCGGCCTCCAGCAGCAGGGGCACGGCGTCGGCGTTCAGGCCGTCCTGCGTGCCGATGTCGCACTGGCCGTTGAGCAACTGGGCCAGCAGCTGGTTGGTGTCGGGGATGAAGCGAATGGTCACGCGATCCAGGTGGGGCAGTCCCTCGTCGGCGCGGTAGTAGTGCTCGTTGCGGATCAGGCGCATGCTGTCGCCCGGCTTCCACTCCACGATCCGGAACGGCCCATCGCCCACGGGCGTGCGGTTCGATTCGTCGGCGCGCATCAGTTCGGCGGCCGTCATCTCGCCCCATAGGTGCTCCGGCAGCGGCTGCCAGAAGTTCAGGAAGTAGGTGCTGTCGGTGAAGCCGGGCACGCCCGTCCAGCGCACGGTCAGGTCGCCGGTGGCTTCATAGCCGGCGGTGCGCTCGATGGCATACTTGGGCGCGGTCGTCTCCGGCTGCGCGGCCAGCCGGAAGCTGTAGACCGAGTCGGCGGCGCTGACCGGCGTGCCGTCGGCCCAGACCGTCGGCTCCATGGTGAAATCGACCACCATCTGGCCCACGGCCAGCGGCGCGCCGGTGAAGGTGACGATCGCGCCGTCGGCAGCGATCAGGCTATCGCCCACAGCCAGGGGGCCAACGGTGTCATCGGCGCGGCGCACGACGTCGCCGGCCGACACCTGGACAGTCTTGATGGCCGCGTCGCCGTCGGCC
>JRYK01001090.1_pt1 | contig 10811 bp, 9 predicted proteins | sample 235381 | NCBI WGS metagenome assembly JRYK01 (sample SAMN03074220, study PRJNA261476) | activated sludge metagenome | biome: Wastewater Treatment Plant; feature: Wastewater; material: Activated sludge; isolation source: activated biomass of a wastewaster treatment plant treating hydrocarbon... ...
TCGCCGCCTACCTCGTCCTGATCCTCGCGACCTACCACCGCGGCGACCCGGGCTGGTCGCACAGCGTCGCCGCGGAGCGCATCCACAACGCGGGCGGCCAGGTCGGCGCCTACCTGGCCGACCTGCTCCTCTACCTCTTCGGCGTGTCGGCGTGGTGGTGGGTGCTGCTGCTCGTCTACGCGGTGATCTGGGGCTACCGCCGCCTGGACGGCAGCTCGATCTCCGACCACCGGCCGTTCATCGTCGCGCTCGCCGGCTTCTCGGTCCTGCTCGTCGGCTCCACCGGCCTCGAGACGCTGCGCTTCCACACGCTGCGGGCGAGCCTGCCGCTCGCGCCCGGCGGGATGCTGGGGGCGGTGGTGGGCGAGGTCGCGCGCGTGACCTTCGGGTTCACCGGCGCCACGCTGATCCTGCTCGCCGCGAGCATGATCGGGCTGTCGCTCTTCACCGGGATCTCGTGGCTGAGCGCCATGGAGCGCGTGGGCGCCGCGCTCGAGTTCGCGTGGGGGCGGGCCCTCGAGCTGTGGGAGCGGCGCGCGGACCGCAAGGCGGGGGAGATCGCCGCGGTCGCGCGCGAGTCGGCGGTCGAGGAGGACCGCAAGCGCATCGTCGAGCACCACGAACCGATCCGCATCGAGGCGCCGGTGCGCGAGATCCCGAAGTCCGAGCGGGTGATCAAGGAGAAGCAGGCGCCGCTCTTCCACGACCTCCCCGACACGCCGCTGCCGCCGCTCGCGCTGCTCGAGGACGCGCCGGCCGACCAGGAGGCGATCGGCCCGGAGACGCTCGAGTTCACCTCGCGCCTGATCGAGAAGAAGCTGCGCGACTTCGGCGTCGAGGTCAAGGTGCTCGCCGCCTACCCCGGCCCGGTCATCACGCGCTACGAGATCGAGCCCGCGGTGGGCGTGAAGGGCGCGCAGATCGTGAACCTGGTGAAGGACCTCGCGCGCGCGCTCTCGGTGGTCTCGATCCGCGTGGTCGAGACCATCCCGGGCAAGTCCTGCATGGGCCTGGAGCTGCCCAACCCGCGCCGCCAGACGGTGCGCCTGACCGAGATCCTCGGCTCCAAGGCCTACCACGACCTGCACGCCCCGCTCGCGCTCGCGCTCGGCAAGGACATCGCCGGCCACCCGGTGGTGGTGGACCTGGCGAAGATGCCGCACCTGCTGGTCGCCGGCACCACCGGCTCGGGCAAGTCGGTCGCGCTCAACGCGATGATCCTGTCGCTCCTGTACAAGTCCGAGCCGCGCGACGTGCGCATGATCATGGTGGACCCGAAGATGCTGGAGCTCTCGGTCTACGAGGGCATCCCGCACCTGCTCGCGCCGGTGGTGACCGACATGAAGCAGGCCGCCTCCGCCCTGCACTGGTGCGTGGGCGAGATGGATCGCCGCTACAAGCTCATGTCGTGGGTCGGCGTGCGCAACCTCTCCGGCTACAACCACAAGGTGGCCGACGCGGAGAAGCGCGGCGAGCCGCTCAAGGACCCGACCACCATCGAGACCGAGAACCCGGTGCCGCTCGCGAAGCTGCCGCACATCGTGGTCGTGGTCGACGAGCTCGCCGACCTGATCCTGGCGACGCAGCGGCCGTCGGTGGACGTCATCACCGGCCTGATCAAGGCCAACATCCCGACGCGCATCGCGTTCCAGGTCTCCTCGCGCGTCGACTCGCGCACGATCCTCGACCAGCAGGGCGCTGAGGCGCTGCTCGGGCAGGGGGACATGCTCTACCTCCCGCCGGGCACCGGCCTGCCGCAGCGCGTGCACGGCGCCTTCGTCGCCGACCAGGAAGTGCACAAGGTGGTCGAGTATCTCAAGCAGCAGGGCGAGCCCGAGTACGTCGAGGGCGTGCTCGACGCCGAGGAGGGCGGCGCGGCGGCGGGCGAGCCCGGCGCGGGCGAGGGCGGCGAGGCCGACCCGCTCTACGACCAGGCGGTGCAGATCGTGCTGCAGACGCGCCGGCCCTCGATCTCGCTGGTGCAGCGGCACCTGCGCATCGGGTACAACCGCGCGGCGCGCCTCATCGAGCAGATGGAGCACGCCGGGATGGTGTCGCCGATGCAGGCGAACGGCAACCGCGAAGTCCTGGTGCCGGGCCGGGGCGAGGCCTGACCCGGGCCGACGCCGCGGCGGAACCCGGCCGCGGACCGACGGTCCGATCCCCATGCGCCGCCTGCTGATCCTCGCGCTGCTCGGCGCCGCGACCGCGGCCGACGCGGGCGGCATCGACCGCCTGAACCAGTTCATGACCGTCACCCAGGCGGCCACGGCGGACTTCGAGCAGCGCATCTACGGTCGCGAGGGCAGGCTGGTGCAGGAATCGCGCGGCACGTTCGCGTTCTCCCGGCCGGGCCGCTTCCGCTGGACCTACGCCAAGCCCTACGCCCAGCTCATCGTCGGCGACGGCGCGCGGGTGTGGATCTACGACGAGGAGCTGCGGCAGGTCACGGTGCGCAAGCTCGACGTGGCCCTTGGCGCCACGCCGGCCGCGCTGCTCGCGGGCTCCAACGCGGCGCTCAAGGCGTTCACGCTGACCGACGGCGGCGCGAAGGACGGGCTGGAGTGGGTCGAGGCGGTGCCGCGCGAGCAGGAGTCGAGCTTCGAGCGCATCCGCATGGGCTTCGGGTTCTCGGGCATCGAGCGCATGGAGCTCACCGACACCTTCGGCCAGACGACCGAGCTCCGGTTCACCGACTTCCAGCGCAACCCCCGCGTCGACGCCGCGCTGTTCCGGTTCGTGCCCCCGCCCGGCGCCGACGTGATCGGCGACAAGTAACGTCCGCGTTCCGCGCGGGTACCATCCGCCCGATGGCCGATCTCTTCGAGGCGTCCTCCGCGCCCGCCCGCGCGGATGCGCCGCCACACGCCCCGCTCGCGGAGCTGCTGCGCCCGCGCGCCCTGGACGAGGTCGTCGGCCAGGCGCACCTGCTCGGGCCGGGCAAGCCGCTGCGCCTCGCGTTCGAGTCGGGCAAGCCGCACTCGATGATCCTGTGGGGACCGCCGGGGGTCGGCAAGACGACCATCGCGCGGCTGATGGCCGACGCGTTCGAGGCGGAGTTCGTCCAGCTCTCGGCCGTGCTCTCGGGCGTGAAGGACATCCGCGAGGCGGTGCAGCGGGCGCAGGACGCGCTCGCCGCCTCCGGCCGCCCGACGATCGTGTTCGTCGACGAGGTGCACCGCTTCAACAAGGCGCAGCAGGACGCGTTCCTGCCGTACGTCGAGCGCGGCCTCTTCACCTTCGTCGGCGCGACGACCGAGAACCCGTCGTTCGAGGTCAACTCGGCGCTGCTCTCGCGCGCGGCGGTGTACGTGCTGCAGCCGCTCACCGCGGAGGAGCTCGGCGTGCTCTTCGACCGGGCGGTCGCGCGCGCCATGCCGGGGCTCGCCTTCGACGCGCAGGCGCGCGAGCGGGTCATCGGGCTCGCCGACGGGGACGCGCGGCGGCTGATCAACCTCCTCGAGATCCTGCAGACCGCCGCCGCGAGCCGCGGCGTCGCGGCGATCGACGGCGCGTTCGTGCAGGACGCGGCCGCGCGCAACCTGCGCCGCTTCGACAAGGGCGGGGAGGCGTTCTACGACCAGATCTCGGCGCTGCACAAGTCGGTGCGCGGCTCCGACCCCGACGCCGCGCTCTACTGGCTCGCGCGCATGCTCGACGGCGGGGCCGATCCCCTCTACCTCGCGCGCCGGATCATCCGCATGGCCACCGAGGACGTCGGGCTCGCCGATCCGCGCGCGCTCGCGCTCGCGCTCGACGCGGCGGCGACCTACGAGCGCCTCGGCTCCCCGGAGGGCGAGCTCGCGCTTGCGCAGGCGGTGGTGTACATGGCGGTGGCCCCGAAATCGAACGCGGTGTACGTCGCCTATAATTCGGCCCGCTCGTTCGTGGCCGAGGACGAGTCGCGGCCGGTGCCGCTGCACCTGCGCAACGCGCCGACGCGGCTGATGCGCGACCTCGGCTACGGCCGGGACTACCGCTACGCGCACGACGAGGCCGAGGGCTACGCGGCCGGCGAGCGCTACCTGCCGGACGGGATGCCGCCGGTCGCGTGGTACCGCCCGACCGACCGCGGGCTCGAGGCGCGGATCGCGGAGAAGCTCGCGCACCTGCGCGCGCTCGATGCGCGCGACGGGCGCTCGCGCAAGCAGAACACGGACCCGGAAGACTGACCGCCCATGCTGGACCTCCAACTCCTGCGCACCGATCTCGACCGCGTCGCGCGGCGCCTCGCCGACCGCCCCTTCAACCTCGACGCCCACGCGTTCCGCGCGCTCGAGGACGAGCGCAAGGGCGTCCAGACGCGCACGCAGGAGCTGCAGGCGAAGCGCAACGCGCTCGCGAAGCAGGTCGGGCAGGCGAAGGGCAGGGGGGAGGACGCCGCGCCGCTGCTCGCCGAGGCGAGCGCCGTGAACGAAGAGCTCGCCGCGCTCGAGAACCGGCTCGCGGACGTGCAGCGCCGCGCGCAGGATTTCCTCGCCGTGATTCCGAACGTGCCGCACGAGAGCGTGCCGGCGGGCCGGGGCGCGGAGCAGAACGTCGAGGTGCGCCGGGTGGGGACGCCGCGGACCTTCGATTTCGCGCCCAGGGACCACGTCGACCTCGGCGCCGCGGTCGGCGGGCTCGACTTCGAGACCGCGGCGAAGATCAGCGGCGCGCGCTTCGCGCTGATGTCCGGGGCGATCGCCCGGCTGCACCGCGCGCTCGCGCAGCTCATGCTCGACGTCCACACCCGCGAGCACGGCTACACCGAGGTGTACGNNATCCGCCAGCACCAGTTCGACAAGGTGGAGCTGGTGCAGATCGTGGATCCGGCGCGCTCGTACGAGGGCCTCGAGGCGCTGACCGGCCACGCGGAGGCGATCCTGCAGCGGCTCGGGCTGCCGTACCGGGTCGTGGTGCTGTGCACCGGCGACATGGGCTTCTCGGCGGCCAAGACCTACGACCTCGAAGTCTGGCTGCCGGGGCAGAACGCCTACCGCGAGATCTCGTCGTGCTCCAACTTCGAGGCGTTCCAGGCGCGGCGCATGCAGGCCCGCTTCCGCAACGAGAAGGGCAAGCCGGAGCTCGTGCACACGCTCAACGGCTCCGGCCTCGCGGTCGGACGCACGCTCGTCGCGGTCATGGAGAACTGCCAGCGGGCGGACGGCGGGATCGACGTGCCGGCGGCGCTGTGGCCGTACATGGACGGCGTCAAACAGATCCTGCCGGCGCGCTGAACCGCATGACCATGGACGAGCCACGGCCCGAGCAGACGTTCTTCGCCGACGAGGCGCTCGACCGTGCGTTCGGCGTAGTGATGGCGCTCGCCACCGAGGTATACGTGCTGCGCGACCGGCTGACGGCCCTCGAAGCGCAGCTCGCGGCGCAGGGGGTGCTCGACCGTGCTGCGCTCGGCGCGGAGCCGTCGCCGGAGGAACTCGCGGCGCGCGCCGCGGATCGCGACGCGTTCGTCGAGCATCTCATGCACCACCTGCTCGGGTGCCAGGTCGCAAAGGGGCCGCTGTGAGCGGGACACGCATCGACGGCCGCAGCTTCGCTGCCGCGCAGGCGTTCCTGCTCGGCGCGAAGTCCTACTGGACGAAGCGCATCTTCCCCGCGGTCCGCGCGGAGTACGACGAGCGGGTCGCGCGCGAGGGCGCCCGGCCGGAGACGGCGGCGGACGCGAAGCGGCTGATGGCAGGGAGCACGCTCTACGCCTACTACGCCTGGCTCGAACGCCACCTGCAGCGCTACAAGTACTCCGGCCGCTACGGGCTGCAGGCCTGGCACGCGCAGGACCGTGCGCGGCTCGAGGCAGTGCTCGAAGCGCCCATCCCGCCGCAGCTCCTCGAGCTCGGGGTCGACTTCGAGCTGCCGCGCTATTACATCGGCACGGACATTCACCAGCATCCCGGCGGCGTCTGGAGCGACCCGGTCGCGGGCTTCGTCTACGAGCGCGGCGCGCGCAGCACCACGCCGCTCGCCGGCGCCCGGCACGAGGATCTGCACGACCGGCTCACTGAACTGGCCCTGCAGGCCGCGCCGGGCGCGCAGCGGATCCTCGACCTCGGCTGCGGGTTCGGCAAGAGCACGCGGCCCTTCTACGAGCGCGCCCCCGATGCGAGCGTCGAGGCGCTCGACCTCGCCGCGCCGTGCCTAAAGCTCGCCGCGCGGACGGCGGCCGACGCCGGCGCGCGCAACGTGCGCTTCCGGCAGGCGGACGCGGCGGCGACCGGCTGCCCGGACGCGAGCTTCGACCTCGTCACTTCGACCATGCTGCTGCACGAGATGCCACCGCCGGTCGTCGAGCGCACGCTCGCGGAGGCCGCGCGCGTGCTCAGGCCCGGCGGCAGGATGGTGCACCTCGACTTCCTGCCGCAGGTGCAGCCGCGCGGCGACGCGTTCGCGCGCTTCGTCCACTACGGACACGGCCGGCGCAACAACGAGCCGTACATGGAGCCGCTCGCGGAGATGGATCTCGCCGCACTGCTCGCGCGCCTCGGCTTCGTGAACGTCGAGATCCGCCCCTTCGAGGAGGCCGACGGCACGCTCGCGCCGGATTACGCGAGCTGGCGTTTCCCCTGGACGGTGATCATCGCGGAGAAGCGGGGCGCCGATCGCGTGCGATGAGCTTCTGCCTCTACATCTTCTTCCACGACCGCGCGCACCCGGGGGCACGGCTCTCCGCCGCCGAGCACGAGCGCCTCGACGCGGTGCTGCGCGGCGTTCCGGGGCTCGCACGCGCGCTCGTGCACACGCCGGCGCAAGCGCACGACCCGCTGCTCGACGACGGCGCGCCGCCCCAGCTCGTGCTGCAGCTCTATTTCGACGCGCTCGTCGCGCTCGAGGCGGCGGGCGGCCGCGCGGGCCCGCTGCAGGCGCTCGCGCAGCCGGACGTCCTGCCCACGCTGGCGGGCGCCGCGGTCGAGCAGCAGGCGATGGCGGTGCGGCGCTACGCCGTGCCCGAGCCGGCCCGCCTGGCCGAGCCGTGGTGCACCTACCTCGTCGCCTACGAGGGCCCGGCCGAGGACCCGCACGCCTGGCTCGACGACTACCTCGCGCAGCACGTGCCGCTCATGGCGCGGCTCCCCGGCCTGCGGGAGCTGGAGGTGCACACGCCGGTCGAGTCCGTCTGCCACCTGCCATGGGCGCGCGCGACGTGCATGCAGCGGAACAAGGTGGCGTTCGACAGCCCGGCCGCGCTCTCGGCGGCGCTCGCGTCGCCGCTCCGCCACGAGATGCGCGCGCACTACAAGGCGCTGCCGCGGTTCGCGGGCGGGGTGACCCATTACCCGATGTCGACTCGCGCGTTGGCCGTCGGCTAAGATACGCGCCGCCCAGACCAAGAACGAGCTTTCCCAAGAACGAATTTTGCGGCGCTGCCGCATCCACGGAGACCTCGATGACCAGACTGCTCAGACTGACCGTCGCGGCGGCGCTCGCCGCCGCCGTGCTGGCGGCGCCCGCGCGCGCGCAGGACCGGATCACCGCCGTGCACGCGTTCCCGGCGAACTGGGTGTACTCGAAGAGCTTTCTCCAGTTCGTGAAGAAGGTGAACGACGCCGGCAAGGGAGTGGTGGCGATCCAGGTGCGCGGCGGACCCGAGGCGATCGGCATGTTCGAGCAGCCGAACGCGGTGCGCGACGGAATCGTGGACATGGTGTACACGCCCTGCGCGTTCTACGCCGGGTCGGTGCCCGAGTGCGACGCGGTCAGCGCGAGCACGATCGACGGGCCGACCGCGCGCCGGAACGGCGCCTACGACGCGATCAAGGAGGCGCACATCCGCCGCATGAACCTGTACTACCTGGGCTGGTTCGACAGCGGCATCCGCTTCAACCTGTGGAGCACGAAGGAGCCGCGCTTCGACGCCCAGGGCAACCTCGACATAAAGGGCGTGAAGGTGCGCGGCAACCCGATCTACAACGCGTTCTTCACCAACGTGCTCGGCGCGTCGGTGCTCAACATGCCCTCGACCGAGATGTACACCGCGCTCGAGCGCGGCACGATCGACATGACCGGCTGGACCCAGATCGGGATCATGGACGCCAGCTGGGACAAGTTCCTGCGCTACCGCCTCGAGCCGTCGTTCTTCTCCACCGACCTCGGCATCGTCGTCAACGTGCGCAAGTGGAACGCGCTCTCCGACAAGACCAGGGAGATCCTCAACCGGGTGGCGATCGAGCACGAGGTCTCGAGCGTGAAGGAGCTGCAGGCGCTGCGCGTGAAGGAGTTCGCCGAGCTCGAGCGGCGCGGCCTGAAGGCGGTGGCGCTGAAGCCCGACGCGGGCAGGCGCTTCGCCGAGGGTGCGCGCGAGGCGAGCTACCAGCGCATGAAGGAGCGCATGGAGAAGGCCGGCGGCCGCCAGGAGGCGGAGCGCTTCATCAAGCTGTTCGCGCCCGCCAGCTGACCGCCCGCGCACGAAAGGAGCGCGCGCTGTCGGCGCCGCGCGGGGGGTGACGGTCCGCATGCGCGCGCTCGCCCGGATCTACGACGCCGTGCTGTTCGGCATGGCGTGGATCGCCGGCCTGCTGATGGTGGCGATGATGCTGACCATCTGCATCGACGTCCTGCTGCGCAACCTCGGCTACCAGAGCTCCGCGCACTTCTTCACCTTCACCGAGTACGCGCTGCTGCTCATCCCCTGCCTCGGCGCGCCGTGGCTGGTGCGCGAGAAGGGGCACGTGTTCGTCGAGATCTTCCTCATGTACCTCCCGCGCGACGGGCGCCGGGCCGCGACCTTCCTCATCGGGCTGGCGTGCATCGCCGTGTGCCTGGTGATGGCGTGGTACGGCTTCGAGGTCACCGTGCACAACTTCCGCCTCGGCGACAAGGACGTGCGCTCGTTCGACGCGCCGCGCTGGGCGCTGGTCGTGTTCATCCCGCTGTCGTTCCTGATGATGGCCCTGGAGTTCACGCGCTTCCTGGTGCGCGGGGAGAACTTCCTCGGCTTCCTCGGCGTGGCGGTGCAGGACCAGGACCGGGAGCGCTAGGCGGTGGAGTGGTACTGGGCGGCGGCGCTGCTCTTCGGCCTGTCGGTGCTCCTGATGTTCCTGGGGCTGCCGGTGGCGATCGCGTTCTTCGGCACCAACATCGTGGGCGCCCTCGTCTTCATGGGCGGCGAGCGCGGCATCTGGCAGGTCGTCAACAACGGGTTCGGCGCGATCACCAGCTTCCCGCTCGTGCCGATCCCGATGTTCCTGCTGATGGGCGAGCTCTTCTATCACACCGGGCTCGCGACGCGCTTCTTCAACGCGGTCGACCGGCTGATGGGCAACGTGCCGGGGCGGCTCGCCTACGTCACGCTGCTCGGCGGCACCGCGTTCGCGGGGCCGGCCGGCTCCAGCATGGGGGCGTGCGCGCTGCTCGGGTCGCTGATGGTCCCCGAGATGATGAAGCGGGGCTACAACAAGTACCTCTCCATGGGGCCGATCATGGGGGTCGGCGGGCTCGCGGTGATCATCCCGCCGTCCGCGCTGACCGTGCTGCTCGCCACGCTGGGGCAGACGGACGTGGGCGACCTCCTGATCGCCGGCGTCGTGCCCGGCCTCCTGCTGGCGCTGATGTACGGGGCACTGATCTGGGGCTGGACGGTGGTCGATCCGTCCGCCGCGCCCGGCTACGTCGCGGAGCACGCCGGCCGCGCGGAGCGCTGGCGGCTCATCCTGTTCGACATCGTGCCGATGGTGGCGGTGATCGTGTTCTCGGTGATCATCATGATCGTCGGCTGGGCGACGCCGACCGAGGCGGCGGCGCTCGGGGCGATGTCGGTCGTGCTCCTCGCCGTGCCCTACGGGCTGCTGACCTGGGAGTCGCTCAGGAGGTCGGTCGACGGGGCGCTGCGCGTGACCGTGATGTCGTTCCTGATCATCTTCGGCTCGGCCACCTTCGCCCAGCTGCTCGCGTTCTCGGGCGCCTCGAGCGGGCTGATCCAGCACTTCCTCGGCTTCGACCTCGGCGCGCTCGGGATGCTGCTGGTGATGATCGGGATCATCTTCTTCCTCGGCTGCTTCATGGACCAGCTGTCCATGATGCTGCTCACCGCGCCGATCTTCTTCCCGCTCGCCAAGACGCTCGGCTTCGACCTCGCTTGGTTCGGCCTGATCATGCTGCTCGCGCTCGAGATCGGCTACACCACGCCGCCGTTCGGGCTGCTGCTGTTCGTGATGAAGGGCGTGGCGCCGCCCGGCACGACGATGCGCGAGGTCTACCTCGCGGGGGCGCCGTTCATCGCCTGCGTGCTGCTGCTGATCGCCCTGATCATCGCGTTCCCGCCGCTCGCGACCTGGCTGCCGCGGGTCTCGCACTAGCCGGGCTTGCCCAGCACCTCGGCCATGTCGTTCCACACCATCTGGTCGGCGAGCCTGCCGTCGCGCACCGTGAAGCGGTCGATGAAGCGGATGCCGGCGAAGGGCCGGCCGTCGTTCAGCTCGCCGTGGAGCGAGCCGAAGCAGTAGAGCACCGTGGAGCCGTCGGCCTGCGGCGCGGCGTCGAAGCGGTCGTAGGTCTTGAGCGCGCGCCGGTAGCGCGGCTGCGCCCATTCGACCAGCGCGGCGAGCGTCTCGAAGCGCTTGCCGCCGGGGAAGGTCATGGCGAAGCCCGGCGCGAGCAGCGCCTTCGCTGCGGCGAGGTCGCGCCGCTCCATTGCGGCGAGGTAGTCGCGGACGAGCTGAGCAGGGTCGTTGGTCATGGCGAGAGCGGTCGAAGGGCGCAGACCCGATGGTACAATGCGCGCCCCCGGAGAGGTGGCAGAGTGGTCGAATGCGGCAGACTCGAAATCTGTTGTACGGTTTACCGTACCGGGGGTTCGAATCCCACCCTCTCCGCCA
>JRYK01002276.1_pt1 | contig 10809 bp, 11 predicted proteins | sample 235381 | NCBI WGS metagenome assembly JRYK01 (sample SAMN03074220, study PRJNA261476) | activated sludge metagenome | biome: Wastewater Treatment Plant; feature: Wastewater; material: Activated sludge; isolation source: activated biomass of a wastewaster treatment plant treating hydrocarbon... ...
GACGGCGGCGGCGGCGAGGCGAGCGGCTGGTCGGGCGCGCCCGCGCAGCAGGGCGCCCGGGGCGGCGGCGGCGACCTGCCCGCGGTGAACACCGACGACTTCCGTCCGCAGCCCGCGGACGACGACGACATCCCCTTCTAGGACGGACGAATGCAGGCGATCCTTCTCGCGGAGGTCGAGGGCCTCGGCGCGGCCGGCACGGTCGTGAACGTCACCCGCGGCTACATGCGCAACTACCTGCTCCCGCGCGGCCTGGCCGAGGAGGCCACCGCCGGTCGCATCGCCGAGGTGCGGCGGCGCGAGGAGCAGAAGGTCCAGGCCGAGCGCCGGGCCAACGAGCAGGCCAGGGAGCTGGCCTCGCTGCTGGGCCGCACCATCCTCACGCTCAAGGCCAAGGCGGGCCATGACGGCCGCCTGTTCGGCTCCATCACGGCCGCCGACGTGGCCGCGGCCATCGAGGAGGCCCGCGGCGTGAAGGTGGACCGGCGCGCGATCAGCGTCGACCCGCCCATCCGCGCGGTGGGCACCTACACGGTCCCGGTCGATCTCGGTCCCGGCGGGGTGACCGAGGTCAAGACCATCGTCAGCCCGCTGCTCGACGACTAGTCGGCCCGCGGGCGGGCGCCCGCCCGCGGGTCCGGCCCGCCCCGTGGCCGAGCACGCTCCTCCGCCCCAGAACCTCGACGCCGAGGAGATGCTCCTCGGCGCCCTGATGGACGCCTCGATGAACGTCGCCGAGGCGATGGCCGTCGTGACCCCGGATGACTTCTACCGGGAGGGCCACCGCCGCGTCTTCCAGGCCATCGTCGACCTGTTCCAGACCGGCGAGCCCATCGAGCCCATCACGGTCATCGAGCAGCTCACCCGGTCGGGCGACCTGGAGGCGGCCGGTGGGCGCACGGCCGTGCTCGACCTGATGGCCACCCCGTACATCGCCGCGAGCTACAAGACCTACGCGGAGATCGTGCGGGACGCGGCCACCCAGCGGCGCCTGCTGCAGGTGGGGCAGGAGATCGAGCAGATCGTGGTGACCCGCGAGGGCGACACGCACGAGATGGTGCAGCGCGCCGAGGACCTCGTGTACTCGCTCTCGCAGAAGCGGGTGCGCGGCGACTTCTCGAGCGCCCACGACCTGGTCATGCGCAGCATGGAGCGCCTCGTCGCCGCCAGCGACAAGGGCTCGGAGATCACCGGGCTCCCCACCGGCTTCGCGGACCTGGACCGGCTCACCGGCGGCTTCCGGCCGGCCAACCTCATCGTGGTGGCCGCCCGCCCGAGCATGGGCAAGACCGCCCTGGCGCTGTGCATGGCCGAGCACGCCGCGCTCGCCGAGGGGCGCACCGTGGCCATCTTCAGCCTGGAGATGAGCGGCGAGGAGCTCACCCAGCGCCTGCTGTGCAGCGTGGCCATGGTGGACGCCACCCGCATGCGCACGGGGCGGCTCTCGCAGGACGACTGGCCGCGGGTGAGCCAGGCCGCCGACCGGCTGTCCAAGGCCAACCTGTTCATCGACGACTCCGAGGGCATGACCGTGGCCGAGATGCGCACCAAGGCGCGCCGGCTGCGTTCGCGGGTGGGCCTGGACCTGGTGGTGGTCGACTACATCCAGCTCATGGAGGGCGCCCCCGGCAACCGCCGGCGCGACGAGAACCGGGTGCAGGAGCTCTCCACCATCTCGCGCGGCCTCAAGATGCTGGCCCGCGACCTGGACGTGCCCGTCGTGTGCGTGAGCCAGCTCAACCGCTCGCCGGACGCCCGCACCGACAAGCGCCCCATGCTGTCCGACCTGCGCGAGTCGGGCGCCATCGAGCAGGACGCCGACCTGGTGCTGCTCATCTACCGGGACGACTACTACAACGACGACAGCGACGTGAAGGGCATCGCGGAGGTCAACCTGGCCAAGCACCGCAACGGGCCGACCGACCGCGTGAAGCTGACGTTCATGGGCACCTACGCCAAGTTCGGCAGCCTCGCCCCGGACCACGTCGGGTAGGGGACGCATGCCGGCAACCGTGGTGATCGGCGCCCAGTGGGGCGACGAGGGGAAGGGCAAGGTCGTGGACCTGCTGGCCGAGCGCAGCGACGTCGTCGCCCGCTTCCAGGGCGGCAACAACGCGGGGCACACCATCGTGGCCGGCGACCAGACCTACGCCCTGCACCTGATCCCCTCCGGGATCCTCTACCCCGACACGCTGTGCGTGATCGGCAACGGCGTGGTGGTGGACCCCGGCGTGCTGTGCCGGGAGATCGACCAGCTCGAGGCCCGCGGCGTGGGGGTCGACCACCTGCGCCTGTCCGGCAACGCCCACCTCATCATGCCGTACCACATCATGCTCGACACCTCGGCCGAGATCCGCCTGGGCAAGCTGTCGATCGGCACGACCCGGCGCGGCATCGGCCCCTGCTACCAGGACAAGGCGGCCCGTGTGGGCATCCGGGTGCAGGACCTGCTCGACGAGAGCATCCTGCGCCGCAAGGTCGACGTGGCCCTGGAGACCAAGAACGAGATCCTGGAGCGGGTCTACGGCCAGCCCCGCCTCGACCCGGACCAGGTGGCCGCCGAGGTGCTGCGGCACGCGGAGCGCCTGCGGCCGTTCATCGCCGACACCTCGCTGCTCATCGACCGGGCGCTCACCGACGGCCGGCGCGTGCTGTTCGAGGGCGCCCAGGGCACCATGCTCGACATCGACCACGGCACGTATCCGTTCGTGACCTCGTCCAACCCCATCGCCGGCGCGGCCTGCACGGGCATCGGCGTGGGGCCCACGCGCATCGACCGCGTGCTCGGCGTCAGCAAGGCGTACGTGACCCGGGTGGGCGAGGGCTCCTTCCCCACCGAGCTCCGCGACGAGACCGGCCGGCGCATGGGCGAGCGGGGCAACGAGTTCGGCACCACCACCGGGCGCGAGCGGCGCTGCGGCTGGCTCGACCTGGTGGCGCTGCGCTACGCCGTGCGGCTGTCCGGCGTCACCCAGCTCGCCCTCACCAAGCTGGACGTGCTCTCCGGGTTCCCGGAGGTGCGGCTGTGCACCGCCTACCGCACCCGGGAGGGGGACGTCATCGAGGACTTCCCCTACCACCAGAGCGTGTTCTACGGCTGCACCCCGGTGTACGAGACGCTCGACGGCTGGGACGAGGACATCTCGGGCGCCCGGTCGCTCGACGACCTGCCGCCGCGGGCCCACGCCTACGTCGACCGCATCGCCGAGGCCACCGGCGTGCCGATCACGCTCATCGGCACGGGCCAGGGGCGCCACGAGGTCATCGACCAGGTCGAGCTGTAGGGGCCGCCGCGTGGAGCCGCCGCACGAGCTCTGGGTCGACGACGTGCTGCTGGTGTTCGACGGCCGCGTGCTCGAGGTCTTCAACTTCCCCGGCAGCGGGGCGCACCGGTTCCACGTCGCCTCGACGGTGATCGAGCGCCAGGGCCCCGACCGCAAGGGCCGGTGATGCTGAGGCTGCGCCACCGCAGGAAGGCCGCGGGCGGCGTGATGCTGGAGGTGGAGCCCGCCGACCTGCCCGCCGTGGAGGACCTGCTGGCCCTGGTGGAGCGGCGCATGGCCGACGCCGCGCCGCCCCCCGGGCAGGCCGGCCCCTAGGCCCGGCCCTCGGCCTCGTACTCGCGCAGGAAGCCCTCGAACAGGCGNNACCATGTCCTGGGTGACGTGGTCGATGCCGTCGCAGAACTCCACGATGCGCGTGTAGTGCTCGATCGCCCCGGTCTCCGCGGCGATGACGCCCCTGATGACGTGCACCACGTCGGTCTGGTGCTCAGGGGGCTGCAGGTACGACTGCTCGGCGCGGAACCCCTGCGAGCCGGGCACCACCCCGTAGAGGTCCTTGATGCGCCGGGCGAAGGCCTGCGCGTGGCCCAGCTCCTCCTGCACGTCCTGCTCCAGGCTCTCGGCGATCTCCCGGGCGCGGACGCCGTCCATGTTGGTCGCGGCCGCGATGTAGCTCATCACGGTCTCGATCTCCATCCAGTAGGCCGTGGTGAGCAGGCCCAGCAGCTCCTCGCGCTGCGAGGCGCTCGCGTCGTCCAGGATGCCCAGCCCGTGCGTGCCTGCCGTCGCCATGCTGTCCCCCCTCGTCGATGGTCCGAAGGAGGGTGCCCGGCCCGCGACCCCTTCACACCCCGGTGCGGTGCCCCCGCGTCACGTCGACATCAGCACGATCGCCGCCAGCACCCAGATGGCGATGATGGCCAGCCCGGCCCACCAGCCGCCGGCCAGCAGGACGGCCACGATGATGGTGCTCACCACGGCCCCGCCCAGCACCACGAAGGTCGCCCAGCGCACGTCCTTGGCGTTCTGGCGGTCGAAGTCGGTGACCGGGGGCTCGCGCGGCGATGCCACCGCGGGCAGGTGCGAGTCGAGGTACGCGTCGAGGGCCCGCAGGACGTCGGTGGCCGCGCGGTCCGGGTCCTTCGCCTCGGCCAGCTCGGTGAGGGCGTCCTGCAGCACGGCGCGGCAGGCCTCGCGATCGGCCCGCGACGTCGGCGTGAGGTCGCTGCTCACGGGCGGATCGTAGCGCCGCGCCCCGGGCGGCTCATCCGCGTCGGGCGGCGTCGAGCACCACCTTGGGGCCGTAGAACGCCTCCGCCATGCCCCCGGGGCACCCGGCCTCCATGCCCCGCAGGGCCATGAGGCCGCGGAAGACCTCCGGCGTGAACCACCGCTTGGAGCGCTGGCTGGCGAAGTGGCGCATGAGGTGGTCCACCTTCCGCTCGGCCACGTCGTGCGTGAGGGGCACGAACACGTTGGGGCGGCCCATGTCGCCGTCCCACTTGGGCACCTCGTACTCGAGGATCAGGTGGTCGCGCCAGGTGTTCCAGGCCAGCTCGCACGCGAGCCGGTGGTCCTGGTGCAGGTCGTTGCGCTGGTGCACGAGGATGAGGTCCGGCTCCAGCTCGCCCTTGAGCGCCTCGAACCGCTCCTTCACCTCCCACCCCTGGTAGGGCAGGAACCCGTCGCGGAAGCGCCCGAGCACCATGCGCGGGCGCACGGCGTCGCCCATCATGGCCGCCATGCTCGCCTCGGCCTCCTCGGCGCGATGCGGGTCGGCGGCGGCCAGCACCACCCACACCAGCTCGATGCCGCCGGGCCGGCCGGCCAGCGTGAGCAGGGTGCCGCCGCAGCCGATCTCGATGTCGTCGGAGTGGCAGCCGATGGCCAGCACCCGCAGGGGGCGCCCGGGGTCGGGCAGGGCCAGGCCGTGCACGCCGCTACCGTGGGCTCGACTCGGGCAGCACCGGCGTCGGCGCCTTGTCCTGCTCCCATACCCGCCACGGACCGTTGCCGGCGTCCAGCATCTCCTCCAGGAGCTGCTTGTCCTTCATCGTGTCAACGGGGTAGTAGAAGCCGGTGTGCCGGTAGGCGATGAGCTGGTCGGCCGCGATGAGGCGCGCGAAGGGCTCGTTCACCAGCTCCTCGCCGGGGCGCATGTAGTCGAACAGGTCCCGGTGGAAGACGAAGAAGCCGCCGTTCATCCAGAGGTCGGCCTCCACCGAGTCGTGCACGGCGCACACCCGGTCCTGGTCGTCGAGCTTGAGGGTGTGGAACGAGTAGGTGGGCCGCACGGTCAGGAGGCTGCCGATGCGGCCCTGCCGCTGCAGGTTGTCGATCATCACGTCGAGGGGCGCGTCGGTGAGGCCGTCGGCGTAGTTGGCCAGGAAGTGCTCGTCGTCCTGCAGCAGGTGGCGCACGGCCATCAGGCGCTCCCCCACCAGCGCCTTCGTGCCGGTGTTGACGAACGTGATGCGCCAGGAGTGGATGTCGGAGTTGAGCAGCTCCACCTTCCCGTCGCCGGTCAGCACGAAGTCGTTGGAGTACGCCTCGTTGTAGGAGAGGAAGTACTCCTTGATGACCTCGGCCTTGTGGCCCAGGCACAGGATGAAGTCGGTGTGCCCGTAGTGGGCGTAGTACTTCATCACGTGCCAGATGAGCGGGCGGTTGCCCAGGGGGACCATCGGCTTGGGGATGCGGTCGCCGCCCTCGCGCATGCGCAGGCCGAGGCCGCCGCAGAACAGGACGACCTTCATCGGACAACCTCCAGGCCGGGGATGGGCACCACGAGCCGCGCCCCCCACTCCTGCGTGTATTCGAGCTGCGCGGCGATCTCGTCGCGCAGGTTCCAGGGCAGGATGAGGATGTCGTCCGGGCGGGTCTCGGCCAGCCGCTCGGGCGGGTGGATGGGGATGTGCGTGCCCGGCAGGAACATGCCCTGCTTGTACGGGTTGCGGTCCACGGTGTACGCCACGAGGTCCGTTCGGATGCCGCAGAAGTTGAGCAGGGTGTTGCCCTTGCCCGGGGCCCCGTAGCCGGCCACCTGGCGGCCCTCGCGACGGGCCTCGATGAGGAACTCGAGCAGGTCGAACTTGACCCGCTCCACCTCGGGCCCGAACGCCGTGTAGGCGTCCACCCCGTCGTACCCGGCGGCGCGCTCCCGGTCCAGGAGCTCCTGCACGCGCGGGCCGGGCGTGCCGGCGCCGGCGTGCTGCGCCCACACCCTCAGCGACCCGCCGTGGGTCGGGAGCTCCTCCACGTCGACCACGGCGAGGCCGTGGGCGGCGAGGATCTCCTGGGTGGTGATGAGCGAGAAGTACGAGAAGTGCTCGTGGTAGATCGTGTCGAACTGGCGTTGCTCGATGAGCTGCACCACGTGCGGGAACTCGAGCGTGAGCATGCCGCCCGGGGCGAGCAGCACGGCCAGGCCGGCCACGAAGTCGTTCAGGTCCGGCACCTGGGCCAGCACGTTGTTGCCGGCGATGAGGTCGGCGGTGAGGCCCTCGGCCACCATGCGCGCGGCCTCGTCCCGGCCGAAGAAGGCCACCCTGGTCGGCACGCCGCGCTCCTCGGCCGCCCGGGCCACGTTGGCCGCCGGCTCCACGCCGAGGGCGCGGATGCCCCGCGCCACGACGTGCTGCAAGAGGTAGCCGTCGTTGCTCGCCACCTCCACCACCAGGCTGCCGGGCCCCAGGCCCAGGCGGTCGGCGGCCTGGTCGACGTACCGGCGCGCATGCTCGACCCAGGAGTCCGAGAACGACGAGAAGTACGCGTACTCGGTGAAGATCTCCTCGGGCGGCACGAACTCGGGGATCTGCACGAGCAGGCAGCGCTCGCACACCCGCACGTGCAACGGGTAGAACGGCTCCATCGCGTCGAGCCGGTCGGCCGGCACGTAGCTCTCGCAGAGCGGCGACATGCCGAGGTCGACGACTGTGTGGGAAAGGGGGGCGCCGCAGAAGCGGCAGGCCGTGCGTGCGCTCATCAGGTCATCCCTGTCCGCTGGTAGCGTGGGGGTCGATGTCCCAGCCCGACGGCGTGCACATCCTCTCCGGCGAGCCGATCCACGACCTGCAGATCGTTCCGCTGCGGCGCATCCCTGACGAACGGGGCACCATCATGCACATGTTGCGTGCCACGGACCCACATTTTATCGGATTCGGTGAGATCTACTTCACCACCATCTACCGAGACGTGGTCAAGGGGTGGCATCGGCACCGCGACATGACCCTGAACTACGCGTGCGTGCACGGGCGCATCAAGCTGGTGGTGTTCGACGACCGCGAGGGATCGCCCACCCGGGGATCGCTCACCGAGGTGTTCATGGGGACCGACTCCCACCTGCTGGCGGTCATCCCGCCCGGGGTGTGGAACGGCATGAAGGGCATGAGCGACCCCTTCGCGCTGGTGGCCAACTGCGCCACCCACGGGCACGACCCCACGCGCACGAGCCGCATGGACCCCTTCGACCCGGCCATCCCGTACGACTGGGCGGTGCGCCAGCACTGACCGCCGGCGGGCCCGGCGGCACCGGCCCTCAGGCCGGCGGGCGGGCCGGTCGATAGCGTGGGGCGGCGGCACGCCGCCCCTGCCCCCGTGCGCCGCACGCCGTCGCACCGGACACCGGGAGCATCCCCATGGACGACGCCAACCCGAGCGCGGTGCACGAGGCCCCGAGCGGGCCGACGATCTCGGACGGGACCCGGGCGCTGCAGCGCCGGGCGCACGAGCTCATCCCCGGCGGCGCGCACACCTACGCCAAGGGCGACGACCAGTACCCGCAGCTCGCGCCCCCGTTCATCGCGAGCGGACGCGGGTGCCACGTGTGGGACCCCGACGGCAACGAGTACATCGAGTACGCGATGGGGCTGCGCACGGTCACCCTGGGGCACGCGTGGCCGAGCGTGCTGGCCGCCGCCGAGGCGCAGATGCGCCTCGGGCAGAACTTCAACCGCCCCTCGCCCGTGGAGGTCGAGTGCGCCGAGTCGCTGCTCGGGCTCATCGCGGCGGCGGACATGGTCAAGTTCACCAAGGACGGCAGCACGGCCAACAGCGCGGCCATCAAGCTCGCCCGCGCGTACACGGGCCGCGACCTGGTGGCGCTGTGCGTCGACCACCCGTTCTTCTCCTACGACGACTGGGCGATGTGCGTGACCGACGTCGACGCGGGCATCCCGCGGGCGGTGGCCGACCTCACCCTGACCTTCCGCTACGACGACATCGCCTCGCTGGAGGCCCTGTTCGAGGAGCACCCCGGGCGCATCTCCTGCGTGATCATGGAGCCCGCCAAGTACGCCGACCCCTCGGAGGGCTACCTCGACGCGGTGAAGCGCCTGTGCCACCGCGAGGGGGCCCTGTTCGTGCTCGACGAGAACATCAGCGGCTTCCGCTGGCACGCCCGCGGGGCGCAGCACTACTACGGGGTGGAGCCCGACCTGTCGACGTTCGGCAAGGCCATCGCCAACGGCTTCGCGCTGTCGGCGCTGGCCGGGCGGCGCGAGATCATGGAGCTGGGCGGGCTGCAGCACGACCGGGAGCGGGTGTTCCTGCTCTCGACCACCCACGGCGCGGAGAACCACGCCCTGGCCGCCGCGGTGGCCACCATGCGCGTGTACCGCGAGGAGCCGGTGGTCGAGCGGCTGTTCGCGGCCGGCGAGCGGCTCAAGCGGGGCTGCGACGAGGTCATCGCCGCCCACGGGGTGGGCGAGCACTTCGCGGTCACCGGCAAGCCCTGCTGCCTCATCTTCGTGACCCGGGGCCCGGACGGGCGGCCCAGCCAGCCGTTCCGCACCCTGTTCATGCAGGAGCTGGTGCGCGGCGGGGTGCTCGCCCCCTCCTTCATCGTGAGCTACTCGCACAGCGACGCCGACATCGACCACACGGTCGAGGTCGTCGACCGCGCGCTGGCGGTGTACGCGCGCGCCCTGGAGGACGGCGTGGAGCCCTACCTGGTGGGCCCGCCCACCAAGAGCGTGTACCGCCGCTTCAACTGAGCCTCGATCCGTCGATTGCGAGTGACCCGCGGGCGGGCATCCCGCTTCCCGCGGGGACTCATCGGCGCCCGCCGTTCGCAGGCGGCCCCGTGAGCGCGTGCTCATGGCGCCGACGAGCGAGCCGCGCGGCGGATCGCGGCTGAGCGCCGGGCGCCCGGCCGTCGGGCGCCCGGCACATGCCGCGTCAGCCGGCCGCGAGGACCGGGGCCGCGCCCGTCCAGGCCAGGCCGCCGTCCAGCAGCCCCTCGCCGCGCAGCCGCTCGAGCACGTTGAGGCGCATGAGCTGCGAGCCGCGGAAGTCGGGGTCCGCGAAGCCCATCGCGCGCAGGCCCGCGGCGATCTCGGCGATCGCCCGCTCGAGGTCCACCTGCGGCTGGTGGTCGGGGGCGAGGCGGCGGAACAGCGAGAAGTCGACGCGGTAGGACCGCTTGTCGGGCGGGGCGTCGGGGTTGACCGAGATGTCGACCCCGGGCACGACCGCGGCCACGGCCTCCGCCAGCGGACGCACCTGCACGTTCCAGTCGTCGCTGCCCACGTTCACCGTGAGGTGCGCCCCGCCGGCGTCCTGCGGGCGGTCGATCGCCCAGTCGACGGCCCGGGCCATGTCGCGCACGTGGATGAGCGGCCGCCACGGGGTGCCGTCGGACAGGATCGAGATGGTGCCGGTGGACAGCGCGCAGGCCACGAAGTCGTTCAGCACCAGGTCCAGGCGCAGGCGCGGGCTCATGCCGCAGGCCGTGGAGAACCGCAGGCACGTGACCGTGAAGTCGTCGTCGGCGAGCGCGAGCGTGTCCTCTTCGGTGGCCACCTTGGACCGGGCGTAGGCCGTCAGCGGGGCGAGCTCCGACGACTCGGTGCGCGGGGCGTCGTCGGCGGAGCCGTACACCGAGCAGCTCGAGGCGAACACGAAGGACCGGGCGCCGGCCGCCTTGGCCCGGCGGGCCACGTCCACGGCGGCCACGTGGTTGATGGCGTCGGTGGTGTCCTCGTACCGGTTGCCGATGGGGTCGTTGGAGATGGCGGCCAGCTGCACCACCGCGTCGACCCCCTGCAGGGCCTCGTCGGGCAGGGTGCGCACGTCGGCGAAGTGCTGCACGTCGAGCAGCCGCTCGGGCAGTGTGCCGGCGCCGGTCAGGCAGTGGGCGAAGTAGCCGGTGTCCGCCCCGACCAGGACCGCGCCGGGGCGCGTGCGGCGGAGCTCGGCGGCGACCAACGGCCCCACGTAGCCCATGTTGCCGGTGATCAGGATCCTCAAAGGGGGCCTCCCGTGCGGTGAGGTGCCGGGCGCCGCCTCCGGAGGGGTCGGAGGCGGACCCCTCCATTCTAGGAGGATATGATTGGTTCGGCATTCACCCCCACACGAGGACGGGCCGATCGTCATCCGGGCCCGCCCCGACCGGAGCGTGCAGATGAGCCGGAAGGCGATCCCGTCCCCCGCGTGGACGGCATGACGTTCCCTGCCGGCCTCGCGGCCCCCGTCGCGCAGCGCCTCGCCGCCGGGGGCGGGGCACCGCCCATCGCCGTCGGGGTCG
>JRYK01001312.1_pt1 | contig 10800 bp, 13 predicted proteins | sample 235381 | NCBI WGS metagenome assembly JRYK01 (sample SAMN03074220, study PRJNA261476) | activated sludge metagenome | biome: Wastewater Treatment Plant; feature: Wastewater; material: Activated sludge; isolation source: activated biomass of a wastewaster treatment plant treating hydrocarbon... ...
CGTTCCACAGCGCGAGCGCGAAGCAGAGTCTCTGGTGATTGTCCGAGATGCCCCCGATGCCGTCTTCTCCCCACCTGTAAGCCCTCGAGCGGGACTGCTCGTGCGAGAAATAGTCCCACGCCGTACCGTATGGACTGTAATCCTCCCTCACCGTCCCCCACTGCCTTTCGCTCAGGTACGGGCCCCATCTCCTCCAGTGGGCTTTCTTGTTCTTGTCCTCTTCGAGCCTCATTTCCTCTTTCGTCATATTTCCACTCCTGTTATTATCAATTGCGGACGCCGGGAAATTTATCCGATCATATCGATGACCATCTCTTCGAGAGTCGTTATACGGTCTGTCGAGCCGCCTTTATGAATATACGTTCCCGGCTTTGAGCGCTTCAATTGATTCTCACTGGGGTACGACACGACCATCACGATCTTGTCCCCGAGCATCCCGAACGTCTCGTTTTTAAGACGCTTCAGAAATACTAGAAGATCCGAAGACGCCCCTTCGACGGACGCACCCGTGGGGTTGAGCGAGTATCCGAGACCCATATGTTCGGCAAGGATGGCTATCGACATTACAAAATCGCCGAGACTGAACGGTGTTTCGAAGTCAACGGGATAGAGCGTTATCTTTAGCCTGTTCATAGTTTCCCTCCTCTATATCAAGTCGTCTCAGGTCTGCATACCGAGCGTTTCATTTCTTCTTCCCGGACTTGATTATCGCCTCGGCCTCGAGCCAGTGCTCAAGGTCCTTTCCATGTTCCCTTCCCCTCTCCTCGAATATCTCGTAAGCCTTTCTCGCTATGGCTTCCTCGATATTGCCCTCGTCCTTCCCGGGCCTCCTTCGTGCCGCCGCCGGCTTCGCCTTTTTTGTTTCAGCCATTGTATGTTTCCTCCGGTATCCGTGATTAGTCTTTAAACCGGTAGTTATTATTCTCAACCGTTGTATGCGGTGTGTATGAAACCCGCCATTATTCTGCCGGTCTCATCTCTATGCCGCCGCATCCGGGGCAGGCATACACGTCTTCGATGATGCCGCCGAAGTCCGGGTCCGGCCTATGACCGCCACTATCCGTCTCATAGCTTACTTTCTCCGCATGGTTGTTCATCTCGGCACCGCATTTGGGACATTTCAACTTCTTCTTAGACATGTATGTTCTCCTTCATCATACATCATTCGATATTGTCATGATTCTCATATTTCCACGTTTTCGCGCCCGTACCTGAGCACTTTCGCCATCCACACGAGCTCTTTTATGAATTTTTCCGCGCGCTTTACGAACGCTTCGTCGAGGAGTCTGCCTGACTCGTCGAATGTCTTCTGCACGGCCGGAAAATTAACGTCCCAGAATATGGTGACGAGACCAAGCTCTCTCATCACGGGAAGAAGGTTCTCGATCACTCTCGCCCCGCCGAACGATCCCGCTGAAACCCCGCAGATGCCCACAGCTTTATGTATATACTCCTTAAGGTTGGTATCGAGCGCATGTTTCAGGGGACCGGGATAACCGTGGTTGTATTCAGGCGTTACGATGACGAACGCGTCTGCTTTCATCGCCGTAGCGGAAAAGCCCTCGTCCTTTATCTGCTCGCCCGCGTCGTCGAGAGGGAGATGTATATCAAGTATGTCGACGACCTCCGTCTCAACACCCTCCTGCTTCGCGACCTCGCCGGCCATGAATTTAGCCACGTGCTCGCTCATGCGTCCTTTTCTCGTCGTACCCAGAATTACGGGTATGAATAGAGGTCTCTCTGATCCCATCTTCGGCTCCTTGGACTCCAATTATTTTTCTATGACCTGCATGACGTGACCGTCGGGGTCCCTCACGAGAAAACCCTTCTTGAAGCCGAGCTCTCCGCCTGGCAAGTCGACGGTATCCGCGGAAATGATCGAGTATCCGTCGTCTTTCAGTTTATCCGCGAGCCCGTTCGGATCGTCCGTATCGAGTGTAGTCTGCCAGTGCTGTATATCGTTTGATCTCTCATCGGCGGGAGCGGGCCTTCCGTCCCCTGGCGCAAGGTATTCGAGGAACTCTATTCCCGGTCCTTCTCCGGCCCTTAATGACGTGATGCGGAGCACTGCGCCGAATACGTTGTTCAGGTGCTCCTGCTCGGTCCCGTAATTCATGCTCTCTCCGGCTACATTCATGCCAAGTGCGTCCTTATAGAACTTCAGGCTCTCTTCCGTATCTTTCACTACTATCGCCGTATGGTCAATGCCTAAAAAAAGTTTATCATCATTACGATTGCGCTGCCATTTGGGATTTCCCTTGCCTTCGGGGAAATAAATTATCTCGAGAAAATGGCCGTCCGGGTCCCTGAAGTAAAATCCCCTTATTCCCGCGGCCGCCTTATTCCACGCGGGTATCGTTTGAGGCGCCGTGGAGGCGTAACGCACTTTATTGTTACGCAGGCGCTCGAACGCCTTGTCCATATCGCTCACGACTATAGCGATGTGCTGGAACCATCGGTCGTTGCTCCGTGAGTCTTCAGGGAAGGGCCTGCCTTGCGGCGTCAGGAATTCGGTAAGCTCTATTGTTTCTTCTCCGAGCCGCATGCGCACGACCCTAATCCTGAGCCCGAATATCCCATGCAGGCGCTCGTAATCGTCCCCGAGCACTTCCACGTCAGATATCTTTTCAAAGCCGAGCACGCCTGCGTAGAAAGCGACCGATCTGTCCATATCGGAGACGGTCATTCCCACCGCATCTACGGCGTGTACCGGGGCCTTGTCCCCGGCGGAGCCGTAGCCTGCACCGGAAAGAGAGAGGAGCAGGATTATTAATATGTACAAACCGTATCGGGCGGGCTTTGTGTGGGTGGGATTCATTATGGTCACGGTTCTGTCCCTGAGTTCCTTATCAGAACGTTTATACTTTTCTCATCCGAGTCTCTCGAGTATCCGGTCCCCTACGCGGAGCGAATTTGCCATTATGGTAAGGGCGGGATTCACGGCGCCGCAGGAGGGGAAGAAGCTCGCGTCCACTACGTAGAGGTTATCGACTTCGTGTGCCCTGCAGTCGACGTCGAGTGCGGAGGACGCCGGGTCCTTGCCGAATCGTATCGTTCCGTTCTGATGCGCAACGCCCGCGAGCGGTATCTGCTGCCCTATGAACAGGTTCCTGGGGATGAGGTGCTCCTCGTGACAGCCGATCCAGTTCATGAGGCCCTTTAGCTTCGAGATGAGACGCTTGTGCGATTCCTGGTTGTTGGGTTTATAGGAGAGGACTATGTTCCCTTTCGGGTCGAGTGTGACCCTGTTTTCGGGATCGGGCAGGTCTTCCGACGTGATCCAGAAATCGAGGGAGTGCTTCGCCATGATATCTAGTGTCATTCCCGGCACGATAGCGGGCGCTCCAGCCGACAGCGTCGCCGCGTCGAGCTTTCCGACGAAGGAAATGTGTCCCATAGGGAATTCGTAATCCCCGGAGCCGAAATAAAAGTCGTTAAGAGCGAGGGTCTTCTGAAATATGGTCGGATTGGGTTTCTTCGATAAGGCCATGAGTATAGAGTTCACGTGCCCCATGTAGTGCCTCCCGACGACGCCCGATCCGTTCGCGAGCCCGTCCGGGTGTTTGTCGTTCGCCGACCGGAGTAAAAGGGCCGCAGAATTTATCGCGCCGCACGATACGACGACGATGCCGGCTGAGAATTCCTCCACTTTCCCGTCCCTCTCGACCACCACCTTCGTGACTTCACGTCCGGACGGGCTCGTTTCGAGACGCGACACGTAGGAATTCGTAAGAAGCGTCACGTTTTCATACTCGAGAGCCGGGTCGACGCAGAGCACCTGGGCGTCTGACTTTGCGTTCACGAGACAGGGGTGGCCGTCGCAGGTGCTGCACCTTATGCACGGGCTCTTTCTCGGATTGTTCTCGTCGAGCCTTATGCCTATCGGTACGTGAAAGGGCTTGAGGCCGCTCTTTTCGAGGTCGTCGTGGAGCTCCTGCATCCTGGGCTCGTGCGATACCGGCGGGTGGGGGTAGGGCGCGCTCGCATGAGGTTCTGTCGGGTCTTCGCCCCGCTTCCCGTGCACGTGGTAGAGCTCCTCGGCCTTCGTGTAGTAGGGCTCGAGCTCGTCGTACGATAAGGGCCATGCGGGAGATATGCCGTCCTTATGCCTGAGCTCGCCGAAATCCTCTTTTCTCAGACGAAAGAGCGCGGCTCCGTAGAACTTCGTATTTCCCCCGACATAATAGTTGGTATGAGGGTGAAGGGGCTTTCCGTCTTTGTCGTGCCAGATTTCCTTTGTCTGGTACTTACCCTGAACGTTCACGGCGCGCGTGTCCCAGTTGTCCTTCTCGCGCGGCACGTAATCGCCCCTCTCGAGGAGCAGTATCTTCTTGCCCGAGGGCGCAAGCGCGTGGGCCAGTGTTCCCCCGCCCGCCCCCGTGCCTATGATTATTACGTCGTATCTGCTGCCGGATGACATTATCGGCTCCTCCGTTAATTTACTGCCGCGAGCGGCGCAGTTCCGAAGTTCACACTGAAGCGCTTGCACCATATCGTTACCGAATGGTAGTCGGCGAGGTTTATGCCGGCCGGTATCTCGTAGTTCTGATCACCGACGTTGCCCTTTAGAGACCCCAGCTCCACGAATCCTGCTTTCGTCACGGTCTCGTTATCGTTGGCGTCAGAAGCCGCTCCAAGATAGACGCGGACGTCGGGGCCGTTCGAGGTTTCGAAGTTCGTGAGTCGGAGCACCTTTTTCCCGTCAGGGAGGGCGTAAATCGACGCTGTCCCCTTCGTGTCATGGGCGACTCCGTGGAAGCTCCCTTCCGTCAGTAGGCTGGGAGAGCTGTCTCCGGCGGTCGTGGACGTTTCCAGTCCTTCGTTCACGCTCTGGTTGATAAAAAGCTTCTCAGGCCTGAACAGATACCAGGCAATGACGATTACTACTATTCCTAACGCAACAATTACCTTTTTCATTTTAATGAAGCCTCCGTTTTATGTTTTGAATAAGGGAGCTGAATATGCCCTCCTTATCCTGTTTTGGAATGTTAGACGAATGAACTTAAACGAGGGATTTATGTGCCGTATTTATTCGGTATGAAGAATCGGCGAAAAGGAGATGGGACGGAATCATCGGCTATTTGAGCTCGTGCAGCGGATGTCGGAGTCGAGTAAAATGCCGCCGCGTAGAGGGTTTTAAGTCTTATACACGGCGGCCACGATGATCTTCAATAGCTATCTCGTATATCGAGGCCCGCTTACTGGAACATCACGATGAACTCTTCGTACCCTTCTTTTTTTAGATTCTCTTTGGGTATAAAGCGGAGCGATGCGGAGTTTATACAATATCTGAGCCCGGTCGGGGCGGGTCCGTCGTCGAATACGTGCCCGAGGTGTGAGTCGGCTTCTTTGCTCCTGACTTCGGTTCTTGTCATCAGGAGGCTGTTGTCCGTGAACTCGACTACGTTATCGGCCACGAGCGGCTTCGTGAAACTGGGCCATCCTGTTCCGGAGTCGTACTTGTCCTTGGAGCTGAAGAGCGGCTCTCCGGACACTATATCAACGTATATACCGTCCCTGTGGTTGTCCCAGTATGCGTTGTCGAATGGAGCCTCCGTCCCGTTCTCCTGAGTCACCTTAAACTGAAGCGGAGTGAGCTTCTTTTTGAGCTCGCTCTGGGAGGGTTTTACGTAACCGTTTTTCGTATCCGTCATGGTGGCCGTCTGCGAGCCGGCCGTGTTTTTAACCATTGCTTGCCCCGTTGTCTCGGCGTGCGTCATCCTTTCGGACTCGATCCAGTACAAAGCGACGAACAGCACGAATATTGCTGCAACTGCAAATAACGTTGATTTAATCATCTCTATAACCTCTCCATATAGATTTAATAGCTTAACCTATCTATACGGAAACGGGGCTGATTTGGATTTGCGGGATTTATTCGTCTCCGGATAGGAGCCTAAGCTCACACGGCGGTTGCTTTCGGTGAAAGCTTTCCCGTGAGAGTATAGAAGGGGAGGAGGAGGGCATAGACTACGAGCAGTATCTCGACGCTCCAGAAACAGAGGAGCATCGTTACCGTGGCGATAACGGGGATTATCATGAACCGGAAGCGGACGGAATCGGCATATTCCCTGGTTACGAAGTCGGCTATGAGGTCAGGCTTCGAGGTCGCGTAAACCCACTGGAAGTAGAGCGTCCACCCTATGAAAGTGAGATTGGCTCCGAAAAAGAGCGGGGCTATCTGGGTCTGGCCGAACGAGTTGATAAGGCTGGTGGAGTAGGGGAGGAGGGACACGAACATAAAAAAAAGTATGTTGAGCCATAAGAGCGTCCGGTCGGCGTGCTTGATCGCGTGGTACATATAGTGGTGGGCTACCCAATATATGCCCAGGGCAACGAAGCTCACCGCGTATGATAAAAACTCAGGCCACATTTCGAGCAGCGCCGGAGCTAGCTCCACGTTCGATGCGTGCTGCGGCAGGTCGGAGACCCTAAGCTCCAGCACAAGAAGCGTCATCACGATCGCGAATATGCCGTCGCTGAGCGCCTCAATCCTGTTTTTACCTAATTCGAATGGTTTTACCTGGGCATTCATCGTAGTCCTTCCTTGATTTGGATATTCCTTTCCCTCATGAACGATTTTCTGCTTCCCGGATAAACGGACTGTTTCTGCTATGCGGTCTTCAGGACCGGATCATCCTTCCTGAGGCTCCACTCGGTCTTGACCCCTATGTTTTCCAGTGTCGAAAGCACGCGCCCCGGATCGCCGAGGTCGCTCCATTCGACGTCCTTCACGGCAAGCGTAAGGAGATTCCGTGTGGAGGGTTCGAGGACCCTGTGCGAGAAATTGACCGGTGTCAGCTTTTCGTAGATGTAATCGGCGGCGTCGCTTTCGGCAGGGGTTCCTATAAGATGGGACGCTCCCATGAATTCGTGATACAGGACCGGCACGGACCTGGCTATCATCGTCAGAAAGGCGGTAACTTTCCCCGTCATGACGAAGCTGTTCCAGAGGCAGCCGTTGGAAAAGAGCCCGCCCGCCGTTTTTTTATCGGGCTTCTCCCAGAATCTTCTTACTCCCATGAGAAGGCCCTCGCGGTTAACATCCGCCCCCGACTCGGGCTCGATCCACCCATATTCCGTTTCAGCGGATGCGGGGGTTATGCCGAGGAGCGCGATCATCCCGGGGCGGCGTTCGATTCCCCTGAACGCGGCGTCGACCTGCCTCATGAATTCATCGTCATCAGACAGGTAATGGTCGGAAGGGAAAAATGTGACGGATGCGTCGGGGTCGGCTTTCGCGATCCGGATGAGACTGTACAGGATTGCAGGCGCAGTACCCAGGTTCGCGGGCTGCTCGACTAACCGTCCCCTGTCGAATTTATCGAAGAGATAGCCGTAGAACATTTCGTGTGTCCGCGTTACCGAGAGGAGTATGTTGCTCCGTCTGATTCCAAGCTCGACGCGCTTTATAGTTCTATCGAGTAGCGATTCGTCTCCCAGTATGCGGCAGAACTGCTTCGGCCTTTCGTCTCCCGATATAAGTCTCGTCAGTGAGCGGAGACGGGTACCGTCGCCCCCTGCGAGTATGATTCCCCATCTCTCTTGTGCATTGGCTTTATCCATGTGAATTCGTCCTTTCGTGCGTGTTCCGTTCGCGTGATTTTTTCTAATTATAGTGCGTATTTGCTCCCTGTATACCGAGACGCATCATGTAGAGTCCGCTCTGTCCGCATAAGAAGAGTGTCCTTCCGTCTTCTCCGCCCCACGCCATGTTGTGTATGTGTTTCGGAGCGATAATGGTTCCTATGTGCCTGCCATCACTCGAAATCACCCAAAGGCCGCCCGGCCCCGAAACGTAGAGGTTCCCTTCGGAATCCACTTTAATGCCGTCTATCGCGTCCTCACCCTCGGCTGCGGTCATATCGAAGAACCTCTCTCCCTCGGAAAGAGTGCCGTCCTCCCTGACCTCGTATCGCATCACTACCTTATTTTCGGTGTCCCAGTTCCCGACGTAGAGGTATTTTTCGTCGGGCGAGAACGCGATGCCGTTCGGACCCTTGAGGCCGTTATCGAGGAGCGTTATTTTCCCGTCGGGTGAGATCCTGAACACACCGCTCCACGGAAGCTCTTTCCTGGAGTCGTTCTCGAACATGGGCAGGCCGAACGGCGGATCTGTGAAGTATAGCGACCCGTCCGATTTGTACACGAGGTCATTCGGGCTGTTGAGTCTCTTGCCCTCGTAGCTGTCGGCGAGGACTGTAACGGTCCCGTCCTCCTCGATTCTCGATACCCTGTGGTTTCCGTGCTCATCTATTGTTAGTCTGCCTTCCTTATCTATAGCGAGGCCGTTTGAGCCCGGCTGTTTGTACTCAGCGATGTCGGCGCCTGAGTACCCGCTCGGCTTACGGAATTGCGAGAGTGCCCCGTCCTTCGAATACTTGTATATAACATTGCTGTTAGGGTCGCTGAAGAGGAGGTATTCGCCGTTCTTCACCCAGACCGGGCCTTCCGTAAATTTGAACCCCTCCGCGAGCTTGAATATCTTCGGATTTGGTCCCGCAATTTTGTCCATAACCGGATCGAGTCTTATTACTTCCACGTTCACCTCAGACGGTTTTAACGCCACGGGGGATTCGCCGCCAGCATAGAAATCGAGCTTCGCTTCTCTCATCCAGATGAAATTGGTCGGCGGGTTCGATATCGGGCCGTTCATTCCGAAGACCGCAATCTGGATCGTGTCTCCGGGTTTCACGTCGCGTCCTACGACCAGTCTGTTTGGCGCGTTCCATCCCGCGACGACAGAGCCGCCCTCCTGACCCAGATACCGGGCGATCTCGCCGTTTACCCAAACCTCGGCGTAGTCGTCGATAGCTGTTTCGAATACGACCGTGGAGCCGGCTGTTGCGAATCCATCGACGCTTTCCGGAATCGTCACTTTAATTCGGTACCAGTTAAAACAGATCCTGCCCGTAGAGCGGCGGTCTTTGAGTGATTCCGGTGCAATCTTCTCCCACTTGGAGTCGTCGTAGCCGGATACGCCCGCCTTGGGCGTGTAATCGTATGTCTTTACCGGCTTTCCCGTAGGTTGACCGTCTTCGCCGGGGCCTTTGAAGTCCACCTCTGTAATCTCTACGTCACTGTATAGCCACTGTCCTTTTACGAGCTCAACGCCCTTAGTCGTAGTCAGGTCAATTACGGCTGAAGGTTTTCCGGTCGGCACGTCAGCGGGCGATACTGCATGCGCTGCCAGCGCGGCAATGATCGACAATAGAAAAGCTGCTGTATATATGATCGATTCTAGTCTCATTTTTTCTCTCCCGAGGCTATAACGTCACCGATAGCCGAAGCTCCAACGATCGCGATCTCCTCGTCTTCCTGTGGAGTGTTGCCGCTCACGCCGATCGCGCCCACGACTTTGCCGTCTATGATAATGGGGATGCCTCCCTGGAGCGGTGTCGCCCCCGGAAGCGCAAGGGCCGCAACGCGACCTTCCCGTATCTGGTCTTCGAACACCTTGCTGGGCCTCCTGAATATTGCAGCAGTCCTGGCCTTGCCTATTCCCACATCGACGCTCGCGACCTGTGTGTCGTCGAGACGCTCGAGCAGTATCAGCTGCCCTCCGTCGTCGACTACCGCGATCACTACCGTCGCTCCCCTCCTTGCCGCCTCTTTCTCGGCAGCCTCGACTGCCTTCTTCGCTGCGCCGAGCGTGAGTACGGGTTTAAGCGGAGTTTCGGCCGATACCGCGTGCGCCGCGGTCAGAATAAGAACTATCACCACTGAGATAAGATTTATTTTCATTTTCATTCCTCCCCGGTCTAGCTGACCTTGACTACGTAATAGAGCACGGGCCCTTTCACTTCTTTAAACCAGTGAGGGACTCCGGCGGGAACGATTATCACGTCGCCCGGATTGAGACTGCGCGTCTCTCCGCCTGAAATTTCCTTCCCGCGTATCTCGTCGGGCGCAGTTGTCTTTCCATCTACGACACTGCCGCCCGTGACGAGCGTCGCAGAGCCTTCCAGCATGTATATGATGTCCGTGTCCTTGGTATGCACTTCGGCTACGCCTGGCTCTGTCCTCCGGCTCGCGTGTACTTTATAGTTAGCGACCTCCGTCAGGGGCATCCCTTTGGCAAATGCAGCCGAGACCTTATCATGATCGAAGTAAGTGACCGGAGCGGTGCCCGCATCACCCGGCTCTTTCGTCATGAGAGCGTTCGCTCCCGCGATCGCGAGCTCTTCGTCCTGCTGCGCGCTCGCGGCGCCGCTCACACCGACGGCTCCGACTATCTCGCCGTCGACCGTAATGGGCACCCCGCCCTGGAGCGGCGTGAAGTCCTGGAGGGCTACCATACTGGTACGTCCGTTCTTTATTACGTCCTCAAAGAACTTGGTCGGCTTTTTGAAGAGCACAGCCGTCTTTGCTTTTCCTATCGAGATGTTTGCGCCGGCTGCGAAAGTTCCGTCGATGCGCTCAAGCGCGACAAGATTCCCCCCGTCGTCAACGACAGCGATCACACCGCCTGGGGCGTTAAGCTTCTTGGCCTCGGCCATAGCGCCCGCGATAACGATATTGGCTCCCTCAAGAGTGATCGATTTCTTCTCCGTGACCTGTGCGCCGGCCGATGCCGCCGCGATAAACAATATTCCGAAAATCAGTCCGATGAATCTCATTCTTGATACCTCCATTGATGTTTTCACTCTCCCTCTGGCGTTCCGGAAGCGCCCCTCTTCCGGAACGCCTCCGGCGAACACGGGTCTTACCCGCCAATCTAATTCATGTGCGAAGCGAAGGGAGCTTCTCCCAGTAGTGTCTCGGCGTACGCGCACCATATCTGGACCTTCGCCACATCGG
>JRYK01008569.1_pt1 | contig 10777 bp, 6 predicted proteins | sample 235381 | NCBI WGS metagenome assembly JRYK01 (sample SAMN03074220, study PRJNA261476) | activated sludge metagenome | biome: Wastewater Treatment Plant; feature: Wastewater; material: Activated sludge; isolation source: activated biomass of a wastewaster treatment plant treating hydrocarbon... ...
GAGCCGTGGGACGGCCCGGCCTCGATCGCCTTCAGCGACGGGGCGCTGGTTGGCGCGGTGCTCGATCGCAACGGCCTGCGGCCCTCGCGCTACTACGTCACCGCCGACGACCGGGTCATCATGGCCTCGGAAGTAGGCGTGCTGGACGTGCCCGCCGGCCAGGTGCTATACAAGGGGCGCTTGCAGCCGGGGCGCATGCTGCTGGTGGACACCGTCGCCGGGCGCATCGTGGCCGACGACGAGTTGAAAGAGGGCATCGCCGCCGCCCGGCCCTATGCCGACTGGCTGGCCGACCACCAATTGACCCTGGCCGCGCTGCCGCCGGCCGCAGGCGAGCACGCTCCCGACCACGACACCGTGACCGAGCGCCAGCACGCCTTCGGCTACACCTTCGAAGACCTGCGGCTCATCATGGCCCCCATGGCCCGCGACGGCATCGAACCGCTCGGCTCCATGGGCAACGACACGCCCGTGGCCGTGCTGTCGCAGCGGCCGCAACTGCTCTACAACTACTTCCGCCAACTCTTCGCCCAGGTGACCAACCCGCCCATCGACGCCATCCGCGAGGAGTTGGTGACCAGCAGCGCCATGTTGCTGGGCGCGGAGGGCGACCTGTTGAACCCGCGGCCGGAGGACTGCCGCCGCATCCGCTTGCAGACGCCGCTGCTGACCAACGCCGAGCTGGCCCAGCTGCGCGAGACGGACGCGCCGGGCTTCCGCGCCGCCACGCTGCCCATGCTCTACCCCGCCGGCGGCGACGGCGCGGCCCTGGGCGCGGCCGTGGCCACGCTGTGCGCCGCGGCCGACGACGCCGTGGCCGCGGGCGTGAACCTGCTCATCCTGTCCGACCGCGGCGTGGGCCGCGAGCTGGCCCCCATCCCGGCCCTGCTGGCCGTGTCCGGGCTACACCAGCACCTCATCGCCGCCGGCACGCGCACCCTGGTCAGCCTCATCGTCGAGTCGGGCGAGCCGCGCGAAGTTCACCACTACGCCTGCCTGATCGGCTACGGGGCCGAGGCCGTCAACCCCTATCTGGCCTTCGAGACGCTCCACGACCTGATCGCCCGGCGGCTGCTGGACGTTAGCTACGAGACGGCGGCGGCCAAATACCTGAAGGCTTCGGCCAAGGGCGTGGTCAAGGTCATCTCCAAGATGGGCATCAGCACCGTGCAGAGCTACCACGGGGCGCAGATCTTCGAGGCGTTGGGGCTGAGCCGGGCGGTGGTCGAGCGCTACTTCACGGGCACGCCGACGCGCATCGAAGGGGCCGACCTGGACGTGCTGGCCGCCGAGGCGGCGCAGCGCCACGTCGCCGCCTACCCGCCGCGGCCGGCCAACGGCCACACGCTGGAGGTCGGCGGCCGTTACCAGTACCGCAACGGCGGCGAGTTCCACCTGTTCAACCCCTCGACCATCCACAAGCTGCAACAGGCCGTGCGCGGCGGCGACTACGCCGCCTACAAGCAGTACGCCGCCGAAGTCCACGACCGCGAAACCCACCTGGCCACACTGCGGGCGCTGCTGGAGTTCCGCTTCGCGCCCGCGCCCGTGCCCCTGGAAGAGGTGGAGCCGGCCGAGGCCATCCTGCGCCGCTTCAAGACCGGGGCCATGTCCTATGGCTCCATCAGCCGCGAGGCCCACGAGACGCTGGCCATCGCCATGAACCGCGTGGGCGGCAAGAGCAACACCGGCGAGGGCGGCGAAGACCCGGCCCGCTACGTGCCCGACGCCAACGGCGACTCGCGCCTCAGCGCCATCAAACAGGTGGCCAGCGGCCGCTTCGGCGTGACCATCGAGTACCTGACCCAGGCGCAGGAGATTCAAATCAAGATGGCCCAGGGGGCCAAGCCGGGCGAGGGCGGCCAATTGCCGGGCCACAAGGTCTACCCCTGGATCGCCCGCGTGCGCCACTCAACGCCTGGCGTGGGCCTCATCTCGCCGCCGCCACATCACGACATCTACTCCATCGAAGACCTGGCCCAACTCATCTACGACCTGAAGAGCGCCAACCCGGCGGCGCGCATCAACGTCAAGCTCGTGTCCGAGGTCGGCGTGGGCACCGTGGCCGCGGGCGTGGCCAAGGGGCACGCCGACGTCATCCTCATCAGCGGCCACGACGGCGGCACGGGCGCGTCGCCGCTGTCCAGCATCAAGCACGCCGGTCTGCCCTGGGAGCTGGGCCTGGCCGAAACGCACCAGACGCTGGTGCTCAACAACCTGCGCAGCCGGGTGCGGCTAGAGACGGACGGCCAACTGAAGACCGGCCGCGACGTGGTCATCGCCGCCCTGCTGGGAGCGGAGGAGTTCGGCTTCGCCACCGGGCCGCTGGTGGCCATGGGCTGCATCATGATGCGCGTCTGCCACCTGGACACCTGCCCCGTGGGCGTGGCCACCCAGAACCCGGAACTGCGCCGCCGCTTCACCGGCCGGCCGGAACACGTCGTCAACTTCATGCGCTTCATCGCCGAGGACGTGCGCGAGCACATGGCCGCGCTGGGCGTGCGCACCCTGGATGAGCTTGTCGGCCGCACCGACCTGCTGCTGGTGCGCGATGACCTGGCCCACGCCAAGGCCGCCGGCCTCGATCTGTCGCCGCTGCTCTTCCGGCCGGAGGTCGCGCCGGAAGTCGGCCGCACCTGTACGCAGGCCCAGGATCACGGCCTGGAGCACAGCCTCGACCGCACGACGCTGCTCGCCCTGTGCGCCCCGGCCCTGGCCGACGCCACGCCGGTGACGGCCACGCTGCCCATCCGCAACGTCCACCGCACCGTGGGCGCGCTCCTGGCCGGCGAGATCGTCCGCCGCCACGGCCCGCAGGGCCTGCCCGAAGACACCATCCGGCTGACCTTCGAAGGCTCGGCCGGGCAGAGCTTCGCCGCCTTTCTGCCGCCGGGCGTCACCTTCACCCTGGCCGGCGACGCCAACGACTACCTGGCCAAGGGCCTGTCGGGCGGCAAGCTCATCATCAAGCCGCCAGACGGCACCGTCTTTGTGCCCGAAGAGAACATCATCGTCGGCAACGTGGCCTTCTATGGGGCCACGAGCGGCGAGGCCTACATTCGCGGCGCGGCCGGCGAGCGCTTCGCCGTGCGCAACAGCGGTGCGTCGGCCGTCGTCGAGGGCGTGGGCGACCATGGCTGCGAGTACATGACCGGCGGCCGGGTGGCCGTGCTGGGGCCGGCGGGGCGCAACTTCGCCGCCGGCATGTCGGGCGGCGTCGCCTACGTGCTGGACGCCGCGGGCGACTTCGCCGGGCGCTGCAACACGGACATGGTCGATCTACTGCCCCTGGACGAGGCCGACGCCCGCGAACTCAACGATATGGTCTGGAAGCACGCCGTTTACACCGGCAGCACCGTCGCCTGGCATCTGCTGGGGGCGTGGGACGAGGCGCGGGGGCGCTTCGTCAAGGTGCTGCCCAAGGATTACGGCCGCGTGCTGCGCGCCCTGGCCGAGGCCGAGGCCGCCGGGCTGTCGGGCGATGAGGCCGTCATGGCCGCGTTCGAGGCCAACCGCAGAGACCTGGCGCGCGTGGGGGGAAATTAGGAATCAGGAATCAAGAAGGGAGAAGGAAGCTCACACCAAGGACGCCAAGGAAGCGTGGGGCGGATGGGTGGTGGATATGAGTAAGATCACCGGGTTTATGACCTATGAGCGGCAGGGGCCGGGGGAGCGGGCCATCGCCGAGCGCCTGGGCGATTGGCAGCCGCTGCACCTGCACCTGCCGGAGGATCGCTTGCAGACCCAGGCGGCGCGCTGCATGGACTGCGGCATCCCCTTCTGCCACAAGGGCCAGCTCCTCAACGGCATGACGTCGGGCTGCCCGATCAACAACCTGATCCCGGAGTGGAACGACCTGGTCTACCGCGGCCTGTGGCGCGAGGCGCTCGACCGTCTGCACAAGACCAACAACTTCCCGGAGTTCACCGGCCGGGTCTGCCCGGCGCCGTGCGAGGCGGCCTGCACGTTGGGCATCTCCGACCCGCCGGTGACCATCAAGAGCATCGAGTTCGCCATCGTCGAGCGGGCCTTCACCGAGGGCTGGGTGCGGCCGGCCGCGCCGCCGCGCCGCACGGGCCGGCGCGTGGCCGTCGTCGGCTCCGGCCCGGCCGGGCTGGCCTGCGCCGACCAGTTGAACGTCGTCGGCCATGAGGTGACGGTCTTCGAGCGCGAGGATCGCGCCGGCGGCCTGCTGATGTATGGCATCCCCAACATGAAGCTGGGCAAAGAGCTTGTCGAGCGGCGGGTGGACGTGCTGCGCGCCGGCGGCATTCGCTTCGTCACCGGCGTCACCGTGGGCCAGGACGTGACCGCCGAGGCGCTGCGGCGCGACTTCGACGCCGTGGTGCTGTGCACGGGGGCGACCCGGCCGCGCGATCTGGCCGTGCCCGGCCGGGCGCTGGGGGGCGTCCACTTCGCCATGGACTTCCTGCGCGGCAACACGCGCAGCCTGCTCGACTCCGGCCACGCCGACGGCCGCTACCTGTCGGCCGCCGGCCGGGACGTGATCGTCATCGGCGGCGGCGACACGGGCACCGATTGCGTGGCCACAGCCCTGCGCCACGGCGCGCGCAGCCTGGTGCAGTTTGAGATTCTGCCCCAGCCGCCGGCCGAGCGGGCCGCCGACAACCCCTGGCCACAGTGGCCGCGCGTCTACAAGATGGACTATGGCCAGGCCGAGGCCGCGGCCGTCTTCGGCGCCGACCCGCGCACGTACTGTGTGCAGACGACAGAGCTGCTGGGCGACGAACATGGCTGCCTGACCGGCCTGCGCACGGTGGACGTGGCCTGGGCCAGCAATGGCGACGGCCGCCCGTCGCCCCACGCCGTGCCCGGCAGCGAGCGCGACTGGCCGGCGCAGATGGTCATCCTGGCCCTGGGCTTCCTGGGGCCGGAGGGGGAGTTGCCGGCGCAGTTGGGCGCGGCGCTGGACGGTCGCAGCAACGTCGCCGCGGCCTACGGCCGCTACCAGACCGGCGCGCCGGGCGTGTTCGCCGCCGGCGACGCGCGGCGCGGCCAGAGCCTCGTCGTCTGGGCCATCCACGAGGGGCGCGGCGCGGCCCGCGAGGTCGATCGCTGGCTGATGGGCGAGACGAACCTGCCTTAGACGAAAAGGATTAACGCAGGGACGCAAAGAAGAGTTTTCCTTGTTCTTCTTTGCGCCCTTGCGTCCTTGCGTTAAATCTTCTGCGTCCTTGCGTTAACTTCTCAATAACGCCTGTCGCCGCGTGAGCCATTGGCGCAGGGCTGCGAAGCGGCGGTGGCTCTCGGCCGCGGACAGCAGGACGACGCCGAAGGTCACCAGGACGTTGGTGATCAGGAAGAAGACGAACTCCTCCAGCGGCAGCACGCCGCCCAGCAGCCAGGGCAGCGATTGGCCGGGGTCGATGGTCCAGATGCCCCAGTTGCCGATGGCCAGGGTGTCGGCCAGGGCCAGGTAGAGGGTCATGACGCCGATGGTCAGCCCCACGAGGCGGCGGTGACGCCACAGGATGTCCGCGCCGAAGAAGAGCTGCAAGGCGATGGGCGGCAGCGCCCAGACCAGGATCAGCCCCAGGTACGTCCACTGCGGCCCGCCGCCCAGCAGCAGGGCCAACATGACCAGCCAGACGGGGCTTAGCGCCGCCGCCGACCACAGCCGCAGCCGTGGCCGCAGCGGCTCGTCGCTGAGCGGCAGCCGCCGCGCCAGGAAGCCCAGCCACAGCCCGGCCAGGATGGGCTGCAAGACGAAGAAGGTGTACTCCTCGATGGGCACCCAACCCAGGGTGAGGCCCGTGACCAGCGCCGGGTTGTACCACCAGACGCCGGTGGCCACGAGATAGTTGTCCCAGGGCGTGGTGTAGGCCAGGGCGATGACCACGTGCAGGGCGATGGCCAGCCAGAGGGGCACAGCGCCGAGGGCCGGCGCCACTTGCCGGCCGCGCCGCCGGTCGATCACGGCGACGGCCAGCAAGCCGGCGATGGGCAACAGCAGGAACCAGGCCAGGAAACCGAAGTAGGTCATGCGCCCCTCCGTTGCACGCGCAGGAAGACGCCGGGATGCGGCTCCAGCGTGGCCCCCATATAGGGCTGCACGCGCCGCCCCGTGCCGGCCAGGTCGAAGCGCTGCAAGATGCGCCCCAGCACGACCTTGGCCTCCACCTGGGCGAAGGTCGCGCCGATGCACACCCGTGGGCCGCCGCCGAAGGGCACGTAGGTGAAGGCCGCCGGCCGCTCGGCGTCGCGGGCGAAGCGCTCCGGCCGGAAGGCGGCCGGCGCGTCCCAATAGCGCTCGTCGCGGTGGGTCAGGTAGATGGAGGCCATCAGGCGCGTGCCGGCGTTGATCTCGTAGCCGGCGATGACCGTATCGTCGAGAACGATGCGGTTGCCGACGTGGATGGGCGGGTAGAGCCGCAAAGCCTCCTTGATGACCGCGTCGAGATACTCCAGCCCCTCGACGTTGGCCGCCGTCGGCTCGTCGCCGCCCAGCACAGCATCGACCTCGGCCCGGGCGCGGGCCATGACCTCGGGGTACTCGCTCAGCAGGTGCAGCGCCCAGGCCAGCAGCGCCGTGCTGGTGTCGTGGCCGGCGATGAGCATGGTCAAAATCTGGTCGCGGATGAGGTCGTCGCTCATGTCGGGCACGCGGGCCAGCTGGGTCAGCAGGTCGAGGGCCGGGCGCGTGGCGTCGGCCGGCGGCGCCGCGGCCAGCTCCGCCCGTCGCCGGCGGATGACGCCGTAGAGATAGGCGTCCAGTTGCTCCAGCGCCGTGCGGTAGCCGGGCCGCGGCATGTTGGGCCAGACGATCCACAGGCCGGGCGAGATGTACTTGATGGCCCGCAAGATGGGTCGCCACAGCCGGTCGAGGTCGGGGCTGAATTCGACGTTGACCAGCGTGCCCATGAAGATGAGCAGGGCCAGGCGGCGCATCTCCACCAGCATGTCGCGCACGTCGCCATCGGCCCATTCGGCCGTCACCCGGTCGGTGTAGGCCAGCATGGCCGGCACGTGGTGGACGACCTGCGGCTTCAGCAGCACCGGCTCCATGTGGCCGCGCAGGCAGGCGTGGCTCGCGCCGTCTTCCACGAGCACGCCGTGGCGCAAGAGCTTCACCACCGGGTCGGTCGGGCTGCGCCAACTCAGGTGCTCGCGCTGCGACACCATGATCTGCCGGTTGCTCTGCGGGCCGACCAGGACGGCCGGTTGGAAGCCGGGCAGGGTGATGCGAAAGGCCGGGCCGACCTCGTCGCGCATGATGCTCAGCGCCGTCAGCAGCGAACGGTCGCGGGCCAGGCCGCGCAGGACGTGGAGGCCGGTTTCCGGGCCGGCCTCGGGCAGGGGGCAGCCGGTTGTCATGTTACTGGACACCCGCGGCCAGCCGCGGCCGGGCGGCGCGCGCCGCCTGGCGGTCGGCGGCGACGATCAGGTCTTCGGCGATGATCGACGACGACAGCACGCCGGGCAGACCCGCGCCGGGGTGGGTTCCCGCACCGACGAAGTACAGGTTGTCGATGTCCTCGGAGCGGTTGTGCGGCCGGAACCAGGCCGACTGGGTCAGCACCGGCTCGATGGAGAAGGCCGCGCCCAGGTGGCTGTTGAGCGTGTCCTGGAAGTGGCGCGGGTCGATCATGTGCTCGCTGACGATGTTGGCCCCCAGGTCGGGCAGGTAGTTGTCCTCCAGGAACTGCATGATGGCGTCGCGGTAGGGGCGGGCGGCCGTGGCCCAATCGACGTCCGCGCCCAGGTGCGGCACGGGCGACAGGACGTAGAAGCTCTCGTGCCCCTCCGGGGCGATGGTGGGGTCGGTCAGGGTGGGCATGTGGAGGTAAAGCGAGAAGTCGCGCGGCAGCGCCTTGGCCTTGAAGATGTCGGCCAGCAAGCCCTGGTAGCGCTCGCTCAGGATGATGTTGTGGTGGGCCAGCTTGCCCTCGTGGCGATAGAGCTTCTTGGTGCCGAAGTAGATGACGACCAGCGACATGCTGTAGCGCGTCAGGCGGCGATAGCGCACGTCGCTGTTGCGCAGGCCACGGGCGCGGCTGGGAATGAGGTTCAGGTAAGTCCAGGCCACGTCGGCGTTGGAGATGACGTGCTCGGCGTGATGGATGGAGCCATCGGCCAGACGGATGCCCTGGGCGCGGCCGCCGCTGAGGACGATCTCGGCCACTTCGCTGTTATAGTGGAAGCGGCCGCCCAACTCCTCGATCAGCCGCACCAGCGCCGCCACCAGCGCCCCCGTGCCGCCCATGACGTAGTGGATGCCCCACTCGCGCTCCAGGTAGTGGATCATGGCGTAGATCGACGAGGCGTCGAAGGGGTTGCCGCCGATCAGCAGCGGGTGGAAGGTGAAGCAGCGCCGCAGGAAGTCGTCGTCGATGAACTGCGAGACGTAGCGGTAGACCGACTTGTGCGACTGCAAGCGGATCAAGTCGGGGGCCACGCGCAGCATGTCGCCCACGGTCAGGAAGGGCTTGTCGGCCAGTTCGACGAAGCCCTTCTGGAAGATGGCCTGCGTCGACTGCATGAAGCGGTGATAGCCGTCAGCGTCGGCCGGGTTCCAGCGGCGGATCTGGTCGGCGATGAACTCCGGGTCGTCGTTGTAGTCGAAGGCCCGGCCGGTGTGGTCGAAGATGCGATAGAAGGGGTCGAGCGCCCGGAACGTCACGTAGTCCTCGCGACGGCGGCCGGCGGCGGCGAAGATGTCGTCAAACATGAATGGCGCGGTGACGACGGTGGGGCCACCGTCGAACTTGAAGCCGTCCTGCTCATAGACGTAGGCCCGGCCGCCGGGCTTGTCGCGCTTCTCGAAGATCTCGACCTCATAGCCGCGGGCGGCCAGCCGCGCCGCGGCCCCCAGCGCGCCGAAGCCGCTGCCGATGATGATGACTCGGTTACTCATAGTTGCTCCCTCTCCAGAGGCTTATAGAAGGTCCGGCCGGGCGGCGTGCGAGCGCCGCCAAATGCCGGGCAGCAGGGTCAATTTGCGCCCGTCGCTGGTCGAGGCCCGGCGCCGGAAGACGTCGTAGTCATGGGCCTCGATGTCGTCGAGGATGGCGGCGTAGAGTTCGGCCGCGGCCTGGATGGCGAAGCGGCTGCCGGCCCCCAGCAGGGCCACGCCGGGCAGCGCCTCGGCGAACAGTTGCCGCGTGCGGGCGATCTGGAAGCGCATGAAGGCGCGCCAGCGGTCGTCGACGACGCCGGCGGCCACGTCGGCCTCGCTCAGGCCGTAGGCGGCCAGCTCCTCGGTCGGCAGGTAGAGACGGCCGTTGCGCCAGTCCTCGCCCACGTCGCGCAGGATGTTGGTCATCTGGAGGGCCACGCCCAGCTTGACGGCGTAGGGGACGGCCTCGCTGCCGGAGTAGCCGACGATGTGCATGACCATCAGGCCCACCGTGGAGGCCACGGCGTAGCAGTAGTGCGACAGCTCGGCGAACGTGGCGTAGCGTCGCGCCGTCAGGTCGCCGGCCACGCCGTCGAGCAGCTGCTCGGCGTATTGGCGCGGGATGTGGTAGCGGGCGCAGGTGTCGGCCCAGGCCAGGGCGACCAGATCGTCGGGCTGCGGGTGGCTGCTCAGGCTGCGCTGCCGCCAGGCGCGCAGATCGGCCGGCCGGTCGCCATCGTTGCGATCCACGATGTCGTCGCTGACGCGACAGAAGGCGTAGAGGGCCTGGATGGCCCGCCGGTGCTCGGCGCGCATCAACGAGGAGGCGATGAAGAAGGTGCGGCTGTGGTGGCGGGTAACGTCGCGGCAATGGGCGTAGGCGCGCCGGTATTGGGCGCTGCCGGCCACAAGTTCCACGCCGTGACGCAGGCGATTCTCCAGCGGAGCATACGCCTGGGCCAAGAGACCATGTTCCCACAAGTCCAATTGGGCCGTCATGTGCACTCTCCTCGTCCGCGCTGTCCAGGCCAAGCCTGAGGCCGATCCTAACGCGCGGATACTCTAGCTATCCATTCCACAACAGGCAAGATAGCAGAATGCACAAGATTTGTCAAGATATTGCAATGAATTAGGGCTTCGGGATTAGGGGCTAGAAAAGAGGGTGGAGCGTTGTCGGGCGGGATGGCATCCCGCCCCTGGAAGGATGAAAACAGCGCCTACCAACCGGCGATGTCGTCTTCGCCAAAGAGCCGCGCCGGCGTCAGGCGGACGAGCAGCTCGCCGGGCACGCCGTTGCGCGCGCCGTAGGCCTCGGCCTGCGCCGCGCCCATGTAGCGCCCGCCGATGACCGTGGCCCAGTGGCGCATGGCCTCCAGGTCTTCGCTGAAGGTCACCGTGCCGTCGACCTTGACGTAGGCGAAAGGCGGGTTTTCGTCGTCGACGCACAGACAGACGGCCGGGTTGTGGCGCATGTTGGTGGCCTTGGCCGTGTTGGCCCCGGTGGTGAAGACGATCTCCTCGCCGTCGCGGGCGAACCAGACGGGCACGACGTGGGGCCGGCCGTCGGGCCGCACCGTGGCCAGCTTGCCGGTGCGCGCCCGGGCCGTCATGAACTGCCAGCACTCTTCGCGGGACATCTTTTTCATTGCGACCTCTTCTCCTACGTCGGTAGGGGCAGACCTGCGTGTNNCCCCTACGCTTTTTCATTGCGACCTCTTTTCCTACACCGGTACGGGCAGACCCACGTGTCTGCCCCGACGCGGGAGCCTGCCTCGACGCGGGAGCCTGCCCCGACGCGGGAGCCTGCCCCGACGCGGGAGCTTGCCCCGACGCGGGAGCTTGCCCCGACGCGGGAGTCTGCCCCGACGCGGGAGACTGCCCCGACGCGGGAGCCTGCCGCGACGCGGGAGCCTGCCCCGA
>JRYK01002241.1_pt1 | contig 10764 bp, 8 predicted proteins | sample 235381 | NCBI WGS metagenome assembly JRYK01 (sample SAMN03074220, study PRJNA261476) | activated sludge metagenome | biome: Wastewater Treatment Plant; feature: Wastewater; material: Activated sludge; isolation source: activated biomass of a wastewaster treatment plant treating hydrocarbon... ...
TAACTGTTCGTCGTAGTCGACCGCCGCGACGATTTCGAAACCGGCATCGGATCGCTGATTGGAAAGGATCACGGCGTCGGGACCCAGCTCCTCGCGTATCTTGCGCATCGCCTCCCGGATGTTGGCGGCACACAATCGTTTGATCTTCATGGTTTTCCTTCCCGCTGTTGTCACGGTTTCGGCTTGCGGGGCAAGTCGCGTTCGGGTCGCTTACTTGCCTACCGTGGCGATGACCTTGAGTTTTTTGTCCTCTGGAATCTCGCTGAAGGCGAGAACATGGAGGATGGGTATCCCGTGTCGCACGAAGCGCGCCAGCATGACGCGGATCGCGTCGGGAACCAGCAATACCGCGGGTTGACCCACCAACTCCTGTTTTTGGGCGGTTTCCAGCAACGCCTTGTGCAGGCGTTCGGCCAGTCCCGGTTCCAGGGGGGCTTGCTCTTCCCTGCCCATCTGCAGGGTACGGAGCAATATCTGTTCCAATTCCGCGGCCAGGGTGATGACCGGCAATTCGTCATCCAAGCTGTTGATATTCTGGACAATCATTCGCCCCAGGGCGACGCGGACGGCGGCGGTGAGCACGTCGGGGTCCTGACTCCGGGCGCCGTGCTCCGCCAAAGTTTCGGCGATGGTCCGCAGGTCCCGGATCGGCACCTGTTCGCTCAGCAGCGCCTGGAGCACGCGCACCACGACCCGCAGCGGCAGGGTTTTGGGAACCAGGTCCTGCGCCAGGCGCGGGGCGGTGGTGGCCAGCCGGTCCAGCAGTTGCTGGGTTTCCTCGTGTCCCAGCAGTTCGTGCGCGTGGCCGAGCAGAATCTGGTTGAGATGCGTGGCGATGACGGTGCTGGCGTCCACCACGGTGTAGCCGAGCGTCTGGGCCTGTTCGCGCAGGCCGGGCTCGATCCACACCGCCGGCAGTTTGAACGCCGGGTCCTGAGTGGCGATGCCGGGCAGGGGACTGTGGACCTGACCGGGATTGATGGCGAGTTGCCGGTCGGGGAACGCTTCGGATTCGGCGGCGGTCACCCCCAGCAGGGCGATCCGATAGGTGGTCGGCGCCAGGTCCAGGTTGTCGCGGATGTGAACCGGCGGCACCAGGAACCCCAGTTCCTGGGACAGTTTCTTGCGGACGCCCTTGATCCGGGCGAGCAGCTGACCGTTCTGATTGCGATCCACCAGGGCGATCAGCCGGTAGCCGACTTCCATGCCGATGGTGTCCAGCGGCGGCACGTCGTCCCAGCCGACTTCGCGGTTTTCCGCGCTCTCGGCGGCGCCCGGCTCGGCGGGATCGCCACCCTCCACCGGCGCGGGCGCGGAGAGTCCGCGCCGACGCAGACGCCAGGCCAGATAACCGGCGCCGCTGGCCAGGCCCAGAAACACCAGGTTGGGCATGCCCGGAATCAATCCCAGCATCCCGATGATGCCGGCGGTGACCGCCAGGGTTTGCGGGTTGCCGAACAACTGCCGGCTCACCTGCTGCCCGATGTCCTGCGAACCGGAAGCGCGGGTCACCATGATGGCGGCGGCGGTGGACAGCAGCAGCGCGGGCAATTGCGCCACCAGGCCGTCGCCGATGGTCAACAGCGTGTAGAACTGGGCGGCTTCCGCCAGCGGCAGATTGTGCTGCAGGGCGCCGATGGCGATGCCGCCCAGCATGTTGATGAACAGGATCAGCAGGCCGGCGATGGCGTCGCCGCGCACGAACTTGCTGGCGCCGTCCATGGAGCCGTAGAAGTCGGCTTCCTGGACCACCTCGGCGCGCCGGCGCTTGGCTTCGGCCTGGTCGATGATGCCGGCGTTGAGGTCGGCGTCGATGGCCATCTGCTTGCCGGGCATGGCGTCCAGGGTGAAGCGGGCGCTCACCTCGGATACGCGGCCAGCGCCCTTGGTCACCACCACGAAATTGATGATGGTCAGGATGGCGAACACCACCAGGCCGACCGCATAGTTACCGCCGACCACGAAGTGGCCGAACGCCTCGATCACCTTGCCGGCGGCGTCGCCTCCGGTATGACCGTGCAGCAGGACGACCCGGGTCGAGGCCACGTTGAGGGCCAGCCGCAGCAGGGTGGTGACCAGCAGCACGGTGGGAAACACCGCGAAATCCAGCGGCCGGTCGCTGTAGACGGTGGCCAGCAACACCACCAGCGACAGCGCGATGTTGAAGGTGAAAAACACGTCCAGCGCGAACGGCGGCAGTGGAATGACCACCATTGCCAGGATGGTGATCAGCAGCAGCGGCGCGCCCAGGCCGGCCCGGGCCATGCCACCGAGGGTAGCGGTCAGGTTCATGGTGCGTCCTCCCGCCCGCCGGCGAGCGCGCGGTTGGGGGCGAAGAGGTCGCGGCGCGGGAACGGCGGGGTGAGGTTCATGCGGGTCGCTCCTACTCGGTGCGCAGTTCGGACGGCACCGGCACGTCGTCCATGACAATCGGCTGGTCGTTCAACTGATCGTCCCGGCGCAGGCGGTAGACGTAGGCGAGCACCTGGGCGACCGCCGTGTACAGGCTGACCGGAATGGGTTTGTCGAGCGCGCCGTTGTAATACAGGGCGCGGGCCAGCAATGGCGCTTCCACCCGCGGGATCCGCCGCTGGCCGGCCAGCTCGCGGATGCGCAGCGCCACCCGCTCGACGCCGAGGGCGACGATGACCGGCGCTTTCATGGTGTCCGGCTGATAGCGCAGGGCCACGGCGTAATGACTCGGGTTGGTGACGATCACGTCGGCGGTGGGCACCTTTTCCATCATCCGGCGCTGGGCGAATTCCTGTTGCAGGCGGCGGATGCGGCCCTTGACCTCCGGCTTGCCCTCGGTGTCCTTCGCCTCGTCGCGCACTTCCTGCTTGGTCATGCGCAGGTTGCGGAAAAAGGCGATCAACTGAAACGGCACGTCCACGCCGGCGATCAGCAGCATCGGCAGGGGCAGGATCAGCAGGGTCCAGCCCAGGGTGTGGGCCGTGTGCGCCAGTGCCGGCGCCAGCGATTCCCGGCCCAGATGCAGCAATTCCGGTTCGCCCCGCCACAGCAGGACGACCGCCACGCCGCCGACGATCAGAAACTTGATCAGCGCCTTGAGCAGTTCCAGCAGCGCCTGCCAGGAAAACAGGCGGGCCATGCCCTGAACGGGGTCGAGCCGTTCCCATTTGCAGCTCAGGCTGAAGGTCCAGCCGCCCAGCGCCAGCGGCGCGAACAGGGCGATTGCCAGCATCAACCCGAGGAAGGGCGCCAGCAGCAGCACCAGATCGACCAATGCCTGGCCCAGTACCATCGGCAGTTGGCCGGCATCGGTGATTTTTCGGGGATCGAGCGTCAGCCCGGCGCGCATCTGCGCCGCCAGACCCTCGAGCAGGTTCGGCCCCAGCACCAGCAGACCGCCGGCGGCGACCAGCAGCATCGCCAGCGTGGTCAGCTCGCGGGAGCGGACGACCTGCCCCTTGTCCGCGGCTTCCTGCAGACGGCGGGGCGTGGCCTGTTCCGTGCGTTCCTGACCGTCTTCGTGGCCGGCCATCAGCCGGTTCCTCCCGTCAGTTGCCCGATGCTCCGAAACGCCTCGGCGAACAGGCCGTCCAGTTGCTGCAGCAGGGTGGGCAGGCTGTAGAGGACGATCAACAGGCCCAGAATCAGCCCAATCGGGAACCCGACCGCGAAGATGTTGAGCTGCGGCGCGGCGCGGGTCATGACGCCGAAGGCGAGATTGACCACCAGCAGCGAGGCGATGGCCGGCAGGGCCAGCGGCAGGATGACCCGGATGAAGATGCGCAGCTCCGACGCCCCGTCGATGCGCGCCGCCTCCAGCAGCTCCCGGGGGATCCCGATGAAGAAGTTCCTGAGCAGGAAGATGGCGAACGGCAGTGCGAACGCCGTGTGGAACAGGATCAGGCTGATGACCGTGTCGAAGATGCCCAGGTCGTTGTAGAGCGAGAAGATCGGGATGAGCGCCATCTGCAGGGGCACCACCAGCAGCGCGATGACCCCCACGAACAGCCAGTCGCGGCCCGGGAAGTCGAGGAACGCGAACGCGTACGCGGCCAGCGCCCCGACGAGGATGGGCAGCACGGTGCCGCCGATGGCGATCCAGAGCGTGGTGAGCAGCGACGAGGTGATCGCGTCGTTCTCGAACACCGCGCGGTAGTTCTCCAGGCTGGCCAGGCTCGGCTCGCTGAACAGCTTCCACCAGCCCGTGGTGGCGATGTTGGTCGGGCTGAGCAGCGAGGTCATGAGCAGCCCGATGGTGGGCATGAGCCAGGCCACGCCCACCACGATGAGCACGATCTGCGCCGGCGCCCGGGTGAGCGCGTGCACCACGCGGCGGCCCAGGCTGGGCCGCCGCACCGCCGGCGCGGCGGTGACGGTGGGGGAGGGGGTCGCGGCGTCGGTGGTCACGCTCAGGCCTCCCGTCGGAAGCGGCGGATGTTCAGGAGCAGCACGGGGATCACCAGCAGGAACAGGAACACCGCCACGGCCGAGCCCAGGCCGAAGTCGTTCGACCCGCCGAAGGCCGTGCGCCACATGGCCAGGGCGATCACGTTGGCGTCGTCCTGCACGCTGGCCGGGGCGACGGACAGCACGATGTCGAACACCTTCAGCACGTTGATGATCATCGTGATGAACACGACGCTCAGCACCGGCGCCAGCAGGGGCACGGTGACGCGGCGGAACACCTGCCACTCGCTGGCCCCGTCCGTGCGGGCCGCCTCCTGCAGGTCGCGCGGGATGGCGGCCAGCCCGGCGGCGATGACCACCATGGCGAACCCGGCCCACACCCAGATGTAGGCGATCATCACGGCCGGGGTGATGAGGTCGGGACCCAGCCAGTCGACCCCGCCGAAGGGCGCCGCGAAGGTGGAGGCGCCGATGCCCACCCGGTACCGGCCCGGCGCCAGGCCCCCGAAGGTGAAGCTGCCGTCGTCGGCCGTGGTGGCGCTGCCGGCCTTCGACCCGTCCGCCCGCCGCAGCACCACGGTGACCCCGCCGATGCCGAGCTCGCCCGTCTCCACCACGCCGGGCCGCCCACCCCCGGGCTTGAAGTCGCGCCACACCACCCCGGTGATGGCGCCCTGCTCCGGGCGCGGCCGGGCCGCCTGCCGGGCGCCCTGGGGCACCTCGCCGGGCGGGATGCGGGTGAGCCCCAGGCGGGCCACGCCGCCGGGGGCGAGCGGCGTGCGCAGGGCGATGCCGGAGCCGCTCGACCCGCTGAGCGCGGGGCTGCTCGGCGCCGCGTCGCTGAGCACCCCGGGCGAGATGAACACCTCGCGCACGGCGCCGATCGCCGCGTTCACCGCGCCGCGGTCCGGCTCCTTCTCGTACATGACGCGCCAGATGACCCCGGCGGCGAACAGCGAGATGGCCATCGGCATGAACACGGCGATCTTGAACGCCACCGACCAGCGCACCCTCTCGGTGAGCACGGCGAAGATGAGCCCGATGGCCGTGACCAGCATGGGCACCACGGCCACCCACAGCGCGTTGTTCCTGATCGCGGTGAGCAGCGTGTCGCTGGTGAACAGCGTCTTGTAGTTGTCGATGCCGACGAAGTCGGACCCGCTGGGGCCGTACAGGCTGCGGATGATCGTGTAGACGGTCGGGTAGACCACCCACACGCCGAGCATGACCGCGGCGGGCAGCATGAACAGCCCGGCCACGCCCCAGGCCCGCCAGCGGGCCCGGCGGGCGCCCGGCGGCGCCGGAGGGGGCGCCGCCGTGATGCCGCCCGTGCCCATCGCGCTACTTGTAGGCCTTGGAGGCGGCCGCCTCGAGCTGCTGGGCGGTGGCCTGCACGTTGCCGGTGCGCAGGAAGTCCTGGAAGATCTTCCACTCGCCCTGGCCCACGGTGGCGCCGAAGGCGGCGGGCTGCAGGTCGCTCATGTCGAACCGGAAGGTCGTGGCGTCGGCCAGCGCGGTGGCCGTCTTGCGCGTCAGCTCATCGCTGTAGGCGCTGTCCGGCACGTTCTTGTTCGGGCTTGAGAAGCCGCCGCGCTTCGCCCAGATCGCGGCCGCCTCGGGGGTGGCCAGGTACTCCACCAGCGCCCGCGCCGCCGGCGTGTCGCGGAACATGATCACCTGGTCGCCGGCGCCCATGACGGCCGGCGGCGAGCCGTTGATCGACGGGAAGTCGAACACGTCGTAGTCGGTGCCCGGCTTGAGCGTGGTGTCCTTCGGCAGCGCGGTGGGCACGAAGTCGCCCTCGATCACCATGCCGGCCTTGGGCGTGGCCCGGAACACCTGGGCCACGGAGCCGGGGAAGTCGGTCTGCAGCGCGCCGGAGAGGCCGCCGGCGATGTTCTGCCCGTTGCCGGTGACCTGCTTCATGACGGTCAGCGCCTTGATGACGCTCGGGTCGGTCCACGGGATCCGGTGCTTGGAGAGCTGGTCGTACTTCTGCGGGCCGGCCGTGCGCAGGTAGATGTTCTCGAACAGGTCGGTGAGGGTCCACCCGTCGGCGCCGCCGATGGAGTAGGCCGGCACGCCGGAGTCCTGCACGGTGGAGGCGGCCCGGGTGAACGCCGGCCAGTCCGCGGGCGGGGTCACGCCGGCGTCGCTGAAGACGTGGGTGTTGAACCAGACCGTGCTCTTGTTCGCGCCCTTGAAGAAGAGGCCGTAGAGCTTGCCGTCGTACGTGCCCTGCTGCACCCAGTCGGGGCTGAAGTTCTGGCTGACCGTGGTGCGGGCGAACTCGATGGGCTTGAGCGCGCCCCGCTCGGCGAAGCCCTGGGCCAGGCCCGGCTGGGGCACCACGGCCAGGTCGGGCGGGTTGCCGCCGGTCACCGCGGTGGAGAGCACCGTGGGGATCTGGTCGCCGGCGGAGGTGTAGCGCACCGTCACGCCGGGGTTGGCCTTCTTGAAGCCGTCGAGCACGGCCTGGAAGGAGGCCTGCTCGTCACCCGACCACACGGCCATGACCGCGACCTTGCCCTTGACGTCGCTCTGGGTCGTGGTGCCGCCGGCCCCGCTGCTCGACCCGCCGTCGCCCCCGCCTCCGCAGCCCGCGGCGATGGTGGCCGACGCCAGTGCCGCGACGGCGATGGCGATGATGCGTCGGGAGGCTCTCATGCGGCGACTCCTGTCGGGACGTCGGTTTCCTCGTAGATGCCCTGGCCGCTCTCGGGGTCGAAGTAGTGCAGGCCGTCGGTCGCCACGGCCAGCTCGACGTCGTCGCCCTGGCGCAGCTCCGACCGCGGGCTCAGTCGGCCGACCACGGTGGTGCCGGTGGCGCCGGGGGCCGCGGGGTCGCCGGCCACCGGCTCGCCCGGCTCGGCGCCGCGCTCCTCGGCCTCGACCGGCGCCGCCGTGGCGCCGGTGGACATGTAGACCAGCACCTCGCTGCCCAGGGCCTCGCGCAGGTCCACGCGGCCGCGGATGCGCGCCGCGGCGTCGGAGGCGAAGCGCGGGTCCTCAAGGTCCTCGGGCCGGATGCCCACCACCACCTCGCGGCCGGCATAGGCGCGCAGGCCGGGGCGGCGGCGCAGGGCCTCGTCGCCCAGGGGCAGGCGCAGCCCTCCGCCCAGGTCCAGCTCGGCCGCGTCGCCCTCCACGGACAGGCGGGCGGCGAGCATGTTCATGGCCGGGCTGCCGATGAAGCCGGCCACGAACAGGTTGACCGGGCGGTCGTACAGCTCCTGGGGCGGCGCCACCTGCTGCAGCACGCCCCTGCGCATCACGGCGACCCGGTCGCCCATGGTCATGGCCTCGACCTGGTCGTGGGTCACGTAGATCGTGGTGACGCCCAGGTCGCTCTGCAGGCGGCTGATCTCGGTGCGCATCTGCACGCGCAGCTTGGCGTCCAGGTTGGAGAGCGGCTCGTCCATCAGGAACACCTGCGGCTGGCGCACGATGGCGCGGCCCATGGCCACCCGCTGCCGCTGGCCGCCGGACAGGTTGCGCGGCTTGCGCCTGAGGTGGTCGGTCAGCCCCAGCACGCGCGCCGCGTCCTGCACCCGGCGCTCGATCTCGGCCTTGTCGACGCGCTGCAGGCGCAGGCCGAAGGCGATGTTGTCGTAGACGGTGAGGTGCGGGTACAGCGCGTAGCTCTGGAACACCATCGCGATGTCCCGGTCCTTGGCGGCCACCCGGTTGACCAGCCGGTCGCCGATGCGCAGCTCGCCGGCGGTGATGTCCTCCAGGCCGGCCACCATGCGCAGGGCGGTGGTCTTGCCGCAGCCCGACGGGCCCACCAGCACCATGAACTCGCCGTCGTCGATGGCGAGGCTCATGTCGTGGACGGCGGCCGTGCCGTCCGGGTACACCTTGTCGATCCGGGAGAACGTCACAGGTGCCACGAGCCGGGCACTACCCGGGCCGCATGCGCCGCAAAACGCGTGCGGCGCCCCGTCGGCGCCGGACGGACGTCAGTCCAGGATCAGCGGCAGCGTGATCGGTCCCCGGTTACCGGCATTCCGGTACCAGGTGGGTGGGCGGTCGGGGTCGGCCCGCAGGTGCGGATGCCGCTCCAGCAGGGCCTGCACCGCGATCCGGGCCTGCATCCGGGCCAGCCGGGCGCCCAGGCAGCCGTGGGGCCCGTGGCCGAAGCTGAGCAGGGGGCCGCGCGGGCGGGTGATGTCGAACCGGTCGGGGTCCGGGAATGCGGCGGGGTCGCGGTTGGCCGCGGCGATGGAGAGCTGCACGACCCCGCCGGCGGGGATCGCCTCGCCGCCCACCTCGACGTCCTCCAGCGCGATGCGCGGGATGAGGGTCACCGGGGGCTCGAAGCGCAGCGACTCCTCCACCAGCCCCTCGATGAGCGCCGGGTCGGCGGCCAGCAGCGCCCGCTGGTCCGGGTGCTGCAGCAGCAGCCACACCATGTTGCCGATGAGGTTGCGCACGGCCACGTGGCCGGCGATGAGCAGCAGCATGGTGTTGCCGATGATCTCGTCGTCGCTCAGGCCCTCGTCGCCCGCGGCCGCCAGCACGCCCAGGAAGTCGTCCGCGGGCTCCCGCCGCCGCATCTCCAGCAGGCGGCGGGTGTAGGCGGCCATCTCCCCGGTGCTGCGCACCATGCGCGCGGTGGTGTCGGCCGTGATCGGGATGACGTTGAAGAAGTCGACGAAGTCGACGGACCACCGGACCACCTGGTCGCGGTCCTCCGGGGCCACGCCCATGAAGTCCGACAGCACGTATGCCGGAAGCAGGAACGCGAAGTCGTTGCCGGCGTCCATGCGCCCGTCGTGCGCGGCCGAGGCGAGCAGCTCGGCGGTGGCCCGCCGGATCGACCCCTCGAGCCCGGCCACGGCCCGCGCGTCGAACCCGCGGTGCAGCTGGCCCCTGATGCGCGCGTGCTCCGCACCGTCCTTCATGAGCAGCCAGGTCTGCAGGAACGGCGCCACGCGGCGCAGCTCCGGCCGCACGGCCTCGGGCGCGGCGTCCACGAAGCCCCGCATGCGGTCGGCCGAGAGCCGGGGGTCGGCGAAGCAGGCGGTCACCTCAGCGTGGGCCAGCACGAACCACTGGCCCAGCCGCCGGTGGTGGAACACCGGGTGCCGCTCGCGCAGCGCGGCCAGGTCGGCGAACGGGTCGTCGAGCCGGGCCGGGTCGAGCAGGACGTCGCCCTCCCCCTCCGGGGGGGCGGCCGCCTTCACCATCCGGTCAGGCGGCGTCCGGCGGCGGCCACTTGTCCTCGGGGCGCCCCTCGGGGATCGCGCCGGGCTTGAGCCGCGCGCGACCGGGGTCCATGGCCTCGTACGGGCGCACCACCGGCTCGCGCCACATCACGAAGTCGCGGCACGCGCCGTCCGGGTCGTCCGGGTGCTGGCGGATGGCCTCGGCCAGCGCGTGGGCGTCGCCCATGCCGATGCCCGAGCTCACGCCGGTCTCCGGGCCGAAGAAGTGCGCCGAGTCGCCGATGAGCAGCACGCCGGGCTTCCACCACTGCGGGCACGAGAGCAGCTGGGGCTCGGAGTAGCGCACCTGGTCGAGCGAGGTGAGGCCGCCCACGGCCTTCTCGGACTCCGGCAGCAGCCGCACCCACATCTCCTTGATGGCCTCCAGCCCGGGGGCCAGGGCCGCCTCGGCGCCCACCTTCTGCACGCTGCGCCACCCCGCGGACCCCTGTGGCCAGCCCAGGCAGCCGATGTGGCCGCCGTCGGACAGGTAGGCCATGGCGAACGACACGCCGCCCGGGGTGGAGCTCATGAACGCCAGCGAGGCCTCGGCCAGCGGGGTGAACTCGGCCGCGAGCCCGGCCATGTCGCGCACCCGGCTGTTCATGCCGTCGCACGCCACCACCAGGTCGGCCGGGATGGTGCGCACGCCCTCGGGGCCCTCGGCCATGACGCCCACCACGCGGCCCTCGGGGTCGGTGACCAGCTCCGACACCGTGGTCTCGTACTCCACCGGCAGGTCGCGCTTGAGCGCGTTGATGAGCTTGCCCACCTCCACGCACACGGCCACCGCGGTGCCGTCCGGGCGTGGCGCGATGTCCCAGCCCTCCCCGCGCATCTCGTCCATCACGCCGACCTCCTCGAGGGGCGCGTACCCCTGGAAGCCGAGCATGTAGCCGCGCGGGATGTAGGCCTCGGCCGGCATGCGCTCGATGACCACGGGCTCGAAGCCGCGCAGCCGCAGGAGCCGAGCCAGCGTGAGCCCGACGATGCCACCACCGACGATCACGATCTTCATCATGTGCCGAGCGTAACCAACCGCCCCCGGCGGTGCCCCGCATTCCCGGCCCCGCGGGTCAGGACGCGGCCCGAACGGCCTCCACGACGACGGCGCCCCGGTCCGGCGCGGGCGGCTCGGCGAGGTAGACGACGGCCACCGGCCCGTCCGCGCCGG
>JRYK01020873.1_pt1 | contig 10740 bp, 11 predicted proteins | sample 235381 | NCBI WGS metagenome assembly JRYK01 (sample SAMN03074220, study PRJNA261476) | activated sludge metagenome | biome: Wastewater Treatment Plant; feature: Wastewater; material: Activated sludge; isolation source: activated biomass of a wastewaster treatment plant treating hydrocarbon... ...
TACGTTCTTTGTTTCCTTCTTTAATTTTTTGGTGTACACGAACAGTATCGCCGCTTTTTACGTTTACGACGTCGTGCTTTTTATACTTTGCCTCGATGGCATTAATAACAGATGACATAGTTAAATAACCTTACACGTTTTTTACTTCAGCTAATATTTTACCATATCTGTTGTGATAATGAAATAGATTTCTAGTCTTTTTTACTAGCGCTTTGCTCTTAGACTAGCCTACAATAGAATGATGGATTACAACGAACTTGCACTCAAGAAGCACCAGCAACTAAAAGGTAAAATATCTGTCGAACTAAAAGACGCACTCGACAGCAAAGATGCGCTTAGTACCTATTACAGTCCCGGCGTCGGTGCTGTCAGTTCATTACTAGCCAAAAGTCCCGAGCTAGCCAGAGATTACACCTGGACGGGCAATACAGTCGCCGTTATTTCAGACGGTTCGGCCGTACTAGGCCTAGGTGATATCGGCCCGATTGCCGCCCTTCCTGTTATGGAAGGAAAATGCATGCTGTTTAAGCATTTCGCCGGAATTGATGCCGTGCCGGTCGTGTTGGATATACACTCGGCAGATGAAATTGTCGCCGCAGTCAAAGCAATCGCACCAACTTACGGCGGAATAAACTTAGAAGATATCGCCGCGCCCTTATGTTTTGAAGTTGAGGAGCGCTTGAAGGCAGAACTAACAATTCCTGTTTTCCACGATGATCAGCATGGTACCGCTATTGTGACGCTGGCTGGTTTGATCAACGCCATGAAAATTTCTGGCCGAAATCTAAGCGACGCCAAAATTGTCGTTGCCGGCGCCGGTGCTGCCGGAACCGCGATTGTAAAACTACTTCATCTATACGCCAAACCAAGCATATTTGTGGTAGATAGCAAAGGCGTCGTCAGTGCTAATCGAACGGATCTCAATCAAGAAAAGAAAGTGCTACTAAATTATAGTAATTTTTCTAGCGCAGACGGTTCGCTGGCAGAAATTATGCAGGGCGCCGATGTATTTATAGGTGTTTCTAAAGCCGGACTTGTAACTGAAGAAATGGNNTTTTTGCGATGGCAAATCCGGTACCGGAAATCATGCCTGATGTAGCCAAAAAAGCCGGCGCTGCAATTGTCGCCACTGGGCGAAGCGACTTTCCAAATCAAGTCAATAACGCCGTCGCCTTTCCCGGAATCTTTAGAGGCGCCCTTGATAACCGCGTCACCAAGATCACCGACCAACATAAAATCGCCGCCGCCGAAGCGATAGCCTCACTTGTTGAAAATCCAACCCCAGATGAAATTATTCCATCGGTTATGGATCAACGCCTGGTTGCTGAAATCGCCAAAGTTATTGTCTAGTTGCTACGCAGCAACGGGCTGATAATATTCGCGCAAGAAACCACGCCCAAGCCACTGATACAGTACTTTATGTGGGTCAATCATAAGATCATCATGCTTAGCAGTTTCATCGATAAGTACGGTTACATTTAAGTCTTTAGCTCTTTCGAGTTCCGCTTCACACGGTTGTGACACCAAATCATGCTGACCAAAAACCAGCGCTACCTGGCCTCTTGCTTGACTTTGAAGTTTATGAGCCATACCTATTGAATCAGTGTGCGTTATGATACCATTCTTGACCTGCTTCCAATGGCCTTTTTGATAGTTTGCACAAAATGGTAATAAGGTACCAATTTTTTTAGCAGTTAAATCTCGAGCTATATCACGCTCTCTTTTACTTTCAGTTTCTGCAATCATTTGAAAATGACTAGCAATTCCGGCAATAGCCAAGGTGCCAAAATTACGACGTAGAGGCGGCGCAAAAGCCAAAGCATTCTCAAAATGTGACGGATAAATCGAACAAAAACCGGCACCATGTGTAAATACATCAGCCCTAAAGGCTAGATCATTGGTACTTGCCTCATCATTCATAGCTTCCGGCAATGTTAATGCAGTTACATTGTCGTAGTAGATTTCTAATGCATTCTGAACTCGNNTCTAAAGTGGTTTGTCCGGCAATTACTTTGAGCACGCCATCTTGCAACATTGTAATCATGCCGTCTTTAATGGCCTGATTTTCTAGCATATCGGTCGTTAGCTGATTGGTAGGTAGTCGTAGTAGATCTTGGACACCTTTACTCATAACAAACTGTTCTCGTAGCGCAATCTGGCCCTTGAAGCCAAACGGATTTTCAGGTGAAGAGCCCGGCTGATACAGAGTCAAATTCTCAATAATGGGTCGTGGCATATTTGGTGGCAAGGTTTCTAGGATGTGCCAGAGCTGAGCCTTCATGGCATCGTCCGGCTGGAACGGCACCTTAATCGCATCGTCCAGTTGACGAACAAGTCGCTGCGCCATAACCAAGTGGATAGCACTCGCAAACAGCGGATTCACGCCAACCGCATCGGCCATTCTGGTTAACGCTGCAGCCGAGGAGGAGGCGTGGAAGGTTGACAGCACTAGATGGCCGGTTAGGGCGGCCTGCAGGGCTGTTTTGGCCGTGTCTTGATCGCGGATCTCACCTACCATTACTACATCAGGATCCAGTCGCAGTACAGCACGAAGCTTTTCAGCGAAACCGAGTTTGTTGTGGTCGCCTTGCACTGGAATCTGCACTATGCCAGGCAAAAAATATTCGACCGGATCCTCAAGCGTGATAATTTTTCGTTCCGGCGTGTTTAAGGTATTAATAATTGAATAAAGCGTCGTAGTTTTTCCAGAGCCAGTGGGCCCTACCACCAGAACCAGCCCTGACGGGTGACGAATCACATCGTCGACTGCCGCCCGCTCATTAGGACTAAGTCCGAGATTATCAAGCTTAAGATACTCGAGTTTAAAGTTAAACAAACGCATAACCACGTCAACGCCGTAAACGGTCGGCACCGTTTCAACGCGCAGGTTAACAGTCACTTCTTCGACGGTNNACGCCATCAACCCTGATTCTGACACGTACTTCATTTTCTTGACACTCCAGGTGAATATCAGACCCTTTGAGCTGATAACACTGCTTAACAAGATAAGCCACCACGTCATCGGCCAGCACCGTATCAAGCGTAGCGGTGACACGTTGATAAAGCTGAGTATCATCGGTCTGACCAAAACTAACATCTTCATATGTTATTTTTTTAGGCGGATCATATAGCCGCATATATTCCTGGAAGCCAGTGTCAGAGATTAAAGAAAATTGTACCCGCTGATCTAAAAAGCGACCACGGATCATATTCATAGTTTGCTGCGAGGTGGTGTTGGTCACGCCAAACGAAATATTGTGATCATCGACAAAAAGCGGGATAATCCGCAAAGAACGCAGCTCATTCACAGGCATAAGTTCCGGGTAGAGTTGCTTGTCAGGGTTGGACGTGTCGGCATAGGCCATTCCCAAAATCTGAGAACGACGCTGCGTTGATTGTTCTTCGCTGACCCGCGCGTCTTGTGCCATATCTGAATACTATTTAATCATAAGAACTATCGGCTTGTATACTAATGTAGTGGATCGAGAAATAATTATCCTTGCTCATAATATCCGGAGTTGCCACAACGTTGGCTCGCTGTTTCGAACCTGTGACGGCTTTGGTGTAAAAAGCCTGATACTGAGCGGCTATTCGCCCTATCCCAAAAAGGCAGATAACGATGATCGCCTGCCGCACATAGCCGATAAGCTGACAGCTGATATTCATAAAACTGCCCTCGGCTCCGAAGAGATAGTCAGCTGGCAACACTTTGATAACCCCTTGTCCGAACTAAAAAAATTACAGTCGAGTGGCTATAGCCTGATTGGTATGGAGCAAACTGCTTCCAGCGTTAATTTGCCAGACTTTAAGGTGCCCGATAAATCTGTATTGATTTTAGGTGAAGAAGTCGACGGCATTAATTCTGATCTACTATCAGCCTGTCAGCACGTGATTGAAATTCCGATGCAGGGGCAAAAAGAATCGTTTAATGTCGCCGTGGCAGCCGCCATCGCGCTGTATCATTTTCGCTTTTCTTCTTAATATGGTATAAACTTAAGGGAAATGCCACTAAAACAAAAACGAACCCACTATAAGGGTAAAAAACAAGAAAAACATACCAAGCGCTTTTTAAAAGCCTATGCACCATATTTACCGCTTCTAGTTGTCGTTGGTTTTGGTCTGTTTTTGTCTATAGGGGGCAATTTCAAAAAACTGCAAGGCAATGTGTTGCCTTACTCGATCAACATGAGCGATTCCGGTTTACTTGATGCGACTAACCAAGCTCGAATCGAAAATGGGCTTGAACCGCTTACTTTCAACCCAACCCTAGATCAAGCCGCCCAAGCAAAAGCCGACGATATGGCCAAGCGTAATTATTGGTCACATAACACACCTGACGGCCAGGAACCATGGATATTCATTAATCAAACCGGCTACCAATACTTCAAAGCAGCCGAAAATTTGGCCTATGGCTTTGAATCAAGTAAGTCAGCGGTTATCGGCTGGATGAATAGTCCGTCACACCGAGCCAACGTGCTCGATAGCGACTTGAAAGAGGTAGGCTTTGGTATTGTCAACGTCGAAAATTATCAAAATAAAGGACCCGAGACGGTTGTGGTTGCGATGTACGGCTTGCCGGCACCGACGGTTGCCTCAGCTTCGGCTGCTCAACCAGAACAAAGCGGTAGCAGTATTCCTTTGCCAGCGCCGTCAGGAACCAACTTCGCGGCCACTAATATTGCGCCGGAACCAAAAAATATAAGCTACGCTCAGATGCTAACTAACGGTTCGGCGCCATGGATCAGCCTAGCGGTAGGGATTGCGATCGGCTTAATGGTGATGTACTTGATCTTGAAACACACCAAAAACTTACTGAGGGCTNNGACGATTGTGGCTCAAACGGCAGGTGTTATTCACTAATAATTAATGGACTTTTACCTGTTCTGGGCCAAAGATTGACTGTAAATCTTCAATCAATGGCTGGCTAGCTGATACGGTCAACGGTAACTTAACCAGTTGCTTCGCTTCATCTTTACCCATAACCAGCACAACCGCCATATCCCCTGGTGCATTATCTAAGCGATTTTTGAGGCTTTCTAAGCGACTATTATCGGTGGTATCAAAAATACGAATATATAGTCTCTCTTCTTTTTTATTCGGCGTTTTTATAGTCGGTACGCTTGTAGTTTTGGCTGGCTTGGATTTCGGTTTTTTAACCTTTTTACCCGTTGACTGGTAGGCTTTGGCTTGTTCTAAAGTTACCTCACGGGCATCATCTACCAAGATCTTTACTTCTTGCCCAAGATTGCCGTCACGATCTTTTGCCGAAACTTTGCCCTGAACCATAACTACCGAATCCCGCTCCCAAATACCTATAGTTTGCTGGTAAATATTAGGAAAAAGGATCAGCTCTATTTCGCTGTATGCATCAACAATCTTCACAAAGGCCATCTTTTGACCATTTTTAGTGGTAATTTCTCTAAAATCACTTACGGAACCACCGACTTTGACACTTCGACCGTCAATACCGGGTTCTATTTCGCGAAGTGGTACACATTGTTCTTCAAAAAATGTCTCATAATCGCTGAGCGGATGGCTACTAAGGTATAGACCCAGAAGCTCTCGTTCCCAGATAAGCTGTTCACGTGAAGTAAACGCGGGCTGCGATTCATCTAATATCAGTTTGGGAGCTAGCGTTTCGCCGCCAACCGCCGCACCGAATAAATCGGTCTGGCCGCTGTTAATTTCTTTTTGAACTCGTACAGCGTGAGCTAAGATTGTTTCGAGATTATGGAGCAAAACGCTGCGGTCATTAAAACAGTCAAACGCCCCAGCCTTAATCANNAGAAAATCTTCAAGTGAACTAAAGCCACCGTCAATCTCGCGGGCTCGCAAGATTTCTTCGACTGCGCCGGTACCGACGTTTTTGATCGCATTCATCCCAAAGCGAATTTGGTCCGGCTTGCCCTTTTTAGCATTTTTTATTACCGCAAACTCGAGAAATGACTCGCGAACATCAGGTGGCAAAACGGTGATACCCATGTGCTTACATTCGCTAATTTCAATGGCCAGCCGATCAATATCATCATAATCGCTGGTCATAAGCGCTGCCATAAATGCTTCCGGATAATGCGCTTTCAGATAGGCCGTCCAATACGAGATCATGCCGTAGCAAGCCGAGTGTGATTTGTTGAAACAGTAATCAGCAAAGCCGATCAGTTTTTTCCAAAAATCCTCAATTAATTTTCTATCAATGCCGTTTTCAACTGCACCTTCAATGAAGCGCGCCTCCATTTTCATCATCATGTCACGCTTCTTTTTACCGATGGCTTTTCTAAGCGTGTCAGCCTCGCCGCCCGAAAAACCGCAAACATCACGCGATATCTGCATGAACTGTTCTTGGTAGACTAAAACGCCGTATGTGCTGGCTAGTGCCGCCTCCATTTTTGGGTGGTCATAGGTAACTGCTTCAAGGCCATTTTTGCGACGAATAAAACTGTCTGTCAGCCCAGCACTAAGCGGCCCAGGCCGATATAACGCACCCATTGCGACAATATCACCAAATTCAGTTGGCTTAAGTTCTTTCAAATAGCGCTTCATACCGGCTGATTCAAACTGGAATACACCGGTTGTATCGCCGCGCTGGAGTAGCTCATATGTTTTTTGATCATCAAGCGGCAAGGTACTCACATCGATAGCTTGGCCATATACTTTTTTTACAATTCGGAGCGTGTTCTTTACTATCGTCAAGTTAGAAAGCCCCAAAAAATCCATCTTAAGCAGCCCGAGTTCTTCTACTGGGCCCATTGAATATTGAGTAGAAACCACCCCTTTTTGCACCATTTCAAGCGGCGTAAACTTCACAATATCATCAGGTGCAATCACTACACCTGCGGCATGGACGCCGTGACTTCTGATCGTCCCTTCCAGTTTGATAGCTAGATCAAATACCTGGCGAGCCTGTGTATTATTTTCATATTCGTTTTTTAAATCTACATTTTCCTGCAACGATTTAGCCAGCGGAATATGCCGGCCTTGAATCGGCGGCGGAATCATCTTTGCTAATCGATCCGATTCGGCGTAGGGTACTTGCAACACTCTGGCTACGTCTCGCACAGCGTTACGAGCCGCCATCCGACCAAACGTTACAATATTAGCCACTCGTTCTTTACCGTATTTATCAACACAGTATTGGATTACTTCATCGCGCCGCGTATCCTGAATATCAATATCAACGTCAGGCATGCTAATTCGATCAGGGTTTAAAAACCGCTCAAATAAAAGATCGTATTCGAGCGGATCAAGCTCTGTGATACGCATAGCATAGGCAACAATTGAACCGGCAGCACTACCCCGACCCGGCCCAAACACTATACCTTGATTTTTACCCCAGTTTATAAAGTCAGCCACAATTAAGAAGTAGCCATTAAAGCCCATGTCATCAATAACTGAAAGTTCATATTTGGCGCGGTCTAAAACATTTTCTGGAATATGCTTTTTAGCTTGCTCGACTGTAAAGTCACGGGCCGTTTCTTCGTCTTGAGAGCCGTAGCGCCAAGCCAGACCACGATAAACCGATTTTTCAAGATAAGTTCTTTCGGTTTCACCATTAGGAACTGGGAATTTTGGAATTAATATATTCCCTAGCTCAAGATTTACTTCACAACGCTCAGCTATTCGTTTGGTATTTAAGATAGCCTCTGGGTGATCTTTGCCCCATCGTTTGATAATTTCCAGCGGATCTGCGACGTGCAATTCAAAATCCTTGAGGCTCATGCGGTTTGCATCACTCAAAAACGAACCCGTCTGTACACAAAGTAAGATTTCGTGTGCCTCCTGGTCATCATGCAGTAAATAATGCGCATCACCAGTTATTACCGGCGGAATATCTAGCTCTTTGGCTAGTTTGAAGGCCAGTTCATTAACCCTTGTTTGCTCATCCCAACGACTAGTATGTTCAGGATGGCCATGGTCTTGGATTTCGATGTAATAGCGGTCCCCAAAAACTGATTTATACCAGCTGGCTACTTCTTTGGCACTTTGGTACTGGTCATTGCGTAGGCGATCACTAACTTCGCCGTTCATACAGCCGGAAAGCACGATTAAGCCTTCGTTGTATTGCTCTAACAAATCATGATCGATCCGAGGCTTATAATAAAAACCGTCCAGGTGTGCCGTCGTACTGAGCTGCATCAAGTTGCGGTAACCCGTATTATTGATAGCCAGCAGAATAAGGTGATAAATCTGCTTGTCTTTTGAGGCGTCTTTATCGGTGTGTTTTCGAGCAGCAACGTAGGCTTCCATGCCAATAATTGGCTTAACCGATGAATTTTTTGCAGTCGTATAAAATTCAATAGCTCCAGACAAGGAACCGTGGTCGGTCATAGCAACCGCTTCCATGCCAAATTCAACAACTCTGTCAATGAGCGCCGGCACTTTTGTTAAGCCGTCGAGAAGGCTATACTGCGTGTGGTTATGCAGATGCACAAAATCAGACGGCTTTAGTTGTGCTGGCAAAGCAGACTCCCCCTCCTTTTAGTAATTGTTTCTCTTTTTATTTTAATTTATTTTTTGTCGAATGAACGATTATTTTTTCTTTAAATATTCGACTAGGTTTTTTTGAGCAAGTTTTACTTCTTCGACTGCGGCCTGTAAATTTGGATCTTCGGCGTCACCATTATGAAGTGCGCTTAATATCTCGCGGGCTTTTTCTTTAGCCTCTTTGGCTTTGTCGATTGCTTCATCAAGTTCTTTTTTGCTACGAGAACGCATTTGCTTGCTTTTGACTTCAGCGTCGTTGATCAGACTTTGCAGTTCACTGTGAACTTTCTTTAGTTTTTTCTCGGCTTCGATTTTGGCTCGATTGGCGCTGTTGGCGATATCTTTTCGCGTTTCTTTACCACTTTTTGGTGCCGTTAAGATTCCTGCAACGTAGCCAGCCCCCAGCAGTAACAGTCCGGTCAGTGCGGTCGTATTTTTGCGCATTATTTTCCTCTCCCTTTTTTAGAAAATAGATCACTTACATTTGATAGAATGTTAGCAAAAGCAAACCGGCCTGCGGTCTTTTGAAAAGAGCTAGCAGCGGCTTCCAATTTTTCAGTTATACTCTGCGCGTTTTCGCTAATTTCGCGGATAATCTTCATTAGTTGAATAACTTTTACGAGTACGATAATGCCAAGCACCAAAAAGATAGCCAGAAAAACTGACAAGATTATTACTAAGATCTGAAACCAAATATCATCCATATCTTACTATATTATACCACATTTTTTAAATATGCTAATAATCCGGGTCCGATATCCGGATCTTTTAAGCCAAAATCGACTACCGTCTTGAGGTATTCTAGCTTGTTTCCGGTGTCATAATAGTGACTATTTTTAATTTTTAAGGCTAGGATTTGCTTGCCATCAGCTATCATGGCATTCATGGCCGGCTGAATCATAAATTCCTTGCCCTCTTCAACTTGATCCTCAAGTTCATACAAATACGAAAAAATATCGGGAGTAAATAAATAGCCACTCACACTGGCAAGGCTACTCGGCGCGTTAGCCTTACCCGGTTTCTCGATAATGGTGGATAATGCCAATACACCGTCCTTAATCTGATCGCCGGCAACAATGCCATAACGATCATAATCATCGTCGTTTTGTACTTCTATGCATGAAAGCACCGGACTGCCGGTTTCTTGATAAAGCTTGATCATTTGGTTGAAACGCGACGGGGTAGCCTCGATAAAATCATCGGCAAAGGCATAAATAAATGGCTCGTCGCCAATTAAATGCTCGGAGTTTAGTAGAGGCGTGGCGTTGCCATTAAGTCCTTTTTGACGGATGTAGACAAAGTTCGCCATTTTAGATATTTTGTTAGTTTGCTCTAGCAGATCAGTTTTGCCGGCTTGACGCAAGTTGGCCCTAAGCTCCGCGCTCATATTATCGAAGTGATCTTCAATTGACCTTTTATGATAGCCCGTCTCAATGACGATATCTTCTATACCGGCACCGACTAATTCTTCAACAATGTGCTGAATAATTGGCTTATCAACCAGCGGCAACATCTCTTTAGGCATAGCTTTCGTCTGCGGTAAAAACCTGGTCCCAAAACCAGCCGCAGCAATTACGGCCTTGCGCACCTTGCCTTTTGGGTGGCTCATCAGTTTAATTTTTCCCTGATAATTTTTTGGACCATACCAGGATTGGCTTTGCCGCGCGATTCTTTCATAACTTGACCAACCAAAAATCCAATCGCTTTCAGCTCACCTGCCCGAACGTCGTCGGCCGCTTTTTGATTTGCCGCCAGAACCTCATCAACAATTTTTTCGATTTCTGTTGTATCAGAGACCTGTACCATATCGTTTTCTTTGGCATAAGTCTCTGGATCAACTCCATTTAAAATTATCTGCTCAAATAAAACTTTAGCTTGAGTTGAACTGAGGTTGCCGGCTTCAAGCATTTCTGCCAAACGTATAATTTTATTTATATCAAGCTTGAGTTCACTTTGGGCCACGTTATTATCCTGAGCCAGTTTAGGAGCAAGCTGTCCAAGCCACTGAACAGCCACGCCGACGTGGTCAGGATTTTGGGCAGATTTAATCAGTTCTACTGTTGCAAGAGCAATGTCAGGATTATCTAAAATGGTTTCCGTCAAATCATTTGATGCGCCACTACTTGCGATCAGGCTGCGGATCTCATCAACGGAAAGCGGCTTTACTGCCAGTATTTGGTCAATATACTCGTCTTCTAGCACAACCGGCGGAATATCAGGGTCGGGCATATAGCGATAATCGTGCGCGTCCTCCTTGGA
>JRYK01004094.1_pt1 | contig 10737 bp, 12 predicted proteins | sample 235381 | NCBI WGS metagenome assembly JRYK01 (sample SAMN03074220, study PRJNA261476) | activated sludge metagenome | biome: Wastewater Treatment Plant; feature: Wastewater; material: Activated sludge; isolation source: activated biomass of a wastewaster treatment plant treating hydrocarbon... ...
CGCCGGCGTCGCCGCGCCGTGCGGCGGCCCGCCGCCCTCCGCGTGCTACCAGTCCCAGGCGCTCGTGCCGGCGAGCGTGTCCTGCTCGAGGTACCGCTCGAAGGCCTCGAGCTCGGCCGGGTCGNNGGCCCCGACGGCGGCGACGGCGTCGGCCTTGAGCTCGGCGTAGCGCTTGACGAAGCGGGCGGTGTGGCCGGTGGTGATGCCGAGCAGGTCGTGGAACACGAGCACCTGCCCGTCCGTCGCGGCGCCGGCGCCGATGCCGATCACCGGCACCTCCATGCGCGGCATGATCGCCTCGGTGACGGCGGCCGGGATCGCCTCGAAGACGATCGCGAAGCAGCCGACGGCCTGAAGCGCGAATGCGTCCTCGGCGATCTGCGCCGCCCGCTCGCCGGTCCGGCCCTGGGCCTTGTAGCCGCCGAGGGCAGTCGCCGTCTGCGGGGTCAACCCGACGTGGCCCATGACCGGGATCCCGGCCCGCACGATCGCCCGGGCGCGATCGACGGAGGCCCCGCCGCGCTCGAGCTTGACGGCATCGCAGCCGGCTTCCTTGACGAAGCGCTGCGCGTTCGCGATCGCTTCCTCGTTCGAGCTCTCGTAGGAGCCGAACGGCATGTCGCCGACGAGGAACGCGGTCCCGAGCCCGCGTCGGACTGCGGCCGCCAGCATCAGCATCTCCTCCATCCCGACGGGGACGGTCGAGTCGTGCCCGAGGACGGTCATCGCCTGGGCAACGTCACGTTCATCGGGCACCTGGTGCCACGGCAGGGCGTGGGCCGGCTGGTCGAGGCCATCGCGATCCTGCGCGGGCGCGGGCAGGACGTGCCGCTGGAGATCGCCGGCCACGGGCCGCAGGAGGAGGAGCTGCGGCGGATGGCCGCCGCGCTGGGGGTCGCCGACCTGGTCCGGTTCCACGGGTTCATCGCCGACCAGCGCGAGGTCGAGCGGTTCCTGACCGGGGCCGCCGTCGCGGCCGCGCCGTACGAGACGAGCGCGGACTCCTTCACGCGCTTCGCGGACCCGTCCAAGCTCAAGTCGTACCTGGCCGCCGGGCTGCCCATCGTGATGACCGACGTGCCGTTCAACGCAGGCGAGCTGGCCGAGCGCGGCGGCGCCGAGGTGGTGCCGTACGAGGCCGAGGCCATCGCCTGCGCCATCGCCCGCTGCCTGGCCTCGCCCGACGAGTGGGCCCGCCGGCGGGCCGCGGCGCTGGACTACGCGCGCGGCTTCGACTGGAACACGCTGCTCCGGGCGGCCCTGGAGCCCATCGGGTTCGTCGAGTGAGCCACGGACCGCACCACGACCGCAAAGAGGGAGCCTGATGCCAGTCGCCATCGTCACGGGGTCCGGGGGCCTCATCGGCTCGGAGTCGGTGGAGCACCTCGTGGGGGCGGGGTACGACGTCGTCGGCCTCGAGAACGACATGCGGGCGCGCTTCTTCGGACCCGAGGCGTCCACCTCCGCGGTGACCCGGCGGCTCGTGGCGCGCCATCCGGAGTTCCGGTCGGAGGAGGTGGACATCCGCGACCGGGACGCGGTCGAGCGCATCTTCGCCCGCCACGCCCGGGACATCGCGCTCATCGTCCACACGGCCGCCCAGCCGTCCCACGACTGGGCCGCGGGCGACCCGCACACCGACTTCGGGGTCAACGCCGTGGGCACGCTCAACCTGCTCGAGGCGACGCGGCGCCACGCGCCCACGGCGACGTTCATCTTCACGTCCACCAACAAGGTCTACGGCGACCTGCCCAACGACCTGCCGCTGGTCGAGCTGGAGACCCGCCTCGAGCTCCCGGAGGACCACCGCTACCACCGGGGCATCGACACCACGATGTCGATCGACCGCTCCATGCACTCGCTGTTCGGCGTGTCCAAGGCGTCCGCGGACCTCATGGTGCAGGAGTACGGCCGGTACTTCGGCATCCCCACGGCGTGCTTCCGGGGCGGCTGCCTGACCGGGCCCAACCACGCGGGCGCCCAGCTGCACGGGTTCCTGTCGTACCTCATGCGCTGCACGGTCTCGGGCCAGCCCTACACCGTGTTCGGGTACGGGGCCAAGCAGGTGCGCGACAACATCCACTCCGCCGACCTGGTGTCCGCCTTCGCGGCCTTCCACGCGGCGCCGCGCGTGGCCGCCGTCTACAACATCGGCGGCGGGCGCCACAGCAACTGCTCGATGCTCGAGGCCATCGAGATGTGCCAGCGCATCGCCGGGCGGGAGCTGGACTGGACGGTCAGCGACGACGCCCGCATGGGCGACCACCGGTGGTGGATCAGCGACCTGTCGGAGTTCGAGCGCGACTACCCCGGGTGGTCGCTCCGCTACGACGTCGAGGGCATCCTCAGGGAGATGCACGAGCAGAACGCGGAGGCCTGGGCCGTCACGGCCTGACCCGGCTCAGCCCGGGGCCGCCACCCGCGCGCGCCACCACTCGAGGGTGTCGCCCAGCGAGGCGGCGAGGGGCACCTCGGGCCGCCAGCCCAGGGCGGCGAGCGCGGACGGCGACCCGAACAGGTCGGGCTGCTCGCCCTCCCGCCGGCGGCCGGCCTCGCTCACCACGTCCACCGGGACGCGGGCCAGCCCGGCCAGCCCGTCGACCAGCTCGCGGATGGGCCGCGAGGCCCCGGAGGCGACCACATAGGGCACGTCCGGGTCGCCCCGCTCGGCCAGGAGCAGGTAGGCGCGCACCACGTCGCGCACGTCGGTGAAGTCGCGGCGGGTCTCCAGGTTGCCGAGCTCCAGGCGGGCGCGCGCGTCGCCCCGGGCCTCGGCCTCGGCGAGCTGCCGGGCGATGGTGGGCAGCACGAAGCGGTCGTCCTGGCCGGGGCCGAGCTGGTTGAAGGCGCGGGCGCGGACCACGGGGACGCCCCAGGCGGCCCGGTACTGCTCGCAGGCGATGTCGGCCGCGGCCTTCGACGCGCCGTAGGGCGAGAGCGGGTGCATGGGGGTGTCGCCGGTCACCGGCAGGGCGTCCAGCGGCACCCGGCCGTACGCCTCGCCGCTCAGCGACACCACCACGCGCGGGGGCTCGGGTCGCGCGCGCACCGCCTCGAGCACGCCCAGGGTGCCCTGCAGGTTGTCGCGCCACGTGCCGATCGGGTCGGCGAACGACCCGCCCACCGACGCGGCGCCGGCCAGGTGGAACACCCAGCCGGGGCGGACGGCCTCCAGCACCGCGCCCACCGACGCCGGGTCGGTGAGCGCCGCCGGGTGGGCGGTCGTGCCGGCCGGCGCGGCGCCCTCGCGGCCGGGGCGCACGAGGCCGTGCACCTCGTGCCCCTCCGCCCGGCACCGCGCGGCCAGGTGCCCGCCGGCGAAGCCCGTGATGCCCGTGATCAGCACACGCACAGCGCGCGAGGCTACCAGCGCCGGGCCGGCGGCCCGGGTAAGGATTCGATGAGACGGCTTGTGTCACGCTGTGACGGGACCGTAACCTCGGTCGTTGGTGGTCCACTCCCGCCTCCTCGCGCTGTGCCTCGCCGTGCTCGCGATGCTCGTCGCTCTGCCGGCCGCCGCATCCGCCTCACCGCGCGACGTCGTCGCGGACTACTTCGCGGACGGCATCATCGACGGCACCTACCCGGTCACCGACCTGCATGCGGCGCTCGCCCTGGCGCAGAAGAGCCAGGCCCTCGGCCAGGGGCCGCAGTACGGCGTGTTCGCCGACGTCATCACCGAGAAGATCACCGAGCAGCTGGCCGGCACCTCGGCCGGCGCCCGCCGGTCGGCCCAGCGCATGCTGACCACCGACGACCAGGGCCAGCAGGAGGTGGCGGCCCCGCCCGGGCCGTCGGACCCCAACCTGCCGAGCCCGCCGGACGCCTCGCCGGGCAGCGGCGCCCCGCTGGCGCTCAGCGTCATCGCGGTGCTCGCCGCGATGCTCGCCCTGGGCGGCGCCGGATCGGCCGCCTACCGGCGCATGCACCGCTAACCTCGCCCTTCCACGACCGGGAGGGGCGGGTGCAGGCGCCGCGGAGCTTCGAGGGCACCGACAGCTACATCGCGAGCGAGGACCTGCGCTCGGCGGTGAACGTGGCCGTCGCGCTGGAGCGCCCGCTGCTCGTGCGCGGCGAGCCCGGCACCGGCAAGACCCTGCTCGCCCAGGCGGTGGCCGAGTCCCTCGGCATGCGGCTGCTGGTGTGGCCGGTCAAGAGCACCACGCGGGCCCAGGACGGCCTGTACGTCTACGACACGGTCCAGCGCCTGTACGACAGCCAGTTCGGCGAGGGCGACCCGTCCGACGTGGCCCGCTACATCCGCCTGGGGCAGCTGGGCGAGGCGTTCGCCAGCCCCGAGCGCGTGGTGCTGGTCATCGACGAGGTCGACAAGGCCGACCTGGAGTTCCCCAACGACCTGCTGTGGGAGCTCGACCGCATGAGCTTCCACATCCCGGAGACCGGGGAGACGGTCAGCGCGGCCCACCGGCCGGTGGTCATCGTGACCTCCAACGCCGAGAAGGAGCTGCCCGACGCCTTCCTGCGCCGGTGCGTGTTCCACTACATCGCCTTCCCCGAGCCGGTGCAGATGGCGGCCATCGTGAAGGTGCACCACCCGGCGCTCGAGGACGAGCTGATGGTGGCCGCCCTGGAGGCCTTCTACCTGCTGCGCGGGGTGGACGGGCTGCAGAAGCGGCCGTCCACCAGCGAGCTGGTCGACTGGGTGCAGGCCCTGGTGGTGGGCGGCATCGAGCCCGGCCGGGTGGTGGAGGAGTTCCCGTTCCTCGGCGTGGTGCTGAAGAAGCAGCAGGACATCGAGATCGCCCGCCGGCACCTGGCGGTGCGCGCCCGCCGCGCCGCCCAGGGGAGGTAGCCGCGGGCCCCGCCGCCACGCCGCCGCCGCCCGCACGGGTGCTGGTGGTGAGCGCGACGGCCGGCTACCGCCACGCCGGCGCGATCGCCGCCGGCCGCCGCATGCTGCGGGCCCTGGACCTGGGCCGGCCGGACCTGCGCATGACGTTCACCGAGGACGTCGCCGCGCTCGAGCCGCGGGCCCTCGCCGGCACCCGGGCCGTGGTGTTCCTGGCCACCTCGGGCGAGCTGCCGCTCTCGCCCGCCGCCCGGGCCGGGCTGGTCGCCTTCGTGCGGCGCGGCGGCGGGTTCGTGGGCGTGCACTCGGCCGCCGACACCCTGTACGGCTACCCGCCGTACGGCCGCATGCTGGGCGCCTACTTCCGCGAGCACCCGAATGCCCGCGGGGTCGTTTCGGTGGCCCGGCGCCACCAGGTGACCGCCGGGGTGCCGCGGCGGCTGCGGGTCGACGACGAGATCTACGAGTTCCGCGGCGACCCCCGCGCGACCGGCGCGCGCGTGCTGCTCACGGTGGACCCGGACGGCCCGGCCGGGCCCCTGCCCAGCGCCTGGTGCCGGCGCGAGGGGAGCGGGCGGGTGGCGTACACGGCGCTCGGCCACCAGCCCGAGACCTGGGCGAGCCCGTGGTTCCGCCGCCATGTGGCCGATGCGGTGGCGTGGGCGGCCACCCCCGGGGGGCGGTGCTAGCGGTGTTCGAGGGCCTGTTCGTGCAGCTGCGCGCGGAGGGCGTGCCGGTGGCCATGGACGAGTGGCTCGGGCTGCAGGACGCCCTGGGCCGCGGGCTGCACGACAACAGCCTGGCCGGCTTCTACCTGCTGGCCCGCGCCCTGCTGGTCAAGAGCGAGCGCCACTACGACGCCTACGACCTGGCCTTCGAGCGCTACTTCTCCGGGCTGGAGCCCGTGGGCGAGGGCATCGCCGACCGGGTGTGGCAGTGGCTCAAGGAGGACCCGCGCCGGCTCAACCTCACGCCGGAGCAGCGGGCGCGGCTCGACGCCCTGCTGGAGCGCCTGGACATGGACGAGCTCCGGCGCCGCTTCGAGGAGCGCCTGGCGGCCCAGGAGGAGGCCCACCACGGCGGCAGCAGGCACATCGGCACCGGGGGCACGTCGCCCTTCGGCCACTCCGGCTACCACCCCGGCGGCATCCGGGTGGGCGGCGCCTCGCGGTGGCGCAGCGCGGTGCAGGTGGCCGGCGAGCGCCGCTGGCGCGAGTACCGGGCCGACACCGAGATCGGGGTGCGCCAGTTCGGGGTGGCCCTGCGGCGCCTGCGCCAGCTGTCCACGCGCGTCGACGGGCCGCTCACCGAGCTGGACGTGGACGGCACCATCCGCGAGACGGCCGACCACGCCGGCCAGCTGCGCCTCGCCTGGCGCCGGCCCCGGCGCAACGCGGTGCGGGTGGTGCTGCTGCTGGACGTCGGCGGCTCCATGGACGACCACGTCGCCGTGTGCGACCAGCTGTTCTCCGCCGTGCACCAGGCGAGCCACTTCCGCGACCTCCAGGTGCGCTTCTTCCACAACTGCGTCTACGACCGCGTGTACCTGGACGCCGGGATGGACCCCAAGCGGTCCGAGCGCACGATGGACCTGCTGGCCAACTGCGCGCCCGACTACAAGCTGGTGATGGTGGGCGACGCCTGCATGGCGCCCAGCGAGCTGACGATGCCCGGCGGCGCGGTGGACTGGTGGGTGCAGAACGACGAGCCCGGGTGGGTGTGGCTCATGCGCCTGAAGGACCACTTCAGCCACTCGGCCTGGCTCAACCCGGTGCCCGAGGCGTGGTGGGAGACGATCTACGGCGCCTACACGCTGCAGGGCGTGCGCCGCATCTTCCCCATGTACGAGCTCTCCGTGGAGGGGCTCGAGGGCGCCGTGAGGCACCTGATGGTGCGCAGGTAGCGAGCGCGGGCGCCGCGCGCTCGCGGTTCGCCCGCAGGGGCCGTCCGGGGTACGCCCGGTTGGGACGGCGCCAGCGCTCGACGACGATCCGAGTGTATTGGCGCCTCGGTCCTGGAGGGATGCGTGGCGACCCGCGACATCGTCGGCCCCTCCCGCACCACCGCGACCGCCGCCGGAACGTGGAGCCGGGCGGGCGGGCGCCGGAGGGCCCTGCCGGTCGTGGTCTGGGTGGTCGCAGGGCTGCTGTACGCCGGGCTCGGGGCCCTGCAGCCGTGGCTGCTGCTGCTGGGCTTCTGGCAGGCGGTGCCCGCGGTGCTGGGGATCACGCTGCTGGTGCGCCGGGTGAGCGGACGGCGACGGCCATGAGCTGGGCCGCCCACGACATCGAGCCATATCTGGTGCGGGCCAAGATCGGGATCGCGGTCAGCATCCCGTTCTGCCTGCTGGGCTCGTACTCACCGGACATCGTGACCAAGTGGGCCGTCTACGGGCTCGACTTCGCGGGCCACGCCCACCTCGTCGACGACCCCGTCGAGCTGCACCGCGGCTGGCCCGGCCTCGGGTTCACCCACACGCCGGCGTTCGGCCTGCTCGTGGCGCTGCTCATCTGGCGCCTCACGCGCAGCCGCCTCTGGGCCGGGTCGTTCCTGCTCGGCCACCTCATGCACCTGCTCTCGGAGACGCCCGACTCCGTGGGCGTGATGTACCTGTTCCCGTTCTCCCAGGCCAGGTTCGGCCTCGGCATGTGGGAGTACTCGAGCGAGCTCGGGCGCCAGCATGACGCGGTCGCCTACTACACGGGCCTCGGTGGAGCATGGGACATCTTCTGGGGCGTGCTGCTGGTGCTGAACTGGCGCATCCTGACCACGCGGTACTTCGTGGAGCGCATCCAGGACCGCGACCCCTTCTGGCCCTGGCTGCGCCAGAGGACGAACCAGACGTTCTGCCTGGTGGCCTACCGGGCCAGCGCCTTCTTCGGCCTGGCGTCGATCGTGGGCTGGCTCGTGTGGTCGCTCTTCGTGCAGGACTTCCACGCGTCCCTGGACTGGAGCTGGGGCGGACCGGGCTGGGTGCCGCCTCCGTAGCCTGATCGGCGTTCCACGGCGTGATTTGCAGCTTTATGAAGATTCGGTGCACGCCGGCGGCGCTGATGACCGTCGCCTCGGGGGCCGGGAGTGTCGATTCCGATGGTGAGGGCCGCACCGGTGCCACGGACGGCCCATCCCGTTCTCATGGAGGAGACCCCCAACATGCTCGCTCGGCTCCGCCGCCGTGCCCGGGAGGAGAAGGGCTTCACGCTCATCGAGCTCCTGGTCGTGGTCATCATCATCGGCCTGCTGGCCGCCATCGCCATCCCGGCCTTCCTGGGCCAGAAGCACAAGGCCGGTGACGCGGCCGCCAAGTCGCTGCTCCGCAACGGCGCCACCGCCATGGAGGCCTCGTTCGCCGACGGCCAGACCTACGCCAGCTCCAACGCCGCGGCCATGAAGGTCATCGAGCCCAACATCGCCTGGCTGGACGCCGCCGGCGCCCTGGCCAAGAACGACCAGGTCTCGATCACCGCCAAGACGGCGACCACCTACACGCTGGAGAGCACCTCGACGTCCGGCAAGGTCTTCAAGTACGAGAAGGACCTGGCCGCGTTCGGCGTCGCCGGTGGCCCCACCGTCCGCAGGACGTGTGGCGCCGGCTGCACCTGGTAGCACCGGACCGCTCCGGTCGTCCCCGGCGGGCCCGCTTCGGCGGGCCCGTCGTCGCTCCGCCGCCGGCCGGGGCGGCGCCGGCCCGGCCGTCCGGCGAGCGCGGCTCGGCGCCCGCTCGGGCGGTGCGCGTCAGCCGTCCAGCACGGTGTGCGCGAAGCGCGTGGCAAGGGCCCCGTCCCCCACCGCGCCGGCCACCCGGTTGGTCGCGCCGGCGCGCACGTCGCCGGCCGCGAACACGCCGGGGCGCACGGTCTCCAGCATGTGCGGCGGCCGGTCCCCCAGCGGCCAGCCGAGCATGCCGTCGCACCCGGCCGCGCCCTCGCCGCACAGCAGGTAGCCGGCCGGGTCGACCCGCAGCATGCCGGTCACCGCCTCGGTGCACGGCTCGGCGCCGATCATGGCGAACACCGCCCGCACGGGCAGCAGCGTCTCCCCCTCGGCCATGCGCAGGGTCACCGCGTCGAGCGCGCCGTTGCCGTGCAGCGCCACGACCTCGGTGCCGGTGAGCACCTCGATGCGGGGGGACCGCTCGATGCGGTCCACCAGGTAGCGCGACATGGTCACCGACAGGCCCGGGCCGCGCACCGCGATGCGCACGCTGCGCGCGTGCCGGGCCAGGTGGGTGGCCGCCTGCCCGGCCGAGTTGCCCCCGCCCACCACCAGCACGTCCTCGCCCCGGTAGCGCTCGGCGTCGGCCGGCATGGCCGCGTGGTAGAGGCCGGCGCCCAGGTACCGGGTCACGCCCGGCACGGCCAGCTCGCGCCAGCGGGCCCCGGTGGCCACCACCACCGTGCGGCCGAGCACGTGCTGGCCGTCGTCCAGGTCCACCCGGGTGAGGCCCTCGGGGCCGCTGGTGATCTCGACCGCGCGGTGGAAGCTCGAGAGCACCGCGTCGAAGCGGCGGGCCTGCAGCGTGGCCGCCCTGGTGAGCTCGGCGCCCGAGATGCCACTCGGGAAGCCCAGGTAGTTCTCGATGCGGCTGCTGGTGCCCGCCTGGCCGCCCGGGCCCCAGGCCTCGGCCACCAGGGTGCGCAGGCCCTCCGACCCGCCGGCCACCGCCGCGGCCAGCCCGGCGGGCCCGCCGCCCAGCACGACCATGTCGAAGCGCTCCCCGTCCACCTCCGCCCGCAGGCCGAGCTCGCGGGCCACCTGCGCGGCCGAGGGGTTGCGCAGCACCCGGTCGTTGCGCACCAGGATGGGCGTCTCCTCGCGCGGGATGTCGAGCCAGTCGAGGATCTTGTCGGCGATGGGGTCCAGGTCGACGTCGTGCACGCGCAGGGGCACCAGGTTGCGCTCCAGCAGGTCGCGCACCTCGAACGCCCGGCGCGACCCGCGCTCCGAGATGAGCCGCAGCACGCCGTGCCCGGCACCCTCGTGCCAGGCCCGGCGGGCCAGCAGGCAGCCGAGCACGAGCTCGCCGAGCTCCGGCGACGCGGCCAGCAGCTTGCGCAGGCCGGCCCGGTCGAAGGCGATGGTCTCCGTGGGCTCGGACGCCACGCACTCGGCGATGGCCGGCTCGCCGGTGAACGTGGCGATGTCGCCCACGAAGGTGCCGGCGTCGGCCTCGGCGATCCACACCTCCTTGCCCGGCTTGCGGTCGATCAGGTCGACGCGCCCCTGCTCGATGACGAAGAACGGCGCATCGCGCATGCCCTGGCGGTAGAGCACGTCGCCCGGCTCGAACACGCGCCGCTCGCCCTTGGCCGCCAGCCACTCCATCTTGTGCGCCGGCAGGCGCGGGTACATGACCGGGTCGGCCAGGTCGGGGAACGGCTCGGCGCGCAGGCGGGTGGTGGTCATCGGCCAAAGCTAGCGCGCCCCGGCCGTGGCGCCAGTGGCGGCTCAGAGCACGGCGGGGACCGCGCGTGCGGTGAGCATCACCCCGAGGGCCACGATGACCACCGCGGAGGCCACGGGCACGGCGGCGGCCAGGCGCCCGTCGAGCGGCAGGCGGTCCACCAGCCGGCGGGCCCGCAGCACCAGCAGCCCGATGAGGCTGAGCACGCCGGCCAGGCCGAGCGAGAAGGCCACCACCAGCACCAGGCCGTAGGGCACCCGGTGCAGGGAGATGGCCCCGAGCAGCAGCACCAGGGCCGACGGGCACGGGATGATGCCGGCCGACGCGCCCACCACCATGAGGCTGCGCACGGAGAGGTCGCCCGGGGGGGCGTGGGTGTGGCCGCCCGGGCCGTCGTGGTGGTGGCCGTGGTGGTGGCCGTGGTCGTGGCCGTGGTCGGGGCCGTGGTGGTGATGGTGGGCGGTGCCGGCGCGGTGGGCCCGGGCGTGGGCGCGCGCGGCGAGCGCGCGCCGGGCGCGGCCCC
>JRYK01018395.1_pt1 | contig 10700 bp, 10 predicted proteins | sample 235381 | NCBI WGS metagenome assembly JRYK01 (sample SAMN03074220, study PRJNA261476) | activated sludge metagenome | biome: Wastewater Treatment Plant; feature: Wastewater; material: Activated sludge; isolation source: activated biomass of a wastewaster treatment plant treating hydrocarbon... ...
TGGAAATGTAACCAGCCGAGGAAATAGTGTATTGGAATTGCAGATGAATGATCAGAAAATGGAGAGAGGCGATGTAGCAGAGGTTGTATTGAAAGTGAAGAATGGAAAACAATATGAAGGACTTCAGTTTACCTTAGAATGGTTGCCATCATTACTGGAAGTGATAACAGTGCAAGGAAATCAAAGTCAACGGATAGGAGAAGAAAACTATTCATTAAATCAAATGAGCCATGGAAAGTTGAGCTTTAGTTGGAATGGGAAGATGGAAGATCAGATGGAACTGTTGTATATACAGGTAAAGGCGAAGGAAACATTCCAGGTATCGAATGCATTCCGGGTGGGTAATTCAATAACTCCATCCATAGGAATAGGCAAGAATGAAGAGGATGCAAAAGTTGTCCTTCAGTTTAATTCCGTTGGAAATGATCAATTCCTTGTGTTGCCAAATGAGCCTAATCCTTGGGGATTAAGCACAACTATCGGTTTTGTGATCCCAGAAACTGGTGAAGTAGGGATTACTGTTTATGACATCACCGGAAAAATCCATATGATTGAAAGAAGGGAATGGACCAAAGGGTACCATGAAATCAAAATTCAAAAAGAACAACTCGCCCAACCGGGAGTGTACTATTATCAGGTAGACTATCTTGATAACACGCATACCGGAAAGATGATTGTTGTTGAATAAGCATATATTTTTTCTATTTATTGAGACAGTCCCCAAAAAGGACTGTCTTTTTTTTATCAATCCAAAGTGAAATTTTTAAATAGGGTAATATGATCTGGAGGAGCTTATTAGGATGTATAGCAATGACTGTGGTGAGTACTGGATTGATTTTTGGTAAAGACCTTAAAGAAGAGTGGTCAACTCAGAAAATTAGACAGGAATTAAAATCGAGTAGCTGGTTAAAACATTCATTTGCAGTTTCTCATCAATTTAAAGACCCTACTACCGGATGGCGTCATATTTATTTGCAGCAAATTTTACAGGATCTGGATATTTTTGGAAAGGTAGCATCCTTACATTTCAATGAGAGAGATTCATTATTCCATTCGAACAACAATTTTATCAACATTGATGATTGGAAAATTCAAAGTAATGTACGAATGGTCAGTGAAAAATTTGTTACTCAGAAAATATTGGAAACGTATGATCAAGACAGTAATGAATTGCAGACGAAGTTAGAAATACTTAAAGATATAAACCGCATTGAGTCTCGAATTCAATTACCTGACATAAAAATGCGCAAAGCCTGGGTAGAAGACGAAACATCAGGAAAATTGATCCCTGGATACGTGGTTATTTGGCGACATCAGTCCAACCAGCAATGGTTGGAAATTTTGGTAAATGGATTAGATGGAAATATCATCAAAGTAATTGACCTAATCAAATCTTGTTCATTTGAAGATTTTAGGTTTGAATCTTCTTCACGATTTGAACTTTGCGAAAATTTAATTCTTCCCAATAGTTATCGCGTTTTTCCGATGCCTATGGAAAGTCCATTGTCGGGATCTCGGTCAATTGTAACCAGTCCATGGGACAAAGCCGTAAATGCAAGTCCTTTTGGATGGCATGGAGACGGCCTTAATTTTTATTACAGCACAAGAGGGAATAATGTGGATGCTTTTGAAGATGCAGATGATGATGATTTACCAACCGGTGGTGATGCAGCAAGGGCAGTGGGTGGATTTAATTTGGAATTCGATTTTCCTTATGATCCAAAGAACAGCTTATCCCAGAATAAGGATGCATCGGTGACAAACTTATTTTATTGGACCAATCTCATGCATGACATTTGGTATCAATATGGCTTTCATGAGATGGCAGGTAATTTTCAAGTCAATAATTTTAATCGCGGAGGTATTGGAAATGATCCGGTATTGGCGCAAGGATTTGATAATATTTATTATGCAAGAAACAATGCGAATTTTGGAACTGCTCCGGATGGAAATAGCGGAATACTTCAAATGTATATGTGGACCCAGCCGGTTTATGATACGTTGAAGATTGAATCACCTCAAGGGTTAGCCGGTAAGTTTATTCTGGTGCATTCACCCATTACGCCTCCTTTGTATGCCCCGATGAGTAGACAAATCGTACTTGTTCAGGATGCCAGTAGTTATCCGACTTTTGCATGTTCAAATCTCACCAATGGTGTTCAGCTGGCAGGCAAAATCGCCATGGTCGATAAAGGAATTTGTTCTTTTTATAACAAAATTCAAAGGATACAGAGTGCAGGCGCTGTAGGGGTTTTGATTTGTAACAATGATGATACTGAGCCTTCGGGAGTAGGAGGGTGGTCTTATAACATGACTATACCCGTATGCATGATGCGAAAAGCAGATTGTGAACGAATCAAGTTTTATCTTAGCCAACAAGTGATGGGGACCATGTTTCCAACGATTAATTTGAAATTTTCCGTGAATCAAGAAAAGTATATTTTTTCACGAGCTTTATTTGGGGCGCCCATATCAAATCTCCAAGCGGGTATTGTTCAGGTACTTGACAATGGATTTAATGGATTGGATGGTTGTGATCAAATTCTCAATGGAGGTTCTCTGAATGGTAAAATTGCAATCGTGGATGAAGGCAATTGTGAGCCGGCATATAAAGCTTATCAGGCACAGAATTATGGAGCTGTAGCGGTGATCGTATGTAAACAGGGTTCAGGATATCCGGATGTATTAACCTCTGGATCTTATGGCCAGTATGTGAGAATACCTGTGATAGGATTAAGTGCCTCAGATTGTCAGCAAATTCGTTTGATGCTGCCTGTCAATGGACAGCTCAAGAATGAAACCCCTCCTTTAATTGATGGAGATTTTGATGCAGGGGTAGTTTGCCATGAGTACGCACACGGAATAAGTTTACGATTGACCGGTGGAGCAAATAATGTGGATTGCTTGAACAATGCCGAACAAATGGGAGAGGGATGGAGTGATTTTTTTGGATTGGTTATGACTATGCAACCTACAGATTATGCCTATAAGCCTCGAGGAATTGGGAATTTCTGTTCTGGCCAGTCCGCAAACGGGAATGGTCTTCGCCCATTTCCATACCATGTTTCTCTGGGTATCAATCCTGCGCAATATGGGCAGCTGAATGATATAGTGCGCATATCTCAACCGCACGGGATAGGATATATTTGGTGTTCGATGTTGTGGGATCTGTTTTGGGCCATGGTGAAACAACATGGTTTTAACCCAGATTATTACGATGCTGATTCAAATGCCGGAAATGCCAAAGTGTTCAAGTTAATTGTTGAAGGGATGAAACTTCAACCCTGTTCACCGGGATTTGTCGATGCCAGAAATGCCATTCTCTTGGCGGATAATATGCTATTTAATGGTGACAATTATTGTATAATCTGGAATGTATTCGCGCGTAGAGGCCTGGGCTACTATGCAAATCAAGGAAGTTCTGATCGACGGGATGATGGATTAGATGATTTTTCCCTTCCGCCTGGTTGTTCTTATTTAAATGAGCAACAACTTTTTGGATCTGGCAGTTTAGCAAATGATATCATCAGCTTGCTGAGTTATCCGGTAGAGGATTATATTCAGTTAACCTGGCAAGCTCCGACAGGAGATGATGTTATTGATAAGTATATACAGAAGAAATCCGAGAATCATTCTTTGCTGGAACGTTTAAACGTTTCATCCATCAAGGGAAATGACAATACGATGGTGGATAAGAACGTAGAGAACGAAAAATGGTACTATTACCAAATGGTAGTTGAACTCAGATCGGGTCGCAAATTGCTTTCCGATTGGGTTTCTGCAAAGTTGACCGGGCTTGAAAAAAATTGGAATATTTTTCCTAATCCTGTCAATGACTATTTGGTGTTGAGATCCAATAGAAATCAAATGGGTGCATTATCCATTCATTTAATAAATGATAAACAGCAAGTATTGGATAAAACCAGCTATTTTGTACGGCCTGGTCAGGAAATTAAAATGCAATGTCATGATTTATTACCAGGGAATTACATTTTGTTATTAGAACGAGAGGATTCTAGACAAATATTAAAATTTGTAAAGTACTAATTTATCCCTGCTGATTTTTGTTACATGTACTTCTATTGACAATCGTGCTTCCAGATTAAAATATAACCTATCGTTATAATACTGCATATTTTTCAAGTTATATTGTATTAGTTCACCTTGCAGCATTACACCAGGGTACCAGTTTTTCTGGTTCATCAGTTGTATAGTATTTATTTCAAATTCCTTTAATGTTAAATTAAGTTGATCTTCAATAGAATTTTTTATTCGAGATTCTGCTATGCCTTTAACCAAAGTAAATACAATTTTATTGAGGCTGCCTCCTTTCTTAGCCTTTAATTGAAATTGGTTTAACTCAATTTTTCTATTACTTTCATTGAATTCAGGAATGAACTGCATGAGCAGTTCACCTTTGTAAGAACCTTCGGTCACCAATTCCAGTTGCATGATTTTACCAGCGGCCTTCAAAAAAATTTCATTGACTTTAATTTTGGTAACTCCGCTACCATATGTTTGATTTATTACTTGTTGCCGAATTTTATTTTCAATGTAAGTGACCGGAATACGCGATTGTATATTGATCAGTGAGGCATTTTCAAAGAATGGTTGAATTGAAAAATTGCAGGAACCTCCAAAATCATGTGGAATACTGTCTGATAGTACCGATTCAAAATTAAAAATAACGGGTATTTCAAGGTATTCACCGTTTATGTTCATAGGTCCAACTGCTAGTTCTGTGGGATTCGCAAAAACATGGATGAGTTTATCCTCAGACGAATACACGGGTTGGATAAAGTTATTATGAACGGTTTTTGAAAGTTCGCTTAAACGAATGTTTTTTGTAATGGATTCATCTATGGATTTGCAGATGGTTTGTTTATATTTTTTAATGATAAAATTTCCAATTCCTTCAATTGGAAGTTTGATGCCCATCACATTCACCACCGGTTTTTTTGTCCATTGATGTTGTTTGATTTCGGTTTTTGAAATAAGTGTTCCTTGAAATATGTCAAATTTTGATGCTAATATAATATTAATTGCTCCTGATACTTGAAACTGCTTGAAGATTCCGGATGGAGTAATTTCTACATAAAGTGGTAACTGAATTTGTAATTCCTGCCCCGTTGCTTGTAAGTCAATTGTACCATGTTGTCTGGTAATTATCTTAAAGCCATCTTCGTAAGTGAATCCTTCCTGAAATGTCTTACTTACGATATCATTGATTAAAGCATTAACTTCATATCGGCTGATCTTTATTTTTAAATTCAATGTTGAACCAGTCAATACAGGTTTGGGTAAGCTGTCATCCAGGGTTAGCATATCAAATTTTTTTTTACCACATGACAATTGAAGCATACCTATAAGGATTATCAGTATACTTAAATTTGTAAGGTGGTCTCGGAGCATTAAATTTGGGTTTGTCATTTTATTTATTAATCTATGCTTCAGGAAATTCTACCCTCTATGATGGAATTGACAATAGACGGATCCAAAAGTGTAGTGGTATCCCCCAATTGATGTATTTCGCCTTCTGCAATTTTACGAAGTATTCGCCGCATGATTTTTCCGCTTCTTGTTTTTGGTAATCCAATGACAAACTGAATTTTGTCGGCCTTGGCAATCGGACCTATATGGTGTGATAATATTTGATTGATTTCGCGCCGGATCATATCCGGATTTGGAAATTGGGATTCATGTACCACAAATGCATAAATTCCTTGGCCTTTTACCTCATGTGGAAATCCGACAACCGCGCTTTCGACAATATCATCATGCATATTGATAGCATTTTCAACTTCCGCGGTGCCGATCCTATGTCCACTAATTTTTAATACGTCATCAATCCTTCCGCTGATCCGATAGAATCCATCCTCATTTCTAAATGCGCCATCTCCTGTAAAATAATAACCCGGGTACTGAGAAAAGTAAGTTTTTTTACAACGATCATGATCCCCATAGGTGGTTCGGATAATGGAAGGCCATGAACCTTTGATGCATAATTGACCATTCACATGGGTCTCTGTTATTTCGCGTCCATGATCATCCAGCAAAACGGCATGAATACCCGGTAGGGGTAGTGTCGCAAAGCTTGGTTTTTGAGGGGTTACACCCGCTAGGTTGGATATAGCAATACCTCCGGTCTCCGTTTGCCACCAAGTATCAACAATCGGGCAACGGCTTTGTCCGATATGTGTATAAAACCATTCCCATGCTTCCTCATTAATAGGTTCTCCAACGCTTCCTAAAATTTGCAAGCTGGAAAAATCTTTATTCTGAAGAGGAGTAAGTCCAAAGCTCATTAAACTTCTAATGGCCGTGGGTGCGGTATACAAAATATTGACTTTGTGTTTTTCAACAATGTTCCAAAATCTTGCCGCATCAGGCCAAGTAGGGATGCCTTCAAACATTAAAGTAGTTGCACCAGCACAAAGTGGACCATAAACAATGTAACTGTGTCCTGTTATCCAGCCAATGTCTGCTGTACAAAAATGAATTTGCCCAGCTTTGTATTGAAAGACATTCACGAAAGTATAAGTGGCGTATATCATGTATCCAGCACAGCTGTGGACAACACCTTTTGGTTTGCCAGTTGATCCGGAAGTATACAGGATAAATAATGGGTCTTCAGCATTCATAGAAGTGGCAGGCGTATGAATTGCCTTATCCACATCGACTGCTGCCATAGATTCATGCCACCAAAAGTCCCTGTTGGATTTCATGCTGATTTCACAACCTATATGTTGAAATACGATAACTTTTTTTACAAAGGGTAAATTCAATAAAGCTTCGTCTACTATGTTTTTGAGATTAATTTGTTTTTCACCGCGATTTGATCCATCACAGGTCACAATATATTCCGCATGCGCATCTTGTGTTCTGTCANNTAAAACCCCCAAAAATGATGCTGTGTATTGCGCCAATCCGGGCACAAGCTAACATGGTTATGGCCAATTCCGGAACCATTCCCATGTAAATACAGACCCGGTCACCTTTTTGGATGCCGTGGGTGCGCAACATCTCAGTGGTTAAACAAACTTCCTTATGCAATTGTGCATAAGTAAATTGCTTATTTTGAGTCCTTGGGTCATTGGGTTCCCAGATCAATGCTATCTCGTGGGCATGATGTTCAAGATGCCGGTCCAGGCAATTTTCCGTAATGTTGAGTTGACCACCTTCAAACCAGGTAAAACGGGCCTCTTGCATGTCGACTTTAGAAACACTATCCCATGGTTTTCTCCAGTGGAAATTTTGGGCAACTTGACTCCAAAACAGTGCTGGATCCTCTAGACTTAAAGCATAATGTTGATTATATTCTTCAAAGCTGTTGATCTGGAAGGGATACTCCATTGGTTTTAAAATTTTTGCAAAATTAACTATGTGGATTAAAGCTTAACCGTTTAATAGCAATAGTTATTGCAATAATTTTGACTCTATTATGAATTTAAGCTGTTAGACTACGGGTTACGTTGCTTTTTTGTTAAACAGGGCTTTAAAAGGGGCCAACATATGTCCAAAAAAACTTTCCGGATATTTTTCAACCTGTTCAAAGCCTAACTTAATGTCTCTGCCAGAACTTGGCATGTAAACGGTCCCAAATAAGTAATCCCACAGACTTAAACTCAAACCAAAATTTACACCTGAAGAGCCAGGAGGCAAATGTTCGGCGTGATGCCAAATGTGCATTTGTGGGGAGTTGAAAATGTATTTTAAGGGTCCGATTGGCAGATAAATATTTGAATGATTGAGGTGTCCAATGGCTAATGCAACTAAATGTACAATAATAAAATCTGTAAGGCCAAAGCCAATCATCGCCAGGGGAATATATTCCACAGCACGATAAATGAAAGTTTCCATGAAATGGTATCGTAAATGAGCTGCAAATCCCATTTGTTGGACCGAATGATGAACTTTATGAAACTGCCATAGGAAAGGAAAATAGTGCAGCATCCGATGAACGTTCCATTGGATAAAATCGCGAAGTACAAACATCAATGCAAGTTGAGTCCAGAAAGGCCATTTTGATATTTCGATAGCCACTAGATTTTCAATACCAATACCCTTGAGCAGATCATTAAAAAGCTTCACAAATACATCTGAAATGGCATTGTAAGCAATGAGTGAAAAAAGGAAGAAATTGAAAAACATATAAAAAGCATCAAGCCAAAAATCTTTTCTGATTTTAGCTTGTTGTGTTCTCCACGGAAATAACCATTCCAGCGTCATGGCGGCTATGGAAAGGGCTATTAACCAATAAAAATAATTGTGCCATGATGGATTCGTAATTTCATTCCAAAGGTAATGGGCATAAGATTTATAAGCTTCTGCAATTACTTTTAGGTATGTCATGGATTTATTATTTAAGCTTTAAATTATAAATGGTTTGAATCATTTTTATCATCATTAGACACCATGGCCACGCATGAAAAACAGTATCAAACCAATCTAAGGAACTCATTCCGATGCCACCTCCAACAATCCATCGCAATTTACCCACGATATGAGGTTCGGGATAAAACGGAGCCAATCCAATGGTAAGGCACGTCATAGTGATGAAACGATAATCTAGTATTATTTTTTGCATGGATATGAAACAATATTGAAATTATCCTTACAATTAAATGTTTATCGTAGGTGTAAGAATTATTTTGGATTTTATCGAATTTGAAATCAGGCAGGCGGCATCACTCTTATGTATGATGCGTTCTGCTTTTTCTCTGTCTTGTTCATTTTTTAGAACAATGATAGGCTGAAGATGAATTTCAGAAATTATGTATTTCCCGTCTACCTTCTCCAGTTTTCCTGAACCGTTGCAATGATAACTGATAAATTCAAGTTTCGAATTCTCAGCAATCGCTAAAAAAGTAGCCATAAGACAACTGTTGACCGAGGCCACCAACAAATGTTCTGGTGACCAGATACCCTCTTCTCCGCCAGGAAAGGGGGGAGGTGTAGCCACTTGTAATGATTGGTGCAATTCATCAGATTGCATGATACCTCTCCTTGCAGTTTGCCAGGTGGCAGCAACATGATATACGTGTGAGAATTCCATAAATATTAATTTTGGGTTGATTTTATTTTATCTAATAAAAATTGTTCTGAAACTGCGCCGGCTTGTTGCCAAACAATTTTACCAAACTTAAATAGAATGAAAGTCGGTACTCCTGAAATGTTATATTCCTTCATAACGGATGGATTCTTATCCACATCAATTTTAATGATGTGTGCCTGATCTCCAACTTTTACTTTAAGGGATTGAATGACTGGGGTCATCATTTTACAAGGGCCACACCATTCGGCAAAGAAATCTACCAATACCAATGGTTTGTCCTGAAGATATTCTTTAAATGTCATATATTATGAATGAATTTTCTGATTTAGACTTTGCCATCCACCGCCATTATATACTTGGTTCCAACCTAAGGAAAGAAGCATTTTTCTGGCACTTTCACTTCTCATGCCCGAAGCACAACACGTGATAATGACCTTTTCTTTATTCAATTTGGAAATCCCTTTTTCAAGTGATTGCAAGGGAATATTCATACTGCCCTTAATGTGCCCTTGAGTGTATTCGGATGGAGTCCTTACATCTAGTATGATCGCACCAGCTTTGTACAGTACAGCATAATTAACTTCCGGAGCTTTTGAAAATATTTTTTTTAATAATGTGATCATGATTTGTGTGTTTATTTAATTTCAATTTGACTCACAGGGAACCCAGAATCCGCTAACCATTGTGCGGCCTCCTGAAAATTATAATGATCAGGGACATGTAGCGTAATAATTTTTTGAGGCAGTTGATACTCAACATTTATTTCGACCAATGACTCACTTAATTTACTCTTAATGATCGATACACAACCATCACATTTAATATTGGGAATATGAAATAGTATTGTCATAGGTTTTTAACTCCTGTAAATGTTTACAATAATATTTAAGGCTGGATTATGTCTACGATATGCCTACAATAAGGTAGTGGGGCAAACGTAATCTGTAATTTTAAATTTTTCGGACTTTTTGATGGATTGGAAACCACCGTCGACATCGATTAAATTATCAAATCCGCGGGCTTTTAAAATTGAACAAAACACCATTGAACGATATCCACCCGCACAATGGACGTAATATGTTTTATTTCGATCAATTAACTCCATACTTTCGTTGATGTAATCCAGGGGAGCATTGACAGCCTGAACAATGTGTTCAGCATCATATTCACTTTTTTTCCTGACATCCAGAATATTTATTGAGGGATCTGCGGCTTCGCTTGCTGCAAATTCCTCAACAGAAACCGAGGGGATGGTGGCCACCTCAAATCCTCTTTGAATCCAAACTTCCATTCCGCCTTCCAAAAAACCTATCGAATGATCATAGCCAACCCTTGCCAATCGCAGGATGACTTCTTGTTCTCTTCCAGGTTCTGCTACGATTAAGATTTCCTGTTGGATATCAGCGATCAACGTTCCAACCCATACCGCGAAATTTCCATCTATGCCGATGTTTACTGCACCAGGAATAAATCCTTTAGCGAATCGCTGGGGTTTTCTTGTGTCTAGTACCAAAGCATTGGTTTCCTGGGCAATTACTTGAAAAGCTTCAGGACTTAAAGGTCTTGCTCCCCGGTCCATTACCTGCTCGATGCTTTCATACCCTTGAATATTCATCATAACATTTTTTGGAAAATATGAAGGAGG
>JRYK01001212.1_pt1 | contig 10651 bp, 12 predicted proteins | sample 235381 | NCBI WGS metagenome assembly JRYK01 (sample SAMN03074220, study PRJNA261476) | activated sludge metagenome | biome: Wastewater Treatment Plant; feature: Wastewater; material: Activated sludge; isolation source: activated biomass of a wastewaster treatment plant treating hydrocarbon... ...
CGGGGGCGGTGCGGTAGTGGAAGGTGAGCGTGGCGCCCTTGTCCTCGAGCCACACCCCGTGCGGGGCCAGCCGCTCGTTCGTCCACTCGCCGGCGAAGGCCCGCACCGTGGGGCCGTAGGCCGCGGCCTCGGGCACCAGCTCGGGCTCCCCGCCGGGCCGACGCACCTGCNNCCTCCAGCGCCGCGCGGGTGGCGGGCGGCAGCACGACGTCCTCGGGGCGGGCCACGATGGGCGCCAGCGTGCCGTCGACGTCGAGCAGGAGCGCCGAGTTGGCGGGGTCGTCGCGCAGGGGGCCCAGCACGCGCTGGACCGTGGCGGCGTCGGGCGACGGTGGGGAGGCCATGGCGCAAGCTAACACGACGGGTGCCGGTGCGTGTCCGGAACGCCGGGCCGGGCGCCTGTGGCGGCTCGCGCTCATCGGCGCGCTGGCCGGCCTGTTCAGCGCGGTGTTCGGGGTGGGCGGCGGCATCATCATGGTGCCGATGCTGGTGACCATGCTGGCGTACGACACCAAGGTGGCGACCGCCACCTCGCTGGCGGCCATCATCGTCATCGCCGGGGTCGGGGTCGCCGCCCACGGGGTGCTCGGCAACGTCGACTGGGGCCGGGCGGCGCTGATCGGCCTGCCCGCGATGGGCGGCCTGCTCGTGGGGCTGCGCGTGAAGGAGCGGGTCAGCAGCCGCGGCCTCACCCTGGCCTTCGCCGTGGTGCTGGTGGGCGCCGCCGTCGCCCTGGTGGTGACGTGATCGTCGCCGGCGCCCTGCTCGTGGTGCTGCTGGGCGCGGCCGCCGGCGCGCTGGCCGGGCTGTTCGGGGTGGGCGGCGGGGTGTTGTTCGTCCCCACTCTCACGCTCGTGCTGGGGCTCTCGCACCTGTCGGCGGAGGCCACGTCGCTGCTGGCCATCGTGCCCGTGGCCGCCCTCGGGTCGTGGCGGCAGACCAGGACGGGCACCGTCCGATGGGCCGATGCCCTGCTCCTGGGCGGGTTCTCGGCGGCCACGGCGGTCGCCGGGGCCGTGCTGGCCGATCACGCCCCCGAGCGGGTGCTGCGGGTCGCCTTCGCCCTGCTGCTGCTGGTGGTGGCCGGCCAGCTGGTGTGGCGGGTCCGGCCCCGCAATACGGACCGCGTCGGTTAGCATCCACAGGGTGTCCACCATCGCGGACCTGAACGGGCGGGTCGAGCAGGCGCCGCCACGGCGCGGCCGGGGCCGCCCGCGCGACCCCGGCGTGGAGGCCGCCGCCCTGCACGCCGCCCGGGAGCTCCTGCACGAGCGCGGGTTCGCCGGCTGCTCCATGGCCGCCATCGCCGCGCGCGCGGGGGTGGGCAAGGGCACGATCTACCTGCGGTGGCCGGACAAGGAGTCGGTGGTGGCCGACGCGGTGGCCGAGGTCGTGGGCACCGCCCACCCGCCCGAGACCGGCAGCCTGCGCGACGACCTGGTCGCGCTCATGCACGAGCAGATCACGCGCCTGCAGGGGCCGCTCGGCTCGCTGCTGCGGTCGATCGTGTCGGAGCTGCACCGCGCCCCGCGGCTGCGCCAGGTCTACGTGGGCACCGTGCTCGCCCCGTGGCGGGCGTCGGTGGACGCCGTGGTCGAGCGGGCCGTCGCCCGGGGGGAGCTGCGCCCCGACCTCGACCGCGTGCTGTTCGTGGAGGTGCTGTTCGGCCCGCTCATCGGGCGGCTCATGCTCGGTGGGGCCCCGCTCACCCCGGAGGTCGCCACGGCGTCCGTCGACCTGGTGCTGCGGGGCGCCGCGCCGGGCCCCGCCGGCTGACCCTCAGCCGCTCGGCCCGAACCGCTCGGTCATGATGCGCTCGGGCGCGTGGCCGATGTCCACCAGCGCGTCGGCGACCGCCTCGACCAGCCCGGTGGGCCCGCACACGTAGGCCAGCGGCCGCTCGGCCGGCGGGAAGCCGACCTGCTCCAGCATGGCCCGGTCGATGCGCCGGGCAAGGCCGCGCCACCCCGGCGGCCGCGCCCGGGTGAGCGTGTGCACCACCGAGACGCCGGGCTCGCCCCCCAGGGCGTCCAGCTCCCGGCGGTAGATGACGTCCTCGGGCGACCGGGAGGACAGGAGCAGCCGCACGGGCACCCCGCCCCCCGCGCGCACCCGCGCGCGCAGCATGGCCATGAGCGGCACCACGCCGCTGCCGCCGCCCACCAGGAGGAGCGGCCCGCCGCGCGCCGGCTCCCACACGAAGTAGCCGCCGATGGGCCCGCGCACCTCCAGCCGGTCGCCGGGGCGCACCTCCTCCGTGAGGTAGGGGGACACCTCGCCGTCGGCGATGCGCTCCACGGTGATGGCCAGCCGCCCGCCGTCCGCCGGCGTGGCGATGGAGTAGCTGCGCTGTGCCTGGTAGCCGTCCTCCGCGGTCAGGCGCACGTCGACGTGCTGGCCCGGCCGGTGCCCGGGCCATCCCGGGCACGCGAGCTCCAGGGTGCGCACCCGCGGGGTCTCGTCGACGAGGCCGGTGACCTCGGCGAGCCGCCAGGTCAGTCGCCCTGGTACCGCTGCTCCAGCCACGGGTCGCCGCGGTCGTGGTACCCGTTCCGCTCCCAGAAGCCCGGCGCGTCGCCCACCAGCACCTCGAGGCCGCGCACCCACTTCGCGCTCTTCCAGAAGTAGAGGTGGGGCACCAGCAGCCGGGCCGGACCGCCGTGCTCGGGGTGCAGCGGCGCGCCGTCGTAGGCGAACGCCACCCACGCGCGGCCGCCGGTCACGTCGGCCAGCGGCAGGTTCGTCGTGTACCCACCGTGGGCGTGGACCATGACGTGGTCGCCCCGCACCCCTGCGCCCTCGAGCAGCGTGTCGACGCGCACGCCCTCCCAGCGGGTGTCGAGCTTGGACCACTTGGTCACGCAGTGGATGTCGCAGGTGACCGCCTCGGCCGGCAGCGCGCGGAAGGCGTCCCAGTCCCACGCCCTCGGCCGCTCCACCGCCCCGGTCACCGCGAACGACCAGGCCGCCGTGTCCACGCGGGGCGTCGGGCCGGCCGACAGGACCGGGAAGTCGCCGGTCACGTACTGCCCGGGGGGCACCCGGCCGGGCGGCTCGTCCGGCCGCCGCCGGCCGCGGAAGCCCCGCGACACGAACCCCATGATCCCCTCCTCGCCCGCCGTCGCGGGCGACCCTATCCCGGCCGGCGCTAGGGCGCCAGCAGCGAGAAGGCCGCGTCGCGGCAGACGCGCAGGAGCGGCGAGGCGCCGATGGCCAGGCCGACGACGCAGACGGTGCTGGCCACGGCCACCACGGCGGTGGCCACCGGCACGCGCAGCACCTTGCGCCCGCCCGGGCCGGCCTCGGGCACCGGGGCCCACATCACCACGGCCACCCGCAGGTAGTAGGCCAGGCTCACGGCCGAGCCCAGGGCGCCCACGATGGCCAGCCAGGTCATGTCGTCGTTCACGGCCGACCCGAACAGCAGGAACTTGCCCACGAAGCCGGAGAGCGGCGGGAACCCGGCCAGGGACAGCATGGACAGGGTCATGACCACGCCCAGCCAGGGCCGCAGGCGCCCGTAGCCGGTGAGGGCGGCCAGGGTGTCGCCGTCCTCCACCTCCCGCTCGCGCACGATGACCACCGCGAAGGCGGCCAGCGTCATCGCCGCGTAGGCGATGAGGTAGTACAGCACCGCCTCGGCGCCCTGCAGGGTGCCGGTGGCCACCCCGATGAGCAGGTAGCCGGCCTGCGCGATGGCCGAGTAGGCCAGCAGGCGCTTCACGTTGGTCTGCAGCAGGGCGGCGACGTTGCCCACCACGATGGTCACGGCGGCCAGGGCGGCGATGAGCGTGCGCCACTCCGAGGTGGCCGCGGTGAGCGCGCCGGTGAACAGCAGCATGAACCCGGCCATGCCGGCGGCCTTGGTGCCCGTGGCCATGAAGGCGGTCACCGGGGTGGGGGCGCCCTCGTACACGTCGGGCGTCCACATGTGGAAGGGCACCGCGGAGACCTTGAAGGCCAGCCCGGCCACGATGAGCGTCAGGGCGACCAGCAGCAGGGGCTCGTCGGTGAGCGCCAGCGCGCCCAGGCGGTCGCCGACGTCGCTCAGGTTGGTCGACCCCGTGACGCCGTAGAGGAAGCTGAGGCCGTACAGGAACACGGCCGAGCCGATGCCGCCGATGATGAGGTACTTCAGGCCGCTCTCCAGCGAGCGCTCGCGCCACACCTCGACCGCGCAGAGCACGTACAGCGACACCGAGAGCAGCTCGATGCCGAGGAACAGCACCATGAGGTCGCCCGCCATGGCCGTCAGCACCATGCCGGTGGCCGACAGCATGATGAGCCCGGTGTACTCGCTGCGGCGGGCCACGGCGGCGGGCTCGCGCAGCGACATGGCGATGACCGCGGCCGCCGAGGGCAGGATCACCCACATGAGCAGCAGCGAGAAGCGGTCGGCGCGGATGTTGCCGTCGAAGCCGACCTGCCGGTCGCCCCACAGCACGATCGACATGACCAGCGTCGCCACGATGCCCGCGCCGGCCACGGCCGACGGGACCCAGCGGCCGGCCTCGCCCAGCGGCAGGAGCCCGAGCACGAGCGCCAGCACGGCCGCGCCCGACAGGATGAGGATGGGGGTCGCGACGACGACGTTCACGGCGTGCCCTGGGTCCCGGTCGCGGTGGTCTCGTCGCCCGGCAGCGGCAGGTTGTCCCGCGGCGGGTTCTGCCGCACCGGGCCCAGGATCTCGCCGGCCGGGCGGCCGGCGGCCACCTGGGCCGGGGCGATGGCCCGGGCGACGGACCGCTCCGTGGCGCCGACGATGCTCGCGGGCCACAGCGCGATGAACAGCATGATGGCCACCAGCGGCACCAGCACGGCCACGTCGGGGCCGCGCAGCTCGGCCCGGCGGCCCTCGGCGAGGCCCGCCTGGGGCCCGTTCATGCTCGACTGGTAGAGCCGCAGCATGTAGACGGCCGCGTAGACGATGCCGATGCAGGCCAGCACGGCGAGCCAGGCCTCGTGCCGGAACACCCCGGTGAGGATGAAGAACTCGCCCACGAAGGCGTTGGACCCGGGCACCGCCAGCGAGGCCATGGCCACGACCAGGAAGATGCCGGCCAGCCAGGGGGCGCGGGCGGCCAGCCCCCCGATGCGGTCGATGTCCTCGGTGCCGGTGCCGCGCGCGATGACGCCCACGATGATGAAGGCGGCGGCCACCACGATGCCGTGGTTGACCATCTGCAGCACCGCGCCCTGCGCCCCGATCTGGTCGAAGATCATGATGCCGAGCAGGATGAAGCCGAGGTGCGCCAGCGACGAGTAGGCCACCAGCAGGCGCATGGTGGGCGCCCGCCATGCCAGCAGCGACCCGTAGACGATGCCCGCCACGGCCAGGCCGGCGATGAGGATGGCCAGGTTGTTGGCGCCCTCCGGGAACAGCGGCAGCCCGATGCGCAGGAAGCCGTAGGCGCCGGCCTTGCTCATGACGGCGGCCAGCAGGGCGGTCACCGTGATGGGCGCCTCGGCGTAGGCCAGCGGCAGCCACGCGTGCAGGGGCCAGAGCGGCAGCTTGATCGCGAAGGCCAGGGCGAAGCCCAGGAAGAGCAGCGTCGACTGGGTCTCGCTGAAGGTCACCCCGCGCAGCTCGCCGATGTTGAACGTGAACTGGCCGGTGATGTCCTGGGCGATGAACGCCGTGGCCAGGATGGCCACCAGCATGATGAGGCTGCCCACCATCGTGTAGATGACGAACGTGAGGCCGGCCCGGCGCCGGCGCTCGCCGCCCCACACCCAGATGAGGAAGGCGAACGGCACCAGCATCGCCTCCCAGAAGACGTAGAACAACACGAGGTCGCCGGCCGCGAACAGGCCCAGGAGGCCGCACTCGGCCAGCAGCAGCAGGGCCATGTAGGCCGGGCCGCGCTCCGGCATGCGCATGGCCGTGTAGGCCACTCCGAGCGCGAACAGCACGGTGGTGAGCAGCACGAGCCAGATCGAGATGCCGTCCACGCCGACGTCCCAGGCCAGGCCGATGGACGACACCCAGTCCAGGTGGTCCACGAGCTGCAGGCCGCCCAGGTCGCGGTCGAAGAGCCCGAGGGCGATGAGCGACAGCACCAGCGTGGCGCCGGCCGTGACGAGGCCGGTGATGCGCGCGGCGGCGCGGTCCGACTGGGGCAGCACCCCGATGAGCAGGGCGCCGGCCAGCGGGACCAGGACGATGAGCGAGATCCAGGGCACCGGTCCCCCTACCGCACCACGGCGAGGACGACGACGATGGCGGCGGCGCCGACCCCGGCGATGAGGGCGAAGGCGTAGGTGCGCACCAGGCCGTTCTCGGCCGAGCGCATCACGCGGGCGCCCGCGGCCACCGTGGCCTGGGTGCCGCGCACCAGGCCGCCGGCGATGTCGGGCTCGAAGGTGCGGCCCAGGGCGTCGCCCAGGTCGCGCGTGGTGCCCACGATGGCCTCGTCGTAGACCGCGTCGAACTCGTACCCCTCGGCCAGCACCCGGCGCGTGCCGCGGCCCTTGCCGGCCAGGCGCAGGCGGCGCTGCGGGTCGGCGCCGAAGAGCCACCAGGCGATGCCGATGCCCACGATGCACACCACCGCGCCGAGGATGAGGCTGACCGTCTCCGCGGTGTCGTTCATCTCGAGCGGCTGGGGCACGTCGGCCAGCACGGGGGCCAGCCAGTCGCTGATGCCCTGCCAGCCGTGGGGCACCTGGATCCAGCCGCCGATCGCGGCCAGCACGCCCAGGATGGCGACCGGCACGCCCATCCACGCCCGGGACGGGTGGGGCACCGGGTCGTAGCCGCCGTCGGGCTCCGGGCCCCAGAAGGCCCGGAAGAGCATGCGGAACATGTAGATGGCCGTGAGCAGCGCGGCCAGCGTGCCCACCGCCCAGCCGAGCACGCCGATGACCGTGCCCGAGGACAGCGCCAGCCCCAGGATCTCGTCCTTGCTGAAGAAGCCCGAGAAGCCGGGGAAGCCGGCGATGGCCAGGCAGCCGGACCCCATGGCCAGCCAGCACAGGCGCAGGTGGCCCTTGAGGCCGCCCATGCGGTCCAGGCTCTGCTCGCCGTTCAGCGCGTGGATGGCGATGCCGGCGCCCAGGAACAGGGTGGCCTTGAAGAAGGCGTGCGTCATGAGGTGGAACATCGCGGCCGAGTAGGCCCCGATGCCGGCGGCCATGATCATGTAGCCGATCTGGCTGACCGTGGACCAGGCCAGCACGCGCTTGATGTCCACCTGCACCAGCGCGATGGTCGCGGCCAGGAACAGGGTGATCATGCCCACCACGGCGACCACGTCGCTGGCCACCGAGCTCAGGTCGAACAGCGCGTGGCAGCGCACGATGAGGTAGACGCCGGCCGTGACCATGGTGGCCGCGTGGATGAGGGCGCTGACCGGGGTGGGCCCCTCCATGGCGTCGGGCAGCCAGGTGTGCAGGGGCACCTGCGCGCTCTTGGCCGCCGCGCCCACGAACAGCAGCAGGCACACCGCGGCCATGGTGCCGCTGTCGGTGCCGAACCGGTCCGCGGCGTTGAACACCTGCGTGTAGTCCAGCGTGCCGACCTGGCGGATGATCAGGAACGCCGCCAGCACCATGCCCACGTCGCCGATCACGTTGATCACGAAGGCCTTGCGGGCCGCGTGCACCGCCGGCGGGCGGTCGTAGTAGTAGCCGATGAGCAGGTACGAGGCGATGCCGACGAACGCCCAGCCCACGATGAGGAACAGGAAGTTCTCGGCCTCGACCAGCAGCAGCATCGAGAAGACGAAGAAGTTCATCTCCGCGAAGAAGCGCCGGTAGTCCCGGTCGTGCCCCATGTACTCCACGCTGTAGACGTGGATGAGGAAGCCGACCCCGGTGATGATCAGCATCATCATCACCGACAGCGGGTCGATGCGGATGGCCAGGTCGACGGTGAGGCCGCCGATCTTGATCCACTCGTACAGGCTGTCGACGTGGGTGCGCGCGGACGGCGCGTCGCCCAGCATCGAGAAGAAGATGACGGCCGTGAGCACGAAGGCGCCCAGCACGGAGCCCAGGCCGACGGCCACCACCAGCGAGCGCGGCGGCTCGCCCGTGCGGGGGAACAGCGCCAGCACCAGCGCCCCGAGGAGGGGCAGGGCGAGCACGAGCCAGCCGAGTGTGGTCGTCACGTGCGCCTAGCCCTTCAGGGTGGAGAGCTCGTCGACGTCGAGCGCGATGCGCTGCCGGAACGTGGCGACCACCAGGCCGAGGCCGATGACCACCTCGGCGGCGGCGACCACCATCACGACCAGCGCGAAGATCTGGCCGCCGGTGTCGTCCCAGTAGCGGGCGAAGCCGACCAGGGACACGTTGGCCCCGTTCAGCAGCAGCTCGACCGCGAGCAGGAGCATGAGCGGGTTGCGGCGGGTCATCACGCCGAGCAGCCCGAGCAGGAACAGCACCCCGGACAGGCCGAGGTAGAAGGCGAGCGGCACCCCGGTCACCGGCCGCTCTCCATCTGCACGGCCCGCTTGGCCAGGAGCACGGCGCCCACCGCGGCCACCAGCAGCACGAGCGAGGTGACCTCGAACGGGATGAGGTAGTGGTGCAGGAACGCGTCGCCCACCGCGCGCGGGCTGCCGATGTCGCTGGGCACGCGCGGGTCGTCGCGCAGGCCGGCCAGGCGCGAGTTGAGCAGCGCCACCAGCCCCAGCGCGGCCAGGGTGAGCACGGCGATCCAGGCCAGGAACCGCCACTGCAGCAGGCGGTCGGGGGCCTCCAGCACGCGGCGCTCGCCCAGGTAGGCGATCACGAACAGGAACAGCACCACGATGGCGCCGGCGTAGACGATGACCTGGATCATCGCGACGAAGGGCGCCGCGAGCAGCACGAAGATCACCGCGACGCTGATCAGCGCCCCGATGAGGGCCACCGCGGCGCGGAAGGCGTCGCGGACGGTGACCACCAGGGCCGCGGAGCCGATGGCCCCGGCGGCGGCGATGGCGAAGGCGATGCGCTCACCCACCGGCGCGCAACCCTAGGGGAGCGGACGGCGGGCAGGCCCGGGGGCCGGAGCGGTGTTGGGCGAGGTGGCGCATGGTGGTGGTGACGGGCGTCAGGCGGCCCTGGGGGCCGCCCGCTCCGCGTCGGGCTCGTTGGGCCGGACGGGCACCTCCTTGGGGTGCGCCTCCAGCAGCATGTCCTTGGTGTAGATGAGCCGCTCGCGCGTGTAGTCGCTGAGCTCGTACTCGTGCTCCAGCGTGATGGCGTCGAACGGGCAGGCGATCTCGCAGTAGCCGCAGAAGATGCAGCGCGCCATGTTGATCTCGTAGATGCGCGCGTAGCGCTCGCCGGCCGACACCCGGTGGTCGTGCGCGTTCTCCTCGGCCACCACCCGGATGCAGTCGGCCGGGCAGGCCGCGGCGCACAGCGAGCAGCCCACGCACTTCTCCAGGCCGTTCTCGAACCGCCACAGCCGGTGCCGGCCGCGGAAGCGCGGGTACACGGGGGTCTTGTGCTCCGGGTAGCCGATGGTCACCGGCTTCTTCAGCATCTGCCGGAAGGTGACCCCGAAGCCCTTGAGGCTCTCGCCGACGCCCAACGCCCGCTCCTAGTTCGCGAATCCGAGGCCGACCACCAGGGCGGTGACGACCAGGTTGAGGGTGGCCAGCGGCAGCAGCACCTTCCAGCCGAACTTCATGAGCCGGTCGTACCGCAGCCGGGGCAGGGTCGCGCGCAGCCAGATGAACAGGAACAGCAGCACCACGACCTTGAGGATGAGCCACAGCCAGCCGGGCAGGAACGGGCCGGCGTAGCCGCCCAGGAACAGCGTGGCGCCGAGGGCCGAGACGATGATCATGTTCACGTACTCGGCCAGGAAGAACATGGCGAACTTCAGGCTGCCGTACTCGGTGTGGTAGCCGGCCACCAGCTCCGACTCGGCCTCGGGCAGGTCGAACGGCGCCCGGTTGGTCTCGGCCACGCCGGCGATGAGGAACAGCGCGAACGCCAGCGGCTGGACCAGGATGAACCACACGAAGTCCTGCTGGCTCTTCACGATGTCGACCAGCGAGAGCGACTGGGCGATCATCACCACGCCGATCACGCTGAGGCCCATGGCGACCTCGTAGCTCACGAGCTGCGCCGCCGTGCGCGCGGCGCCCAGCAGCGAGTACTTGTTGCCCGACGCCCAGCCGCCCAGGATGAGTCCGTAGAAGCCCAGGCTGGAGAGGGCGAACAGGAACAGCAGGCTCACGTTGAGGTCGGCGCCGAAGAAGCTCACCGTGTGGCCCCACCAGGTGGTGCTCTCGCCGAAGGGGATCACGGCCACCGCGGCCACCGCGGCGAACACCGAGACCATGGGCGCCAGGGAGAACAGCACGCGGTTGGCGCCCGCCGGGACCAGGTCCTCCTTGAAGATGAGCTTGACCACGTCGGCCAGGGGCTGCAGGTAGCCGATGGGGCCGGTCCGGTTGGGGCCGTAGCGGGCCTGGAAGCGGCCGATGAGCTTGCGCTCGAGGAGGAGGATCATCGGCACGAGCCCGAGCACCACCGCGAAGATCACGATCGACTTGACGACCATGATCCAGCTCGCCTCGGCGAACCCGACGTCGGCGACTACCACGAGGCCGGCTCCCGCCTGGTGACGATCAGCGCCGGCGCCGCCGGCGCGGCGCTCGCCTCGCCTTCGCCCGCGTCGGCCCCGCCCTCGCCGCCCTCGCCCGCGTCG
>JRYK01009541.1_pt1 | contig 10651 bp, 18 predicted proteins | sample 235381 | NCBI WGS metagenome assembly JRYK01 (sample SAMN03074220, study PRJNA261476) | activated sludge metagenome | biome: Wastewater Treatment Plant; feature: Wastewater; material: Activated sludge; isolation source: activated biomass of a wastewaster treatment plant treating hydrocarbon... ...
ACGGCCGAGGCCGGCGCGATCAGCGATCCCGACGAGACGACGACCGGAAAGCTGTTCGCGAAGCTGCGCACCGAATCGCAACTAATAATGCCCGACGACGCGCTGCGGCCGCTGCGTGAGCGACTCGCCGCGGAGTGCCGGCAGCACTTCTCGGCGGACGTGCCGCTCAGCGACGAGGTCCGCGCTAAGGCGTGCCACTGCTTCGAGAAGATCGCCGCGGCGCTGAATGCGATCAAGTGACATGAGGATGACCGCGAAATGGAATTCGTCAAATCGCTCTGGCAGAAATTCGTCGCCGCGCCGGCCATGCTGCGGGCCGTTGTGCTCGCATTCGTCGCCGGGTTTATTTTCGGCGGCTGCGCCTGTCGGCAGTGGCGCAAGGCGATCATCGAAGACGCGCCGGTGCAGGTCGGTGTGGGGGACGGCGCGCCGGCCGGACACGCGTTCGGCTGGCGCGACGAACCCGCTTACGTCGAGCGACTCGTCGCCACGTTCGCGCGGCCGTATTTCAGTGATGCCGCGCGGCCGCTGATCCAGGGCGACACGGATCGCGACGCATTTCTTTGGCGCGCCTACGAGCAGGTCACGCGCCGGCCGTGGCGGCCGCACGATCAGGACGGTGTGGGCTCCTGCGTCGGGCACGGCGCGAGCGCCGCCGTTGAAATCCTCTCCTGTGTGCAGATCGCGCTGGGCGAGCAACACGAGTATCGCGACGTGTCCGCCGCGTCGATCTACGCCTTCTCGCGCGAGGTAGGCAATTTTCTCGGCAACCAGGATGGCTCGACCGGCGCAGACGCGGCGAAAGGCATGATGACGCTCGGCAGTCTGTCGTGCGACGAAGCAAACGACGACAACTGCGACCCGAAAATCGGCGCGCCGTTGTGCAAGAAGTGGGGACGCACCGGCGTGCCGCGCGAATTGCGCGACGCCGCAAAGCGGCATCTGGTCAAGACCGCGTCGCGCGTGCGCACGCCGGAAGAAGTGCGCGCCGCCGTAGTCAACGGCTATCCAGTGACGATCGCATCCTCGGTCGGCTTCGAGCCGTTTCGTCGAGACGCGGACGGCTTTTGCCGCGCCGGCGGGACGTGGCCGCACCAGATGTGCGTCGTCGGGTACCGCAAGGACAAGCGAGGCTTTTTGGTGCTGCAATCGTGGGGCGCGGCAATGCCTCCGGGTCCGAAGTCGCTCGACCAACCAGACGGGTCATTCTGGATAAGCTGGCGCGACATGCAGCGGATCACGTCGAGCGGCGAGTGCTACGCGCTCTCGGGATTCGACGGCTACCCCGCGCAGGCGATCGACGTCTTCGTGATGGGCGCGCGGCCGCACCTGCCGCGCTTCGACGCGCGCCGATTCCTGAGCTTTGGGATTGCGCCGTGAGACTGTGCATGCGCCATGTGATCGACGTGCTCGATTGCCTGATCGGGCCGCTCTCGCTCGCTGCGTTTTTCGCGGCGCTGTTGTGGTGGACAGGATTCTTCGCCCGGTGAGGTCTCGACATGCGACGACACGATATCGCTGTGGTGCTCTGTGTGATTGGTTGCGCGCTGTACTCCGGCGAGCGCGGCCGCGCGGGCGAAACAAAGGACGCGGCCGCGCGGGCGGCATGGGCGTGGGCGCAATGCAGCGCCGACTGTGGCGGTGACTGCCGGCCGAATGCGGCCTGGGTCTGGGCCAGCGTGCCGGTGGCGACGCCGCGCGCGCCGCTCAAATCCGCGGCGGATCTCGGGCTCGAATGGCGACCGGTCAAGGACTATGTGCAGTTAGTCCGGCCTGGGCGCTGCGTCGGCGGACGGTGTACGCCGGACACGCTGATCGGCGGCTGGCGCGAGGGCGAATACAGGCCGTTTGCGCAGGGTCGCTGGGGCACGCCGACCGATCCGCCATGCCGCACGCCGATCGACGAGGCGGCGTCCGCGCTGGCGTCGATCATGGCCGGCCTGATCGTGGAGGGATTCGGCGACGATGGCGAAACGAAAACGCAGGCAGAAGAAGAAACAACGCTCGTCGCGGTGTCCGCATCACGAGTCGTCGCCATCCGGCCGCTCGCCGCGCCAGTGCGACGACTGCTTGCTTTGCCGATTAGAGCGCTACGATCTCTTCGGCGCGATCGCGCGGCGGCTGTGGGCGCTGCGAGCGGCCGGGTCGTCGTGACCACGACGATCATCGAGCAGCCCGCGGTGCAGTACCTCGTATTTCCAGAGGTGACGAGCAAGACGATCATGGAGTCACGCCGTGGTGACACTCGTATCGTTGCCGCTGGTCGGCGGGCCGTATCACGGCCGCACCAGGCCGATCGTCGAGCGCGACCCGCCGGCGGAAATCACCATGATCGAGCGCGAGCATCGCCGCATCGCGGTCTACGTGCTGCTGCGACTCGACGACGGCACGCTGGTATACTGTTACGCGACGACGCGCGCGATCACAATTCGCTCATCGCCGACGCGGTGATTGTGACAAGGAGCGCGACGAGAACGATCGCAGCAGCACGCCAGGTGAGGCGGGCGAACACCCCTCCGTTCGCGCGGCATGGATGCCGCCTGCTGCGATGTTGATCTTGACACGAGCGCAGTCTGAGGTACGCTCGTGCCATGCGAGTCACGCGCGTCAACACGGCCGCACTGCGAAGTGCGGCGGAGCCCGTCCCCGCAGCGAAGGCATTCCAGCACGACCCTTACGCCGGCATGAATCGCCTCGAAGCGGCGTATGCCAGACATCTCGACGACCTGCGGACGCTCGGCGAAATTGCCGCATGGCGCTTCGCGCCGATCAAGCTGCGCCTCGCGGATCGCACCTACTACACGCCTGACTTCTTAGTTCTGTTGCAGTCAGGCCATATCGAATTCCACGAGACCAAAGGATGGATGCGCGACGACGCGAACGTGAAGCTCAAGGTCGCCGCAGAGCAGTTCCGATGGTTTCGTTTTGTGCTCGTCACGAAACGCAAGAGGGAATGGCGTATTCACCCTGTCCGTAACGAGATGGAGAAGGCGTGATGCCCGGGACAGACGCGCACGATGCCCGTCATTGGGTGGGCAACAAGGTACCAAAGGGAGAGAAACAGTCATGAACGCCGTCTATCGTGGCTGCCGCCATTCGAGCGGCTGTGACGTGACAGTAGAGCGGAACGGCAAGACGATGCCGCTGCCGTGGCGATTGGACCTGGCTGAGCATTCGCCGACCGGCCTGACGTGGGGATACGCCGGCTCTGGTCCTCATCAGCTCGCATTGGCGCTACTCGCAGATGCCGTCGGCAAGAAAGCGGCGCTGAACCTCTACGACCGATTCACCGTGGAGATCGTTGCTCACCTGCCCTATGAAGGGTGGGAGTTGTCGGCCGAAACGGTGCGAGGTTGGGCGCAGCGGCAGCAGGCGGAAAGGGTGGTGACGTCGTGACCAACAAAGAACGAGTGCGCCGGCTCCGCCGATGGGCGGAGATTGTGCGAACGCGCAAGCGAGGCGTGCGCTTCAACATGCAGCACTGGCACGAGAAGACGCCGTGCGGCACTGTGGTCTGCGCGCTGGGCGACGCGGCATTAGATGGCGAGTTTCGGCGGTTGGGATTGGGCATCATCAACGATGATGTCGTCTATTTTCTCGGTGAGCGTTGGGAGAATATTGGGCGTCACGCTGCGGCTGGATTTTTCGGCCTCACTGACGAGGAAGCGGCCAACATCGTGATGCCGGCGAATTACAAGTCGCGCCGTCCAACTCGCGCTGTTGTGGCGGCGCGATTCGACGCGCTCGCTGTCAAGTATGAGAGGCGCGCGAAATGACCGTCGACGACGCCGTTGACCTGAGAAGCCAGACGCCGGCTGCGAGCCATCCATCGAACGCGAAGGAGCAGTAAGCATGTACCAGAACGTCCCCGTCGCTCAGCTCGAAGCACAGCTCGCGCAATCCGGCCGACTCTACCTCGGCGCTGGCAACACGATCATCGAGCGGGCATTGAGACTGCGCTCCGGCGCGGTCATCGCCGGTGCCGAGCGCGATATGACGCGGCTCATCAATCAGACGGCTGCGCAGCCCTGGGGTGACAGCGCCACGGTGCAGGCGCTACAGGGACACGAGTTCGGCATCGGCTACGTCGATGCGTTTCAGCGCGAGCACGGCACGGGTCTTGCCGTGCTCGAATCGCTCGAAGCTGCGACGCATTACCCGCCCGGCACGATCTGCTGGACGTGGCCGTGGACGGATACCGGCGTGCGCGTCGGGCCATCGACGCGCCACGTCGTCGTGACGCGCGACGGCGCGAAACTCGCGCTCGACCCGCTGCCGAAGCGGGCGAGTAACGCGATCTGCTGGACGCGGGACTCGCTCGCCCTCACACGATGCACGGCGGGTGAACTGTCCGTCGTCGCCGATCTGCCAGCACCGACCACGCTGATCGGCCAAGTCGTGTTGATTTCCGACGGAATGCAAGTCGCCAACGAGCCGCGCGGCAAACTGCGCCGCGTCGTCGCGGTGCGTGATCGGCGAGTGTTCCTTGATCGGCCGCTCCAGCGGCACGACTACAAGAAAGGCCAATGCGTGCTCGCGCCGGTCAACGTAATTCACGGCGTGACGATCCGCGACATGACAATCGCCGCCGGGCCGAGCGGCTGGTCGTTCTACGGGAAGTTCCTCTACGGGCTGCGTTTCGAGCGCTGCCGCTTCACCGGCACGCTCGAAATCAACCAGTCCGCATACGTGTCGCTGCTTGACTGCCATGGCGCACACCTCAAGCTCAACTGCACGCATAACGTGCAGGTGCAGGGCGGGACGTGGCAGCGCGTTTCGCTGGAGGAGTGCTGCGCCGACGTGACGCTGGCAGGTGTCAGGTCGGGGCAGATCGTCACCGACCCGCATCAGGCGTGCGAGCGCATTGCGGTGCGCGACTCGCTGATTGCGGGCGTCGCCGCCGACCAGTCTCCGATCGCGCTCGAAGGACGCGGGTGCGTAATCGAGCGGGTGCAGATCGACTGCGGTCGTGGCAGCGGCCACGTTTACCTGACCGGGGCAGACGTGGGGATGCTCGACGTGGCCAGTTCACGTGGCTTGGTGTTTCGTGGCGGCGTGCGGCAGTACGCGCAGCGCTGCAAGGCTCCCGGCATCTCCCTGGGCTGGACCGAGGGCGGGCAGTCTGAGGGCGTGGCGGTCGCGCTCGACACGCAGCAGGTGACGAATATGGATGGACGGTGGGTGATAGTGAACTGATTGACGCGCGGCGCGCGCATACGCTATAGTGACATCATGATGACGGCATCACCTATCGCGCGCCGCTACATCACCGTGCGCCAGGCCGCGGCGCGGCTCGGCGTCGTGCCGCAGCGCGTGCGCGCGCTGATCGCGGCCGGCCGGATCTCCGGGATCAAGGTCGGCCGCGCCTGGCTGATCGCGCGCCGCGACCTCGACTCACTGGAGATCGACCACTCCCGCCGGCCGCGGCGCGGGCCGAAATCACGCTCGTCCGCACGCCGGGAGCCGGTGGGAGCGGCGTAAGTGATGCGCCGGACGCACGTTACGGCGGCCACAAAAATCCCGAAAAAATCCAAAAAAACTCGCAAAAATGCTTGACGCACTATAGCGCTAACGCTATAGTGCGAATGTCATGCAGATCGCATGACGGCCCAGCCCCGGGGCGATCGGGGCGAGGAGGGATGATGATATGACGACGACTACACTAGCCGAAACGTGTGCTGGTACCCCATATGGGCACGTGCCCGGTCATCGCTTCCATGACGTGGAAGTGGTGATCACGCTGGCACGCGGCCGCTTCCGCGTTGCGATCACCGAGAAGTACGGCTCAGCCCAGGGCTATGACGAGGTCCACTGCTCCAGCCGCGTCGTGGGCCGCGGCGACACGCTCACCGCCGCCGCGTACGCGGCGGAACGGTACGCCGTGCGAGCCGGCTTCAACGCCGGCTACCTATCTCAGGCGCTATCTCAAGCTATTGACGAGGCCGAGGACGCCATCGAGGCGTCCGCCAGCTAATCGCAGACCCACGCCGGCGGCGGCCGCCGCCGGCGGTAATGCGGCACGCGGGGTGGGTAGCCCCCGCCGACATTCCGGCCCGCGCGGTTAGCGGGCGCAGGGGGTCGATCAAATGATCGTCAAATGTAGCGAAGGTTTCGGCAGCGGCAGCTGTGGCATCACCTGGTTCGCGCCGGCTGAGATGACGGCGCAGGAATATGCCACAGAACGGGCTCGAATCAAGAGCCTGCCGACAAGAATCACCATCGACACCGACTTCGTAACCGTCTGGGAGGCCGACGTGCCAGACTCCCCACTAGTATCAGCGCTCTGGTCCGATCCAGGGCCTGACATCCCCGCCGTACCAGCGGGGATGGTCAAGGCCAACTTGGTCAGAGCCACACTCGCCGTGAAGCTAGGGCTCGGCGATCGACGGCTCGACGACCTCGACGACATCGAAGAGACTATCGTTGCGATGGCACGGGCAGCCGGGCTGCCCACGGACAATGACTCCGTGTCGACGTATAGCTGGCAACTCTGCCGGGGGGACACAAGCCCGGAAGAGTACTTCCAGGCAAAGGCATCGCGCTGGGCCGTCCTGGTGGGCCTCGTGCAGCAAGGACACCGGCCGGATTATCGCACCGGCTACGGCTGGTGCCTTGGTGCTGAGCAGTTGAGCAGCCTGGATGACGAACTCAATCGCATTGAGGCGTTCATGGAGGCTCGGTATGTGACGCAAGCTCTTTCCCAGGCGGCTGACGAAGCCGCCGAAGTCGAGGCGATTTGACCTCCTCCCGCCCCGCGTGTACTCCCGAGCGCGGGGCTGGGTCGTCCGCATCGGGAGAGTCTGCGGCAAACTGATTGCCGCACAACCCCCGCGCCGCCCTGCCGCCGGGCCGCGCGGGAATAAGTCAGGCGGCAAAGGAGGCGCACATGCCACGCATGCGCGACCATTATGTGATCGAAGATCGCCGCGGGCGCCCGGTCGGCGCATCATATGCCGGCAGGGTGGTCCTCTGGAGATTGGAAACACTGTGCGGGTTGCCGCTCCGCGTTTATGCCGGAGACTACGACACAATTCGGGCCGCTCGCGCTGCCGCGCGCGAGGCTGCCCGGCTCGCGAAGGAGGTCGGTCATGAATAGTCATCATCTTCTACTAGTCGCGTCGCGACTGCGGTCGCTCGCGCGATCGCTGCGGCGCTGCGGCGTCGTCAGCGCGACGATCGATGATGCCACCGCGCTCGTGCAAGCGCAGGCCGCGCCGGGCATGACACTGCGCGACACAGTGCGAGCCGCTCTCGCGCTGTGCGACGACGACACTCGGCAGTTCTTCAGCGCGGCAGGAGGTCGTCGCCATGTCGCGCGAGCGTGAATCCCTCTCGACTTCGGCCGACCTGCGGCCCGGGCAGTCCGCCCGCGTCGTCCGCGCGCCGTCGCGCTACATGCCTGACTCGCTGCGAGCGCGGCGAGATCGGGTCGCGTTAGAGCACAATTCCACGGAACTCGCCTTGCGGTCGGAGCGCATCGCGCGGTATGCTCGCCGAGCCGCGGCGCGACTGCCGCTGTTCGGCGAGGAGACCAATGATGGTACACGGACGGGATGACAATCCGAGTGCGGCGACGGCGCTTGCGGCGCCTCACGACCAGGGCGACGGCGACGCGGACGAGCGCGATCGACACGCGATCGCCTTTCGCCTCGGCGTGCCGTGGGAGCGGCTCGTCGAGCTCATCGGCCGAGACTTGATGCAGAGGGGGCTGCTATGATCGCGCGTCTGAAGGGATGGCTGCGTCGCCTCTGGTCAGCGCGCGGTCGCGCCGACAACGGAGCGCGTCGGCCGGAGCGATGCGCGTGCATTGTCTGCGAGTGCGAGCGCGCCGCGCGGATGACGGCGCTGGCATCGCCGAATGCGCACGCGATCATCGTCACGCCGGCGCGCGGCCTCGTCCTGCTCGGCAGCGCGCAGCGCAAGGATGACGTGATCAAAGAGAATTGCGTGCTGCTGACGCCAGCGCAAGCACGTCAGCTTGCGACGAAGCTCGGCGCGACGGCCGATGAGGCGGAACGACTCGCCACGCCGGAGGGCGTGAATTGACTCGCCCGCGGCAGCATGAGGGATGGCCCCGTGGTACGGGAGGCCGCGGCGCACGGACGCGGCGGGGAGTCATTGACACAGGAGGCATGCATGATTGCGCTCGACTTTGCGGATGGGCCGCCGACTCTCGGCGAGATCGAGGATGCGATCGCGTCCTGGCGTGCGCGGGCGGACGTGCATCGACGCCACGGCGAGACAGAGTGGGTAGCGTATTGCAGCCGCCGCATGCTCGTGATGCGAGAATATCTCCACTTCCGCCAGCAGCAACTCGGCCTCGGATTGACGCAGAACGCGGGCTGCGGCTCACCGCACCGCAAGGATGCGCCCGATCACCAGGAGCATGTGCGACGCCGGCGCGGCATGTCGTGCCGAAAAACGAGAAAGGGAGGGTGACGCATGTTGATTCTCACTCGGCGCGTCGGAGAGTCTGTCGCGATCCATCACCCGGACGGGAGCGTTAGCCGCGTGATTATCCGCGGCGTGCGCGGCCGCGTTGTTCGCGTTGGCGTGGATGCGCCGCGCGGACTCCAGATCGCGCGGCAGGCCGGCGATCATGGCTACCGAGACGCGGCGCAGATCGAGGAGTGCAATCGTGTCCCGCAGTTGTGACTCACCCAAACAGAAGAAGGAGAGCGATGATATGGCTGACACGTCTGACGTATCTCAAATCATGAAGCAGGTGTTGCTCAAGGGCGACATGGCGTCGTTGACGCCGCAGGAGCGCACGGAATATTATTTGCGCGTTTGCGAGTCGCTTGGTTTGAACCCATTGACCAGGCCGATCGATTACCTGATGCTGGGCGGCAAGGTGACCTTGTATGCTAAGCGCGACGCCACGGACCAACTGCGCAAACTGCACGGCGTATCGATCGTCAGTCTTGCGCGTGACGTGGTGGACGGCGTGTGCATCGTCACCGCGAGCGCGCGCGACAACACGGGGCGCACCGACACTTCCATCGGCGCGGTGAACGTCAAGGGACTCGTGGGCGACGCCTACGCCAACGCCGTCATGAAGGCCGAGACAAAGGCGAAGCGCCGCGTCACGCTGTCTCTCTGTGGGCTGGGCTGGCTGGACGAAACGGAAATCGAGACCGTGCCCGGCGCGAAACCTGTGTCATTCGCGCCACCCGTCACCGATGACGCGGCGAGCGAGCCTGTCCAGCGAGCGACCGCGCCACCCACCGCCAGCCGCGGCGGTGAGGACGACTACGCGGAGCGGGTGATTGCGAGGGTGAAGGCCAGGTCCTCCGAGTTCGTCGGCGCTGGCCAGGCCGCGGCGGGCGAACTGGAAGGGGCGGTCGAGCAGGCGCTGCATGACGCGCAGCTGGCGCCCGACCCGAAGGACTGGCCAGTGGCGGAGCGCGGCCGCGCCACCGCCATCATCGCCGATATCGTCAACGAGTTCGCCGCGCGGCCGCACGATCACGCGGCGAGCGATTTCTTCGGCGACGAGGCTGCTCACGCAATGGGGTAACGCATGAAGCCACCAGCAGCGACAGATCGGAAGCAGGCGTACATCGACAAGTGGCGGCACGAGTTCGGCGGCATGGTGCTCGACGCCTGTCAGCCGCGCGACGGAGCGCACGCCGCCATGTTCATGCGGCAGATTTTGAGAAAAATCGACGTGCTTCTTTCGAGGACTTACGACGATTTAGCGGCGTCCTTGTCGTCAGGTGGAACCCCCCGTTCCACCTGACGAAAAAATGCAAAAATCGCCTAGACGTTTGAAAAATGTGACAACGCCGCGCCAAACTGGACACTTGGTGGCGCGATACGCAAAATCGACGTAAGTGGTCGAAGTGCAGGTCGGTCGGGAACGCAACACAGGGAGGGCGCCATGGCGCGGGGGAAGGGAAGTGATGGGGTGGCTAAGTGGCCGGTCTATGAGTTCCACGAGCTCGCCGCGGACGAGCCTCTGATGTCGGCTGAGGAGCTCGAGCTGCTGGTCGAAGACATGCGCGAGTACGGCTATGACGCGCGGTTCCCGATTTTTCTGGCGGCCGGCAAAATCATTGCCGGCCGCAACCGCTACATGGCTGCGCGGAAGGCCGGGGTGATGCCGCGTTTTTCGCCGCTGCCGGCGAGTGTGGATCTTGAGGCGTTTGTCTATCGCGACGCCTACTTGCGGAAGCATTACACGCAGGAGGCGGTGGAGCGCAAGCGAGCGGAGCGGGTGCGTCGCATCGCGGCCGCGCGGGAACAGGGGGAATCGATTCGCGCGATAGCGGAGCGCGAGAAGGTCAGTCACACGCAGGTACGGCGTGACCTGGCCGAATCGGCGAGCAGCGCGCCGGCGTCAGTCGAGGGGCGCGACGGCAAGCAGTACCCTGCCGAAGGCCGGCGCCGGGTGGTGTGTGCGCGCTGTGCGCGCCTGGGCAAGCCGGTCGTCGGCTGTAGCGCTTGTGTCGAAGCGCGCAAAGCGGCCAGGGCCGAGGCGGAGAAGAAGGCCGCGCGGACGGAAGCGGGCGAGTCGGACAAGGAGACTGTCGAGTCGCTAATGCAGGCGGTCAATTCCGAGATCGAATCGTGGACGGAAGCGGGCGAGTCGGACAAGGAGACTGTCGAGTCGCTAATGCAGGCGGTCAATTCCGAGATCGAATCGTGG
>JRYK01001432.1_pt1 | contig 10644 bp, 11 predicted proteins | sample 235381 | NCBI WGS metagenome assembly JRYK01 (sample SAMN03074220, study PRJNA261476) | activated sludge metagenome | biome: Wastewater Treatment Plant; feature: Wastewater; material: Activated sludge; isolation source: activated biomass of a wastewaster treatment plant treating hydrocarbon... ...
CCGCCGGCCGTGGTGCAGCGGGGGCAGCACGGCCAGGGCGGCCACCAGCGCCAGGAACGAGGCCGCGTTGAGCGCGAAGCATGCGCCCGCGCCGGCGAAGGCCAGGGTGACGCCGCCGATCGTGGGCCCGGCCAGCCGGGCCACGTTGATGCCCGCCGCGTTCAGCGAGACGGCCTGGGGCAGCAGGTCGCGCGACACCAGGGCCGGCACCAGGGCCAGCATGGCCGGCAGCCCGATCGCGAAGCCCACGCCCATCACCAGGGTCAGCGCGTAGACCAGCGGCACGCTCTCCACCCCGGCCCACGTGGCCACGGCCAGGGCGAGCGCGGCCACCCCCTGGGCCAGGAACGTGACGATGCCGATGCGCCGCCAGTCGTGGCGGTCGGCCAGCTGGCCGCCCCAGGTCGAGAGCACGAACGCCGGCGCCCGGTAGGCCAGGGCCAGGCCGCCCACCGCGGCCGGGCTGTCGGTGAGCTGCAGCACGAGCCAGCCGGCCGCGACCACCTGCAGCCAGGTGCCGCCGTTGGAGGCCAGGCTGGCCAGCCAGACGGTGCGGAAGGCGGGCACGCGGAGCACCTGCGGGATGGGCGCCACGCCCGCCATTCAACCGGTCGCGGGCGCGCAGGGGCGGCCCGTCGCCCCGCAGGGGCTTGCGCCCGCGCCCCCGATGTGGTCCCCTACCGGGGCCCCTTACACTGTAAGTCCCTGACGCCGACCTGGAGGCCGCCGTGACCACACCCGCCCAGCTGTTCGACCTGACCGGCCGTGTCGCGCTGGTGACCGGGGCCTCATCGGGCCTGGGCGTCACCTTCGCCCGCGCCCTGGCCGCCGCCGGCGCCGACGTGGTGCTGGCCGCCCGGCGCACGGACCGCCTGGAGACGGTGGCCGAGGTCATCGCCACCGAGACCGGCCGCGACGCCCTGCCCGTGACGTGCGACGTGACTGAGCCCGAGCAGGTGGACGCCGCCGTGGCCGCCGCGGTGGAGCGCTTCGGGCGCCTCGACGTGGCGGTGGCCAACGCCGGCGCCGTGCCCGAGGGCTTCGCCATGCCGGAGCGCCTGCCCCCCGCCCTGTGGGAGCAGAGCGTGCAGGTGAACCTGTCCGGCACGTGGTTCACCTGCCAGGCCGCCGGCCGGCACATGCTCACGCACGGCGGCGGCTCCATCGTGGTCATCTCCTCCTACACCGGCATGGCCGGCATGCCCAACTTCCCGCCGGCCTACCAGGCCAGCAAGGCGGGCATGGTCAACATCGCCCAGGCCCTGGCCGCCTCGTGGGCCGACCGCGGCGTGCGCGTGAACGCCCTGGCCCCGGGCTGGTTCCCCAGCGAGATGACCGACGCCGTGCTGGCCGCCCCGGTCTGGCGGGAGCGCGTGGAGGCCCAGGCCCCGCTGGGCCGCACCGGGCGCCCCGAGGAGCTGGTGGGGCCGCTGCTGCTGCTGGCATCCGACGCGTCGAGCTACATGACCGGCCAGGTCATCGCGGTGGACGGCGGCACCTCGGCCGTGGTGGGCATGACCCCCTACGGCGCTGAGCTGCTGGGGCTGCACGCGGCGGTCATGCCGCACGGCCTGGGCGAGCGGGTCACCCCTGCCGGCGTGAGCTGATCGCCACCTCGATCCCGTCCAGGACCAGCCGCAGCCCGTACTCGAACAGCACGGCCCCCTCCTGGTCGCCGGCGATCGCCGTGAGCGCGCCGGTGACCAGGGGGTAGCCGTCCTCGGGCAGGTGCGCCTCGGCCGCCAGCTGCGGGGCCCGCGCCAGCTCGCCGCGGCCGGCCTGCTCCGACAGCGAGAACCCGAGCACCCAGCGGATGACCGAGCGCTGGGCCAGGGCGGCGTCCACGGGCGGCAGCCCGGCCTCCACGAGCCGGGCCAGGCCGACCTCGGCCAGGTCCCGCCCGGCGATGTAGGCGGCGATGGGCCGCGCGGCGAAGAGCGGGAACGCGTCGGGGTGGTCCAGGGCCACGCGACGGAAGCACCGGGCGAAGTGCTCGAGCCCCTCGCGCCAGCCCAGCTCGGGCGAGCGGTCGACGGGCATCTCGTCCAGCAGCATCTCGACCACGCCGTCCAGCACGGCCGGCTTGCCCTTGACGTGCCAGTACAGCGACATCGCCTCGACGCCGAGCTCGGCGGCGAGGCCCCGCATGGTCAGCGCCCGCAGGCCCCGCTCGTCGATGATCGCCAGCGCCGCGCGCAGGATGCGCTCGCGGGTGAGCGGCGTGCGGCCGCGGGTGGTGCGGGGGGGCGAAGCCATTCGGCGATCACGTTATGTGACCGCACGCGCGCTTCGCCCCGGACGCGCCGCGGGCCGGCCCCCCCGGGGGCCGGCCCGCGCACGACCGGCGGCATGCGGGTGGCGGCTCAGCCGCCCTTGTCGACCACCCGCAGGCGGTTCTGGGCCCGCCGCAGGGCGGCCTCGGCGTGCTCCTTGGCCTCCTCGTCGTCGCCCGCGGCGTTCATCTGCTCCTCGGCCCGGCGCAGGGCGGCCTCGGCCCGCGCGCGGTCGATGTCCTGCGCCCGCTCGGCCTGCTCGACCAGGATGAGCACCTGGTCCTCCTCCACCGTCATGTACCCGGCGGTGGTGGCGAAGACCTGGTCGTCGCCCTCCAGGCCCTTGAGGCGCGTGTCGCCCACGCGCAGCACGGCGATGAGCGGGGCGTGGCGGGGCAGGATGCCCACCTCGCCGGCCACGCTGGGGGCGACGACCATCGCGGCGACGCCGTCGTACGCCGGGCCCTCGGGGGTGAGGATCCTCACCCCCAGCCGCTTCTGGTCGGCGCCGGCCTGCGTGCTCACGCGGCGGCCTTGGCCAGCTCCGACGCCTTCTCGAGGGCCTCGTCGATGCCCCCGACCATGTAGAAGGCCTGCTCGGGCAGGTCGTCGTGCTTGCCCTCGATGATCTCCTTGAACCCGCGCACGGTCTCGCGCAGCGGCACGTACTTGCCCGGGGTGCCGGTGAAGGCCTCGGCCACGTGGAACGGCTGCGACAGGAAGCGCTCGATGCGCCGGGCCCGGCCCACCGTGAGCTTCTGCTCGTCGGTGAGCTCGTCCACGCCCAGGATGGCGATGATGTCCTGCAGGTCCTTGTAGGTCTGCAGGATCTCCTGGACCGTGGTGGCCACCTCGTAGTGCTCCTCGCCCACCACGTCCTTGGACAGGGCGCGGGAGGTCGAGTCGAGCGGGTCCACGGCCGGGTAGATGCCCTTCTCCGAGATGGCGCGGTTGAGCACCGTGGTGGCGTCCAGGTGGGCGAACGACGCGGCCGGGGCCGGGTCGGTGAGGTCGTCGGCCGGCACGTAGATGGCCTGCACCGAGGTGATCGAGCCGTTGCGCGTGGAGGTGATGCGCTCCTGCAGGTCGCCCATCTCGGTGGCCAGCGTGGGCTGGTAGCCCACGGCGGAGGGCATGCGGCCCAGCAGGGCGGACACCTCGGAGCCGGCCTGCACGAACCGGAAGATGTTGTCGATGAACAGCAGCACGTCCTGGCCGCCGACGTCGCGGAAGTACTCGGCCATGGTCAGGCCGCTCAGGGCGACGCGCAGGCGGGCGCCCGGCGGCTCGTTCATCTGCCCGTACACCAGGGCGGTCTTGGCGATGACGCCCGACTCCGACATCTCCAGCCAGAGGTCGTTGCCCTCGCGGGTGCGCTCGCCCACGCCGGCGAACACCGACAGGCCGCCGTGCTCCTGGGCGATGTTGTTGATCAGTTCCTGGATGAGCACGGTCTTGCCCACGCCGGCGCCGCCGAACAGGCCCACCTTGCCGCCCTTGACGTACGGGGCGAGCAGGTCGATGACCTTGATGCCGGTCTCGAAGATCTCCTCGGTGGGGTTCAGCGCGTCGAAGGCCGGCGCCTCGCGGTGGATGGGCCACCGCTCACCGGCCGGGATGTCCCCCGCCTGGTCGATCACGTCGCCGATCACGTTGAAGATGCGGCCGAGCGTGCGCTCGCCCACGGGCACCGAGATGGCGCTGCCGGTGTCGACCACGTCGATGCCGCGGGACAGGCCGTCGGTGGTGTCCAGCGCCACCGCCCGCACGCGGTCGTCGCCCAGGTGCTGCTGCACCTCGGCCACCAGCGTGGTGCCGTCCTCCCGGGTGATCTCGAGTGCGTTGTAGATCCCCGGCAGGGTGTCGGGGAAGTGCACGTCGAGCACCACGCCCTTGATCTCGAGGATGGTCCCGACGTTTCTGCCGTTCTCTGCCATGTGGGTGGTCCGTCCCCTTCCGGATGCCGGGTCTACGTGAGCGCGTCGGCGCCGGCCACGACCTCCAGGATCTCCTGGGTGATCGCGGCCTGCCGGGCGCGGTTCATCGCGAGCGTGAGGTCCGCGATGAGCGTGCCCGCGTTGTCGGTGGCGTTGCGCATGGCGGTCCGCCGGGCGGCGTGCTCGGCGGCCGCGCTCTCGAGCAGCGCGCGGTAGATGGTGGTGTCGATGTACGTGGGCAGGAGGTCGTGCAGCAGGTCGCCCGGCTCCGGCTCGAAGTACGCCAGCGCCTTGGAGAACTGCGGCTCGGTCTCGGGGTCGTCGTCGTCGTCCTCGACCACCCGATGCGGGATGGGCAGCAGCTGCTCCTCGGTGACCTTCTGCTCGACGACCGACTTGAACGCGTTGTAGACCAGGATGACCTTGTCCACCTCGCCCTCGATGAAGCGCCGGGTGACGTGCTCGGCCACGATGTGCGCGTCGGCGAAGGTCGGGTCGCTGGAGAAGCCCTGGAACGCGTGGTCGACGGTCATCCCGCGGAAGCGCAGGGTGCCGCCGCCCTTCTTGCCCACCGAGGTGAAGACCACCTCGCCGGCGCCGGCGGCGCGCAGCTCGTCGGCCACGCCCAGGCTGCGGCGGATGATGTTCACGTTGAACGCGCCGGCCAGGCCGCGGTCGCCCGTGACCACCAGCACCGCGGCGCGGGCGATCTCCGGGCGGTCCTCCAGCAGCGGGAAGCCCCGGAGGTTCTTCGCCTGCCGCGCGGTCTGCGCCATGAGGCGGCGCATGCCCTGCGCGTAGGGCCGCAGCGACTCGATGCGCTCCTGCGAGCGCCGGAGCTTCGCCGAGGCCACCAGCTCCATGGCACGGGTGATCTTCCTCGTGCCGCGGACCGAGTTGATGCGCTGCTTGATGTCCTGCTGGCTCGCCATGTCGTCAGGCGGCGGCCGCGGGCTCGGCCTCGGCCGGCCCGCCCACGAGCTGGCGCATCTGGTCGGTGAGGAACGCCTCCAGCCGCTCGGCCACGTCGTCCGGCAGGTCCTTCGACTCGCGGATGGCCTGCAGGATGGCGCCCTCCTCGCGCAGCCCGGAGCGGAGCTCGTCGTTGATGCGCGGCACGTCCACCGGGTCGACGCGGTCCAGGAAGCCGCGCCCGGCGGCGAAGATGATCGCCACCTGCTCCTCGACCGGCCACGGCTGGTACTGCGGCTGGTTCAGGCTGGCCACCAGGCGGGCGCCGCGGGCCAGGGTGCGCTGCGTGGCGGCGTCCAGCTCGGAGCCGAACTGCGCGAACGCCTCGAGGTCGCGGTACTGGGAGAGGTCGAGCTTGAGGCGGCCGGCCACCTTGCGCATGGCCTTGATCTGGGCGTTGCCGCCCACCCGGGACACGGAGATGCCGACGTTCACCGCGGGCCGCACGCCGGAGTAGAAGAGCTTGGTCTCCAGGAAGATCTGGCCGTCGGTGATCGAGATNNAGGCCTCGCGGCCCGGCGGGCGGCGCAGCAGCAGCGACATCTGCCGGTAGGCGTCGGCCTGCTTGGACAGGTCGTCGTAGATGCACAGGGAGTGCTGGCCGCCGTACAGGAAGTACTCGCCCATCGCGCAGCCGGAGTAGGGCGCCAGGTACTTGAGCGGCGCCGAGGCGGCGGCGGACGCCACGACCACGGTCGTGTAGTCCATCGCCCCGGCGGCGCGCAGCCGCTCGACCACCTGGGCCACGGTCGACGCCTTCTGGCCGATGGCCACGTAGAAGCAGAAGACGTCCTGGCCCTTCTGGTTGATGATCGTGTCGATCGCGATGGCCGTCTTGCCGGTCTGGCGGTCGCCGATGATCAGCTCGCGCTGGCCCCGGCCGATCGGGATGAGGCCGTCGATGGCCTTGATGCCCGTCTGCAGGGGCTCCTTCACCGGCTGGCGCTGGACCACGCCCGGCGCCTTGAACTCCACCGGCCGGTACTTGTCGGTCACGATCGGCCCGCGGCCGTCCAGCGGGTTGCCCAGCGGGTCGACCACGCGGCCCAGCAGGGCCTCGCCGACCGGCACCTGGATGACCTTGCCGGTGCGCTTGACCGGGTCGCCCTCCTTGATGAGGACGTCCTCGCCGAGGAGCACGACGCCGACGTTGTCCTCCTCGAGGTTGAGCGCGAGGCCGGTGACGCCGTGCGGCAGCTCGAGCATCTCGAGCGCCAGCGCGGAGGGGAGGCCGTGCACGCGGGCGATACCGTCACCCACCTGGAGGACGGTGCCGACCTCGTCGGCCTCGACGACGCCCTCGTACTGCTCGATCTGGGCGCGCAGGACCTTGGTGATCTCGTCGGGGCGGAGCTTCATCGGCTCGTCTCGTACCTTTCCTCGGGGAGAATCGTGGGGGTGGCGCTAGGACGCGGCCTCGACCGGGACCGGCGCGACGTTCATCGCGCGGCGCAGCTCGGCCAGCCGGGAGCGCAGCGAGGCGTCGACGACCACGTCGCCGACGCGCAGCAGCAGGCCGCCGATGACGTCGGGGTCGACGACCTCGGTGAGCTGGGCCTCGCGGCCGGTCTGGGCCTTCACCTTGTCGCGGATGGCCTCGCGCAGCTCGGGGGTGAGCGGCACGGCGGTGACCGCCTCGACCGTCACCCGCCCCTGGGCGCGGTCGACCCGCTCCCGGTAGGCGGCGACGATCTGGTCGTACTCGTGGAAGCGGCCGCGGTCCAGGAGCACCTGCACGAAGCCGGACACCAGGCCGCTGGCGCCCGTCTGCCGGAAGATCTCGGCCACCACGCCCTTCTTGGCGTGGGTCTCGACCTCGGGGCTCTCGAGCACGCGGCGCAGCTCCGGGGTGGCGGCGAGCGCCTCGGAGAACGCCTGGAGGTCGGCGGACACCGTGTCCACCGCCCCCTGGTCCTCGGCCGCCTCGAACAGGGCCTCGGCGTACGTGCCGGCGACGCTCACGCGGTCAGGCCTTGCTCAGGGCGGACAGGTCGGCGTCCTTGAGGGCCTCCTCCACCAGACGGCGGTGGTCCTCGTCGGACAGGGACTTCTTGGTGACCCGCTCGGCGGCCGACAGGGCCAGCGTCACGACGTCGCCACGGATGTCCTCCATGGCCTGCCGCTGCTGGGCGTCGAGCTGCGTCTGGGAGTCGGACAGGATGCGGTCGCGCTGCTGCTCGGCCGTGCTCACCAGCTCCTGGCGGGCGCGCTCGCCCTCGCGGCGGCCGCGCTCGCGGAGCTCGTCCGCCTCCTTGCGCGCCTCGGCCAGCCGCTGGCGGTAGTCCTCCAGCAGGCGCAGGGCCTCGTCGCGGCTGGACTCGGCCTCCTCGATGGAGGTGGCGATCTGCGCGCGCCGCTTCTCGATCGCCTGGCCCACCGGGCCGAAGACGTACTTCTTGAGGATGAGCAGCGTGAGCAGGAAGACGACCACCGTCCAGATCATCAGCCCGGGGCTGATCTCCAGGAGCGGGTTCGCCCCGATGGGGTGGACGTCGGAGAGGGGGCCCATCGGACTAGACCAGGAAGAAGGCCACGAAGCCCATCAGCAGGGCGTAGAACGTGATGGCCTCGGTGAGGGCCAGGCCCAGGAAGGTGATGGAGAGCAGGTCGCCGCGGAGCTCCGGCTGGCGGGCGACCGACTCGACGGTCTTGCCGAAGAGGTAGCCCACGCCGATGCCGGGGCCGATGGCGCCCAGGCCGGTGGAGAGGCCGAGGGTCAGCGCCTTGGCCGCGTCGACGATGTTGCCTTCAAGAGCCACGAAGCCTCCTGGTCGTGCTTGGGGTGAGGGTGGTGATCAGTGCTCTTCCATGGCCGCGTAGCCGATGTAGATGCCGGACAGCAGGGCGAAGATGAACGCCTGCAGGCCGGCGACCAGCACCCACTCGAACACATAGAAGAAAAGGGCGAACGGGATGCCGAGCACCCCGGCGAGGCTGCCGACGAGGATCGAGAAGCCGGCGGCCATGATGATCAGCAGGTGGCCGGCGAGCATGTTGGCGAACAGACGCACCGACAGGCTCACGAGGCGCAGGAGCTGGGAGAGGAACTCCAGGGCGAAGATGAACGGCTTGATCGCCCCGCCGGCGCCCGGGGGCACCAGCGTGCGGAAGTACCCGATGAAGCCGTGGGTGGTGAAGCCCTCCCAGAGGAAGCAGACGAACGTGCAGATGGCCAGGGCCAGCGTGACGTTGATGTTCGCCGTCGCCGCGTAGAGGCCCAGGTCGCCGAGGATGTCGAACGTGTCCTTGTGCGGGCCGAACGGCAGCGGGATGAAGCTGATCAGGTTGTTGATGGCGATGAAGATGAACAGCGTCGCCAGGTACGGGAACCACTTCCTGAACACCCGCGGCGGCAGCGTGGCGCCGGCCACCTGCTTCTCGGTGAACTCGTAGACGAGCTCCACGACGTTCTGGCCCTTGGTGGGACGCATGCGCAGGCCGCCGCGCACCACGAGGATGCCGCCGATGATGGCGATGGCCGACGACACGAGCATGTAGACGACGGCCTTGTTGATCGACAGGTCGATCGGGCCGAGGTCGATGTTGACCCACTTGCCGACATCGAACTCCTCGGCGGGGTCGAACTCCGTCGAGGCCGAGGCCAGCGCGGGCAGGAAGAGCAGTGCGGTGAGCGCGAGCCCCAGCGGCACGCGCAGTCGGCGGATCAGGCTCACTCGTCCTCGGGCGTGGTCGGGGCCGCGGCGCCGGGGTCGGTCACGGCGGCGGCGGCGGCGGGCTTGTGGATGGCCGCGTAGATGACCCCGCGGCCGACGAGGTCGGCCGTGAACGCCGCGAGGAACGTGCCCGCGGCGGCCAGCGCGGCCGGCTCGGAGTACTTGAGCGCCACGATGAACAGGATGATCGCGATGGTCCAGGCGCGGACCACGAACGAGATGCCGGACATGCCGACGGCCATGGCCGGCGAGCTCGCCATCGCCCGCTTGGTGGTCACCGTCGCGACGAACCAGTTCACGGCCCAGAGCGCGAAGCCCAGCACCCAGCCGCCCCAGGGGCCGCCCAGGGCGACCACCACGGGCAGGGCGAGGCCCGCCACGATGAAGCCGAGGGAGGCCGCCACCTTGAGCATGGGGGTGGGCGCGAGCTCGTCCGGCGCGGGGACGGGAACGTGCGCACGCGTCTCCTCGGCTGTCGGGCCGGGCGCAGCGGGTGTGATGCGTTCCTCCGGGTCGGGGCACATCGCGCGCGGCGTCGCGCGCGGCGTGGCGCACGACCGCTACACGGGCGGGCCGGTGCTGGACAAGCTCGCCGCCGCCAACCGGCGCACGACCTTCTTCGCCCAGATCGAGACCCGGAGCGGGGTCGAGAACGCCGACGCGATCGCCGCACTCGACGGCGTCGACTGCCTCTGGGTCGGGCATTTCGACCTCTCCGCCTCGCTCGGCATCCCCGGCCAGTTCGAGCACCAGCGGTTCAAGGACGCCATCACCGAGGTCGTCCGCGCGGCCCGCAAGCACGGCAAGGCGGTGGGCCGGCTCGTGCCCGACGTGCAGACCGGCGTCGATTACAACGCGCTCGGGTTCGACTTCATCTGCTACTCGGGCGATGTCTGGGCCTACCAGGCGGCGGTGCGCGCCGGGGTCGAGGGCATCCGCGCCGCGATGCGCCGCGCTCCCCGACGGCGAGGGACGTGCGCGGGACGCGCTCGAATGGCGCGGCGGCGACGTCGAGCTGTGCCTCCGCGCCGAGGTCGCGGGCGAGCGCCTCACCCTCGACTTCGCGGGCAGCGCCGCCCAGATCGAGGGCAACCTGAACTGCCCGCTCTCGGTGACGAGATCGGCCTGCTTCTACGCGGTGCGGGTCCTCTGCGACCCCGACGGGCCCCCCTCCGCGGGCGCCTGGCGCCCCGTCGAGGTCCGCGCGGATGAGGGCTCGCTGCTGAACGCCCGCTTTCCCGCGGCGGTGGCGGCCGGCAACGTCGAGACCTCCAGCCGTGTCGCCGACCTGGTCTTCGAGGCGCTCTCGGCCTTCGCGCCCGTGCCCGCAGCCGGCCAGGGGACGATGAACAACCTCACCCTGGCGAGCAGCGACGGCGGCGCCGAATGGACCTACTACGAGACGATCGGCGGCGGGCAGGGGGCGTGCCCCGACCGCGACGGGCCCAGCGCCGTCCACGTCGCGATGTCGAACACGCTGAACACGCCGGTGGAGGCGCTCGAGAGCGAGCTGCCGGTGCGGATCACCGAGCTGGCGATCAGGCGCGGTAGCGGCGGCGCCGGCCGACATCGTGGCGGCGACGGCGTCGTCCGCTCGTTCGAGGCGCTCGCGCCGCTCCGGTTCTCGCTGATCACCGAGCGCCGCGCCCGCGCCCCGCGAGGCCGCGATGGCGGCGGCGACGGCGCCCCGGGCCGGAACACGCTCAACGGTGCGCCGCTGCCGGCGAAGTGCCAGGGCACGATGGGCCCGGGAGACGTGCTCACGATCGAGACGCCGGGCGGCGGCGG
>JRYK01003466.1_pt1 | contig 10633 bp, 13 predicted proteins | sample 235381 | NCBI WGS metagenome assembly JRYK01 (sample SAMN03074220, study PRJNA261476) | activated sludge metagenome | biome: Wastewater Treatment Plant; feature: Wastewater; material: Activated sludge; isolation source: activated biomass of a wastewaster treatment plant treating hydrocarbon... ...
TTTCAAGCTGGATGGAAAGTTCGGCCCGGTAAACCGCACCGGCAGCGAGCTTGTGGGCATAAAACGGCTGACTGAGGATCGTCCCGGTGGTTCCGTCTTCTCGCACGCCGACATTCAGCACGAGGCAATGCGTGTGAAGCTGCGGGTCCTGTGCCCGGCTCGTGCCGTGGTCGAACGTGGCGACTACCAGCTTCGTCGGTTCCTTCGTTTGTCCGCCTCGTCCCCGTCGGGTGAAGGAAGCGGCGTCCTGAAGGTAGTCGAGGGCCTCGCGGACGGCGGCGGTCTGCGCTTCCTGAATCGCCCGTCTCGCCTCCTGATCGGCCTGCGACCAGAGTGCCGACACGGACTTGGGGGAACTGAAAGTCAAATCCCAACCCGGTTGATGTTTTGGGCTGCCGGCTCCCTGAATCAGCGGTTGAGTGCCGTCCGGAGAGAAGCCGCGAAGAAGTTGCTTGAATTCTTGCCCGTTCACCTGCTCCGCGAGTCCGAGGCGCTCGGCCCCCTTGCCGAACCACTGCCCCGGCGGCTCGCCGCCCTTCAGGTAATAATCATCACGGGCGAGGGCCAGGTAGTAGTTGCCCTGACCCCCGGAAAGTGCCGCAATGGATAACACGGTCGAATCTCCTCACGAAAGGTTGTCGCGCACGAACGCTTCCGCATCCTCGACACTCGCCTTACCGGCGTCCGCGAGGATGGCGACCAGCCCGATTTTCCACCGCTTGTCGAGAAGGAGGAGGAGCTGCCTGAGTTCGCGGACCTCTTCGAGGAGCAGGCGTGCCTTCTCATCGTTCAGCCCTTCCTCGGTGATCTGCCGAAGGCATTCGCTTCGGGTGACGCTGCGACTCTTCGCCTCGTCATCGAGGCGTTTCAGAAGGGGCGGCTTCAGCCGGACCCCNNCTTTGAGCCTGACCGCACAGCCAGAAAGGAGAGGGGAGGTGCCCCACGGGTTGAATGGCGGCGGCTATTTTGGGAGCATGAACAGCATGAAAGACGTGACGACTCGCCAACCCCAGGCCGGGGAACCGCAAAACATCTGGGAGGAATTCGGCCTCACGCGCCCGAGGTACGAGGAGGAGCACGCGGCCCCGCCCGTGGACCGGGAACGGCTTCTCGCGCTCGTTGAACAGCGAATCCCGGATGAAGAACGGCGCGAGCTCTACCGGCTCACGATCCGGTTTCGGTCGTGGGCGGAGGCTCTTGCCGAGATTGATGCGGAAAAATTGCGAACAGAGATGAGCGAAGCAGGCCCACTCGGCCAATCATGAACTTCGCAGCAGTTACGGAGGGACGAGCGCCGCCCGTTTCGGCGCTCGTCCAGACGGACCTGACTTCTTACCGACGTTTCCGTTTCTTCAACTTCGCTTCGAGAACAATCCTTGCCTGCTCGACGGCGTATCGCACCTGCTCGAAGCTGAGCCCCAACTTCGCGGCGATCTCCGGGTAGTTGTAACCCTCCACTGCGGAAAGCCGCATCACCACCCGTTGCCTCGGATCTTCCAGCCCGTCCACCAGCATGGCGATGTCGAGCCGGAGGTCCATCAGCTTGTCTTCGTCGTCCGGCTGCCGGTCGAGAGCCCCGGCGTCGGAGAGTACCTTGACATCCTTCCGCGGCTGCTTCCACTTCTGCTCTTGCCGTCGGAGCCGCTCTGCGGCCCGGATCGCCTTGTACTCGATGATCCGCCGCCAGTACGGCCCGACCACTCGCTCCGGGTCGCAGCGGAACATCCCACTCCGCCTGCACGACTTGATCAGTTCGCAGAACGTCTCGCTTCGCCAGTCGTTCCGAATGTCCCAATCCTGCGAGATCTTTTCTTCCCAGCCGAGTGGTAGCCACGGCATTCGAGGGCGGTACCCGTTCGGCTTATCCTCACTTTTGACCCGGCTCGGTTTCGCGGCCCAGCCGCCTCGTTTCCTTGCCAGGTAATCTTTTTTCGTCACGCACCAGACGAGTCCGAGGATGTACGGGCTTTTCGCCACCTCATCAGCAATCGCCTGGTTGCTGGCATCGTCACGTTTCAGCCGGAGGAGAGTCTGTCGAAACTGCTCTTCCGACTCCGACCAATCACCCCACTGACCATCACCTCGTTGCTTGTCCATCTCCGACACCTGTTCTCCCGTGGTGTCGGCGGGCCTCCGGTGGAGGCTCCTGCCGCCACACGAGGGATTTCGTTGTTTTCTAGCCGAAGATCAGTTTTGTCCGATGCAGAACTGCTTCAGATGGACACGAGGCAGTTCCACGGAAGTGTCGCAACGCGGCTTCAAAATTGGGCAATCGTCGTTGTCGAACTCCGGCATCCCGCCGGTTTGCCACTCGTTCGAGCCTGCGATACGAGCCTAAATAATCATTGAGCCGTCCGCCCCTCTGTCAACTAAAATTTTTGCCACCGGTCGCAAGCATCTGCTGACAAAGACCTTGTGACATCAAGCCGCACACGGAGAGTCCTTGTTGGCTTCATCCGTCCCACCCGATTTTCTCGAACGCTCATGTCTCGCCAACCGTCGGCCGTAACTCCAGCTTTGCAGCGTAAAGCGTAAGTGAGTTGCACGATACGAATGCCCACCGCTCCTCTCCCTGTCGCTCACACACTTCGATGCTGACCGCTCGGGCTCCTCCCCTGCGCCTGCGGAGGCAACCGGCCGGTGGGCGAAGGCGTTAGTCCGTTCGGCTCTCGGAGGCGGCTTTCTGATGACACGAGTGCCAGACCGGTCTGGAACTTGAACTGGGCCGTCAGACCAGGCATGCCTGTCTGTTGTCACTCCCGAGCCGCGTTGGTCAGCGTTTGTAGTCGAGTACCGGATGCACTCTTGCCCAGATCGCGTCTTTCTGCCCAGTCCGAATTTGCTGGGGTGAGGCGCTTCGGTCGTCTTTCTATTTCGGTCAGCCCGACGGACTGCGCTCCGGTCGCTGCCATCAAGTGTCACGCCAGCGAAGCTGTCATGCCCCTTGAGGCGGGCGCTCCCGCCGCTACGCCTCTCTCTGCCCGGCGCGGGCTGGCGGGACCTTTCTCCCGTTCCTGACCCGTAGCCGGACGGGGCAGCCGTGTTCGTCAGCCGTGGGTGAACGAACTCCGTTGCCCCCTCCGAACGGGTCAAACCTTCGGAACGGAAAACAAGTAACCGCCAGCCGAGCGGGGGCAGAGGCTGGCCGACGAAAAAAGGAAAGACCATGACGAAAGCGAAACCCACCACCGAAATCCGAATAGGCAAGATCAAAGCCGCCGTATGGGCCAACGAGTCCGATAACGGCATCCGGTACAACGTCACCTTCAGCCGCCTCTACAAGGACGGCACGGGTTGGAAACGATCCGACAGTTTTGGCCGCGACGACCTCCTGGCCCTCGCCAAGCTCGCCGACCAAGTCCACTCGGTGCTCTATCAATCGCTCCCCGAGCCGGAAGAAGAGCCAACCGCCTAACTGAACAACCACCGGCCGGGTTCACCCCGGCCACATTTTTTGGAGGAACCAGACATGATCAGCACGAAGCAAATTCTCGACATTCAGCGCGGAGCCGTCGTGGCGACAATCCGACGAATTCACACCCAGTCTACCGGCAATGCAGTCCGACGAAAGTGGCCCGTCAGAAGCGGTAGGCGCGAAACGCCGGTGTACGCCAAACTCCCGCGTGCCCCGAAGAACGCGAGTCCCGTACCGGACCTCACAAGCCTCTATCACAAGAGCGATCCCGGAAATTACGGGAGCAGACGCTACCCCGGAAACTGCTCCGGAAATCTCATCAAGGACCTGTTCCGGTACTTCCGCCCCCGGAACGTCTTGGACCCGATGACCGGCTCCGGCACCTGCCGCGACGTATGCCGGGAACTGCGGATTCCCCACTTCTCAGTAGACCTGAAATGCGGCTTCGACGCCTGCGATCCCGCGAACTACCCGGCCGAGAAGTTCGACTTCGTGTGGATTCACCCGCCCTACTGGCGGCAGAAAGTCTACAGCCAAGATCCCCGCGACCTGTCCACGACACCGACGCTGGACGCCTTCCTGAAGCGCTACGAACTGCTCGTGCGGAATTGCGCTCTGGCACTCGGCCCCGGCGGGCGACTGGCCGTCCTGATGGGGGACTACTCCGACCGCGACGCGGGATACGTCCCGATGACGTGGCACACCAAGCGGCTAGCCTTCGAGGTCGGGTTGCGGCAGTGCTGCACCGACATCGTCCGGTTCAGTCACGGCGCGAGCAGCAGCCGCAAAGTTTACAGAAGCAGCTTCATTCCGGGCCTGCACGACACCTGCATGATCTTTGCCAAAAACGAATAGCAACGAACCAGAAAGGAAACTACACATGAATCGAATCCGCACCATCCTGGACGACATAGCCAAAGAACACCTGGGCGTGCCGACGCTGCGAGCCCGGCGATCCGACCGCCTGGACTTCCACACCATCAGCGTCTGGCAGTTGGAAGCTGCCTTGCGGGCCGCGTTCGACGCGGGCGCGAACAGCGCCTTGTCTCGCCGTGTGCCTGAACAAGGCTTGCCCGCTCCATACGACGCCTACGAGATCGAAGGGGTAGCTTCCTTCGTAAACGAGCATGGCACGTACTACGAACCGACTGAAGACGCCGATGCCGAAATGTGGACCCTGTACGGGCACGTCCCCGGCCGGGGTGTGGAAGCGATCGGCGACTTCCGCACGCGCGAACTTGCCGAAGAGGTCTACGCACGCATTACTGGCCGTCGCTACCGCGACAGCACCGGCTGATGGACGAGCCAGAAGCCGAAGAGAAAACATAATTCCTCGCGTTGAGCTTTCCCTCGCTCGCGCGAGTGGACGACCTACTCCCGTGAGGCGCAAACCGACAGGATGGGTGGCCACGTCTCCCAGAAGTCACCAATAGCGCTGCACGGCCCGATTCGCCCGGGAGCCGCGACACCGGCCTTCGGGCATGGCTGGAAATCGGAGCCGTTCGATTTGAGGTAACCTCTCCGAGTCTGGGACGACCGGCCCCGCACCATCTCTTTCGTCGCTCAGCCGCTTGCGTCCCACGACCCTCCGGGTCTCCATATCGCGGTAAACGCTCCGCCAGACGCCGCCGCGCGTGAAGGAGGCATGAGGAATGTTTCGAGGAATGCGACCACCTCAGCCAGCTTCGCCGTCTCGGCTTTGAACTTTCCCCTCCGCACGAACGCTTCCCACTGCTTGACCTTCGTGGGGTCGGTCCCAAACTCTCCGGTGAGCGCAAGCGGCGGTTCCGCTGGGGGTGCCGACCGTCGCCGACGGAAGGTTGCGGCAATCGCCTTCACGAGCGTCGCCCCGTCGAACGCGAAATCGCGCGACAGCACCCAGAGGTCGAAGAAGTCCTTCATCCGGCTGTTCGCCATGCCGAGCGCCACCATCGCCTGGAACTTCTCCGCCACGACCGTCTCTCGTGGGTACGCCTTGAGAGCCGGGGCCGGGTAGTCGAGAATTGTCGGGTAGTCCATTCGGGTCGGCGGTGGCGTGATCGCGTCCCCGAAGCCCACGTCGATTTGGACCGTGATGCGGGCTTGTCCAAGCCGGACAGGGCAGGTGACTCGCACGCCTTCGTATTCCTGATCCTCCTTGATTCGATCCGCCGACACTGCGGCAGCGTCGAAGTCGAGGCCGTCTTCCGGCACGGCAAGCGAACAGACGGCCCGCACGATCTCCGCCAGCCGCTCGACCGAACTTTCCCCCGACCCCAAGAGGTCTACGTCCCGGGTCGCCNNTGTCTTTGCTCACGTGATTGTCGCCTCCAGATACGGCCGCATGACGTTCGCCATTCGGCGGGCCTTGGCCGCACGATAAAGGTCGTCGGGCGAAGCCTGCTTCTGCCGCAGGCAATCGCGGAGGGCCTCAAGCGCCACGTCGGTCCCGACCGTGTTCCGGTAGGCGAAGCAGTCCGCGACCGTCCGTGCCGGGTCCGTCACTTTCACCGTCACGCCTTCGACGTTGTGGTCGGTCACTCCGGCCGTGAGGTCGGAACCTGAGAACCGGACCACCCGGAGCGGCGGGTAGTCCACCTTCGGGAGCCGCGCCTTCCGGTCGATGGCCAGCCAGACCTCGAAGGGCGATTGCGTGGTGAGGCCGTGGAATCGCAGTGCGGAGAGGAGACAGACAACGCCGTGCGGGATCCGTCGGCACGCTTCGGCGAGGCTGTGGTTTTCCGTCACCTCGGCCTCGGCGAGGACGTACACCCCTCGCGATGACCGCTCCAGCACTCCGTCACCCACGAGGCGCGTGAGGTAGACGCGCGGGATGCCGTGCTCCTTGAGATCGCCGGCCCGCAGGACGCCGTGGCGACGGGCGAGTTCGATCAGCCGGTGAGTATAGGTTTGCTTGTGTTCCATATCGTCGGCAACTGTATTTCTTGCCTACATTATGGAACACTCCACATCTCCCGTCAAGTCGCCTTTGTACCGGTGCCAGTTGGGTGAACCACTCAGCTTCTCCCGATCGGCGTGCGGCCCGTTGCGTCCGCCGTCGATTCGGTCTCCGCCCGTAAGCAGCTTGACCATGCCACACCTGATGCACCTCGCTGCGCTCCGATGCTGCGGTGTTAACGCCGCAAGTCGAACCGACACCACGTCTTGGTATCGTTAACACGGTGTAAGCGGGACGCGTATTCTTCGAGCCTCAAGTCCAACCAGCGAGGCCCGTTATCGCTGTAAACGTGCACGGTTAGCGGTCCAAGTCCTTGCCGGCCCCCGCCACGATCGGCCACTTCGAAACATTTTTTCACGCCGTTATGCAACACGCCACGGGTGCCGCGCATAACCCTCTTTCAAAGGCGTTCCCGAATGCGGGAATGCCTGCATACGGTCCGATTCACAACTCAATACGGGTAGTCGAAAACAACCCAACCCGTCTCTCGGGAGTGGGGCTGTCCGCGGGGTTTGCGCACGAGCCGACCCCTCTTCAAATGTTGCTCACCATTTGATCGTACGTGAGCCCTGCGGCACCCCGTTCCACGCCCGAGAGGCAGGTGGTGCAACACAGGCTTTTCTTCGGTTTTTCCCAAACCCTTTTCCCCCTGATTGGAGGTGCCAATGAGCACCCTGACACGCGCGCATTTTGAACTCTTTCGGCGCACCCCGGACGAGTGTTTTTCGTCCCTGCGGGAACTCGGCGAACACTGCCGCGAGCAGAAGGATCGGTCCTTCGACCGATGGCATCTGCCGCAGGCGATTCGGCCGAAACCGCTGGCGTCGAACAGCCTCGCGATGGAAGCCGGAACGGACGGCGCGTTCACCCTGAACGCCTGGTCGTTCGGTCAACTCTGCCAGCTCGCGAAAGTGAGCAAGGACACCGTGAACCGGCTGTCCGCAGACACGGCCGCGCGGGTGTTCGAGGAGACGCTCCCCACGGGCAAGAAGCCGCTCCAATTCCTAACGGATGGCGACACGATTCGGTCGGTTCACGGGACCGCCTACACGAGGCTGCACAACGCCGACCTCGTGGCGATCCTGCACGAATTCGCAACCGATTTCGGACCGCCCCAGAAGGCCATGAACGGCGGAACCGGGCTCTACTGCGGGGAAGAAGACATGTTCTGCTTCCTCATCGACCCGCTCGGCTGGGTCGAGATCGACGGCGAGGCGTTCGCCCCCGGATTCTTCCTCTGGAACTCGGAAGTGGGCAAGCGCTCGCTGGGGATCGAGACCTTCTGGTTTCAGGCGGTGTGTCAGAACCACATCGTCTGGGACGCGGTGGAAGTGGTCGAGTTCGCCCGCAAGCACACGGCCAACGTCCACGAGTCCCTCTCGGAGATTCGGAGGATCATCGAGCGGCTCGTGCAGAAACGCGACGAGCGGAAAGACGGCTTCGCGAAAGTCGTCCGCAAGGCGATGGAAACTCGCCTCGGCGACGACGCCGATGAAGTCGCGGAAGTCCTTGCGAAAGCGGGAGTGGGCCAGGCGCTGCGCAAGCAGGCCCTGGAACTCGCTCGCGAGCAGGGACGCTTCACGATCTTCGCTCTGGTGGACGCCCTGACCAGGCTCTCCGGCTCGTTCACGAACGCTGGCGACCGGACGGAGGCGGACCAAAAGGCGGGGCGGCTACTACAACTCGCCGCCGCGTAACTTCAGGTGTTCAATGTCCCATTCACTCACGAAAGGAAGGTGGTTCACATGGCAAAAACGAACGGTGCAACTCAGGCCCGTCCGGCTCCTAAGCAGGAGCGGCAGCGGCCGGCCCACGAGGTGCGTCTCGGACGCATCAAGGGGGCCATCTGGAGCAACGCAACGGAGCAAGGCATTCGCTACGGCGTGACGATCTCCCGGATCTACAAGGAACAGGAGAGCGGCGAGTGGCGGAATTCGGCAAGCTTCGGCCGGGATGACCTCTTGCTGGTCGGTAAGGTCTGCGAACTGGCGATGGTTTGGATCTACCAACAGACCCAGACGCAAAGTCAGAACCAGACCCAGGACAACGAGGACATTCCGTTTTGACGAGAGGTTTTCTCCCTAAGGTTTTGAGGCCCACCGCACCACCGGGCCTCTCTACTTAACGACCTTCCGACGCACAAGGAGACCGGACGCGGCCGAAGAGAGTCGGCTCGTCAGCCCCGGGCGGTTTGGAGGACTTTTGAAGGGAGAACATGAGACATGAAACGACCATTTTTGGAACTGAAAGACGGCATGGTGAAGGCCACGATCTGGCACGAAATCGTTGACGGCGAAAAGCACTTCAACATCGCCTTCACGCGGCTCTTCAGGGACAGCGATCGCTGGTGGGACGGGGCGTGCTTCCAGCGACAAGACATGGCGGCGCTCTGCCGGCTGGCGAGTGACGCCGAGCAGTGGATCAGCCAGCAACGGGCACTCGAAGACCCCAGCGACGAAGACGGCGGGGCCAAAGGTGCTTCGTGAGCAGACGGCCCACCGGTACCAGCCGTCGCGGCCGCAGCGCCGCGCGTGACTGCGAGCGAAGGCCCGTACCGTCGAGAAGGATGAAGTACCCACCGGGATGGGTCCGCGCCGTCGGGCAGCTGGGGGCCGGAAGAAGCATCTCGAACATAGACAAACCGACCGATCGGCAAAGCCGATTCGGTCCTTACGAGGAGAACGAACATGACCAACCAGAAACCGATCCAAGAGATCAAGAAGGGGAGCGTTCGAGCCGCGATCTGGCAGAACACGCTGGAGGACGGCCGGGTGATGTACAGCGTCACCTTCAGCCGCCTCTACAAGGAGGACGGCGCGTGGCGCGACTCGGCAAGCTTCGGACGGAATGAGCTTCCGCTCGTCGCACGAACCGCCGACGCGGCGCTGGATTGGATCCACGCGCAGCCGAGTGCAGGAAACCAACCGCCGACCGAGGAATAGCGGCGGGCGGCTGTGTTGAAAGACGATCGCTCACCGCTACGCGGGCTGGGTCGCGGTGACGCTGGCGAATCCGCATCGATCCCCGACACAGCCGGGCGTAACGGGAATACACCGAATCTCGACACCTCACTGTTTTCAGAAGGAGACCACCATGCAATACAGGACGATCGTTCTCGGACTCATTCAACGGCACCCGCAGACGTACCAGCTGCTCCACAGCAACCGCCGACTGATGCCGACGGCCGACCTCTATGCCGAACAACTGAAAGCGACCCACCAGAGCTGGAAAGGCCGCCTCGCGAAGGCGAACCCGCACTTCAATCCTCTTCAACTGGAGGGAGAATCGCTGGAACTCGCGATCCGGGATCTGGAAAACTACTTGGTGGCGCACTTTCAAGCGAACGAAAACGATCCGATCTCGCTCGACGCCGCAATGGCCTTCATTCGCGGTCGCACTCAGTTCATGTAAGTGCGGCCAACCGTCAGCCGACGCTCTTCGACTTTCTCGACACGTCTTCGCACGACGGGGAGTCAGCGGAATCGCCCCCGTCACCCACACCGACACGGCCGGAACTCGTCCGGATCGGCGACGCAGTTGGCACCCCTCTTTCGCCAGCCCAGAAGCTGGAACACGCTACATCAGCGCCCGGAATACTTGTCGCCAGCGGCGAAAAGGAGAAGGCCCGCGACATTCTCGACGCCATCCGGACGGCAAACCGAATCGAGCACGATTCGCGGCCGGCAACGGCGGCCGAACGGGAAACACTTGCCCGCTTCGCCGGCTTTGGTCCCGTCGCCCTGTCGATATTTCCCGACCCCGCAACCGGCCACTACAAGGACGCCACCTGGAAGGCCCTGGGCGATGAACTGAAGGCTGCGCTCTCGCCAGCCGAGTACGAGAGCGCGAAGCGCACCACGTTCAACGCCTTTTACACGTCTCCGACCGTCGTCACCGCCATCCACGACGGCATCGCCCGGCTCGGTGTCCCGGCAAACGCGCTCGTTCTGGAACCCGGCTGCGGAATCGGCAACTTCATGTGCCCGGCCCCGCCAGGAATGCGGTTCATCGGCATCGAACTGGACCAGATCTCCGGCCGCATCGCCCGCCTCCTCCATCCCGCTCAGGACATTCGCACCGAGAACTTCCGGGACACCCGACTTCCCGTAGAGGGCGTTGATGCCGTGATCGGGAACGTGCCCTTTGCCGACCTGAAAATGCCCTATCGCGGGCGGAAGTTGTCCCTTCACGATTACTTTTTCGCCAAGTCCATCGACGGGTTGAGACCCGGCGGCGTCCTCGCCCTGGTGACGACCCACTTCACGCTCGACAAGCAGAAC
>JRYK01008050.1_pt1 | contig 10628 bp, 7 predicted proteins | sample 235381 | NCBI WGS metagenome assembly JRYK01 (sample SAMN03074220, study PRJNA261476) | activated sludge metagenome | biome: Wastewater Treatment Plant; feature: Wastewater; material: Activated sludge; isolation source: activated biomass of a wastewaster treatment plant treating hydrocarbon... ...
CCGGCCAGGCGCAGCAACTCGCCCGTGGTCAACGTCTCGCAGTCGGAGGCGCCGAGGAGGTAGGGCGTGCTAAACTCATAGCGGGCGAAGTACTGTTCGGTGGCAAACGGGGCGATGTGCATGACCTCTCCTGCCGGCTGCGGGCAATGGCAATTTGATTGCGCAGGTTTTAACGCAAAGCCGCCAGGACGCANNCTTTGCGCCCTTGCGTCCTGGCGTTAAGACTCTTTCACACAGCGCTGGCTTAATCCCGGTCGTAAGCCGCCGCCGTTTTAATAGGGTTGCGGCCCCGCGGAGCCTGTTGCCCAGCGGGCCGCATTCTCGGAGGCATCTGCATGGCAAAAAAGGTCATCTTCGTCGGGGGCACTTCCTATAGTGGCTCGACGTTCTTCCACCTGACGCTGGCCAACGACCCGGCCGGCTTCGGCGCGGGGGAGATTCGGCACTTATTCCGCCCCACCAAGGAGCGTTTCGTGCGCGGGACGTGGGTCTGCGGCTGTGGCGACCCGAATTGCACGCTCTGGGAACGCATCAAGGCGCGGGGCGAGGCCAACCTCTACGATTCCATCTTCGCGCTCAACCCCGAAGTCGAGTTCATCGTCGACGCCAGCAAGAACATCGTCTGGGTCGATGAGCAGAGCCGGCGGCTGGCCGACCAGGGGTACGAAGTCCACCACATCATGATCTGGAAGACGCTGCCGGAGTTTGCCCACTCCTTGCAGAAGCGCAACCGGCTGCAAGAGGGCACGGAGTTGGGCAGCTGGCCGCGCTATCACCGGCTGTACTACTCCTTCATCGATCGCTGGCACGCGGTGAAGTACGCCCACTATACCCACGACCAGGCCAACACCTTGCAGGCGGTCTGCGCCGCGCTGGGCATCCCCTACTTCGAGGGCAAGGAGCGCTTCTGGGAGAAGCGGCATCACGTCCTGGGCGGCAATCTGTCGTCGCGCATCCACCTGTATGCCAAGGACAGCGAGAAGTATCAGGACGTGCGCCGGCGGGCCGAGGGCACGCGCGAACTGGGCACGGCCGAGACGCAACACCGCCGCGTCTACTACGAGCAGCCCGATGAAGCGGCGCTGCGCGATCACATCGAGCGGCTGCGCCACGAGAACCCCACCATCGACAAGATCGAAGAGATGCTGCTGGCCCACGACATCAGCGTGCCCACGCCGCCGGGCCGCGACTGGCCGGAGCTACAGCTCAGCGACTCCGAGATTCGCCTGCGCCAGCTGCGGCAATACACCAAGGACCAGCTCAGCCGCATTCGCTACGCCATGCGCGGCACGAAGACGCGCCGGCCCGCGCCCCGGCCGGTGGAGGAGTGACCCATGGCGACGCTGGCCGCGCAACACACCGAAGCGAGTGACACGATGCGTTTGCCCAATTTCATCGTCGGCGGGGCGCTCAAGGCGGGCACAACGTCGCTCAACTACTACTTCAAGCAGCACCCCGACGTCTATATGTGCGCCCTGAAGGAGCCGCGCTACTTCGCCTACGAGGCCGACAACCCCGACCACGTGGCCGGCCGCGGCCTGCGCTTCCCCATCAAGACGCTGGAGGAGTACACCGCCCTCTTCGCCGACGTTGGCCCACAGCGGGCGGTGGGCGAGGTGTCGCCCCACTACCTGATCAGCCCCGTCGCCCCGCAGCGCATCCGCGAGACGCTGCCCGACGTGAAGCTCATCTTCAGCCTGCGCGACCCGGTCAAGCGCGCCTACTCGATCTACTGGCACGACGTGCGCCTGGGCATTGAGGATCGGCCGGTGGAGGAGGCGCTGACCGAGCGCGAGTACGCCGTCACCCATGGCCTGTACCACGCCTGGCTGAGCAACTGGTATGAGCGCTTCCCGGCCGAGCGCATCAAAGTCATCCTCTTCGACGACCTGCAGCGCGACGCCCTGGCCACCTTTGGCGAGTTGTGTCGCTTCCTGGGCCTCGACGACGGCTTCCGGCCCGACCTGACCGTGCGCAACCGGGGCGGGGCGATGAAGAACCAGGGCCTGGGGCGCCTCTTCGAGCGCATCAAGACTCACCCGTTGCGCCAGGCCATCGACCCGCTGGTGCCGCAGCGTGTGCGCGCCCTGCTCATGGATGCGCGCAACCGCAACTTTGAGGAGCCGCCGCCCATGCCCCCGGCGCTGTCCCGCCGCCTGCACGACTTCTACCGCGACGATATCGCCCGGCTGGAGGCGTTCCTCGGCCGCGACCTCTCCGCCTGGAAGGGCTGAGAAAGACGTCCCACGCCAAGACGCAACGAACGCCAAGCCCAGATGCCTTCCGGGCTTGGCGTTCGTTGCGTCGGGGCGTTAGATCTTCTTCCTAAGCCTAGAAAGCCCCCATCGTGGCCAGGGCCTCTTCCTCTTCCTCGGCGCTGTTGGGGATGAGCGTCTGATCCTCATCGCCCACGTCGAGCCACTGCACCTCGGTGGCGGCCAACGGGGCGACGCTGCGCTCCACGCCGGCGATGTCGGCGAAGTTCAGCATGTGGAACGGCTGGCCGTTCCAGACCAGCACGCAGCGCAGGTCGGGGTACTGCACGCCGAAGGCCAGCAATTCCTGGCCGGCGCTGCCCACCACCACGAAGCGCCGGAAGGTACTGGGGATGATCAGGTCGGGCAGCTCCAGTACGGCGATGATGTCTTCGCTGGTCACCGTGTCCTTCTCACCGCGATCGTCGGTGACCGTCAGCGTCACGTCGTAGGCGCCCTTCTCCTGATAGGTGTGCGACGGGTTGCGCTCGGTGGAGGTCTGCCCGTCGCCGAAGTCCCAGGCCCAGGCCACGATCGGCCGCTTCGAGGTGCTCTTGTCGATGAAATCCACCGTGTGGGGCGCCGGGCCGGTCGCCTGGCCGGGGCCGATGCTGAAGTTGGCCGTCAGTTCGGTCACTACGCCGTTGAATTCGTGCGCGCCGATGTCCGGCTGGGCGTCGCGCTCCGCACCGAAGAAGTCCTTGCGGATCTCCGGCGGCTGCAAGTCGTTGACCCGGCTGCCGTCGCTGGCCATGCCGATGGCCAGGGTGCTGCGCTCCGTCAGGCGATAGTTGCGCGGGTCCACGTTGCTGTTGGGGTCGGGGAAGTCGTCAACCATCGGGGCATCGGGGTTGGCCAGGTTGGGGTTGCCGATGCGGTCGCCCGACCCGCGCAGCGCCGCTTCCGGCTGGGCGCTCCACAGGTTGTTGCGAAAGGTGAAGCCCTGCACGTCGCCGGCGCGGCTGACCGTGCCGGCCAGGACGATGATGTTGTTCTCAAACAGGCTGTTGACGTGCGGCCGGCCCTGGCGGTTGGCGTTGATCTGGATGCCGACGGTGGTCTTCTCGCCGCCCACGAAGGTGTTGTGGCCGACGTAGAGCTTGTTGGCCTGGGTGTCGTAGTTCTGGTCGTTATTGCGCACGTGGAACAGCGTCCCCAGACCGACGACGACGTTGTTGTAGATCTGCCCGCCCGTGCTGTGGGGCCAGGGCAGGCCGCGGGCGTGCTCGTCGCCGATGGCGATGCCCGCCGGTGGCCGGCCGTCCTGGCCCACGAAGTCATCGGTGTACAGGTGGTAGACCAGATTGTTGCGGATGATCGAATCGACGGAGCGGTTGACGTAGATGTGGACGTGATTGCAGGTGTGGATGACGTTGCCTTCGACGACCGTCCGGTAGCTGGCCTTGCCGATGTTGACGCCCTCGCCGTGGCCATAGGCGCAGACGTTGTTGCGAATGATGCCGTCGCGCGTCCGGCCCATCTTGATCACGCCGGAGACGCTCTCGCTGTTGCCGTCGGTGCGGTCGGGATCGTAGTAGCGGACGCTGATGCGGCTGCAAATGTTGTTCTCGACGATGACGCCATCGATGTAGTTGCCGCCCGGATTGACCCGGATGGCCGTGCCGTAGGCGAAGTCGATACGGCAATTGCGCACCACGCAGCGGCTCTTGCCCACGCCGATGGCCGTCCCGGCCACGTTCTGCACCGTGAAGCCATCGAAGACGATGCCGTCCTCGCGCAGCACGACCATGGCCGACAGGCCCGTCTGGGGCATGTAGCCAATGCCCGGCTCCGGGTGGGGCAGCCGCCCGCCGGAGAACAGGCCCTCATGGTAGCGGCCGTCGATGACCGGCTTGTGGCCCGTGTCCGCCTTCCACGTTGTGTTGGCGACGCGCAGCGTCACCTCCTCGTGGTACGTTGCCGTGCGCACGCGCACTTCGTCGCCCGGGCTAACACTGTTGGCCGCCTTGCCGATCGATTTCCACGGTTGGGTGCTGCTGCCGCTGGCCGAATCCTGGCCGTTCTGACCATCCACAAAATAGGTTGCCATATCGTTTCCTCTCCAAGGTTACACGCGGCGCTTGCGATGCGCGTAACTGTCTTGGCGTCTTAAGCCGCCTCTAATGCATCGACCCAGACGAATTTGACCTGCTCCCCTTCGCAGGACTGACGGGCATCGTCTAGATCGGCAAAGAGCATCGTATGATAGGGGTCCCGGTTCCACATGACCGCGCAGCGCAGGTCGGGGTATTGCAGGCCGAAGGCGACCACGGCCGGGCTGCTGACGTCGATCAGGATGAAGCGGGCAAACTCCGGCGGCAGGGGCGGCACGGGTGTGCTGACGACGGTGATGAACCCCTCCTTGGTGGCCTTGCCCGTGTGGCCGGCGGTGTCGGTGATCGTCAGGGTGACGGTGTAGCTGCCCGGCGCGGCGTAGGTGTGGCTGGGGTTGGGGCGGTTCGACGTCTCGCCGTCGCCGAACTCCCAGAAGTAGCCGGCAATGCCGGCCGCGGCCGTGCTCTCGGAGGAGTCGAACTCGACCGTGTGCGGGGCGACGCCATAGACCGACCCGGACATCAGGCCAAAGGCGGCGATCACCGTGTTCTCCTGGCCCGTGCCCGCCTCGTAGTTGTGGACGACCTCGGTCGCCGTCAGCGCCCGCGAATAGACCGCCGCCAGCCGCAAGACGCCCAGCCACGGCCGATCCTCGGTCAGTTCGTTGGCCAGCAGCAGCGGCATGCGCTCATCCCAATTGGCCAGGTCGCCGGCGACGGTCAGCACGCCGCGATCCTGCCCGTTGACGTAGAGCGTGGCCCGCCCGTTGGCCCGCCGCGTGTAGGCCACGTGGGTCAGGGCCACGGCCGCTGTGCCCGCCGGCGTCACCACCGCCGGCAAGCCGTTGGTCGAGGTCTGGGCCGTGCGCAGCCGGGCCACGTAGAGGTCGGTGGCCTGGTTGCCATAGAGGCCCTGGCCCAGCGTCACGTTGCGCAGCGTCTTGCTGCTGGAAATGGACACGATGCGTGCCGGGCCGTCCTGGTCGACGTTGGCCGGCGTGAACCAGGCCTCCAGCGTCACCTCGCCGCTGGCCCGGCAGGCGGTGATGATTTTGCGCGCCGGGCTTTCGGAGGTGATCAGCGTCGCCGCCTTGATCTGTAGCCCGCCGCTCTGCCAGGCCACCTTGCTCTCGTCGGCGATACGCAGGTTCAGCGGCTCGCCCACGCCGCCCACGTCGCGCACCTGTCGCCCCTGGCCTTCCTTGAAGGTATAGAGCGCTTGCAGCCCGTTGCTGACGCGCTCGCCGGGGGGCGGCAGGGTGGGGTCGGAGTCCGGCTCGTCGCCCGCGCCGCTGGGGAACTCGCTGGCCCCCAGGTCGGGTTGGGCGTCGCGCGGCGCGCCCCAGAAGTCGCTGGTCAGCGCGTCGGGCCGGCGAATGCCGCGGTTGATAGCCACCGAGGCTTCCAGTAGCTTGTAGGGGTCGCCCGTCACCTGGCCCGGGCTGACCGGCGCGGCGATGTCCACCAGCCCCACCTCGGACTCGACGACGTCGCTGGCCGGGTTATAGACCGCCTCGCCGGGGAAAGCCGACCACAGGTTGTTGCGCCAGACGATGCCTTGCCCGGCCGTGGCCCAGACCATCTCGCCGCCGTTGGTGCTGGCCACCAGGTTGTTCTCGATGAAGCTGTGCAGGCTCGGCTCGCGCAGGCCGATGCGAATGGCTTCTTCGGTGCTGTTCAGAATGGTGTTGTGGCTCAGCAGGAACTCGTTTAGCGGCGCGGCGTTGCGCCGCGTCTGAAAGCCCACGCCGCAGCCGACGACGATGTTATTGCTGATCTGCAAGTTGCGCGTCTGCCACGCGCCGCCCTCCTGGAAGGGCACGACGTCGGTCTTGCTGATGCCTGCGCCGCGCTGGCCCAGCAGCGTCAGGAACTGCGCCCGGCCGGTGTGGTAGCACAGGTTGCCGTCGATGAGCACGTCGCGCGCCGAGGCCACGCCGATCTGCCCGTTGCGGTTGTCGTAGCAGGTGTTGCCCTGCACCACGACGCGCTGGCAGCCGATGGCCACCACGATGCCCTGGTCGGAGTTCTCGTAGACCCGGTTTTGGCGGATGGTCGCATCGCTGCACCGCTGCACCAGCAGGGCCACGTTCTGCCGCCCCGGCCCGTAGGCCAGGAAGCGCCGGGCGCAGTCGTGGATGACGCACTTCTCCACCAGCAGCGTCTCGCACTGCGTGGCCTGTAGCCCGCCGGCGTAGCAAGTCTCGATGGCGCAGCCGCTGATCGTCACCCGGCTCGATTGGCCGGCCACCAGGCCGCGGCCGCCGGCGTTGCGTATCGTCAGCCCGCTCAGGCTAACGTCCTGGCTCTGGTGGATGACGACCAGCGCCGCATCTTCGGCCATGCTCAGGCTGGCCCCGTCCAGGATGGGCTGCTCGCCTTCCTGGGCGCCAATGCGGATCGGCGCCTCGCTGGTGCCCGGCTTCTGGATGTAGAGCCGCTCGGCATAGACGCCGCCGCGCACGACGACGCTATCGCCCGCCTGCAGCTTATTGATCGCCGCCTGGATCGTCCGCAGCGGCTGCGCCGGGTCGGTGCCGGAATTGTTGTTGTTGCCGCCCTCGGCGGCCACGAAGTAGGTTGTGCCCATGAGTTTCCTTCACTTGGCCCACGCCGGCGCGCGAAATCCTCCGCAGGCGGCCCGGTCTTTTCCAACGGCGGTCTACCCAGGTGGAGGACGGGCCACGAACGGCTGCCCACCCACCGGCGCGAGGCGCTATCTGTCGATCGATTGTCGGAACTACTATGCGTTACGTCGGCCGGCCTCGGCCCGATCCATAGGGCAGGGCAGACCTGAGGTCAGTTGGCGGGCGCTGCGGGGTGTCCGCGCCTTCGCGGCGGGGCGGAGCACGTTCGGCAGCCAAAGCGCAGCGCGCCGTTGACCTATTACATCGTATTGTACCATTACAACGAATCCCGCGATATACCTCGATTGTAAAAAGATCGCCCCGCAGAGAGCAGAACGGCCCTGGCCGCCCTTAACACAGCCCGTAAGGTCACCGGCCTATCATGCTGGCAGAGTTCGCGCCACAGACGACGGCAGCCGGCGGGCCAACCGTCAGCGCGGTTGTAAGCTTCCACTGGTATCAATAAGTCTTAGAACACCGCATGCTTGCCCGCACCCGTGGTGAAATGTATTGGAATCCGGCATTGAAGAGGAAACTGATCGAAATGGAAGAGCAAGAAGTCTTACAATGGTCGGTTGGTCCCGCCATCGGCGCTCACCAGGAGGCGACGGACGAGCTGTACTTCGTCGCCAAGCGGGCGATGGACTTGCTCGTCGTCGTGCTGTCTCTGGTCTTCTTGCTACCCCTGATGGCCTTCATCGCCTTGCTCATCAAGTGGGACTCGCCCGGCCCGGCCATCTTCCGCCAGGAGCGCGTCACGGCCCGCCGCCGCGTGCGCGACGGGCAGGTGGTGTGGGAAGAAGTGCCCTTCACCATCTACAAATTCCGCACCATGCGCACCGACGCCAAATCGACCCTGCACCGCCAGTTCATCGAGGCCTACATCGTCGGCGACGACGCGCGCATGGCCGAGCTACAATCGGCGCAGCGGGCCGAGGACGCCAAGTATAAGCTGGTGGCCGACCCACGGGTGACCCGCGTCGGCAACTTCTTGCGCAAGACCAGCCTGGACGAACTGCCCCAGTTGTGGAACGTCCTGCTGGGCAACATGAGCCTGGTCGGCCCCCGGCCGCCCATCCCTTACGAAGTGGAACTATACCAGCATCACCACCACGACCGGCTGCGCACCATCCCCGGGCTGACCGGCTGGTGGCAGGTGAAGGGCCGTAGCGCGACCAGCTTTGAAGAAATGGTGCGGATGGACGTAGAATACATCCAGCAGCAAACCCTGTGGCTGGACATCAAAATCATCATCATGACCGTTACGGCTGTCACGAACGGCAAAGGTGCTCGCTAACATGACCGACCTCCGTATCGGCGCCATTGGCTGCGGCTATTGGGGCCCCAATCTCATTCGCAACTTCGTTGAAATCCCCGGCGCCGACGTCGTCGTCGTCTCCGACCTGCAAACAGAGCCTATCCATCGCATCCGGCAGCGCTTTCCCCAGATCGCCCACGGGGTGCGCGATTACCGCGAACTGTTCGACATGAACCTCGACGGCGTGGTGATCGCCACCCCGCCGGCCACCCACCACGCCATCGCCCGCGATTGCCTGGAGCACGGCCTGCACGTCCTGGTGGAGAAGCCCATCACCCTGAACAGCGATGACGCCATCGACCTGATCCGCGTGGCCGAGGCCCACGAGCGCATCCTCATGGTCGGCCACACCTTCGAATACAACCCGGCCGTCCGCGCCCTGAAGCAGATGATCCGCAGCGGCGAGCTGGGCGACATCTACTACATCGACGCCATCCGCGCCAGCCTGGGCCTGTTCCAGACCAAGGCCAACGTCGTCTGGGACCTGGCTCCGCACGACATCTCCATCCTGCGCTACCTGCTGGGCTGCGACCCGCTGAGCGTCAGCACCCACGCCTCCAGTTGCGTCCAGGAAGGCATCGAAGACGTGGCCTACACCACGCTGACCTTCCCCAACAACGTCCTGGCCCACATCCGCTCCAGTTGGCTCGACCCGTCCAAGCAGCGCCGTATCACCGTCGTGGGCAGCAAGAAGATGGTCATCTACGACGACGTGGAGCCATTGGAAAAGGTGAAGATCTACGACAAGGGCGTTAAAGCCATCCGCCACACCGACACCTTCGGCGAGTTCAGCTTCGCCTACCACTACGGCGACGTGGTCATCCCCTACATCCGCTTCGAGGAGCCGCTGCGCGTGCAGTGCCAGCACTTCCTGGACTGCATCCACGAGGGCAAGCGCCCGCGCACCGACGGCTACAACGGCCTGCGCGTCGTCCAGGTCGTCGAGGCGGCCCAGCAATCGCTGCGCCTGGGCGGCCAGCCCGTCGCCGTCTCCACCAACGGCCACCCGGCGACCGAAGCGGCCGAGGAGGAGCTTGTCCATGCTTAACTCGCTCGATCCCGTGGTCATGGAAGAGCCGCAAGCGGTGGACGAGTCCGTGACCATCGGCTACCCCACCGGCCGGCCCATCGCCGACCGCGCCCTGCGCATTGGCCGCGACGCCCATCTGCGCTCCGGCACCGTCGTCTACGTGGGCACGACCATCGGCCGCGGCCTGCAAACCGGCCACAACGTTGTCATCCGCGAAGAGAACGTCATCGGCGACAACGTCGGCATTTGGAGCAACTCGGTCATCGACTACGGCTGCCGCATCGGCAACAACGTCAAGATCCACAGCAACGTCTACGTGGCCCAGTTCACCACCATCGAGGACGACGCCTTCCTGGCCCCCGGCGTGACCATCGCCAACGACATGCGCCCGCTGTGCGCCGAGTGCACCCACGCCGGCGGCCCGACGATCAAGCGCGGGGCGCGTATCGGCGTCAACGTCACCATCCTGCCCGGGGTCGTCGTCGGCGAATACGCCCTGGTCGGCGCCGGTTCGGTCGTCACCAAGGACGTGCCGCCCCACGCCGTCGTCTATGGCAACCCGGCGCGCGTGGCCACGACCGTCGACGACATCGACTGCCCGCTGCACCCCGGCGAAAAGGCTTACGTCAACGGACTGAAGAACCACTGCGGCGCGCACTAGACCCGAACGCGATGAACGACTCGCCGCCCAACAGCGGACGCTTGCGCCTCGCCTGGGTGTCGCCCGTCACGCCGGCCAAGCTCGACTCGGTCACCTGGCTGGACACGACGCGCGAACTACGCCGGCTGGGCATGGACGTGACGCTGTTGGCCGCCGGCCCCGCCGGAACCCACACCTACCGCGGCATCGAAGTCGTCAACATCCCGCGGCCGGAGATCTACTTCATCAGCCGCCTGGTGTTCCACCTACGTGTCCTGCGCTATCTGCTGGCGCGCTGGGGGCAGTTCGACTTCCTGCTCTTCCACCCCATCTCCGCCATCTGGCTCTTTCCCTTGCGGCTGGCCGGCCGGCGGCGGCCGCTGCTGGTCATGGACTCGCGTGACCTGCTGGACTTCGGCACGCGCACGCTGAAGGCCCGCCTACGTAACGCCCTGGAGCGACTGACCTACCGCCTGGCCACGCGCCTGGCCGACGGCCAGACGGCCATCACGCCCCGCCTGGCGCAACTGGTCGGCATCCCGCCACGCCAACTGTGGGGCATCTGGCCCTCGGGCGTCGACCCGGAGCCATTCGCCGCCGCCCGCGCCGCCCGCCGCTGGCCGGCCGAGGGCCAGGCGGTGCGGCTGGTCTATGCCGGCATCTTCCTGGAGCAGCGCCACCTGCTGCCGCTGGCCCGCGCCGTG
>JRYK01001644.1_pt1 | contig 10621 bp, 9 predicted proteins | sample 235381 | NCBI WGS metagenome assembly JRYK01 (sample SAMN03074220, study PRJNA261476) | activated sludge metagenome | biome: Wastewater Treatment Plant; feature: Wastewater; material: Activated sludge; isolation source: activated biomass of a wastewaster treatment plant treating hydrocarbon... ...
GACGTATGGAATGGCGTGGAGCGATGATCCAGAGTTGGTCGCGGGGATCGAACCGCCGCCGGAGCTGAGTCCCGGATGGAAGCTAGACCCACACTGGGGCGACCGAGTGCGGTACTGGAACGGAGAGGAGTGGGACCTCGTATCTGCTCCGGCACCAGGAAACCTCGATCTCTACAAGCGGATCGCTGCTGGAGAACATGTGGGCGAGACACCTGAGGCGGTGATGNNTCAGAGGAAACTCACCTGAGGAACCTGTGGATGCGAAGGAAGAGGAAACCGATGGGTAGCGCCTGTCGTTGTCAGATCCGTCCCGCATGGGGTGGCTCGGACGATAAATACGGTAGATGCGGCTCGCGGAGCGGAAGCTCTCAGTTCCCTGATGAATCCTTCATTGGCGTTTCAGCGAGAAGTCTGGAGAATGCAGCGTCATAAGCAGACTTGTAGTCGAGACCGGCACACTCGGCGAAACGAAGCACACCGAATACGGTCATACGGGAAGCCGCGTTCATGACTTTGGTTATTCCGACAGGATCGGGGACGTGAGTCGCTCGGAAGTACTTAGGCTCATATTCCTCCTCCACCAAGAACTGCCCTGACAGGGCTTGAAACCAGTTCTTCCCGTGGGCTGCGCCACTTGCCAATCTCCAAATCGCCTCAATTTCATCGGGCTGGAGGTTCACAGCGGATGCGCATTCCCGTACTAGGTTGAGAAATTTCGGTTCGCCATTCTTGATTGCGACGAAGTCAAAACTTCCGTCGATTCGCTGCTGAAGGAAGCTCATTCGTTCTCGGGCGATTGTGGATCTGGGGTCAGCTTCGGCTTCCAAACTAAGTGCCATGTGGCGAAGGTCGTGGTAGACCAGTCGTAGATGCCTAGTTGTCCTTTCGATTGAGGTATCCGGCGTGAGGATCCAAACGGCTTGGCATGCGGATTCGAGGCCGGAGCGAGCAAGGGCGTAATAGGGGCGCGAGTAGTTGGTCACCTTCGCTCCCTCGGGGAAGTCTTGGGGCGAGATGACGTTCGCCCAGAGAAGTAGATGCTCGCAGCCGGCTAACAGGTAGGACCGAATCCATGCGGAGCACTTCTCCCAGCGATACTGCGCATCAACTGCTGCCAATTCGCTATCTGACTCGGGATCGAGCAGCCCATCCAGCATGTAACGGGCGACCCTCGCCCTGTGGGCGGACGTAACCCAGTTGATCGATTCTTCAGGAGGTACGGCCGATAGAGAATCCCCAGCTTCCATGGTCGGACCGTATCGCCTGGTCATGGTCCAGATCACCGGTCGGTCCTGAAGCTATCTCCGGCGGGGGTGAGATACTCGGCGAATGCCAGATTCCTTGATCGGGATTCTCATCGCGATAGCCGCCGTGTTGCCTGGGTTCGTGATCACGGAACTCTCTTTAGTCAACCGGCCAGGCGGCGGCAGGTCGGACCTTGAGATCGTCCTTCGGGCACTGTTTTACGCCCTAGTCCTACACCTTGTGTTTGGTTTCTACACGGTCAAAATCATCGATCAGGTAGGAAGTATTGCGGCGATTCCCGATCACCTGGGCGAGGTATCGATCTACGTCGCCACCGTCTTGGTAGCTGTTCCCCTAATCGTCGGATTGGCGCTGAACAGGTACTTCCGTGAACAGGACCAGGGCAAGAAAGAGCCGAGCCGGCTGTATTCGATTCTTGGCGCACATCAGCCGCAGTCAGCCGGGGATGTGCTCGCCGCCCGGCTGAGACAACCGGCGTGGATCATCATCGAGACCAATGATGGAGCATTTGTCGGAGGTGAATTCGCAGAAGGCTCCGCAGCGGGTCAAGCACCCGGCGAACACGACTATTTCATCGTCAAAGAATGGGTGGTGAAAGAGGATTCGGGTGTCGGCCCAGTGCTAGTCGGAGAGATCTCGCCGAGTCGAGGAATCTACGTTCCGGCGAACTCAGTGAAGTCTGTGAGGATCAATTTTTGACCCGGAGAGACGATCGATAAGGTAGGTAGATGAGCGAGAGAAGAGATCGAACAGATTCGAACAGGGACAACGGTCGCCGCGAACCAGGCCAGATCAAAGAAGGCGCGATCCGTCCCGTGGGGAGTCCGTCTAGTCCGCCGCCGATTTCTCTGGAAGTCAACCCGCCCTCGAGTCCTGCTTCGGGCAATGACGATTCGCGCAATAGCGGCGATTCGAATTCGAACAATTAGATTCGATCGGTAGTCTGGACGGTCTGATCAGTATCGGTTCACCCTGCTGGCGCGCAACTCGCCGTTATTTCGCGAGGCAGTAGGCGAAGACAACGAAGCGCTTGCGGGCCGCTCCCCCGAGATCCGAGTTCATGGTCACGAACCACTGACGCTGACGGGTTACTGGCCCGGAGTCGACCAGTGCGACTCTTAGTGGCCCAGCATTTGGACTGCGTCGTGCTCGCACGCCGCCGCTGATGAGTCGCTCTCCACGTCGGCATTGTGCTTGGCCAGACGCGATATCGAACTGCCCATCGCCGGCCGTGGTATCGAAGTCTCGGAGTTTGCCCCACCAGATTTTCATTGCCCCGAGATTCTTCGCCTGGATCGCGTGCGGCTTTATCTCTCGTGTCCCGATGCTGTTTCTTGAGATGGCGAACGCGGTCCCACCGAGTGCGACAAAGAGGGCGATGATCGCCAGAATGGTTGCTGGGGACGGGATGCGTCGACGGGTGATCATGCTCTCCTCCTGGCGTTGAGTATCTGGCACGGTCTATGGCCTGACTCGGATGTAACGGGCGGCTGAGTGCCCTTGGGTATATGGATACCCGTTCTGGTGGGGAACGACTGCCCAGAAAACGAACCGGGTGGTGGCTGGTACGGGGGTGAACGTGTAGGTCGCTCGCCACTTGCCTACGGCGTTTGTTCTGGCCTTGCGAACAAGGAAGCGCTTCTTGGCCCCGGGCACTGTTCCGTAGATCACGACGACTCGTCCACCCGAGTGCGGATCTGGAATACGACCGGAGAACTTGACGGGTTTGAAGGGGCGAGTTCGATGGCGGCTTATGTGGAGCGTGGATTTAGCTCTGACTTTCACCCGAAGCCCCTTCGAGATCTGGGTGGCACCATCGCGGTAGACGACCCTGAGACGACGAGATGCGCCGCGGCGGATCTTGTAGGAGAACCCTCCGCTCGCGTTAGTCGTGATCGTTCTGAGCAGGCGGAACTTTTTGTGGGACAGGTCCGAGTGAGACTGAACGCAAACAGTCGCGCCGGGAACCGCGTTGCCGTGGGCATCGCCAAGCCAACCGCGGATAACGGTCCGGCCCCCAGACTTCAGTCGGGCGATCCGCTTTCCGGATCGTGCGAATCGTGCGTGCAGCTTCGTTCCGCCGCCTACGACGGAGGCTGGGCAGAGACTGTCGACCACCACATCTTCGGATTGGCAGGCGGTGTTGGCAACGCCGGTTTGAGCATGATCTAACACGCAGACGACGATCTTGTTCGGGCCGTTCTTGAACGGCGGCGTAGCGGTGTTGATCGAGTAGCTCCAGCTAAGGGTCTTAGGGCAGGGAGCCATACGGGTTGCCTGGCCCGTCGGAAGGAGATGGCACGACGCGACGAAGTCGTCCCCGGCGATGCGAATCCCGTTTACGGTGACGGATGTCGATCTGATGCCGGAGCCCTCGTCGACCGCGATGACGCCGAGGCTTTGTTGACCGCGCTGGATCTTGCCATCAAGAATGGAGCCACCGACCGCGAGCTTCGGCGTGGCAAGGTCGCTCAAGCGCAGTCGGACCTGTTTCACGAAGGTATGGGCAGCGCCGGCCCTACCGACGCAACGATTTCCTTGGTTGGGCGCCGTGCACTGAAGGCGCGCCGAGAAGTAGCGCCATGTCCCCGCTGGAATCGCTGATAGGTGCTGCTTGCCGTCGTTCTGGTTCTCTGTGACCACGCCGTCACCGACGGCCGGGGAAACCACAAGGTAGCCAGAGACACCGTCGGCGTTCTCCAACTTGCTGCGAGCCGATCCGCCGCTGATTACCGTGCCGAGCGGAGCCGTCCACACCCAGGTGCCATATCGCCTGGCGACGGTCCCGGTCTGGCCAGGGTCAAGGTAGTGGCGAAGTTGAACGCCGGGAGACTTGCGTCCGCAATCCTGCTTTCCCCTGAAATGCTTGCTGGTAGAGGAAAACTTGGCTTCGGTACTCGCGTTCAACCCCGGTGCGCACTGAACTACCACATAGTCCCCGGCTTGAGCCGGTGTCCAAAACAGGATCAACGCCGCCAGAACCACGGCCCCAGCGCCCGCCATCCTGGCGAGTTTGCCTCCAAGACCCATCTCCATTTGTAGATCACCTACCCGATCCGCGCTGAAATGACCCAGGCGCCCCGGCGCGTTCGGGAGCGCCCTACCTCCTTGTCGGGCGGGGACGTTCTACGCGTCACGGATTACGGAGTGAACTTCGCCAGCGTGGGTTTGCCTTCACAAGGTCGCGAGCAGTGGAGTCTCGGAGCCCTCGGGAGCAATTACTACCCAGCTCTTCGATGCCCGGGTCATTGCGACATAGAACAGACGAACTGCTTCGGGGTCATCTGCGGGAAAGTGCCTGTCGGTAGCGCCGGCCAGGACAACAAGGTCGAACTCTTTGCCTTTCGATTGGTGTGCTGTCATAACGGACAGGCCACTGCTNNGCAAGCGCTGTCTGACGAAGCGCGTGTACAGCCTCAGCTCTCGGGAGATGATGCTTCCCGCTAGCTGCTGAGGTGATCACCTCCATCACTGCCCCAAAGTACTGGCCGGTGCCATTGTCGTATATCCGCTGAAGCGGAGCCAGAATCATGCGGGCGTCATTGCCAGCTCTGTGGAGGTCGATACCGTCTCGACCAATCCGTCTTGAGGCTTGTGTGAATGCGGAAGGAGGGACCGTCGGCAACAAGGTCTCGAGCCGGCCCAACGCGTGTCGTGCGATTGCTTCCGAGTCGATGGCCAGCGGAAGCTGTTCGATGTCGTTGCGCGCATCCTCAAAGTCCGCAGTACCAGCCTCCCTTGGGAAGAATCCATGTTTTGTTAGGTAGCTTCTTAGCTGTGCCACGTCCTGGTTGGTTCTGGCAAGGACCGCAATACTCTTGTGGCCGTGTTTGAAGGCCGAGGCAACGGCGAACTTGACCGCGGTCTTTACTCCGTTGAATCCCCGGGCACCATCTGTCTTGCGAATCGCAACAGCTTCCGGTTGCGGAGCGTTGGCTAGTTGGCCCTGGAGGCGTTCTCTGACCGCCAAGAGCCATTCTCCGAGTTCCGCGCTTCCGTGCCAGCGGTGAGTTGTTCTGAGTGTTTCCTGGGCTCCGCATTCTGATCTGTGAGCTTCAATTCGCTCCTGCCTTGCGCCCCGGAAGCCGTGGATCAGTTGCATCTCATCGGCCATGACGATCAGTCGTCTTGTTCCGAATTTCCTGGCGACGGCATCTTGGAGCGCTGAGGCATCTTGGTGTTCGTCTGCGATGACAATTGGATAGCGGGATCCATACGCCGCGGCGACGGCCGGGTTGTTCCGGAGAAGTTTCCAGAAAAGCGCGCCGAGGTCATCGAACACGAGTCGGCCCTCTGTTACCTCGGCTCTAACGACGGCGAGCATCCGATTCAGTTCGTCGGCTCTCGGCGTTCGTTCGTCCCGAAAGCACGCGAAGGCATGTTCAGCCAGGGAATCGAGCAGACCTGGAGACGCTTTGCCTATCTCCTTGATTCGCGGGGCACCAAGTTCGGCGGCGAATGCGTCCCGTCGTCGCTTGCTACTGCCGATGTCGATTTCCATGGGCAGTCCGAGCAGCCGGCGATAGGCAAGCACGCTCTTCCAGAAGAAGCGGTGATAGTTGGTGATCTCCGTGCGCCGACGCTGTTCGGGAGTCAGCTGCCGCCGCGCTTCTTCTTCGAGTTGAGTCCTAGCTTGATTTGAGAAGGTGAGGACGAGCACACGGGCACCGGTGGGTAGATCGGAGGTAAGTGCTCCGGCAAGTCGGATTGTGAGAAAGGTCTTCCCAGTCCCTGGAGGTGCCGTGACAAGAAGATGGTCCTCGGCGCAGGCGCAGACGCGATCATGGTCCGGATCGGGCCTGGGACTAACCACCGGGCATCTCAATCTCACGGCCGCTTTCACACCCTTCGTCGATCCACTTCTGAATTTGCTCTAGAAGGAACGAAAAGTTGGCGGGCACGCCATCGGCCTTGACTATGGTTTCCGCAAAAATCCGGGCATGACGGCCGCCCTTGATTGTGAACGGAGCAACGTTCTTGGCTGCCAAAGCTCTAGCAATCAAGGTTCGGGCGTCTCTGACATCAAGAGCGTCAAGCAGCGTCTTTAGGTCCGCCGCCGCCTTGCATGCGTCACGTTGTTCTGGGGGAAGATGGTCGGCGCGGCTTACGAGATCGTCACGTTGGGCATCCCAGCCGTACCCGCGGTCAACGGCGATGGCGGAGAGACCTGCGACCAAACCGTCCAGCTGGCCGCCATGTGCAAGTGCGCCCTCGAGGCTCTGGCACCCGTCGGCAGAGCAATGCGACGCAACCAGGCTACAGTCGCCAGATGCCTTCAGTCTCTCGTAGGTCGCGTTGACTTGGCCGTTGTCTCGTTCTGTCCATGCAACAACCTGTTTGCCAGCGCGGGAGAGGACTGACGCCAGCATTGGCATGTTTTCATTGCCTTCGCAGTTGATGATGTCCATCCCATGCTCAGCGGCGGGTCGCACTACGTTTGTGGTGACCGAGTGGCGCCAGAAACACTCCAGTACGGCGCGATCCCCCGGCCCTTCAACGAGTACTGGTGCACGAGCGAAGAGGCCTCTCACCATTGCTCCATCGAGCCAGCGCTCGTAGCCGTGGCGATCAGGGTCAGAGAGTTCCTTTCGAAGAACTCGAGGGCCGGAAGTGCTTTGCCGTTCCGGCATGAGGACGAAATCGTCGACTTCGAATCGACGCGCCACTTCCGGGGAATGGGTTACGACGAAAACTTGGCCTCCGTCATCCGCAAGGTCGAAGAGCATGTCTGCCATCTGCGCCTGCCGGAGTGGTTCAAGCGCTTCTTCGGGCTCTTCAAATCCACCGATCACACCGTCGATTGACGCGCCGCGTGCGATCTTGAGCAGGATCGTCACCAAGACGAGACGTTGGGCTCCCCGTCCCTGCCTAAGGAGTGGAATGTTGACCTCTCCGTGAGGTAGCGCGATACGGAGCGACTGCAGAAGCTCGCGTTGGGATATCGATCCAGCTTCGAAAGACGGCCTTTCATTTATTCCTACTAGCCCGAGTTTTTCGAGGTCGCCGCCGAGATCAGCGAGAACCTTTGAAACATCGTCGTCACTGTTCACTCTGCCCGCGCCGGCCTTCAGGGCCTCCCGAAGTTCCGACACTGCTGGGTCTAGATCGGCGGCGGTAAAAAGGCGTTCCAGCAAGCCTCCTTGGTAGAAGGCGAGTTGCCGAAGCGGGTCTCGAGTCCGGCCGTCGAACACCCAGCCCAGCTGGATACGTTTTGCGGCGTTGAAAGTTGCCCCTTCGGATTCAGGCTTCGAGAACTGATGCTCCACCGTGAGTTCGGCGTTTCCTCGGGCTCGAACCCGAACCACCGGCTCGATCCCATCTCCATCTGTTTCCGCGACAAGCTCGCTATCTCGTGACCTCCATCCTTCGAGGTGGGGGGCGACTTCGGCGGCGAACTCCTTAGACAGGCCTCCAACGATCGCCTCTACCTCGAATCCGTCTGTGGGGTTCCGCTCGAAATAGTCAATCTCGGTCGGATCGGGTCTACGTCTTCCATAGCCGTGGTGCAGTAGAAGGTCCAGCGCTTCCAGGACGCTGCTCTTGCCGGCGTTCTGGGGACCGAGGATGACGGTGCGTAGGCCAGGAAAGAGTTCAAGGTGGCGTATGCCTCGAAACCGCTCGATTGTCAAACGGCGGACCTGCAAGTTCAAGTACCCCTATCTGTCGTAGACGTTCACTAGCACGGCTGAGAATCCGTTCTCGAAAAGAGTTGGAGAGGTAAGCGCTCCCTAGACAATCGCCTCAGCAGCTGTATTGAAGCAACGTCACTGGACGAGAATCGGCGAAGCGTTCCTCACGAGTAGCGCGGCGCCCTCACGTTGGGCAGCTCGTCGATGCCATCATCTGGGCTCGCTAGGTTCAGCGAATGGTCAAGCTCCGAGGGGAAGAGGTCTGGGCCGCGGCCTGCGTCGAAGCTGCTCTTCCCGGAGTCGAAGTGCGGCAGCACGATGACAACTCTCGAAACTCGATGCACGACCTCGATCTTGTCCGCGACGGCAAAGCTGTCGGGGCCTGTGAAGTTACGGCGGCGGCTGATCGCCAGTTGATCCAACTGTGGAATCTCGTGAACGGGCGCGACGAGAGATACATCGAGCCGAGTCTTCGCGGCGGATGGACCGTCTCGCTTAGGCCGACATGTCGCAAGAACACGTTGATGCTCGGACTACGGTCGCTCCTTGAGGAACTTGAAGCCCGGCAGATTTCAAAGGCGGGCCAGTACTGGACGCCACCCGATGTGGAAGAACGCATGGAGGCTCTGGGAATCGACCACGTTTTCCAGGGTGGTACCGACTTTCCGGGCAGTGTCTACTTCACGATCGATCTTCCACCAGAGATGAACGGCGGCGCTGTGCCCGAGACGGGCGACGCGCTTTGTGAATGGCTGGAAGGCTGGATCGCAGATCCAGCCAGAGACCGAAAGATCGCCAAGCTCCTCAAGTCGGAAGCGCCCGAAAAGCACCTATTTGTGATCCTGCCGGGGTTCTCGCAAGCCCCGTTTGTAGCCGCCGACGTTCTTATGCGGGATCACGGACCTCTGCCTACCAAATCGCCCCAGCTGCCCGAAGGGTTGACCCATGTCTGGGCCATGAGCACCTGGTCAAGTGGTGATCTCTTTGCATGGTCTTCCGCCGACGGCTGGACCAGGCACGAGAAGATCACCACCGTTCCGGCTCGCCTCGCAGCATGACCTCCCTTTCGATGTTCACGGCAGCCCGAACTGTTGCTGGGCGGCCTGGTCTGGCGGGGATGTCGACGAGGGGGTGGGAGTGCTCTGCGGCGCAGGCGTTGACGCGGGTGGAGCGACATCCGTGGTTGTCGGGGCGGAGGATTCCACGCCGAACTGGGATGTTGCCTGGCTGCGCGCTCGCTTTCTGTTCGCGGCTTGGCCGCTATCCGCCGTCTTGCGTTTCTTGCCGGTGGATGATTGCTCGGCCGGTGTCGTGTCCTTGCTCGCGCTCTCGGTGGTGGACCCGGTAGGAGCTTGATGTGCTCGGGCCTCCGTTCGGGGAGGTGGCGGGTGCGACGGTCTTGTCTTCGCCGTTTTCGAGTCGTTGTTGGGGTGGATGAGGTCGAGTCCGGCGACTCCGGGTCCGACTACGCCGGTGGCGGTGCAGGCGGCGATGGCGGTGGCGCAGATTCCGGCGGCTGCTTTACCGGCGGGGCTGCTGATTCCTATCGCGGTTTCTCCGCCGCCGGAAGAGAGGAGCCTGGTCGCTAACTCGCGGCCACGGTCAGCGACGCTGATCGCGCTCGACTTGACAGCTTCGGTGGCTGCGGCGAGGTTGGTGGTCCATCCGATGCGATTCTCAGTGGTGGCGAGGCTGAGCCAGGCGGCGAGGCCGATGTCGAACTCGGGCACGGAGACTCCGAGACGTTCTCGGAGGCTTTGGATCGCGGCGTCGCGTCGTCTTCTGAACGTGGGCTCGCTCCAGCCGAGCGCGTCGGCGCCGTCGCGGGTTGATTTCTCTTCAAAGTAGTAGAGGCTGAGCGCCTGGCGTTGCGAGACGGAGAGGCGGGAGATCGCGCGGTGGAGTTGCTCGGCTTCGATGTGGCCGAGCGCCTCTTCTTCAGGGAGAGGTGCGGTTTCGTCGGTGGCGGCAGCCGCAACATCGTCGGCTAGGCCGTCGACCTCGTGCTGGTCGCGGCGCAGTTGGTCGATGGCACGCATGTAGGCGGCGTGGACGATCCATCCGCCGGGGTTGACGATCTTGTCTCCACGTTCGCGGGCGTTGGTGTATTCAGCCAGGGCCTGCTGCACGAGGTCCTCTGCGTGGCGGTCGATGAATGCTTGGGAGATTTGGGCGGCTCGGAGCTTCCCCTTGAGCCCGAACTCGATGCTCCGAAGTTGATCGGTGTCAAGAGCCCATCTCATATGGACCGTCCCAGTTGACACGTGCATGAAGTTCCCGGAGACGCGTTCGAGCAAACGGAAACGGAGCTGGGAGGGGTCTTTCCGAGACGCATCATGTCACTTCCTTGTCGAAGCTCGATCCTGTTCGCGTCATCGATCTAGAGGTTTTCGGAAGAGGTGACGCAACTCGGATTTCGCTCCGACAAGTGGGCGTGAATCCATCCGAGAAACAACTTCGGCACGTGCGCACCACGGACGCCCGGCGCGGGACCGAACGTCTCGCCCCCGACCCCGGATTTCTCTTCGCCGGGATCGGTCGCCACCCCGGCCTTTCCTCAAGGTCGGGGCGGCCGGCGTCCATTCGACGTGGTGACGGCGAGCCGGGAGGAGGTGCGTCGTGACTGTAGATGTATCTGACCGCGCCAGGGGCCTCGCCCCACGGGCTCGTGTCATCGGCCGGATTGCCTTGTGGGCAGTCGTGGCCGTGCTGTTGTTCCGCGGGTT
>JRYK01009376.1_pt1 | contig 10621 bp, 7 predicted proteins | sample 235381 | NCBI WGS metagenome assembly JRYK01 (sample SAMN03074220, study PRJNA261476) | activated sludge metagenome | biome: Wastewater Treatment Plant; feature: Wastewater; material: Activated sludge; isolation source: activated biomass of a wastewaster treatment plant treating hydrocarbon... ...
TGCGCGACGGCGAGCAGTCGCCGGGCATCTCCCTCAACCTGCGCGAGAAGGTCGAGATCGCCCACCAGCTCGCCAAGCTCGGCGTCGACGTCATCGAGGCGGGCTTCCCCATCAGCTCCCCGGGCGACCTCGAGGGCGTGCAGGCCGTGTCGCGCGAGGTGAGCGGCCCGGTCATCGCCGGGCTGGCGCGGGCCCAGGACCGCGACATCCAGACCGCCTGGGAGGGCGTGCGCGACGCGGTGAGGCCGCGCATCCACACGTTCATCGCCACCTCCGACATCCACATGACGCACAAGCTGCGCATGGACCGCCAGCAGGTGTTCGCCGCGGCCGTCGACGCCGTGCGGCTGGCCCGCTCGCTGTGCGACGACGTGGAGTTCAGCTGCGAGGACGCCACGCGGTCCGACCCGGGCTTCGTGGCCGACGTCGTGCGCGCGGCCATCGCCGAGGGCGCCACCACCATCAACATCCCGGACACGGTCGGCTACACCATGCCCGCCGAGTTCCAGCGCTTCCTGCTCGAGCTGATGGAGCGCTGCCCCGAGCTGGGCGGCGAGGTGACCCTCTCGGTGCACTGCCACAACGACCTCGGCCTGGCCGTGGCCAACTCGCTGGCCGGCATGCAGGTGGGCGCCCGGCAGGTGGAGTGCTGCGTCAACGGCATCGGCGAGCGGGCCGGCAACGCCTCGCTGGAGGAGCTGGCCATGATCCTGCGCACCCGGGCCGACGACCTGGGCGGGCTGTGGTCGGGCATCAACACCCGCGAGATCACGCGGGCCAGCCGACTGGTGAGCCGGCTGTCCGGCTACGTGGTGCAGCCCAACAAGGCCGTGGTGGGGCGTAACGCGTTCGCCCACGAGGCGGGGATCCATCAGCATGGCGTGCTGGCCAACCCGCTCACCTACGAGATCATGGACGCCCAGAGCGTCGGCCTGGCCCAGAGCTCGCTCGTGCTGGGCAAGCACTCCGGCCGCCACGCGCTGCGCCACGCCCTCCTGGAGCTGGGCTACGAGCTGGACCGCGAGCAGCTCGACCACGCCTTCAACCGCTTCAAGGCCGTGGCGGACAAGAAGGGCGAGCTGACCGCCATGGACCTCGAGGCGCTGATGAGCGACGAGATGCGGGTCACCGTGGAGGACACGCTCACGCTCGAGGACTTCGACTTCGCCGGCGGGTCCGGCGAGGCGCCCCGGGCCGACGTCGTCGTGCGCGGCGCGGACGGCACGCTCATGCGCGGCGAGGGCACCGGCGACGGGCCGGTGGAGGCGCTCATGCGGGCGATCGACGCCGCCGTGGGCTCCTCGGGCACGCTTCTCGAGTACGCGGTGTCGGCGGTGACCGGGGGGCCGGACGCCCTCGGCGAGGCGCGGGTGGCCTGCGAGATCGGCGGGCGCACGTTCGCCGGGCAGGCCGTCTCCACCGACGTGCTGGAGGCGAGCGCCGTGGCCTACCTGCGGGCGGTCAACGCGAGCCGGCGGGCCGAGCGGGGCGAGCGGGTGCAGGCGGCGGGGGTCTAGGGGGCGACATGGGGAAGACGCTGTTCGACAAGGTGTGGGCGGCCCACGAGGTCGTCCCGGCGGGCCCGCAGGGCCCCGCGCTGCTCTACATCGACCTGCACCTGGTGCACGAGGTCACCTCGCCGCAGGCCTTCGACGGCCTGCGCATGGCGGGCCGGAAGGTGCGCCGCACCGACCGCACGCTGGCCACGGTGGACCACAACGTGCCCACCGTCGGGCGCGAGCAGGGCATCGAGGACCCGCTGTCGCGCGCCCAGGTCGAGGCGCTGGAGCGCAACTGCCGCGAGTTCGGCGTGCCGCTGTTCAGCCTGAGGAGCCCGCGCCAGGGCATCGTGCACGTCATCGGCCCCGAGCTCGGGCTCACGCAGCCCGGCATGACCATCGTGTGCGGCGACAGCCACACCTCCACCCACGGCGCCTTCGGCGCGCTGGCGTTCGGCATCGGCACCAGCGAGGTCGAGCACGTGCTGGCCACCCAGACGCTGCCGCAGGCCCGCCCTCGCACCATGCGCATCCTGTTCGAGGGCGAGCCCGGCCTCGGGGTGGGGGCGAAGGACCTCATCCTGGGCGCCATCGGCCAGATGGGCGTCGCCGGCGCGCAGGGCTACGTGGTCGAGTACGCCGGCGAGGCCATCCGCGCGCTCTCCATGGAGGGCCGCATGACCGTCTGCAACATGTCGATCGAGGGGGGCGCCCGCGCGGGGTACGTCGCGCCGGACGACACCACCTTCGCCTACGTGGAGGGCCGCATGTGCGCGCCGCGCGACTTCGCGGCCGCCGTGGAGCGCTGGCGCGCCCTGCCCAGCGACCCCGACGCGGTCTTCGACCACGAGATGGTGGTCGACGTGCCGGCGCTCGCCCCGCAGGTCACCTGGGGCACCACGCCCGGCATGGTCGTGCCGGTCACCGGCCACGTGCCCACCCCGGACGACTACCGGGACCCGTCCGACCAGGAGGCCGTGCGCCGCTCGCTCGAGTACATGGGCCTGTCGGGCGGCGAGGCCATCGAGGACATCGCCATCGACACCGTGTTCCTGGGCTCGTGCACGAACGGGCGCATCGAGGACCTGCGGGCCGCGGCCGGCGTGGTGGCCGGCCGCCGGGTGGCCACGGGCGTGCGGGCCATGGTCGTGCCCGGCTCCATGGCCGTGAAGGCGCAGGCCGAGCGCGAGGGCCTCGACCGCGTGTTCACCGAGGCGGGCTTCGAGTGGCGCGACGCCGGCTGCTCCATGTGCCTGGGCATGAACCCGGACATCCTGCAGCCGGGCGAGCGCTGCGCATCCACCAGCAACCGCAACTTCGAGGGCCGGCAGGGCAAGGGCGGCCGCACCCACCTGGTGAGCCCGCCCATGGCCGCCGCGGCGGCGATCGCCGGGCACCTGGTGGACGTGCGCTCGTTCGCCCCCGAGGCCGTGGAGGTGGCCTGATGGAACCCGTCCGCGTGGTCACCGCCCGCGTCGCCCCCATCGACCGGGCCGACGTCGACACCGACCAGATCATCCCCAAGCAGTTCCTCAAGCGCATCGAGCGCACCGGCTTCGGCGAGTTCCTGTTCTGGGACTGGCGCGACGAGGACTTCTACCTCCTGCACCGCGACGACTACCTGGGCGCCGAGATCCTGGTGGCCGGCCGCAACTTCGGCTGCGGCTCCTCCCGCGAGCACGCGCCGTGGGCCATCCAGGACTTCGGCTTCCGGGTCATCATCGCGCCCTCGTTCGCGGACATCTTCCGCACCAACTGCACCAAGATCGGCGTGCTCCCGGTCGAGCTGCCCGAGGCCGACGTGCGCGAGCTCATGCAGGCCGCCGTCGAGCGGCCGGGCACGACGGCCACCGTCGACCTCGAGCGCGGGGTGGTGGTGCTGCACGACGGGCGCGAGGTCGCCTTCGAGATCGACCCCGCGGTGCGCGAGCGCCTGCTCAACGGCTGGGACGACATCTCCCTGACCGAGGCAGCGGACGAGGCCATCGGGCGGTACGAGTCCGAGCGCGAGCGCGAGGGTCCCGTCACCTCCGTCTTCGCCTAGGAGGCCGCGGAATCCGCTACAACCGGGGTGGGCGGCCCGCCCGCCCATCCCGGAAGCCCCCTCGGCCGGACGGCCCGTGAACGACTCCATCACGATCTGCCGCATCGCCGGCGTCCGCATCGGCGTCAACTGGAGCTGGCTGGTCGTCTTCGGCCTCATCACGTGGTCGCTGGCCGAGGCCGTCTTCCCGGAGACCAACCCCGGGCGGTCCACCGCCGTCTACGTCGCGATGGCGGTGGTCGCGGCGCTCCTCTTCTTCATCTCGCTGCTGCTGCACGAGCTGGGCCACGCGGTGCAGGCCCGGCGCGACGGCATGGTCATCGAGGGCATCACGCTCTGGCTGTTCGGCGGGGTGGCCAAGTTCCGGGGCATGTTCCCCTCGGCCTGGGCCGAGCTGCGCATCGCCCTCGCGGGGCCCGCCGTGTCGGCCGTGCTGGCCCTGGCCTTCCTGGGCGCGGGCTGGCTGCTGCCGCTGCCCGACGTGGTCGACGGGGTGGTCACCTGGCTCGGCGTCATCAACGTGACGCTGCTCATCTTCAACATGCTGCCCGCCCTGCCCCTCGACGGCGGCCGCGTGCTGCGCTCGCTGCTGTGGGCCGGCAGACGCGACTTCGCCTGGGCCACGCGCATCGCCTCGAACATCGGGCGCGCCTTCGGCGTGCGCATCGTGGCCGCGGGCGGCGTCATGCTGGCGCTGTGGGGTGCGCTCGGCGGCATCTGGCTCGCGCTCATCGGCTGGTTCCTGTTCCAGGCCGCCGGGGCCGAGCAGCGCGCGCTCACCGCGCCCACGGCCCTGGGCGGGCTGCGCGTGCGCGACCTCATGATCACCGACCCGGTGTGCGCCACCCCGGACGAGACCCTCGACGACTTCGCCTACGTCGTCGTGCGGCCCGACATGCACACCGGCTACCCGGTGGTCGACGAGTCCGGGCGCGCGGTGGGCCTGCTCACCCTGCAGGCGCTCTCGGAGATCCCCCGCGAGGACTGGCGCCGGCACCTGGTGCGCGAGCGCATGCTGCCGGCCGCGGCCGTGCCCCGGTTCGGCGAGGGCGACGACGCCTACGACGCGCTCACCCGCATCGGCGCGGGCGGCGTGGGCAAGGGGCTGGTGGTGCGGGGCGACCTGCTGGTGGGGCTGCTCACGCTCACCGACATCACCCGGGCGTTCGAGCTGCGCCGGCTGGGCCTGGGCGACGCGCCGCCGCCCCGCGTCTGAGCGCTGGTAGCCTCCCGCGCCGGTCGAGCGACGGAGGGAAGATGCGCGAGGTGCGCGTGGTGTGCCTGCCCGGTGACGGCATCGGGCCGGAGGTGGTGCACGAGGCCCGGCGGCTGGTCGACGCCGTGGCGCCCCTCGACGGCATCACCGTGGCCTGGCAGGAGCACCTGGTGGGCGGCTGCGCCATCGACGCCACCGGGGGCCCGCTGCCGGATGGGGTCATGGACGCCTGCCGGGCGTCCGACGCGGTGCTGCTCGGCGCCGTGGGCGGCCCGAGGTGGGACACCACCGACCCGGACGCGCCGCGCCCCGAGCAGGCCCTCCTGGCCCTGCGGGCCGGGCTCGGGCTGTTCGCCAACCTGCGCCCGGTGCGCCCGTTCCCGGCGCTGTACGACGCCTCGCCGCTGCGCCGGGAGCGCATCGAGGGCACCGACCTGCTGGTGGTGCGCGAGCTCACCGGCGGCATCTACTTCGGCGACCGGGGTCGCAGGGAGCCCCAGGCCTGGGACACCTGCATCTACTCGCGCGAGGAGATCGCCCGCGTGGCCGAGCGGGCGTTCGCGGCCGCGGCCGGCCGCCGCGGCCACGTGACCTCGGTGGACAAGGCCAACGTGCTGGAGAGCTCGCGGCTGTGGCGCGAGGTGGTGGTCGAGGTGGCCAAGGGCCACCCGGGCATCACCCTGGACCACATGCTGGTGGACAACGCCGCCATGCAGCTGGTGAGCCGCCCCGCCGACTTCGACGTCATCGTCACCGAGAACATGTTCGGCGACATCCTCTCCGACGAGGCGGCGATGATCTCCGGCTCCATCGGCCTGCTGCCCTCGGCCAGCCTGGGCGCTGACGGGCCCGGGCTGTTCGAGCCGGTGCACGGGTCGGCCCCCGACATCGCCGGCCGGGGGGTGGCCAACCCCATCGCCACGTGCCTCTCGGCGGCCATGATGCTGCGCCACTCGCTCGGCGCGCCGCAGGGCGCGGCCCGCATCGAGGCGGCCGTGGAGTCCGTGCTCGGCGCCGGCCACCGCACCCGGGACCTGGGCGGCGAGCTGGGCACCGCGGCCGTCGGCGACCTGCTGCTCCGGGCCGCCACGGCGTAGGGGCCGGCCCTCGGGGGCCCGGGCCGGGTCCGCTAACCTTCCCGGACGCCGCCGGGGACGCCCGGGGCCCGTCAGCCAGCCCGCCGCCCGGACCCGCGGCCGGGCGAGAGGAGGCACGCGCCCGATGCAGGAAGCCGAGAAGATCTGGATGAACGGATCGCTCGTGGACTGGGCCGACGCCCGCGTCCACGTGCTGTCCCACGGCCTGCACTACGGGTCGTCGGTCTTCGAGGGCATCCGCGCATACGCGACCGAGCGCGGCTCGGCGGTCTTCCGGCTCGACGACCACCTGGCCCGCCTGGAGCGGTCGGCGGCGACCTACTACATGCCGCTGCCGTACACGCGCGAGGAGCTGCGCGTGGCCGTCCACCAGGTCGTCGGCGCCAACGGGCTGGGGTCCTGCTACATCCGCCCCCTGGTGCTGCGCGGCTACGGCGTCATGGGCCTGTTCCCGCTGGACGCCCCGGTCGACGTGGCCATCGCCGCCTGGCAGTGGGGCGCCTACCTGGGCGAGGAGGGCCTGCGCAACGGCATCCGGGCCAAGGTGGCGTCCTGGCGGCGCATCGGCAACAACACGATCCCCGCAACGGCCAAGGCCGGCGGCCAGTACCTCAACTCCATCCTGGCCAAGATCGAGAGCCACAAGGCCGGGTACGAGGAGGCCATCCTGCTCAACGAGCAGGGGTACGTGGCCGACGGCTCGGGCGAGAACATCTTCATGGTCCGCGACGGCCGGCTCTACACGCCGCCGCTGCAGAGCTCGATCCTCGAGGGCATCACCCGGGCCACGGTCATGGAGCTGGCGGCCGACGAGGGCCTTCAGGTGGTGGAGCGCGACATCGCGCGCGCCGAGCTCTACATGGCCGACGAGGTGTTCGTGACCGGCACCGCGGCCGAGGTCTGCCCGCTCAACGCCATCGACGACCACCCGCTCGGCGAGCCCGGGCCCATCACGCGGCGCATCCAGGACCGCTTCTTCGCGGTCACCGAGGGCCGGGACGCCCGGTTCGCCCACTGGCTCGACCACGCGCCCAGCGCGGCCGCGGCATGAGCGAGCGCATCGCGGTCTACGACACCACGCTGCGGGACGGCATGCAGCGTGAGGGCATGAGCCTGTCGGTGGGCGAGCAGCTGTCCATCGCCCTGCGCCTGGCCGAGATCGGCGTGGACTACATCGAGGCCGGCTTCCCCTCCAGCAACCCCAAGGACTCCGAGCTCTTCGACCTGCTGGAGCGCGAGGACCTGGGCGACACCAGGGTGGCCGCGTTCGGCATGACCCGCCGGCGCGACCTCGCGGCCCACGAGGACCCCGGGCTGCGCATCATGGTCGAGTGCTTCGCCCCGGTGTCCACCATCGTGGGCAAGACCTGGGACCTGCACCTGGAGAAGGTCATCCGGGTCTCGCGCGAGGACAACCTGCGCATGATCGCCGACTCGGTGGCCTTCCTGCTCTCGCAGGGCAAGGAGGTCGTCTACGACGCCGAGCACTTCTTCGACGCCTACCGCGCCCACCCCGACTACGCGCTGCGGTGCCTGCGCACCGCGGCCGAGGCCGGGGCCCACTGGGTGGTGCCCTGCGACACCAACGGGGCCACGCTGCCGGACGAGATCAGCCGCATCATGGGCGAGATCCGCGCGGCGCTGCCGGGCGTGAACATCGGCATCCACACGCACAACGACTCCGAGTGCGCCGTCGCCAACACGCTGGCCGGCGTCACCCAGGGCGCGCGGCAGGTGCAGGGCACGCTCAACGGCTGGGGCGAGCGGTGCGGCAACGCCAACCTGGTCTCGATCGTCCCGTCGCTGGCCCTCAAGATGGGCTTCGACGTGCTGCAGCCCGGCCGCCTGGAGGAGCTCACGGCCCTCTCGCGCTGGGCCGCGGAGACGGCCAACCTGCAGCCGGACCCCTGGGCGCCGTACGTCGGCCGCAACGCCTTCGCCCACAAGGGCGGCATGCACATCGCCGGCATGATGGCCGACCTGCGCACGTTCGAGCACGTCGACCCCGGCCTGGTGGGCAACGAGCGCAACATGCTGGTCAGCGAGCTGTCCGGGCGCCACACGGTGCTCACCCGGGCGCGCGAGGCGGGCATCGACGTGGAGTCCGACCCCGGCACGGCCACGCGCATCCTGGCGCGGGTCAAGGAGCTGGAGCACGAGGGCTACCACTTCGAGGTGGCCGACGCGTCGTTCGAGATCCTGCTCGAGCGGGAGACCGGCGTGCACGAGCCGCTGTTCGTGCTCGAGAGCTTCCGGGTCATCACCGAGAAGCGGGCCGACGGGCACGTGGAGACCGAGGCCACCGTGAAGGTCCACCACCAGGGCGAGCGGCTGGTCGCCACGGCCGAGGGCAACGGCCCGGTCAACGCCCTGGACCGCGCCCTGCGCGAGGCGCTGCAGGGCCGCATCCCGGAGCTGGGGGAGATCGAGCTCACCAACTTCAAGGTGCGCATCCTCGACGAGACCAAGGGCACGCAGGCCACCACGCGGGTGCTCATCGACTCCACCGACGGCCGCCGCTCCTGGTCCACCATGGGCGTCTCCCAGAACGTCATCGCCGCCTCCTGGGACGCGCTCGTCGACAGCCTGGAGTTCGGCGTCCGCCACGCCGCGGCCACCCGCGCCGGCGCGGCCGGCGCGTGAGCGGCCCCGAGCGCATCCCCCTCGCCAAGCCGGTCATCGGCGAGGCCGAGATCGACCGCGTGGTCGCCGTGCTGCGGAGCGGCCAGCTGTCGCTCGGGCCGGTGGTCGCCGAGTTCGAGCGGGCGTGGGCCGACCGCATCGGCGTGCGCCACGCGGTGGCCTGCTCCAGCGGCACGGCCGGCCTGCACTGCTGCCTGCACGCGCTGGGCGTCGGGCCCGGGGACGAGGTCATCACCTCGTCGTTCTCGTTCGTGGCCAGCGCCAACGCCATCCTCTACACGGGCGCGACGCCGGTGTTCGCCGAGGTCGACCCGCTCACGTTCAACATGGACCCGGCGGCGGTCGAGGCGGCCATCACGCCGCGCACGAAGGCCATCCTCATCGTGGACATCTTCGGCTACCCGGCCGAGATCCCGGCGCTGGTGGACATCGCCCGCCGGCACGGCCTGGGCGTGGTCGAGGACGCCTGCCAGTCCATCGACGGCGACTACGACGGCCGGAAGCTCGGCACCTTCGGGCACCCGGCGGTGTACGGCTTCTACGCCAACAAGCAGCTCACCACGGCCGAGGGCGGCATCGTCCTGACCGACGACGACGACCTGTACCGGCTGCTCAAGAGCCTCACCAACCAGGGCCGCTCCGACGACGGCCAGTGGCTCGTCCACTCCCGCCTGGGCTTCAACTACCGGCTCTCGGACGTGCACTCGGCCATCGGCCTGGCCCAGATCGACCGGCTCGACGACATGATGGCCGGCCGCGACCGCGTGGCCGGCTGGTACCAGGAGCGCATCCGCGAGATGGACGGCGTCACCCCGATGTACGAGGGGCCGCAGCGGCGCTCGTGGTTCGTCTACGCCCCGCGCCTGGACCCGGACGTCGACCGCGACGGCGTCATCGCCGAGCTCGACGCCGCGGGCGTGTCGGCCAAGCCGTACCTGCCCTGCATCCACCTGCAGCCCTTCTACCGCTCCGAGCACGGGCACCGGCCCGGCGAGCTGCCGGTCACCGAGGCCATCAGCGCGTCCACCATCGCCCTGCCGTTCTTCCCGGAGATGCGCGAGGACCAGGTGCACCGCGTGTGCGAGGAGCTGGCCCGGGCGGTGGCCGTGCAGCGCGCCGGGGTGGGCGCCTCCACATGAGCCCCGGGCGCTCCCGCCTGTGGGGCGGCCGGTTCTCCGGGGGGCCCAGCGAGGCCTTCGAGCGCCTCAACGCCTCGCTGCCGGTCGACCGCCGGCTCTGGCGCGAGGACGTGCGCGGCTCGCGCGCCCACGCGCGCATGCTGTGCGCATGCGGCATCCTCGACTCCGGCGACGCCGACGCCATCGACGCCGGCCTGGCCCAGATCGAGCAGGAGATGGAGGCCGGGGACTTCGCCTTCGCCCCCGGCGACGAGGACATCCACACCGCCGTCGAGCGACGGCTCACCGAGATCGTGGGCGACGCCGGCCGCAGGCTGCACACCGCCCGCAGCCGCAACGACCAGGTGGCCACCGACACGCTGCTCTGGCTGCGCGGGCGCGCGCACGACCAGCGGGCCCTGCTGCGCGAGCTGGCCGAGGCGCTCATCCTGCAGGCCGAGTCGCACGTGGACAGCCTGCTGCCCGGCTACACGCACCTGCAGCGCGCCCAGCCCGTGCGGCTGGCCCACCACCTGCTGGCCTACGTGTGGATGCTCGACCGCGACCGGGTGCGCCTGGACGCGGCCATCGCGGCCTGCGCCGAGTGCCCGCTCGGCTCGGGCGCCCTGGCCGGGGTGGGCTTCCCGGTGGACCGGGACATGACGGCCGCCGAGCTCGGCTTCGACCGCCCGGCCCCCAACAGCATGGACGCGGTCGGCTCACGCGACGCCCTGGCCGACTACCTCTACTTCGCCGCCCAGCTCGGCGTGCACCTCTCGCGCCTGGGCGGGGAGTTCGTGTGGTGGTCGAGCGAGGAGGCCGGCTTCGTGGCCGTGGACGACGCCTTCGCCTCGGGCTCGTCGATGCTGCCGCAGAAGAAGAACCCCGACGCCGCCGAGCTGGCCCGCGCCAAGGCGCCGCGCCTGGTCGCCGACCTGTCCGGGCTGCTCGGCGTGCTGCACGGCCTCCCGCTCGCCTACAACAAGGACCTGCAGGAGGACAAG
>JRYK01007619.1_pt1 | contig 10590 bp, 13 predicted proteins | sample 235381 | NCBI WGS metagenome assembly JRYK01 (sample SAMN03074220, study PRJNA261476) | activated sludge metagenome | biome: Wastewater Treatment Plant; feature: Wastewater; material: Activated sludge; isolation source: activated biomass of a wastewaster treatment plant treating hydrocarbon... ...
GCGCGGGCGCCGCGGCGCCGGGTTCCGCCGGCGCGGCACCCGCCGTCGACCGCTGCGATGGCGGCAGCGGCGATCCGGCCGACCGGCGTCGCGACGGCCCCTCCGGTAGGACCAAGGTCGTATTCTCCCTTGCGCGGCGACCGGCAACACTCGAACCGGTCGCCGCGGTGCAACCGCGCGAGGGAGGAGACCGATGAGTGCATGGGCGGTGGCCTTGATCACGTTCGCGTGCGTCCCCGAAGGCGGCCTCGCCGGCATCGGCCTGCACCATCGGGAAGTAGCCGCCCGGTCGCTGCGGTAGCGGGATCGCCCGTGACAAGTCGCGGCAACCTCCGGCTCCTCGCGGCAGCGGTGGCCGGCCTCGCGCTCGCCGGCTGCGCGGTCCGCCCGACCACCCCGGCGCTCGCGCACTACCAGCCCGACGCCGGCTATCGCTGGGACCCGCGCCGGGCGCTTCCGGACAATGATCCGGAGACGCTGTTCATCCTGACCTTCTCGGGCGGCGGCACGCGCGCGGCGGCGTTCTCCTACGGCGTGCTCGAGGAGCTGCGTCGCACGACGGTCCGCACCCCGCGCGGCGACCACCCGCTGCTGGCGGAGGTCGACGTCGTGACCGGGACCTCCGGAGGGAGCTTCACCGCGCTCGCCTACGCGCTGCACGGCGAGCGGCTCTTCGACGAGTTCGAGCGCTCGTTCCTCAAGCGCGACGTCGAGGGCGACCTGCTGCGCCGCCTGCTCGACCCGCTCACCTGGCCGCGCGTTCTCTCGCAGGGCTTCGGGCGCTCCGAGCTCGCCGAGGAGTACTACGACGAGGTCCTGTTCCACCGCGCCACCTACGCCGACCTCGCCGGCAAGCCCACGCCCGCCACCATCGTCGGCGCGACCGACGTTTCCACCGGGACGCGGTTCGATTTCTCGCAGCTCGAGTTCGACGTCATCTGCGGCGACCTCGGCGCGTTCCGCCTGTCGCGCGCCGCGGCCGCCTCGTCGGCGGTCCCGGTCGTCCTGTCGCCGGTGACGCTCGACAACCGCGGCGGCACCTGCGGGTACCGCGATCCCGGCTGGGTCGCCGACGCCCTGCGGCGCCCCGATCCGCTGCCGTCGGGCAACCGCCTCGCGCTGCGCCTGCGCGAGATCGAGCAGCGGCGCGACGGCGCCGCGCGGCCGTACCTGCATCTCGTCGACGGCGGCCTCTCGGACAACCTCGCGCTGTACGGGCCGGTCGAGATGCTGCAGGAGCTCATGGCAAGCCCGCGGTACCGCGCCGCCGCCGGCGTCAACCGGGTGCGGCGCATCGCGGTGGTGATCGTGAACGCGCGGTCAGCGCCGCGGTTCGACTGGGACAAGGTGCCGTACGGGCCGGGCGTCCTGGGGCTGCTCGCGCAATCGCTCAGCGTGCCGATCAACCACTATTCGACCGAGGCGGTCGCCGCGCTCCAGGACACGGCGACGCGGTGGCGGCTGCAGGCCGAGCTCGACGCCGCGACGGGGCGCGCGGACGCGCTCCCGCAGGTCGAGTTCGCGCTCGTCGACGTGAGCTTCGAGGCGGTGGCGGACCCGGCGCTGCGCGAGTCGCTGCAGGGCCTGCCGACGACCTTCGCGCTTCCGGACGAGGCGGTCGACCGGCTGCGCGCCGCGGCCGCGCAGGTGCTGCGCGAATCGCCGGCGTTCCGGCGCTTCGCCGCGTCGCTCGCCACTCGGCCCGGGGGCTGGACCGGCGGCGAGCGGACGAGCCCTCACCTGCATCGCCTGCGCGCGCTCGACTAGAATCGGCGGGGTTCGCGCCCCGGGTTACGAGGAGGTGACATGAAACGCATCGGGTTGCTTTTCGCGACCGTGCTCGGCGCGCTGCCGGCCGGCGCGCTGGCGATGTGCTACACGGTCTACGGGGCCAACCAGGTGGTGATCTGGCGCGGCACCGACACGCCGATCGATCTCTCCAGGCCGATCCACGAGGGCATGCGCCGGGTGTTTCCTCCCGGGAGCCGCCTCCTGATCGAGGAGGAGACGCGGTCGTGCACGCCGATCGGGCCGGCGGACTTCTTCGGCCCGCTGCCCGGGCTGACCGGGCCCGTTCCCGGGGACCCGGGGATGAAGGGCGGGATGACGGCCGCGCCGGCCAAGACCCGTTGACGGCGGCGGTGTAGTCGGTCGCGCTCCGTAGCGCTGCGGCACGTGCGGCGCCTTGCCCGGGTGCTAACATGCTGGACGCATGGCCGAGCTCACCACGAAGATCCTGACCGAGATTCGCGACGAGCAGCGCGAGTTCCGCGCGGAGACGCGCGCGAATTTTGCGCAGGTCGAGGAACGCCTCACCTCGATCGAGCGCCACATGGCCGCAATGCTCGCGACGGCGCCGGTCGTGAACGAGCGAATCGACCGGCTGGAGGCGCGCGTGGCCGCGCTCGAGGGCCGCTCGTCGTAGTCTCTCCGGCGCGGCCGGCGCGATCACCCACGCGCCGGGCCCGGCGCTCCGTCACGTCGCTCGCTACTCGGCCTTGAACCCCGACGCCGCGACGATCCCGCGCCAGCGCGCGATGTCGGCGGCCATCACCTGCGCCAGCGCCTCCGGCGTCGTGCCGGTGGGCTCGATGCCGAGGGCGAGGAGCTTCTCGCGCACCGCCGGCGCCTGCACCGTCCTGGCGAACGCGTCCGACAGCCGATCGACCGTCGCCTGCGGCGTGCCCACGGGCGCGTACACGCCGTGCCAGCCGACGGCCTCGACCGCCGGATAGCCCTGCTCGCGGAACGTCGGCACCGCCGGGAGGAGCGGCGAGCGCTGCGCCCCCGAGACGGCGAGGATGCGAAGCCTCCCCGCGCGATGCAGCTCGAGGACATCGGCGAGCGCGCTGACGCTCGCCGCGATCCGGCCTCCCATCACGTCGACCTCGACCTGCGCGGTGCCCTTGTAGGGGACGTGCAGCAGTTCGATGCGGGCCGCCTGCGCGATCATCGTGCCGAGGAAGTGCGGCACGCTGCCCGCGCCGGGCGTGCCGAAGGTCGCCTGCGCCGGGTGCGCCTTTGCCCAGGCGACGAACGCGGCGAGCGAGCGCGCCGGATGCCCCGGGGCCACGGCGAACGCGTAGCCGAAGGTCGTGACCTGACCCACCGGCACGAGGTCCTTCACCGGGTCGAAGCCGGGGTCTCTGAAGACGAGCGGGACCATCACCGTCACTGCGACGGGCGCGAACAGCAGCGTCCTGCCGTCAGGGGCGCTGTGCCTGAGCGCCTCGACCGCGATGCGCCCGCTCGCGCCGGGCTTGTTGTCGACCAGGACGGGTTGCCCGACGCCGTCGCTCAGGCGCTCGGCGATCACCCGCGCAACGGTGTCGGAGGTGCTGCCCGGGGGAAGCACGACGAGCATCCGCAGCGGCTGCTTCGCCCGCGCCTGCCCCTGGGCGAGCGCCGGCGCCGCGCCGGCCACCGCGCCGGCGAGCAGCAGGCATAATGCGCGCCTCGCGCGCATGTCGTCCCGTCGAGCGCCCATCAGGGCGCGAAGGATACCCGCTCCGCCCTCCGCGATGCGCCAGCCACCGTCCGCCGCGGCGCTGTCCGAGTTCGAACGGTTCCTCGCCGAGCTGTCGGCGCGGTTCGTCAACCTGTCCGCTGCCGAGGTCGACGGCGCGATCACCGACGCGCTGCGCCGGAGCGTCGCGCTGTTCGGCGTCGAGCGCGGCGGGCTCATCGATCTGTCGGCGCCGGGTAACGAGGCCCGCATCACTCACTCGTGGGCGGCGGCGGGCATGAGGCAGGCGCGGCTCAGGACCATCGCGGGCGATTACCCCTGGGTGCTGGGGCGGCTGCGCGCCGGCAAGTCCGTCGTGCTCCCGCGCGTCGACGACCTGCCGCGCGCGGCGGAGACCGACCGCGCGTCGTTCCGGCGTGCGGGCGTGCGGTCCAATCTCTGCGTGCCGATGACGGTGGGCGGGCGGGTCGAGGCCGCGCTCACCTTCGGCCGCCTGCGGCGCGCGCGCGACTGGCCCGCCGACCTCGTCCTGCGGGCGGGTGCGCTCGCGACCGTCTTCGGCAACGCGCTCGCGCACAAGCGCGCGCACGAGACGGCCGAGACGGCGATCGCGTTCGAGCAACGCGTGTCGGCGACCCTCGGGGCGCTGCTCACCGCGGGTGCGGCCGAGCAGGATCGCGTGATCGAGTCGGGGCTCGCGGACCTCGCGCGCGTGTTCGGCGCCGAGCGCGCCACGCTGTGGCAGCGCGTGGCGGATACGGGCCGGTTCGTGAAGACGCACCGCTGGCTCGCTCCCGGGGTGCCGACGCCGCCCGGGGCGTTGGGCGTCGAGGTCACGCCGTGGGCGAGCGGCGAGCTCGCGCGCGGCAACGTCGTGCGCATCGGGAGCCGCGCGGTGCTGCCGCCCGAGGCGGCGGCCGACCGGGCGGGGCTGCACTCGCTCGGCATTCGCGCCGCCGTGGCCGTGCCGCTGTCGGTCTCCGGGACGGTCGTGGGTGCGCTTTCCTTCGCAACCGCGACGGACGATCCGGGCTGGCCCGAAGCGCTCACGCCGCGCATCCGGCTCTTCGGCGAGGTGCTCACCGCGGTGCTCGCGCGCCGGGCCGCCGAGAGTCGCGAGCAGGAGGCCCAGGCCCTCGCCGCGCACGCCGCCCGCGTCGGCACGATGGGCGTGGTGGCGGCCTCCCTCGTGCACGAGCTCACGCAGCCGCTCGCCGCGAGCCTCACGAACGCCGAGACCGCGGCGGAGCTGCTCGATGCGCCGGCGCCGGACCTCGACGAGCTGCGCGCCACGGTGGCCGACATCGTCGCCGACGACCGGCGCGTGGGCGAGCTCGTCCAGCAGCTGCGCCGCTTCCTGCGCCGGGGCGAGGTGCGGCGGGCGGCGCTCGAGCTGCGCGCGGTGGTGGACGAAGTCGCGCGTCTGGTCGCGAACGCGGCGGACGAGAAGGGCGTCGCGCTCGCGCTCGACGTGCCCGGCGCGCTGCCGCCGCTCGTGGCCGATCGCGTCCAGCTCCAGCAGGTGCTCCTGAACCTGCTCCTGAACGCCATCGACGCGGTCGCGGCGAGCCCCCCCGCCGTGCGGCGCGTCGCGCTCGTCGCGCGGCCGTCGCAGAACGGCGTGAGCATCGAGGTCGCCGACTCCGGGCCGGGGATGGACGAGGCCACGCGCAGCCGCGTCTTCCAGCCCTTCTTCACCACCAAGCCCGGCGGCATGGGGCTCGGCCTCGCGATCAGCCGCAGCATCGTCGCGGCGCACGGCGGCACGCTCGCGGTGCGCTCCGCGCCGGGCGAGGGCACAACCTTCCGGCTCGAGCTGCCCTTGCAGCCGCCCGAGGAGGTCGCACCGGCGCCGCACGCGCCGGCGCCGGGCGCGGCGTCCGGCACCGTGTTCGTCGTCGACGACGACGCGTCGCTGCGGCGCGCGGTCGAGCGCCAGCTCCAGGGCGCGGGCTACCGGGTGGAGGCGTTCGCCTCGGCGCAGGACTACCTGGAGCGCGCGCCGGAGGCCGGCGTGGCCTGCATCGTGAGCGACGTGCGCATGCCCGGCCTGAGCGGCCTCGACCTGCAGGCCACGCTCGCGCAGGCGAAGCGCGAGCTGCCGATGGTGTTCATCAGCGGACACGGCGACGCGCCGACCACCGTGCAGGCGATGAAGGCGGGCGCGGTGAGCTTCCTCGCGAAGCCGTTCACCAAGGACGAGCTGCTCGGCGCCGTCGCGGAGGCGCTGGCGCGCAGCCGCGCGGGCGCGCGCGCGCGGGAGGAGAGCGCCGCGCTGCGCGCGCGCTACGATTCACTCACCTCCCGCGAGCGGGAGGTGTTCGACCTGGTGGCCGCCGGCCTCCTGAACAAGCTCGTCGCCGACCGGCTCGGCATCGCCGAGAAGACGGTGAAGATCCACCGCGCGCGGGTGATGGCGAAGCTCGCCGCCGGATCGGTGGCCGACCTCGTGCGGATGGCGGAGCGGCTGGGGGTGCGCGGCGAGCGCGGGCACGCGGTCGATTCCGGCGGACGCGCTCTCGCAATGGGGGCGCGCGCGGCGGAGTAACGTTCTCGTCCGCGACGCAGTCGGCGCAGGCGCAGCGCCCTCGCGAAAGTCGTTCGCGCCGCAGCGCTCAGCGGCTCGCCAGCACCGGGCACAGCCGCGCCTCGATCAGGGCGTCGTCCGCGGTGACGAGCGTGAGACCGTAGACGAGGGCGGTCGCGACCAGGAAGCGGTCGACCGGATCGGGATGTGCGGGCATGATCTCGCGGCTGCGCGCCGCCACCTGAAACGTCAGCACCGCCTCCTGCACCGGACTCGAGGCGAGCGCCGCGGCCATCCACCGCTGCGGCTCGTCGTCCAGCCGCACGCGGCCGCGCTCGGCGAGGAGCAGGAGCTCCCAGACGCTGATCGGCGAGACCCACAGCTCGTTCCCGGCTCCGCGGAGCGCCGCTCGCGCGCGCCGCCCCAGTCTCGCCGGATCGACGAGACTGTGCAGCCACACGTGCGTGTCGAGCAGGAGCCTCAACGGCGCGTCGCCGCCCAGTCGCTTTCCGCGGTGACGGGCCGGACGATGTCGCCGACGATCCTGGCACGGCCGGCCATGACGCCGAGCCAGTCCCTCCGCGGCGCCGGCGGCCGGGGTGGCCCGACCTCGGCGACCGGCTCGCCGAAGCGCGTGAGGAGCACCGGCCTGCCGGTGCGCTTCACCCGCTGGAGAACGGCGAGGCAGGTCGCCTTGAACTTGGACACCGGCATGCTTTCCATGACCGGCAAGCTAGCATGGTCCGAAATGATGGTCAAACCGGCGCAGCGCGGCGCCGCGGCGGACGTCGCGCTCGGCGGGTTGCCGGCCGTGCCGCGCATGTAGGACCAAGGTCCGATACCCCGGCCCGGGGCGGTCGCGAATACTCGCGCGGTGTTGGCCCCCCGCTCCAAGGGATTGCACGTGCTGATCGTGGACGACGACGACTCGCTCCGGCGCGCCCTCGCGCGCACGATCCGGCTCGCGGGGTTCGAGGTCGACGCGTTCCGGTCCGTGGAAGCGCTCATGGCCCACGGCGTTCCCGACCGCGATGCCTGCCTGGTGCTCGACGTCGACGTGCCCGGGATCGGTGGCATCGAGTTCACGCGCACGCTCGCCGCGGCGGGCCGCGACCTTGCGCCGCGACCAGCGGCCGAGGAACGTGCCCGCCCCGTCCTCGTCCCTCACTCGTCCCTCCGCGCGCCCTTGAACGACGGCGGCCGCACGCGCTTCTTCGGCTCGGGCCGGTAGTTCGCGTCGACGTAAGCCGCCAGCCACGATGCGAGCGCCGCGGGCAGCGGCACGCCGTCCACCTGGGCGCCCCCGTCCATCATGCGCGCCGCCTCGTCGTAGCTCGGCGTCACGATTTCCGGCACGCCGCGCGCGCCGTCCATGCGCCACATGACGAACATGTAGGGCCTGTCGGCGGTCAGATTCAGGTAGTAGCCCTCCGCCTCGCGCCGGTGCAGGACGACCTCGAAGCCCGGATGCAGCCACTGCGTCCGCTCGGCCTCCGCCGCGATCACCCGCGGCCCGCCCGCGGCGCGGTCGGGCACGACCGCCACCGGCTGCCAGGTCTCCGACTGCCAGCGGCTCGCGAGCGCCCGCCGCTCCATCACCACGGCGAGCCGGACGCTTTGAGGCGACGCGGGGAAGAATCTAGAATCGGAGAGCTCCATGCCGGCTTATGATGCGTCGTTCCGAACCCTTTCAGCAAGCAGCGCGTTGACTTGACATGAGCGACCGGATCATTCCCCTCGTCGACGCGCGCCGCATGCCCCTGCCCGACGTGGGGCCACTCGCGCCCGGCAGCCGCGTGGCCGACGCGCTCGGCCGTCCGCTGCGCGACCTGCGCATCTCGGTGACCGACCGCTGCAACTTCCGCTGCACCTACTGCATGCCGAAGGACGTGTTCGGCCCGGACTACGCGTTCCTGCCGCGGCGCGAGGTCCTGACCTTCGAGGAGATCACGCGGCTCGCCCGCATCTTCAAGGACCACGGCATCGAGAAGATCCGCCTCACCGGCGGCGAGCCGCTGCTGCGCCGCGACCTCGAGCGGCTGATCGAGATGCTCGCCGGCCTCGGCGAGCTCGACCTCACGCTCACCACCAACGGCTCGGCGCTCGCGCGCAAGGCGCGCGCCCTGCGCGACGCCGGTCTCAACCGGCTCACGGTGAGCCTCGACTCGCTCGACGACGCGGTGTTCCGCGCGATGAACGACGTCGACTTCCCGGTCGCGGCGGTGCTGGAGGGCATCGACGCGGCCGCGGCCGCCGGCCTCGCACCGCTCAAGATCAACATGGTCGTGCAGCGCGGCGTGAACGACCACACGATCGTGGCCATGGCGCGCCGCTTCAAGGGCACCGGCCACATCGTGCGCTTCATCGAGTTCATGGACGTCGGCAGCTCGAACGGCTGGCGCATGGACGACGTGGTGCCGGCGGCCGAGGTGGTGCGGCGCATCGGGGCCGAGCTGCCGCTCGAGCCGGTGGACCCGAACTACTACGGCGAGGTGGCCGAGCGCTGGCGCTACCGCGACGGCGGCGGCGAGATCGGCGTGATCGCGTCGGTGACGCGGGCGTTCTGCCGCAGCTGCACCCGCGCGCGCCTGTCCACCGACGGCGCGCTCTACACCTGCCTGTTCGCGACCGGGGGCTACGACCTGCGCGCGCTGCTGCGCGGCGGCGCCTCCGACGCGGAGATCCACGCCGCGATCGGGCGCATCTGGCGGGTGCGCGGCGACCGCTATTCCGAGCTGCGCACCGCGCACACGGCGCAGCTGCGCAAGATCGAGATGTCGTACATCGGCGGATGAGGTGCGGCCGGTGAACGCGCCCCACAAGCCGCTGCTGACCGACGCCGCGCGCCCCGCGACCTTCGAGGTGGAGGCGCTGAACGAGCGCGGCGAGGCGGTGCCGACCCCGATCGCCGGGGAGCACCCGCTCACGCTGTACCTCGACAAGCGCGAGCTCGTGACGCTGATGACGCTCGGCCAGGCGCCCGAGGCGCTCGCGCTCGGGTACCTGCGCAACCAGCGGCTGGTGCGCGGGATCGAGGAGATCGCGGCGGTGCAGGTCGACTGGGAGACCGACTCGGTCGCGGTGACCACGCGCAAGGGGGTGAAGGGGCTCGGCGCGAGGATGAAGAAGCGCACCGTGACCACCGGCTGCGGGCAGGGCACGGTGTTCGGCGACCTGATGGAGGAGATCGAGTCGATCCGGCTCCGCGACGACGTGCGGCTGGAGGAGGCCGCGCTGTACGCCCTGCTCGACGCGGTGCGCCGGCACGAGACGATCTACAAGACCGCCGGCGCCGTGCACGGGTGCGCCCTCATCGCGAACGAGCCGCCCGGCGCGCCCGGCGCGAGCCCGATCCTCTACTTCGTCGAGGACGTCGGCCGGCACAACGCGGTGGACGCGATCGCCGGGCGGATGTGGCTCGACGGCGTCGACGGCTCGGACAAGATCTTCTACACCACCGGGCGGCTCACCTCGGAGATGGTGATCAAGTGCGCGCAGATGCGCGTTCCCTTCCTCGTCTCGCGCTCCGGGCTCACGCAGATGGGCTGGACGGTCGCCCGGCGCACCGGCATCACCATGCTCGGGCGCGCGGTGGGCAAGCACTACCTGCTGTTCACCGGCCGGCACCGGTTCGTGAAGACCTCGCTGCCGACGATGACGGCGTGAGACGATGGACCTCCGCGACTCCCCGCGCGTCACCGGGCTCATCCTCGCCGGCGGCCAGGGCCGGCGCATGGGCGGCGTCGACAAGGGCCTGCAGCCGCTGCGCGGCCGGCCGCTCGCGGCCTGGGTGCTCGAGCGCCTCGCGCCGCAGGTGACCGAGGTGATCATCAACGCGAACCAGCACCAGGCCGAGTACGCGCGGCTCGGCTGCCGCGTCGTCGGCGACGAGATCGGCGGCTTCGCGGGGCCGCTCGCGGGCCTGCACGCCGGCCTGAAGGCGAACGTGCACCCGTTCCTCGTCACCGTGCCGTGCGACTCGCCGTTCCTGCCGCGCGACCTCGTCGCGCGGCTGCACGCCGCGCTGGTGGCGCACCACGCCGACCTCGCGGTGGCGAAGACCGGCGACCAGCCGCACCCGGTCTTCGCGCTGGTGCGCGAAACGCTCGCCGGACACCTCGCGCAGTTCCTCGGCGGCGGCGGGCGCAAGATCGACGCGTGGTACGCGTCGCTGCAGGTCGTCGAGGTCCCCTTCGACGACGAGGCCGACGCGTTCTCCAACATCAACACGCCCGCCGAGCTGGCGCAGCACGAGCGGCGGCCGTGACCTCGCTGCGCGCGATCGCGAGCTGCATCGACGGCTACGACCCGGACGCCCTGCCGGTCGAGATCGCGCGCCGGGTGATCGGCTCGCTCGTCGCGCCGGTCGCCGCCTGCGAGCGCGTCGCGGTGCGCGCGAGCCTGGGGCGCGTGCTCGGCGCCGACGTCGTCTCGACCACCAACGTGCCGGCGAGCGACAACTCGGCCATGGACGGCTACGCCGTGCGCGGGGCCGACGTGCAGCACCCGGGCGCCGTTCTGCGCGTCTCGCAGCGCATCGCCGCGGGTGATGCCGGCGCACCGCTCGAAGCCGGCACCGCCGCGCGCATCTTCACCG
>JRYK01001706.1_pt1 | contig 10585 bp, 7 predicted proteins | sample 235381 | NCBI WGS metagenome assembly JRYK01 (sample SAMN03074220, study PRJNA261476) | activated sludge metagenome | biome: Wastewater Treatment Plant; feature: Wastewater; material: Activated sludge; isolation source: activated biomass of a wastewaster treatment plant treating hydrocarbon... ...
CGCCGTGGATCTGGATCGCCTTGTCGGTGACCCAGTTGCCGATCTCGCTCGCGTACAGCTTCGCCATCGCCGCTTCCTTGGTGTAGTCGCGGCCGGCGTCGCGGAGCATCGCCGCGTGGTAGACGAGCAGGCGCGCGCTCTCGATCTTCACCGCCATGTCGGCGGGCATGAACTGCACGGCCTGGAACTCGGTGGACGCGAAGGCGCTCACCAGCAGGCCGAGCGCCATGCCGAGCATCGCGTTGGCCAGGGCCAGCGCCCCGACCAGCGCCGGCGAGCGCACCGTGTCGAGGTCCAGGAGCCCCACCGACACCGACGCGGCCACCGCGGTCTGCAGCACGGCCATGACGCCGAAGGCGACGGCGTAGCCCACCAGCAGGTCCAGGCGGCCCATGGGCATGGCCATGAGCCGCTCCAGGGTGCCCGTGGTGCGCTCGCGCAGCATGGTGATGGAGGTCACCAGGAACATCGTGACGAAGGGGAACAGGCCGAGCAGCGGCACGCCGATGCGGTCGAAGGTCTGCGGCTGCCCGTCGAACACGTAGCGCAGCAGCACGATGAGCAGCGTGGGCACCAGCACCATCAGGGCCACGGTGCGCGGGTCGCGCCGCAGCTGGCCGAGCACCCGGGCGGCCGTGGCCAGCGTGGTGCGGCCGCTCACCCCGCGTCGCCCCCGCCGCGCTCGATGAGGCGCAGGAAGGCCTCGGCCAGGTCGTCGCACCCCGCCCGGGCCCGCAGCTCGCCGGGGCTGCCCCGGTGCACCAGGCGCCCCTCCCGCATGAGCAGCAGGTCCTCGCACTCCGAGGCCTCGTCCATGACGTGGCTGGACACCAGCAGGGTGACGCCGCCGGCGGCCAGCGTGCGGAAGGTGGCCCAGAGCTCGCGCCGCAGCACGGGGTCCAGCCCCACCGTGGGCTCGTCGAGCAGGAGCAGCCGGGGCCGGCCCACCAGCGCGGCGGCCAGCGACACGCGGGACCGCTGCCCGCCCGACAGGCGCCCGACCACCCGGTCGGCGTGCTCCTGCAGGCGCACCTGGGCCACCACCTCGTCCACCCGGCCCGGCGGGGCGCCCACCACCCGGCCGAAGTAGCGCAGGTTCTCGCGCACGGTGAGGTCCCCGTAGACGGAGGGGGCCTGGGTGACGTAGCCGACCTCCCGGCGCAGGGCCGCGCTGCCCGCCGGCCGGCCGAGCACGGTCACGCGGCCGCCCGCGGTGCGCTGCACCCCGGCGATGGCCCGGATGAGCGTGCTCTTGCCGCAGCCGCTCGGCCCGAGCAGGCCGGTGACCGAGCCCGTCCGGACGGCCGCGGTGAGGCCGGGCAGCACCAGGGCGCCGCCGCGCACCACGCGCAGGGCGTCGACCTCGACCGCCTGCACCGCCGGTCCTACATCGCCGCGGGGGCGCCGTGCGGCGCGGACTTCAGCTCGCCCCGCTTGAGCACGATGATCGTGGCCAGCAGGTTGGCCACCGCGAAGGCCACGGCCACCCAGAAGGCCCAGCTGTAGCCGCTGGTGAACGCCTCGGCCCGGTTCTCGCCGTCGCCCAGCAGGTCCTCGGCGTGCGTGGTGGCCACCGTGGTGAGGATGGCCACGCCGAGCGCGCCGCCGATCTGCTGGGAGGTGTTGATGAGCCCCGACGCCAGCCCGCTCTCCCACGGCTTGATGCCGGCCAGGGCGGCGATGGACACCGGCACGAACGAGAACCCGAGCCCGACGCCGATGAGCAGGAAGCCCGGCAGCAGGTTGGTGACGTACGAGCCGTCCACCGGGATCTGGGTGAACAGCAGGAGGCCCGCGGCCAGCAGGATGTTCCCGATGGCCAGCACGATCTTGACCCCGATGCGGCTCACCAGGGCCTGCGACGCGCCCGACGCCAGGATCGCGGTGAGCGCCACGGCCAGGTAGCCCAGGCCGGTCTCCAGGGCGCTGTAGCCGAGCACCTGCTGCATGTAGAGGGACAGCAGGAAGAACATGCCGAACACGATCGTGCCCAGGCCGAAGCCGATGATGTTGGCCCCGGTCGGGGTGCGGTAGCGGAAGAACGAGAGCGGCACGAGGGGCGCCCGGGACCGCGTCTCGATGAACAGGAACACGCCGTGCAGCACCGCGCTGCCGATGAGCAGCCCGATGGTCTGCGCCGAGGCCCAGCCCGCGTTGTTGGCCTGGGTGAGGGCGTAGACCAGCATCATCAGCGCGGCGGTGATGGTGACCGCGCCGAGGGCGTCGAAGTGGCGGCTCATGCCGTCGGCCCGGCTCTCCTGCACGAACCGGCTCGCCACGAGCAGGGTCAGCAGGCCGATGGGCACGTTGACGAAGAAGATCCACTCCCAGCCCAGGTACTCGGTCAGGATGCCGCCGAGCAGCACCCCGATGGCCGCGCCGGAGCCGGCCACGGCCCCCAGCACCCCCAGGGCCTTGTTGCGCTCGGGGCCCTCCTCGAACGTGACCGCGGTGATCGAGAACACCGACGGGCTCAGCATGGCCCCGGCCGCCCCCTGCAGGGCGCGCATCGCGATGAGCATCCCCGAGCTCACCGACAGGCCGGCCAGCAGGCTGGTGAGCGCGAAGAGCCCGAGGCCGATCATGAACAGGCGCCGGCGCCCGATGACGTCCCCGATGCGCCCGCCCAGCAGCAGGAAGCCGCCGAAGGTCAGCGCGTAGGCGCTCACCACCCACTGCAGGTTCTCCGGGGCGAACTTGAGGTCCGTCTCGATGGACGGCAGCGCGACGTTCACGATCGAGACGTCGAGCACCACCATGAGGTACGCCACCGACAGCACGGTGAGCGCCGCCCACTTGCTGGGCGCCGCCCGCCCGCCCTTCGCCACCGCTTCCGCCATCACCCGATCCCGTTCGCCGCCGACGACGCCGGACCGTAGTCCCCTCGGCGTCCCCTCGCCACCCTCGGCAGCGACGGGGTGGGCGCACGCAGCGCGCTACGCCGCGGGGTCGCCCTCCGGCTGGCGGTTGCGCCGGCGGGCGCTGAAGTAGGTGGCCTGCGGGTGGTGCACCACGATGGCCGCCGTGCTCTGCTCGGGCACGAGCTGGAAGGCCGCGGTGAGTCCCACGCCGAGCGTCTCCGTCTCCGCGCCGAGCAGGTCGAGCACGATGGCGTGCTGCTCGATGTCGGGGCAGGCCGGGTAGCCCCAGGAGAAGCGCCGACCCTGGTCGGCGTCCAGCCCGAGCTCCCGCTTGATGCGGGCGTGCACCAGGTCGGCCAGGCCCTCGGCGGCCTCCACGGCCAGGCCGTGGGCGAAGTAGGCCTCGGTGTAGGACTCCTCGGCCTGCAGGCGGTCGATGTGCTCGGTGGCCTCGCGTCCGACGGTCACCAGCTGCAGGGTGACCACGTCCGGCTCGCCCTCGTCCACGGGCCGGAAGTAGTCGGCGATGCAGAGCAGGCGCCCGTCCTCCTGACGCGGGAACGGGAAGCGCGCCCGCTCGCGGCCGTCCTCGCCCAGGATGACCACGGCGTCGCCGTCCCGGCCCCCGCGGAAGTAGCCGTAGGCGGCCCGGGGCACGATCCAGCCCTGCGCGATGCTCTCGGCCTCCATGCGCGCGCGCCGGGGCCCGAACTCCTCGGCCAGCAGCCGCTCGTACTCGGCGTCCTTGGCCCCTCGGCCGCCCCAGGAGAGCTTGTACAGGCTCTTGGCGTCCATGCGGCCGAACATCTCGGCCGGGTCGATGCCGTCCACCGCCCGCACGCCCCAGAAGGGCGGGCTGGGCACCGGCGCGGGCTCGATGACCGCGCGCGCGGCCTGGGGCCGCTCCGCCCGCGGGGCGGCGGCCGCGCGCTCGCGGGCCGCGAGGGCGTCCTCCAGCCGCTCCGTGCGGATGCGGTCACGGTCGTCGGGGTCCTGCAACCGGTCCATCACGGCCAGGCCCTCGAAGGCGTCCTTGCAGTAGTAGACGCCGGCGCCGTACGGGCGGTCGTCCTCCAGGAACAGGATGCGCCTGCCGAACTGGCGGTTGATGGCCGCCCCGCCGATGAGCACGGGGTACTCGAGGTCGCGCGCGGCCAGCTCCTGCACCAGCAGCGGCATCTGCTTCGAGGTGGACACGAGCAGGGCCGAGACCCCGATCGCGTCGGCCCCATGCTCCTCGGCCGCCTCGATGATGGTGTTGAGCGGCACCTGGCGGCCCAGGTCGTGCACCGTGTAGCCGTTGTTCTTGAGGATGGTGCCGACCAGGTTCTTGCCGATGTCGTGCACGTCGCCGTACACCGTGGCCAGCACCACGGTGCCCTTGGTGTAGCCCTCCACCTGGTCCAGGTAGCGCTCCAGGTGGGCCACGCTGCGCTTCATCACCTCGGCCGACTGCAGCACGTAGGGCAGGATGAGCTCGCCCCGGCCGAAGCGGTCGCCCACCTCCTTCATGGCGGGCAGCAGCACCTCGTTCAGCACGGCCACGGCCTCGTCGTTGGCGCGCGCACCGCGCAGGTCGATGGCCGCGTCGACGTCGTCCTCCACGCCCTCCGGCACCCGGTGCAGGATGCGCTCGTACACGCGCTCGTCCGCGCCCAGGCCGGCGAAGCGGGCCATCGGGTCCACCGCGGCGGATGCCGCCTCGACGCCCTCGTAGCGCGCGATGAAGCGCGGCAGGGCGTCCTCGCGCCGGGCGAAGATGAGGTCGTCGGCGAGCTCGCGCTCCTCGCCCGTGATCTCGTCCAGCGGGCGGATGTGGGCCGGGTTGACCATGGCCATGTCCAGGCCCGCCTCGACCGCGCGGGCCAGGAAGATGCTGTTCAGCGTGGCGCGCGCGGCCGCCGAGAGCCCGAAGGACACGTTGGACACGCCCAGGCTGGTGAACACGCCGGGCAGCTCGGCCTTGATGCGCCGGATGCCCTCGATGGTCTCCAGCCCGGACCGCCGGTACTCCTCCTCGCCGGTGGCCAGGGTGAACGTGAGGGCGTCGAAGATGAGGGCCCCGGGGTCCAGCCCGTACTCGCCCACCACGATGTCGTGGATGCGGCGGGCCACGGCGAGCTTGTCCTCGGCCGTCTTGGCCATGCCGACCACCTCGTCGATGGTCAGCGCGACCACCGCGGCGCCGTGCTTCTGCACGAGCGGCACCACCTTCTCGATGCGCTCGCGCCCGTTCTCCATGTTGATGGAGTTGACGATCGCCCGGCCGGGGTAGGCGGCCAGCGCGGCGGCCACGGCGTCGGGCTCGGTCGAGTCGATCATGAGCGGCGCCTCGACGCCCATGGCCAGCTTCTTGGTGAGCACGGCCAGCTGGTGCGCCTCGTCCTGGCGCTCGGTGAGGGCCACGCAGACGTCCAGCACGTGGGCGCCGAAGTCGACCTGCTCGCGGGCGATGGCCAGCGCGCCGTCGTAGTCGTCGGCGAGCATGAGCTCCTTGACCTTGCGGCTGCCCTGCGTGTTGACGCGCTCGCCGATGATGGCCGGGCGCGGCTCCTGGGCCAGGGCCACGGCCCGCATGGCGCTGGCCACCTGCGGCCGCGCCGCGGGCCGCGGGCGCCGGTGCGGGGTGACCCCGGCGAGCGCGGCGACCAGGGCCCGGATGTGGTCCGGGGTGGAGCCGCAGCACCCGCCCACCGCGTTGGGCCCGAAGTCGCGCACCATGGCGGCGATCTGGCCGGCCATGTCGTCGGGCCCGAGGTCGTAGCAGGCCACCCCGCCCACGTTGCGGGGCAGGCCGGCGTTGGGGATGACCGAGACCGGGCGGGTCGCGTTCTCGCACAGGAAGCGCACCGGCTCGCGCAGGTGCTCCGGGCCCACCGAGCAGTTGGTGCCCACCACGTCGGCGCCCATGGCCTCCAGGATCACCAGCACGGCCCCGATGTCGGTGCCCAGCAGCATGCGCCCGGTCTGGTCCAGGGCCACCTGGGCCTGCACGGGCACGCGCCGGCCGAGGTCGGCGAACGCGAGACGGCAGCCGTGGATGGCCGCCCGGGTCTCCAGGATGTCCTGCTGGGTCTCGATGAGCAGCAGGTCGGCGCCGCCCTCCATGAGCCCGCGCGCCTGCACCCGGATCTGCCCGGCCAGCTCGTCGAACGTGATGCCCGACAGCTTGGGGTCGTCGGTGCCCGGCAGCATGCCGGTGGGGCCGATCGACCCGGCCACGAAGCGCGGGTGCCCGTCCGCCTTCTCGAAGTCGTCGCACGCGCGCCGGGCGTTGGCGGCCGCCGCGCGGTTGATCTCGGTCGCCAGCTCGGCCAGCGTGCCGCCGTCGGGTCGCCGCCACTCGGCCAGGCGGATCTCGGTGGCCTGGAAGGAGTTGGTCTCCACGGCCTGGGCCCCGGCCTCCAGGTAGGCCCGGTGGATGCCCTCGATGAGCTCGGGGCGCGTGAGGGACAGGTGGTCCACCGCGCCCTCCAGGGCCCCGCCCCCGTAGTCGTCGGCGGTGAGGTCCAGGAGCTGGATCTGCGTCCCCATGCCGCCGTCGAAGACGACGACGCCCTCGTGGAGGGCCTGCAGGTACCGGTCGGCGTTGCGCATCCCGCGAAGGCTAGCGGGGGAGCGCCGCCGGGACGAATGACCGGCCGGAACGTCCGTGTCGGCCGTGACGGATCCCACAAAACGTGCAAAACTGGCACTCCGGCCCCGAAAGCCCCGACCCTTGAGCACGAGCCCCCCGCCTCCGTCCCGCCCCCCCGCCCTGGCCGCGCTCGCGGCCCTCGCGTTCGCCGTACCAGCCGATGCGAAGGTCGCATCGCTGAGCGACAGCGGCTTCGTCGCGGTCTTCGAAGGCGAAGCGCCCGCGACGCCGAAGGAGGCGTATGACGCCTTTCTGCAAGTCGGCACCTGGTGGGACGGCAGCCACAGCTTCTCGGGCGACGCCGCCAACATGACGATCACCGCCGCGCCGGACGGATGCTGGTGCGAGACGCTGCCCGATGGCGGCTTCGTGCGTCACATGACGCCCATCCACGCCGCGCCGGGGCAGATGCTCGTGTTCAACGGCGGCTTGGGTCCGCTGCAATTCATGGGCGTCAGCGGATCGCTCCTCATTCAGTTCGCGCCGACGGACGCGGGCACGAAAGTTCAGTGGCAGATGTCGGTCGGCGGCTACGACGCGGGCGCGTTTAAGGACATGTCCGCCGCCGTCGATACGGTGCTCGGCCAGCAATTCGCGCGATACATGGCGAAACTTACGCCGGGCGCCGAGGCGCCCGCGAAACCGGAAGGGGGAAACTGATCATGGACGGCATCAATCTGTTCGCGGTAGTCGCGGCGGCGGTCTCGGCCTTCGTGCTGGGCGGGCTCTGGTACTCGCCGCTGCTGTTCGGCAAGGCGTGGCAGAAGCTCGCGGGCGTCAGCGACGAAACGGCGGCGCAGGGCGCGGGCTTAGTTTTCGGCGGCGCGTTCGTTCTCTCGCTGGTCGCCGAATACGTCTTCGCGATGTTCTTAGGGCCGAAACCGGCGCTCGATTTCGGATTGTTCGCGGGCGCGTCGGCGGGCCTGTGCTGGGTCGCGGCGAGCTTTGGCATCAACTATCTGTTCGAGAGACGGCCGCTCGCGCTGTTCCTCATCAACGGCGGCTATCACACGCTTCAGTTCACGCTCTACGGCCTCATCCTCGGCCTCTGGCACTGAGCCACTCGCGCGCGCGATAGAGTCCGTAGGCCGCGCGCAGCATCCAGAGCCGCGCGCCTGCGGGAAAGAAGGGCTTGGGAAGCTGCGCGACGAGCGCGGGCCGTTCGTCGGGCGCGCCCGCGACGAGACGCGCCAGTAGCTGCCCGGCATAGGTCGACCTCGCGACGCCGTTCCCATGACAGCCAAAGCTGACGAAAGTCGTCGGATCGTCGCCGAGCGGCGCGACCGCCGGAAGCAGCCGCTGCGTCGCGCTGATGAGCCCGTGCCAGGAATGCGTGATCGCAACGTCGCGCCAGTGCGGGAACACGCTGTGGAATCCGCGCGTCAGCGTGGCGCGCATGACCGCGTGCGCCTCGGGCGTTCCCGAAAAATCGCCGCGCCCGCCGAACAGAAACCGCCCGTCCGGCAGCAGCCGGAAATAATAGAGCAGCGTGCGCGTGTTGGAGGCGGGGCAGGCCGTGACATAGGCGTGCGCCTTCACTTCGTCCGCGCTTAAGGGCCGGGTGACGATGATGTTCGACATCACGGGCAGCATCAGACCCTTCAACCGCGCGTCCAGATGCTCCGGCAGGAATCCGTTCCCGGCGACGATGACGCGCCGCGCCCGCACGCGCCCTTGATCGGTGAGGATCTCGTGAAGGCCGTCCGCGCGCCGCCACGCGATGACGCCGGACCGGGGATGGATGCGAGCACCCGCGCGCGCGGCGGATTCCGCGAGCCCGAACACGAGCCGCAGCGGGTTGAGCCCATAACCGCACCCGACATGGAGCGCGCCGAATTGCTNNAACGGCACGTCCGGCAGCAGCCGCGCGTAGTCCGCAAGCTCTTCCGTCAGCGATTTGAACGCATGCGGCGCGTGCGCGACGGTCAGGATGCCGTCGCCATGCGTTTCGATGTCGAAGCCTTCGCGCGCGGCGATGGTGCGGGGGAGGGCGATGCCCGCCGCCTGCGCGGCATAGAACGCGCGCGTCGCATCGAGGCCATATCGCTTGACGAGGAATTGCGGGTCCGCGCCCGCGCCGAGGCACGCAAACCCGGCATTGCGGCCCGACGCGCCCCAGCCGATCTCGCCCGCTTCGAGCACGACAGCGCCGATGCCGTGATCGCGCGCGAGATGATAGGCCGCCGAAAGCCCCGTATAGCCGCCGCCGATGATCGCGACGTCCGTATCGCAGTCGCCCGCGAGCGGTGCGAAGTGCGGCCGCGCGGGGCCGGTGGATTCTTCCCACCATGACGGCTCAAGCCGCCCCGCGTCATAGAGCGCGGGATCGTAGAGTCCTTGAAGCGCCGCGCCCATCACGCCTGACCGCTAGCGCGCGCCCGGAAACGCCGCATCGTCGGCGTAAGGAAACCACGAGGCTTCTTCCGGCGTCGCCTTGGGATTGATGACGACGAACTTGGTGGAGCGGAACTGCTCCAGTCCTTCCGAACCGAGTTCGCGCCCGATGCCGCTGCGCTTGCGCCCGCCGAACGGCGCGGCGTCGTTGTCGAGCAACGGATTGTTGACCCACACCAAGCCGCTTTCGATTTCGTCGACGGCGCGCATCGCCTCTTCAAGGTCCTTCGTGTAGATGTTCGCGCCGAGGCCGTATTCGGACGCGTTGGCGAGCGCGATGGCTTCCTCGAAGTCGTGCACGCGCACGAGCGGCGCGATGGGGCCGAAGCTCTCGGTGTTGACGATCTGCATCTGCGGCGTCACGTCCCGCAACACGGTCGGCTCCACGAACCATCCGGTGTTGAAGCCCGAAGGCCGCTTGCCGCCCGCGATCGGCACGGCCCCTTCGCCGACGGCCTGTTTCAAAAGCGCCTCGTAGCGGTCGCGCGACGCCCGCGTCGCCATCGGGCCGAGATCGACCTTTCCAAGCCCGTTGCCGATGCGCAGCTTCGTCGCTTCGCCTGCCAGCCGCTCCGCGAACTCGTCATAGATGCGCGTGTGCACGTAGAGCCGCTCGGCGGACGTGCAGACCTGCCCGCAATTGATGAAAGCCGCGAAGGCCGCGCCCCTGACCGCGATGTCCATCGGTGCGGAAGGCATCACGATGAAGGGGTCGTTGCCCGACGTCTCCATCAGCACGGGCTTGAAGCGTTCGCCGCAAATGCGCCCGATGATCTTTCCCGTCGCCACGGTGCCGGTGAAGGCGCAGGCGTGAGTCTTCTCGCTTTCAAGCAACCGCGTCGCAACCTTCGGACCGCCGCACAGGCACTGGACGAGACCTGCGGGCAACCCGTCGAAGACTTCCATCATCAGGAGCGTCGTCAGCGACGTGATCTCCGAGGGTTTGACGATGACGGCATTGCCCGCGCCCAGTGCCGCCGCCGCCTGCCACGCGAAGAGGAGCAGCGGAAAATTGTAAGGCATGATGAGGACGGCGACGCCCAAGGGCTCCTTGATCGAGCAATGGAGCTGCCCCGACATCGAGGGCGCATAGATGCGCCCCATCTCGTGCCGCGCGATTTCGGCGTAATAGTCGAAGGCGCTGATCGTCCAGCCGACTTCGTCCATCGCCTCCTTGTAGGGCTTGCCCATCTCGCGCGTCAGCGCTTCAGCGAGGCGCGGCTGCAACCCCTCGATGGCCCGCGCGACGCCGTGCAGCTTCTGCGCCCGTTCGAGCCCCGAGAGCCCCCGCCACCATTGCGGCTGCACCGCATTCGCGCGGGCGATGGCGGCGTCGATCTCGGCGGGCGTCGCTTCCGCTGCGACACCGAGGCGCTGTGCCGGGGCCGGGCCGCGCCTTCCCTTGCTGGCCGGCGGGGCGTCCCACATCATCGTGATGCGTCCCGGCAGGGCGGCGCGTTCATAGTCGGCACGCAGCCGTTCGCCGGCATCGCGCTGCCGGCGGGTCAGGTGCCCCCGGGCATGGAGCCATGCGACAGGCGATTCGCCGTGGTTGATGCGCGGACGGCGGGTGGTGGCCTGTGACCGCGCGGGTGGCGGGATTTCGGTGAGGTTACGCAACATTCTCTCCTTCCTTCCTCGATTCGCGAATCGTGTAAGTAAGTAGATAATGTTGCGTAACCTCACCGAAATC
>JRYK01004574.1_pt1 | contig 10584 bp, 8 predicted proteins | sample 235381 | NCBI WGS metagenome assembly JRYK01 (sample SAMN03074220, study PRJNA261476) | activated sludge metagenome | biome: Wastewater Treatment Plant; feature: Wastewater; material: Activated sludge; isolation source: activated biomass of a wastewaster treatment plant treating hydrocarbon... ...
GGATGACCAGCAGGACGCCGTCCACCTTGGCCGCCAGCACCGTGGCGTCCGTCACCAGAAACGGCGGGCTGTCGATGATGACCACCGAGGCCGACTCGACCAGACGGGCCAGGATTTGCACCATGCGCGCCGAGCCTAGCAATTCGGCCGGGTTGGGCGGCAGGCTGCCGCTGGTGATGACCGCCAGGTCCTTGACCTTCGAGTAGCGGGCCACGTCGCGGATGTCCGTCTGGCCGCGGAAGACGTCGCTCAGGCCGATCTGGTTGGACATGCCCAAGGCGCGATGGACGCGCGGCCGGCGCAGGTCGCCTTCCAGCAGGATGACGCGCTTGTTGGCCTGGGCCATCACCGCCGCCAGGTTGCTGGCCACGGTCGTCTTGCCCTCGCTGGAGCCGGGGCTGGTGATCAGGATGGTCTTCAGCGGCTTGTCCACGCTGGCGAACTCCAGGTTGGTGCGCAGCGTGCGGAACGTCTCGGCCAGGGGCGAGCGCGGATTCGAGCTGACGTAGGGCGTGCCCTCGCTCTTCTCAATGGCCGCTTCGTTGACCACGTAGCCGACCACCGGCAGACCCAGCACGTTGGCCACGTCCTGCGGCGTCTTCAGCGTGTCGTCTAGGTATTCCAGCGTGAAGGCCAGCGTGCCCGTCAGCAGCAGGCCGATGAGCGCGCCCATGACGATGTAGCGCAGCGGCCCCGATTGCACCGGCACGGTCGAGGGCGGGGCCCGCTCCACCTGCACGACGTTGGGCGTGTTCTCCAGCCGGGCCAGGCGCACGGCCTCGTAGTTGCTCAGCAGGGTCGAGTAGAGCTGGCGATATAGCTCCAGGTTGGCCTGCTCGATGTCGCGCAGGTTGGTCGAGTCCTCGACGGTGTTGTCGGTGGGCAACGGGGCCAACAACTCGGCGTAGCGATCCTGGGCCAGCTCCAACTGGAACTTCTTCTGGGCCAGCTCGGTGCGCTTTTCGTTCATGACGTTGCGCTGCTCCAAGGTCAGCGGCGCGGGCAACTGCCCGGCCACCGCCTTGGGCGTCAGGTCGTCGATGTCCTGCTCCAGCCGGGTGATGTCGGCCAGGAGGGCATTGATCTGCTGCTCCAGGGCGGCCTTCTCCGTCTCGACCTCGCGCGCCTGCGCGTCGAGGCTCTGCTCGGAGCGCTGGTTGACCTGCGTCTCCAGGTTCGACAGCTCCTGCTCGATCTCGGCCACCTGGGCCTGCAAGCTCTCCTCACTGGAGGAGAAGCGCGAGGTCTGGAGGGCGTCGTTCTGCTCGATGAGCACCTGCACCAGGGTGTTGGCCATCAGCGCCGCCCGCTCCGGGTCGGTGTCGCGGATGATGACCTCCAGCAGGCCCGTCTCGCCCACACGGTCGGCCCGAATCTGGGAGGTGTGCAACGTGGCCCCGACCTTCTGGCTAGTGGCGTCCAGAATGGGCTGGGTGAAGAGCAGTTCCAGATAGGTGTCGGCCATTTCCTTGCTGGCCTTGAGGGAGGTGGAGGTGGAGGTGTTGCTATTGCGCACCGGCTCCATCACCAGAATCTTGGCCCGCGCTTCGTACTCCGGCGTCTGATAGATACTGAGGACGTAGCCGATGCCGCCGCCCACCAGAAGACCGATGGTCAACAACCACGCCCAGCGCCGCACCAACTGCAAGATGAGTTTAAGTTCCATCTTTACTACCCTTACTCCACTGCGACTCAATCGGCCTTTCAGGTTTAATAATTACCTGATAATTCCCTGAACCAGTTCGTTACAATTTCCCATTAAATCATTTAAACAGCCAAAGCTGTCAATCCAACTGTCGGCCGCGAATCTTCATCCAGCGTGACGGCCAGCGCCTCGGCCACCGCGGCCACGACCACCTCCACGTCGCCGGCCGACATGCCCGGATAGAGCGGCAGCGTCACTTCGCGCGCGGCCACGGCTTCGGTGATGGGCAGCGCCGGCCCCTCGGCGCGCCGGTAGTAGCTGAAGCGGTGGACGGGCGGGTAGTGGATGCTGGTCTGGATGCCGCGCTCCTTCATGGCCGTCATGAACGCCGTCCGATCGACCCCCGGCGGCAGCAGCGCCGGCCGCAGGTGGTGGGCCGAGACGCCGCGCGGCGCGGCATAGGGCAGGGCCAGCCCCGGCGCGGCCGCCGGCAGCAGGGCGCGATAGGCGGCGTCCAGTTGCGCCCGGCGGCGGTTGTTGCCCGGCAGCTTGGCCAACTGCGCCCGGCCGATGGCCGCCCGCAGCTCGTCGATGCGGTAGTTGTAGCCGGGGGCCACGACGTCGTAGCTGAAGGCGTGGCCGCGGTGGCGATCCCAGGTCAGCGTCGTCATGCCGTGCGAGCGCAACAGCCGCAGCCGCTCGGCCAGGGCGTCGTCGTCGGTGGTCAGCATGCCGCCCTCGCCGGTGGTCATGTTCTTGTTGGAGAAGAAGCTGAAGCAGCCGATGCGCCCCCACGTGCCCAGGGCGCGGCCGTCGAGGCTGGCGCCGGGGGCGTGGGCCACGTCCTCGACCACGTCCAGCCCGTGCCGCCCGGCCAGGGCCAGCAGGGCGGGCATGTCGGCGGCATAGCCGCCGTAGTGGACGACAACGATGGCCCGCGTGCGCGGCGACAGGCGCGCGGCCACGTCGTCGGGCGACAGGCTCAGGTCGTCGGCGCTGGTCACGTCGGCGAAGACGGGCGTGGCCCCACAGTAGCGCACGGCGTTGGCCGTGGCCACGAAGGTCAGCGACGGCACGATCACTTCGTCGCCCGGCCCCCAGCCCAGGGCCAGCCCGGCCAGGTGCAGCGCGGCGGTGCAGTTGGTGACGGCCAGGGCGTGCTCCGCGCCGGTCAGCGCGGCGAAGTCGGCCTCGAAGGCCGCCGTCACGCCGCCCATGGTCAGCCAGCGGCGGCGCAGCACGTCCAGCACGGCCGCTTCCTCCTCCGGCCCCAGGTCGATGTCGGCCAGGGGCACGCGCCATTGTCCGTTGAGCTCGGCCATGGCCCTAGCCTCCTGTGGCCCGGCGCGGCCCGCCCGCCCCGTTGGCCGCCGCGGCCAGGGGCGCCGGCTCCGGCGGCAGGAACTCGTCGCGCAGCCGGTCGAAGTCCTCCACCGCCCGCTCGTAGTCGTCGGCCCGGCCCAGGTCTTGCCAGTAGCCGTCGAAGGGGAAGCCGCTGACGATCTCGCCGGCGGCGATGAGGCGCTTGACCAGATCGGGGAAGTCCAGGTAGGCGTTGCGGGGGATGAAGTCCAGCACGCGTGGCTCGAAGACGTAGATGCCCATGCTGACCATGAAGTCGTAGGTCGGCTTCTCGATGTAGCCGGTCACGTGGCCGGCCTCGTTCTGCTGGATGACGCCCAGGTCGATGTAGACCTGCCGCCGGTGCATGGCGATGGTCGCCGCGGCCCCGCTGCGCCGGTGGTGGGCCAGTAGTTCGGCCAGCGGCAGCGTCGTCAGCACGTCGCCGTTGGACACCAGGAAGGTGTCGTCCAGCCCCGCGACCAGCGACAGCGGCCCGGCCGTGCCCAGGGGCGCGTCCTCATAGCTATAGCGAATGTCCATGCCCAGCCGTTGCCCGTCCTGGAAGAACAGGCGCAACATCTCGGCCAGGTGGCCGACGGTCAGCACGGCCTCGCGCACGCCGGCGCGCCGCATCTGCCGCAGGAGAATTTCCAGGATGGGCATGTCGCCGATGGGCATCAGCGGCTTGGGCAAAATGGTGGTGTAGGGCTTCAGGCGCGTGCCCTTGCCCCCGGCCAGGATGACTGCTTTCATGAGAACCCTCCCAGGCCCGGCGCGCCGGCCCTAGACCTCGTAGCGCCCCGGGCGATAGAAATCGAGATGGCCGGCGATCCAGCTCACCGTGGCCCGCAGGCCGTCGTCGAGCGACCAGACCGGCTGCCAGCCCAGCAAGCGCCGCGCCAACGCGTTGTCCGACAGCAGGCGCAACACCTCCGACTTCTCCGGCCGCCGCCGCTCGGCCTCGCTGGCGATGCTCACCGGCCGGCCGGTCAGGGCGATAATGCGCTCGGCCAGTTCGCCGATGGCGATGTCGCTGCCCGTGCCCAGGTTGATCTCCTCGCCGGTCACGTCCGGGGCCAATGCGGCGCGCAGGAAGCCGTCCACGGTGTCGCCCACGTAGGTGAAGTCGCGCCGGGTGGTCAGGCTGCCCAGGTGGATGCAATCGGCGGTCAAGGCCTGGGTGATGATGGTCGGGATGACGGCGCGGGCCGACTGGCGCGGGCCATAGGTGTTGAAGGGCCGGACGGTGACCGCCGGCAGGTCATACGAGCGGTAGAAGCTCTCCACGAGCTTGTCGGCGCCGATCTTGCTGGCCGAATAGGGCGACTGCCCTTGCAGCGGGTGGCTCTCGCTCATCGGCGTGAACTGGGCCGTGCCGTAGACCTCACTGGTGGAGGTGTGCACCAGCCGGGCCACGCCCTGGGCGCGGCAGGCCAGCAGGACGGCCAGCGTGCCCATGAAGTTGGTCTCGGCCGTCTCCAGCGGATGGCGATAGGAGTAGGGGATGGAGATGATGGCCCCCAGGTGGAAGACGATCTCGCAGCCGGCCACGGCCCGCTCCACGGCCGCGCCATCGCGCAGATCGCCGGCCACTAGCTCGACGGCGTCGCGCAAGTCGGCCGGCATCTGGCGCAACAGCCCCACGTCGCCGCGCGAGTTATAGCGTACGAAGGCGCGCACCTCCGCCCCGGCCCGCGCCAGAGCCTCGGTCAGGTGACTGCCGATGAAGCCGCCCGCGCCCGTCACCAGGACGCGCTTGCCGGACCATTCACTCATGTCGGTTTGGTACTCCTTACGATTAGGCGAACCGGGGGCCGCCTGGCGGGTGGCCCCGGTTCGCGTTGGCCGCCGGCCGGCGGCGGCCGCTACTGGGCCACCCGTTGCTGCTGCCGCGTCCGCACCTGTTCGCGCACTGCGTCCCAAGCTTCGGCGGCGATCAGGCCGTCCAACTGGCTGAGCCAGTGGTTCATGTCGGCGTCGGCCTCGGCCGGTTCGGCCGGCGCGGCGGGCGCCGCGCCATTGGCCAACTGGGCGCGCAGCGTCTCCAGCACGTCGGGCAGGACGACCGTCTGCGCCCCGGTGGAGCGGCAGATCTGCAGGATGCGCGCGCGCTCGGCCGGGCGGATGTTCTCGATGGCGAAGAGGACAAGGCCGATGTCGTGCATGCGCACGTAGCGGGGGATGTCCACCGTCGGCCCCAGCACCCGCAGCCCGCCGACACGCGTGCCGTGCTTGCGCGGCGCGTCGTCGACCAGGCCGATGATGGAAAAGGCCTGGCCCATCTCTAGCTTGCGCAGGAGGTAGGCGGCCATGGTGCCGGCCTCGCCCGCGCCGACGATGAGGGCGCGCTCGCCCACGGCCGACGTGCCGCCGCGCAGGGCCATCCAGTATTGCGACAGGCCGGTGATGACGCGCATGCGGTAGCGCAGCACCAGGAAGCCGGCGAAGGCCAGCATGCCACTGACGACGATCAGGCCGGAGGGCAGGAGCCGGTGGCCCAGGTAGGGCACGGGGATGGCCCGCGGCTGCCACAGCCAGTTGCCGATCAGCAGGATGGCCGTCGTCAGGCTGGAGGAGATGGCCAGGGTGATGGCGTCGTCGGAGTCGGCGCGCGACCAGACAATGCGCCCCACGCCCAGCACGGCGTTGACCAGACTGAAGATGAGGGCGATGGCCAGGGCCACGCCCAGGGCCAGACTGGGGCCAAGCTCCAGCGGGCCGTTGCTGCGCCAGATGATGCCCGTGGCGGCCACGGCGGCGAAGGCCATCAGGCTATCGAGGATGAACCACGACATGTAGCGGCTGATGAAGCGCGCCAGCGGCCCCCAGAACAGCAGATGTTCCGGCACGCGCCGCGATTTCAACTGCGGCAGCAGGGTCATGACCGTCCAGAACAACACGTCCAGGTCGGTCAGGAAGGAGCGGTGATGGACGTAGATCAGGTCCAGCCGCAGCTTGCTGGGCAGGATGATCTTCAGGTATTGGTCGACCACGTTGCCGGCCTGCAACAGGCGCTCCTCGTCGCGGTAGAGGACGGAGGCCGGGCTGGTGATGCCCGGGCGGGCCGAGAGCAAGACCTCGCGGGCCTCGGCCGGCCAGTGGTTGACGAAATCGCGGTCTTCGGGGCGCGGCCCCACCAGGCTCATCTCGCCCTTGAGCACGTTCCACAGTTGGGGCAATTCGTTGACCTTGGTGTCGCGCAGCCATTGGCCAAAGGGGGTGATGCGCGGGTCGCCCTGGCCGGTCACGCGCGGGCCGTCGTAGCTCTCGCCCGTCTCGTACATGGTGCGGAACTTGAGGATGCGGAAGGGCCGGCCGCCGCGGCCGACGCGCTCGCCCCAGTAGAAGATCGGCCCCGGCGAATCGCGCTTGATGAGCACGGCCAGCAGCAGGAAGATGGGCGCCAGGCAGACGATGCCCAACAACGAGACGCCGACGTCGAGCGTTCGCCGCGCAAAGCTGTCCACCGCGCGCCGCAGGTCGGTGAGTCCGCTGCGGAGCTTGGCGTCAATGATTTGTTGCGAAGCGATACTCTCGTTCATACTTCACCCGTTGGGCCGGATGGCTGCCAGATAGTGGCTATTGAAGATACCGATACGCTCTAAGCTCAGCGCCCCTATCCACGTCAGAGGCACGAGACGTCTGGCCAACGGCGGCGCGAGGGTGATTCGCTCGAACGAGTACTGGCTGTCCGGAAAATAGGCCCGGACTTCTCGCGGGCGAATGCCCCGGGTCTGCTTGTTCAGGGGGTTTAGCCAGAAGTCGTACCACAGGATAAGCCCACCCGGCCGCAAGACCCTTCGCATCTCGTTGGCGACAGTATAGCAGAGGGCCTGATCCAAAATCGATGAAAACACCGTGAATTGTAGAACGAGGTCGAACGACCGGTCGGGATAGGGCAGCTGCCGGCCGTCGGCGCAGGTGAGGGCCAGATGCGGCAGACGGCGGTGGGCGATGGCCACCCGCTCGGCCAGCAGGTCTGTGCCGTGCAGCCGCGCTGGCTCGGCCCCCGCGCTCAACAGCTCCAGCAAGACGCCGCCCTCGCCGCAACCCAGTTCCAGCACGTCGCGCCCGGCCAGCGGCCACAGCCCCTCGGCCCGCAGCCGGGCCAGGATGGCCCGCTGCCGGCCCTGAAGCGCGAACAAGTGCGCCGGGTTGCCCAGCGAATAGGCGTCGTCCCAGCCGCGGTAGCCGGCGTAGACGTCGTGGAGGCGCTGCCGTTCGGACATGGCGCTCATGCCTCACCGGGCCAGGCTGGCCCTCGCCGGCCGGCCGCTCATCAGGCCACCTCGCTCCACGCGCCCGTGGCCGAGTCATAGGCCAGGCGCACGCTACCGCCGGCGGCCACGTCGCGCCGCGCCGCGCCGCCGGCCAGTTGGAGGTTGCCGCCGGCCAGCAGGGCGAAGGGCGTCTCGGCTGTCAGGGTGATCGTGCCGCTGAACAGCGGGTCGGCCGCGCCGTCGGCTGTCCACCAGTGCAGGGCGCTGATGTCGCCCGGCGCGCTGACCGGGTAGGCGTCGTAGTTGCTGCTGACGACCGTCGTGGCCGCCGCGCTCAGCCCCAACGGGGCCGGGCCGGGCACGGGCGACAGGCGGGCGTAGAATGGCGCTTGCGGCGCGTTGACCACCAGCATGGGGCTGGCGCTCTGCCAATCGTTGATGCGGTTGTTGCCGCCGCTGACCCGGCCGCGCCAGCTGTTGCCCGGCCCGTCCTCGACGTAGAGCAGGCTGCCGCCGGTGACCGATTGGAAGGTGCAGCCATCCAGGCGCACGGCGGCCGCGTCGCTCAGGACGCCGCTACTGCGCTTCAGGTAGAGCACGCCGCGGTCGCCGGGGGCGCGGCCGTGGAAGCGGCAATTGGCAATGGTCGTCTGGCCGTCGTCGACCTCGATGCTGATGGCCTGCGAGCCGTTGTCGGGCCGCACGTAGAACAGGCAGTTGTTGACCGCGGTGACGTTGCCCGGCCCCTTGCCCAGGGCCAGGATGGAGCCGGAGCCTTGATGGTAGAACTGGCAATTGGCGATGGTGGCCGTCACGTCGACCAGCCGCAGATCGACGTAGGGCAACACGTCGCGCTTGGGGGCGAAGATGCAATTGCGCATCGTCATGGCCCACGGCTCATTCTCGATAGAGGCCACGAAGGCGCTGTTACTCTGCGCGTCGCGGTCGTTGGTGAAGTAGCAGCCGTCGATGAGCACGTCGGAGCGGATCTGGATGGCGTTGCTGCACTCGAACAGGCAGTTGACGATCTCCGGCCGCGGGTGGGTGGTCGGGCCGCCGTGGGTGATGATGCCCCGGCCGACGTGTGGCCCGAACCAGCAGCCGATGAAGCGCTGGTACTCCGGCGTGCCGGACACGGCCGTGCCCTGCAGGTGGAATGACCAGTTGGGCGTGCCGTCGAAGCGCGTGTTCTCGATGTGCACCGAGTTATGGGGGTGGCAATAGACCAGGTGGTTGCTGACGTTGTCGTGGAAGTAGCTGTCGTAGACGTGCAGCCGCTTGTGGCCGCGCTCGGCCGTCCAGAAGGCGACGCAGCACTCCGTCTGCGGCGAGAAGTCACAGTCGCGGATGGCCAGGAACAGCTCGCCCAGGCTGTCGCCCGTGCCGGTGGAGCTGGCCATGACCACGTGGCTGAAGCCGTCGGCGTCGATGGCCTCCAGCAGGCAGGCGTGGTCGGCCGAGCCGGCCTCAAAGTTGAAGCCGTGCAGCGAGAAGCCGTCGATGGTCGTGTCTTCCTCCAGGCGCAACTCCGTGGCCTGGAACTGGACGCCGTTGTGGACGTAGAAGCCGGAATAGACCCGCCCTGCCTCCGGCGCGGGCACGCTGAAGCGCAGCAGGGTCGTCGCCCGGCCCGCGCCGACTACCACCAGATCGCCGGGCACGTCGAGCTGCGGGTTCGTCCTGTCCAGCTCCAGTCGGTAGAACGAGGCCGGCCGGGGAATCCACAGCGGCCGTCGCTGCTGGATGGCGGCGTCGATGGCCGCCTGGAAGGCGGCGCGGTCGTTGGTCGTGCCGTCGCCGCGGGCGTTGTAGGGCGCGGCGGTCACGTCGATGGCCTGGCCGGCCTGGGCGCGGGGCATCAGGCCCACCAGGCCCGGCCGCAGGCGGGCCTCGTCGGCGCGCAGGCCGCGCAACATCAGCCCGGCGGCCATCGCCCCCGCCCCATGGAGGAATTGCCGCCGCGAGAAGCTCAGTTGTTCGCCGCTTTGTGGGTCGTCCATAGATGTCCTGCCTTATTCCTCAGGTGTGGCTGGCTTGCGGCCGTTCGCGCGGCGCGGCGAAACGGTTCGCGAAGTGGACCAGGCCCACCAGGAAGCCCAGCCCATAGCTCAGGTGCAAGATGGGGTGAATGACCAGCAGCCGCGGCCCATCGCCCCGCCCCACGGAGAAGGAGGCCACGGCGTTGGCCGCGCTGTAGAGGGCCAGCGCCAGCCCCAGCAGCGCCCAGAACGGCCGCCACACCAGCCCCAGCGCCGCCGAGCCGAGCAGCCGCCATGCCGGCGCACCCAGCGTCACCGCCCAGCCCGCGTCGTTGTGCTGGTAGAGCACCGGCAGCACCGCCGAGAAGGCGACGAAGGCCATCATGTTGTTGAGCGCCACCAGCGCGCGGGCGCGCTCCGTCACCGGGCCGCTGGCGCCGAGCTCGTGGCCGACGTGGATCAGCACCGCCGGCGAGGACGAAATGCCGATGGTGGCAATCACCGCCGCCACCACGCCGCTCACGCCCACCAGCGCCAGCGCCGCGTAGATGAGGACAAACGTGGCCACCCCTTCGGCCAGCGACACCAGCAGCAGCCGCCGGTCCGCCAGCAAGGCCTTGAGATCGAGCGAGAGGCCGAGCCGGTAGAGGATCAGCGCCAGCGCCACGTCGACGATGACCTTCGCCTGGGCCATGCCCTCGGGGCCGATCAGCCCCAGCCCCTGCGGCCCCACCGCCAGGCCCACGGCCATGAAGCCGGTGATGCTGGGCAGCCAGCGCAGCCGGTGCGCGAAATACCCGCCCAGCGCCCCGCCGAACAGCAGCAGGCCGAACAGCAGCAAGGTGTTGATCTCGGGCGGCCAGCTGGGCAGGAAATTCATGGGCGGCGGGTGCGGTTGATTCGGTTCGGCCAGGAAAGCTCAGTGCAGCGTGCGGGGCCCGAGGTGGCCGGTGGCGTCGAGCGTGAACGGGGCGATCGGCACGTCGAAGGGCTCGCCCTCGTCGGTGACGAAGCGGTAGCGGCCGCGCATGGTGCCCGTGGGCGTGTGCAGGCGGCAGCCGCTCGTGTATTCGAAGCTCTCGCCGGGTTGCAGCAGTGGCTGGTGCCCCACCACACCCAGGCCGCGCACCTCTTCGCGCAGGCCGTCGCTGTCCTCGATGATCCAGTGCCGCGCAATCAGCTGCCCGGGCACGGCGCCGAGGTTGCGGATGCGAATGGTGTAGGCGAAGCTGTACACCTCGTCGAGCGGTGCAGAGGCTTCGGGCAGGTAGCGCGTCTGCACGCTCACGTCGATCTCGGGCGTTTGCATCCGACCGATCTTACGCGCCCGGCCTTTTCATCGGCTGGTGGAAGGTTGAAGGCAACGCTGAACAAGTCCCGCGCGCGCCGCGCATCC
>JRYK01001759.1_pt1 | contig 10564 bp, 8 predicted proteins | sample 235381 | NCBI WGS metagenome assembly JRYK01 (sample SAMN03074220, study PRJNA261476) | activated sludge metagenome | biome: Wastewater Treatment Plant; feature: Wastewater; material: Activated sludge; isolation source: activated biomass of a wastewaster treatment plant treating hydrocarbon... ...
CTGGATGAAGTCGGTCGGCGGCTTGCGACGCACTCGCTTCGTCGGCATCGCCAAGACGCAGCTCGCCGCCTACATGGTCGGGGCGGCCTACAACCTGCTCAGGATGGCTCGAATGCAGCCAGCCACTGGGTAGTCGCGTCCGAAGACCACGGGAATCAACCATGACAGAGCGAATGAAGCTCAAAGAACCAGCCGTCCCAACCTCGCGAGGTTCGTCGACCGTGCCAAAAAACGGCTTCACGGGACATTCTTCAACGGCCTGCTAGCAGCCGGGCGCCGCAGGAAGCACCCGAGACCGGCGCGGCCTCAGGCCGCGTGAAAATTGGCGAGCCGGACGGGGATGCGCCGCGGCCCGAACGGCTGGCCGGGTTTCTCATACCGCCCGGCGAGCGCAGCGCCGCACTCCTTGCAGCGCCCGTCGTCGGTCACGCGGTAGTTGAGGATGCGGTGCCAGTCGCGCACGATCAGCGCGTTGCGGCAGCCCGGGCAGAACGTCGTCCCGCCCTCGGTGTCGTGCACGTTCCCGGTGTACACGTAGCGCAGCCCGGCGCGCTCGGCGATCAGGCGCGCGCGCGTGAGCGTCGCGGGGGGCGTCGCCGGCAGGTCGTCCATCTTGTAGTCGGGGTGGAAGGCGGTGAAGTGGACCGGCACGTCGGCGCCGAGTTCCTGCACGATCCACCTGCACTCGGCCTCGATCTCCTCGGACGAGTCGTTCTTGCCGGGGATGAGCAGCGTCGTGAGCTCGAACCAGACCTCGGTCTCGCGCTTGAGGTAGACGAGCGTGTCGAGGACCGGCTGGAGGTGCGCGCCGCAGAGCTTGAAGTAGAAGTCGTCGGTGAATGCCTTGAGGTCGACGTTCGCCGCGTCCATCTTCGCGTAGAACGCCTCCCGCGCGCCGGGCGAGATGTAGCCCGCGGTCACCGCCACCGTCTTGATCCCGCGCGCGTGGCACGCGTCGGCCACGTCCAGCGCATACTCGGCAAAGATGACCGGGTCGTTGTAGGTGAACGCCACCGACTTGCAGCCGAGCTTCTCGGCCGCGACCGCGATCGTCTCCGGGGAGGCCGAGTCGGCGAGCGTGTCCAGCGCGCGCGACTTGGAGATGTCCCAGTTCTGGCAGAACTTGCACGCGAGGTTGCAGCCGGCGGTGCCGAACGAGAGGACGCTCGACCCGGGGTAGAAGTGGTTGAGCGGCTTCTTCTCGATCGGGTCGACGCAGAAGCCGGACGAGCGGCCGTAGGTCGTCAGGATCATCCGGTCGCCGGAGCGGCTGCGCACGAAGCACGCCCCGCGCTGCCCTTCGTGCAGCCGGCAGTCGCGCGGGCACAGATCGCACTGGATGCGCCCGTCGTCGAGCCGGTGCCACCAGCGGGCGGGGTACTGCGACTCGGGTACCGCGCTCATCAGTGCGCCCTGAGGTCGGACTCCCTCCACTTGCGCACCTGGTAGCGCCACACCTGGCAGCGCGTCAGGCGCGTCTCGGCCGCGATGCCGGCCTTCTGCTTGAGGCTCGCGAGGAACTGCGCCGGGTCGGGGATCTGCTCCCACACCTGCGGCAGGTAGGTGCCGCGCTTCCCGTCCGCCGCGAGGATGACGCCGTCCACGCCGGGCCGCAGCTGCGCGACGAGCTCGTCCGCGTCGGCGAACTGGACGAGCGCCGGCGCGGAGAGCAGCGACACCTCCATCTCGACCGCCGCGAGCTCGTCGGGCTTCAGCGGCGCGAAGCGCCGGTCGGCGAGCGCCGCGTTCGCCGCGTTCGCGACTACGTCGGCGCCGAGCGCGCGCGTCGGCTGCAGGCTGCCGATGCAGCCGCGCAGCCTGCCGCCTGAAGTCAGCGTCACGAAAGTCGCGCGCTTCTCCCTGAGCCACGGCTCGTCGGGGATCGCGACCGGCCCGCCGCCGAGCGCTTCGCCCACCGCGCCGCGCGCGAGGCCGAGCAGCGCGCGGCCGTGGGCGTCGTCGTAGGCGCGCCGGCCTTCCCACAGCGCGAACGAGGCATAGCCGACGACGCGGTCGCGCCCCCCCGCGGTGTCGCCCGAGTTGCGCGCGTCGAGGGCCTCGATGGCGAGCCCGCGCCGCTTTGCCGCGAGGAGAAAACCGGTCACCGGCGTCGCCCCGCAGGCCTGCTCGTGGTCGATGTCGGTGCGGAAGTCGAGGATCGCCTGCACCGTGCGGCCGTCGATCTCGCGCGCCGCCTCGTAGCTGCGGTAGTGCGAGAGATCCGAGCTGATCACGAACAGCGTCTCCGGTCCGTCCCAGAGCCGGTCGACCACCGCGGCGACCTCCTCCGCGCTCGCCGACCCGACCACCAGCGGCACGAGCTCGAACTCGCGCAGGACCTGCTGCAGGAACGGCAGTTGCACCTCGAGCGAGTGCTCGCGCGCGTGGGTCGCGGGAAAGCTCACCACCTGGGGCAGGCCGGTGAGCGCGCGCACCGCCGCCGCGTCGACCGGGATCGTCCCGAGCGGCGTCTGGAACGCCGTGGCGCCCGGCAGCGCGAGGCCGCGCACGCCGACGCGGTGGCAGGGGCCGAGCAGCACCACCCGCCGCACGATCCCGGCCGCGGGGCGCAGCAGCGCGAAAGCGCTCGCCGCCACCGGGCCGGAGTAGATGTACCCCGCGTGCGGGACGATTAGCGCCTTCGGGAAGCCGGGCGCGAGCGGCGCCTCGCGCGCCTGCTCGAGCATGCCGAGGACGTCGCGCGCGAGCTCGGCCTGGTTGCCCGGATAGAAGAGCCCGGCGACGGCGGCGGGTCGGACGGAGCTCATGGGCCTCTGGCGCGGCGGATCGGAATCTCGAACGGCGATCGGACCACGGACTGGATCGGCGGGCCCAAGCAAAAATCTACTCCGCTTCGAGCGACGGGTGGAGGAGTTTTTTCCGGCTTTGGCGGCGACTCGCGCCGCGCGCCCTGGCTCATCGGCATGCGCGCGCGGCCTCGCAGTCGATAGTCCGTTGGCACGGAGATCTGCACGCCGGCGGCCGCGCCCGCAGCCAACTCCCGCCCCGGGCCGCGTCGCCGGCGCGCTAGGGACGAGTCGCCCGCCACGGGGCCGGCGCCGTGCCCTCGATCACGTCGCCGCGCGCCCGCCCCTCCAGCACCAGCGGCTTCCCGCCGCCCCCCAGGCCCGGGATCGCGAGCCGGACCGCGTCGCCGGAGACCTTGACCTCGCCGAGCGCGATCACGCGCTTCCCGATCGTGACCGAGCCGCGGGTTCCCATCGGGTGCTGGGCGAGCGTGAGCCGCGCGGGCTGCTGCGCGACCGACGGCGGCAGCTCGAGCCGCCACTCGCCGCCGACGCGCGCGGGCACGGTGTAGAGGTAGAGCACGGTGCGGGTGGTGCCGCTGATCGGCTCCTTCTCGGGCGTGTCGAACTGGACGAAGCGGTCCTCCTTCCACGGCGCGAGCGGGTAGTCGTGCGACACGACGCGCGCGCCCGGCTTCATCTCGGCCAGGATCTTCGGCACGAGCTTGGTGACGATCCCGGGCAGCAGGTAGAGCGTCACCACGCTCGCCTCCGCGAGGCTGGTCTCGAACAGGTCGCGGCGCTCGAAGCGGACCTTGTCGGCCACCCCGGCGCGCGCGGCGTTCTCGTTCGCGAGCTTCACCAGCTCGGGCTTGATGTCCACCCCGAACCCGCGCGCGCCGAAGCGCTGCGCCGCGGTGATCGGGATGCGCCCGTCGCCCGAGCCGAGGTCGATCAGGTAGTCGTCGCCGCGGATCGCGCCGAGCTTGAGCATCTCGTCGACGATCACGCTCGGGCTCGGCACGTACGGGCCGGCGTCGATCTGCGCGCCGGCGGCGAGCGGGAGGGCGAGCAGCGCGGCGAGCGCGCGCCGCCGCGCGCGCAGACGCCCGTCCGCGGAAGGTCGCATGCGCGCCGCTCCCGCTTGCGTCATGCCGCGCGCACGCCGTCCTGCGACGGCGACTCGTCCGGCGCGCGGTCGAGCGCCGCCGCCGCCGCGCGCGCGCGCTGCACCCCGCTCCCGATGCCCATCTCCCGGAACATCCCGGCCGCGGCGGCGAGGACCGCCCGTGCGCGCGCGGCATCCCCCTGGCGCGCGGCGAGGCGCGCGAGCGCGAGGTGCGACCAGGCGAGGTCGCACCGGCACTCGCGGCCCTGCTGGATGGCGATCGCGGCGCCGATCGACTCCGCGGCGCGCGCGAGCGCGGGCGAGCTCGCCGCGGCGAGCGCCTCGCCGTGCGCGCGCAGCGCGATCGAGCGGCTCCACTCGTGCGCCTTCTCGGTGCTGCCCCCGCGCGCCTCCTCGACCAGCCACAGCGCGTTCTCGGCGTCGCCCTGCTCCAGTCGCACTTCGGCGAGGAACGCCTTGAAGGCGGCGCGGTGGAAAGAAGTGCCGATCTGCGCGCCGAGCGCGAGACAGTGGTTGAGATCGGCCTCGGCACGCGCCGGCTCGCCCGCGATCAGGTGCGCCTCGCCGCGGAAACCGTGGCTCAGGTAGCGGCGGAAGAGGTCGCCCGAGCGTGCGCTCACGTCGATCGCCGCATCGAAGTCCTCGACCGCGCGCTCGAGCTCGCCGTGCCAGCCGCGCACCACCGCGCGGAACATCAGGCACGCGGCGAGCGTGGGCAGGTGCTCGGTCGCGCGCGCCACGCTCACCCCCCGCTCGGCCGCCTCGAACGCCGGCTCGAAGCGGCCGTGCAGCCCGTAGGCGAACGACAGCACGCCGGCGACCGCCGCCTCCTCCACGCGGTTGCCGAGCCGCGCCATCTGCTCGACGCTGCGCTCGGCGTAGGGGACGGCCTGCTTCGGCTCGCCGGTGAGGCAGTGGATGCGCGCGAGGAGGTTCACCGGGTCGGCGGTGACCGGGTCCGCGCCGCCGAGCGACTCGGCGATGCGGAGCGAGCGCTCCGCGAACTCGATGCCGGCGTCGAACCGGCCGCGGACGTAGTTCACCCGCCCGATCCAGTAGAGCACCCGGCACAGCAGCTCCTGGTCGCCGATCCGCTCGGCGAGGGTGCGCGCCCGCGCCAGGTTCTCCAGGTCGCGCTCGAACTGGGCGCGGTTCGACGCCACCGCCGCGAGCCTGAGAACCGCGCGGATCTCGGCGCGCGCCGCCTCGTCGGCAGGCGGCAGCGCGCGCGCCATCGCGTGTGCGGACTCGTAGTGCGCGGTCGCCTCCGCGCGCGCGAAGCGCGCCGCGGCCAGGTCGCCCGCGCGCAGGGCGTGCGGGATGGCGTGCGCCGGGAGCCCCGCCTCGCGGAAGTGGTGCGCGACGAGCTCCGGGTGGGTCTCGACCAGCTCCGGGTACTGGCGCACCAGCGCGCCGGCGATCTCCGCGTGCAGCTGCTGGCGCTTGTTGCGCAGCAGGCTCGAGTAGGCGACGTCCTGCACCAGCGCGTGCTTGAACTCGTACACCGCGTCGGGCGGAATGCCGCGGCGATAGACGAGCTCGGCGTCCACCAGCTTGTCGAGCGCGCTCTCGAGCGCCGACTCGGCCATGTGCGAGACCTGCCCGAGGAGGTCGCGCGTGAAGGTGCGCCCGAGCGCGGCCGCGACCTGCGCCACCTCCTTCACCGGCGCGAGCCGGTCCAGGCGCGCCATCAGCGACTCCTGCAGCGACGCGGGGACGGCGAGCGTCGGCGGGGGATCGGCGGCGCGCGAGCGGCCGCCCCGGTCCCGCAGCGCCTCGGATTCGAGCGCGCTCTTGGTGAGCTCCTCGACGAAGAGCGGCACGCCGTCGGTGCGCTCCACGATCTGCCGCACCACGTCGTCGGCGAGCGGCGCCACGCCCGCGACCTGCGCGACCAGCGCGGCGCTCTCCTTGCGGCTCAGCCGCCGCAGCCGGACGTGGTTCACGTGCGGCCGGTCGCCCCAGGGCGGATCGAACTCCGGCCGGAGCGTGGCGAGCAGGAGCAGGCGCGAGCGCGGGATCTGGTCGACCAGCAGGTCGAGCATCTCCAGGGTGGAGGGGTCGGCCCAGTGCAGGTCCTCGATCACCATCAGCGCCGGCTGCCGGACCGCGACGGCGGAGATCAACCGGACCAGACCCTGGAGGGTCCGCCTCTTCGTGTCCTCGGGGCTCCAGACGAGCGGCCCGTAGCGCACCTCGGCGCGCAGCGAGAGGAGCGCCGCGAAGAGCGGCCCGTACGGCTGCACCGGCATGTCGAGCTGGGCGAGCACCGCCTCGAGCTTGTCCAGCCTCTGGTCGAGCGTGTCGCGCCGCTCCAGGCGCAGCGCGCGCTCGAACTGGTCGATGACCGGGTGGAACGGGGTGTCGCGATGGTAGGGCGAGCAGTAATAGAGGATCCGGCTGCGGTTCTCCTCGCCCGCGCGCTCCTTGAGGGCCTGGACGATGCGCGATTTTCCGAGCCCGGCCTCGCCGGAGATCAGCACGATCTGTCCGTCGCCGGCGCTGGACTGCTGCCAGCGCCGATCGAGCAGCGCGGCCTCCTCGTCGCGGCCGACCATCGCGGCGAGGCCGGTGCTCGCCTTGGCTTCGAAGCGGCTGCGCGCGCCGGAGGCCTCGCGCACGCGGTAGGCGCGCACCGGCTGCGAGATGCCCTTGAGGTGCTGCGGTCCCAGGTCGTCGCAGACGAACAGGCCCTCGACCAGGCGCGCGGTCGTGGCGCCGATGACGATGTGGTTGGGCGCGGCGATGCCCTGCAGGCGCGCCGCGAGGTTGGGCGTATCGCCGACGATCGCCGCCTTCTCGCGCCGCTCGCCGGTGCCGATGTCGCCCACCACGACCAGCCCGGTCGCGATGCCGATGCGCACCGCGAGCGCCATGTCGGGGCGGCGAAGCTCCCCGTTCAGCGCCGCGATCGCCTCGACCAGCCCGAGCGCGGTCCACACTGCGCGCTGCGCGTCCTCCTCGTGCGCCCGCGGGTAGCCGAAATAGACCAGGAGCGCGTCGCCGACGTAGCGGCCGATGTGCCCCTCGTAGCGCGTGATCACGCGCGCGCAGGCGTCCTGGTACGCGGCGAGCAGCTCGGTCAGCTCCTCGGGGTCGAGCCGCTCGGAGAGCGCGGTCGACCCGACCAGATCGCAGAACAGGACGGTGACCTGCCGGCGGGTCGCCTCGGTGGTTTCCGGCGCCGGCCCGGGCTTGGGCGGCGACTCGGGCTTGGGCGCAGGCTCGGGCGCCGCGGCGGCGGCGGGCAGGAGCGCGGTAGCGAGCGGGGCGCCGCAACCGCCGCAGAACTTCTCGTCCGGCTCGTTGGTGAAGCCGCACGCCGCGCACGAGCGGGACAAAGCGCTGCCGCATTGGCCGCAAAAGCGCCGGCCGGCGCGATTCTCCGCACCGCAGGTGACGCACCGCAACGGCAGGCTCCCGAGTGTTGTAAGTGTGTGCCGCCACCCCGGGGGCGACCCGCGTGGTGGCCGGGTCGGCTTCCCCGCGGCGCCATTAGAGCAGAGTCCGGCGCGCGCGTGGGGCGGCGCCCTCCGCGCACCGTTCGCGTATGCTCGCTGCAACCTGCGCCGGACGCGCCCTTGGAACCCCTGCCGAACGTCCCCGACCTCCCGCGCCCGCGCGTCGCGGGCGACGTGTGGCGGACGTCGTCGGGCCGGGTCGAACTGCGCGGCGGCGAAGTCCACGTCTGGCGCATCGACCTCGCCGGGCTGCGCGGCGCGGCGGCGCTCGCCACGCTCTCCGACGCGGAGCGCGCGCGCGCCGGCCGCTTCCGCTTCCCCGGCGACCGCGACCGGTTCGTCGCCTCGCACGCGGCGCTGCGCGCGATTCTCGCGTCCTGCGTGGACGCGGCGCCGGCCGCCCTGTCTTTCGGCGAGAGCGTCCACGGCAAGCCGTTCGTCGCGGCGCCGGCCGCGGGTCGGGCGCTGCGGTTCAGCCTCAGCCACTCGGGGGATGTCGCCCTGGTCGCGGTCAGCCGCGGGCTCGAGGTCGGCGTGGACGTCGAGCGCGTGCGCGCGCTCGACGACCTCGAAGGCTTCGCCGCGCGCTACTTCTCGCCGCGCGAGTGCGCGGCGCTCGCGCAGATCGCGGCGAGCGATCGGCTGCGCGCGTTCTTCGAGACCTGGACGCTGAAGGAGGCCTACCTCAAGGCGTGCGGCGACGGCCTTGCGCGCGCGCTCGACGCGTTCGACGTCACGGTCGGCGCCGCGCAGCCGCGCTTGCTCGCGGTGCGCGATCGGCCGGGGGACGAGGCGAGATGGAAGTTCGAGCGCATCGATTCGGGTCCCGGCCATGCGGCGGCGATTGCCGCGCCGCGCGACTGGGAGCGCACGCGATACTGGCGGGGCGGGGAGTAGTCGCTCGCGTGCCGGACGAGGAAGTCCTGGCAGCGCCGCCGCAGGAGGCGGTTCGTCTGCGCGCGGCGCGCGAGCCGCTCGGGCGAGCCGAGGCCGGACGGCATGCCGCTCTCCGCGAGCACGTCGGCGAACCCCTTGAAGAGGCCCGGCAGGGTGTCGCCCCCGCCCGAGCGGTCCGGCATCCGCTTCCCTTCCGGCGCGCTGCGAGTGTTCTGGTGTTTGCCGGCATCCCGAGACCGCGCCGGGCGCGCGTCAAGCGCGGTCAGCGGGCGGCGCGGTCGAGCACGCCCTGCAGGCCGAACATGACCGACTGGCGGCGCACCGCCTCGCGGTCGCCCTCGAAATGGCGCGTCGTCGCCTCGGTCGCGCCGCCGCGCCGCGCCCACGCGAAGCACACCGTGCCGACCGGCTTCTGCGGCGTGCCGCCGGCCGGGCCCGCGATCCCGGTGATCGCGAGCGCGACGTGCGCGCGGCTCGCGGCGAGGGCGCCGGCGGCCATCTCGCGCGCGGTCTCCTCGCTCACCGCGCCGTGCCGCGCGAGCGTCTCGTCGCGCACCCCCAGCATCTCGCGCTTCGCGGCGTTCGAATAGGTGACGAAGCCGCGGTCGAACCAGTCGGAGCTGCCGGCGACCGAGGTGACGGCCTGCGCGACCCAGCCCCCGGTGCACGACTCGGCCGTGGCGAGGACGAGGCGCTGGGACTTCAGCTGCTCGCCGACGCGGTTGGCGATCCAGTCCAGCATCATGCGACGAGACGTTGCGCGACGGCCAGAACGAGCAGTGTATAGAACGCCGCGATCGCGTCATCGGCCATGACGCCTAGACCGCCCGCGAGCGCGCGCTCCACGCGCCGGATCGGCGGCGGCTTCGCCATGTCGAAGAAGCGGAACGCCGCGAACGCGCCGAGCGTCCACCACCCGCCCGCCGGCGCGAACAGCAGCACCGCGAGGAACGCGACCACCTCGTCCCAGTTCATCGCCCCGTGGTCCGGGACGCCGAGGTCGCGGCCGGTCCGGCCGCAGGCCCAGACGCCCAGGACGAAGAAGGCGGCGATCGCGGCGGCGGCGGTCGAGGTGCCGACGGCGCGGAGGAAGGCGCGGCGCGAGGCATCGTTCGGGAACATGGCGCGGACGACGGCGGCTTCGACGACGCGCTTCAATCGCGCTTCCTCCTCGGCCGCGACCTCGAGCTCGGCGTACGCAACACCTCCGTCGAGATGATCCAGACCGACGCCGCCATCAACCCCGGCAACTCCGGCGGCCCGCTGCTGAACCTGGCCGGCGAAGTCATCGGCGTCAACAGCTCCATCCGCACCACCACGGGCACGAACTCCGGCGTGGGCTTCTCCATTCCGGTCAATGCCGTGCGCCGCGTCATTCCGGCGCTGATCAGCGATGGGGTCTACCACTACACCTACATGGGCATCCGCATGACGGCCCTCGACCTGGCCACGCAACAGGCGTTGGGGCTGCCGCAGGTGACCGGGGCCTACGTGACCGAGGTTACGCCCGGTTCGCCGGCGGCCGCGGCGGGCATTCGCGCCAGCGGCCTGAGCGACGTGGGCGAGCTGGCCCCCGGCGGCGACCTGATCATCGCCGTCGACGGCCAGCCCATCGGCAATGCGGACGATCTCATCAGCTATCTCGTCTTTCACACGGAGGTGGGCCAGACCATTACCCTGACGGTCATTCGCGATGGAACACAGCTCGACGTGCCCCTGACGCTCGGCCAGCGGCCGTAAGCCGCCCGCGCAGCAGGGCGCTTTATTCCCGACGCCGGCCGCGGCTTTCGTCCGCAGGGCCGGCCCCATCCTAGGAGGATTCCATGTTTAGCCAGGATGATATGCAGGAGTTGCTGACCTATGAGGGCAACGGCGACGGCGTGATCAGTATTTATCTCGATACCGACAGCGGCCGCCAATCGACCGAGGCGATCAAGTTGACCGCCAAAGGGCTGCTAAAGGAGGTTCAGCCGCAGCACGAACGCGAGGCGCAGACCATCGAGCGCTATCTGGACCTGAGCTACGACTGGTCCAAGCCCGGTTTGGCTCTGTTTTGTGGCCAGGGGGGCAGCTTCTTTCGCTCCTACCCGTCGCCGGTCGCTTTTCGCAATCGCATCCGCCTTGGTCCGCGGCCCTACGTGAAGCCGCTGGCCCACTTCCTGGACCACTACGCCCACTTCGGCGTGATCGTCGTCGATCGCGTCAACGGGCGCTTCTACGAGTATCACCTGGGCGAGCCACAGTCGATCGAGGAGTATAGCGGCGAGGAAGTGCGCAAGGTGAAGCGCGGCGGCGGCTCGTCGGCCGGCGGCCGGCGCGGCGGTGGCGGC
>JRYK01001841.1_pt1 | contig 10558 bp, 10 predicted proteins | sample 235381 | NCBI WGS metagenome assembly JRYK01 (sample SAMN03074220, study PRJNA261476) | activated sludge metagenome | biome: Wastewater Treatment Plant; feature: Wastewater; material: Activated sludge; isolation source: activated biomass of a wastewaster treatment plant treating hydrocarbon... ...
CCGCTGGTGGCCCGGGTGGAGGTCGAGGCCCTGGCCCACGGCGAGGGCCGCCCTGCGCCCGCAACGGCGCCCCGCACGCGGCCCCGGCCGGCGACGCGGACGTTCACGGCGCGGGCCCGGGGCAGGGGATGAGCGTCCTTGCACGCCACTACAGTCATCGCGACCTACGCCACTACAGGAAGGGGCAGCGTTGTACGTCCGACGTAACGTCCGGCGCAACGGCGACCGGACGTCGGTCACCTATTCGGTGGTCGAGAGCTTCCGCGACGAGCTTGGCCAGGTCCGCCAGCGCACCGTCGTCGGCCTGGGCAAGTGTCCGACCGTTGCGGAGCGCATCGCCGAGCTGCGCGCCGAGCTGGGGCGGGCCCAGGAACGAGGCGGCCCAGCCGGTGAGATGGGCGCAGTGCTGCCCACGCTGAAGCTGCGGGAGCTGGAGGCCATCGCGCCGCAGGTTCGGCGCCGCGGCGCGGAGCGCACGCCATGAGCGTGCAACGTCGCACCCGCGGAGGCCGCACCCGGTACGAGGTGCGGTGGCGCGAGGAGGGTGCCCAGCGCTCGAGGACCTTCGACCGGGCCAAGGACGCCCGCGATTGGGAGGCGGAGGTGCGGCGCCGGGCCCAGCTCGGCGCCCACGCGCCGGCCGAGCCCTCCCGCGACCGGCTCGAGGACTGGCTGGTGCGCTGGTTCGCCGCGGGCATGGATGCCTGGGCGCGCTCGACCGTCCTGCAGCGCGCGTCGGTCCTCGACCGCTGGATCAAGCCCTACATCGGCGGTGTGCGGCTGCGCGACCTGGGGCCCGGCCGGGTGAGCGAGTGGCGCACCGAGATCGTGGCGGTGATGAGGGCGGCAGAGAACGACAAGCCGGAGGGCGACCGGCGCTCACCGAACAAGCGGGCCAACGCCGCCATGCGCGTGCTCTCGGCGGCGCTCGCGGCGGCCCAGGGCGAGGGCCTGATCCCGTCCAACCCGTGCGCCGGCATCAAGCGGCTGCCCACGGAGACGGTGGACCGGAGGGCGCTGTCGGCCGACCAGGCGGAGCGCGTCCGGGCCGCCCTGCCCACCCAGCGCGACCGGGTGCTCTGGGGCCTGCTGTACGCCGCCGGCCTGCGGACCGAGGAAGCGCTGGCGGTGCGCTGGCGCGACTTCGTGATGCTCGACCGCACCGGGGGCCTGTTGGCGGTGGAGCGCGCCTGGACGCACGGCGAGATCCGCGACCGGGTGAAGTCCGGCCCGCCCCGGGACGTGGACATCATCGCGCCCCTGGCCGAGGACGTGCTGGCCCTGCGCGCCGAGCTGGCCCCAGTCGGGGAGGACGAGCTGGTGTGCCCGTCCCTCGGGCGCGCAGACCGGCAGGGCAGGGGGGCCCAGCCCGGGGCCGGGGGCCCCCTCGACCTGAACAACTGGCGCCCGCGCACCTTCGACCCGGCGGCCGCCGCGGCGGGGGTGCCGTGGGCCACGCCGTACACCGGCCGGCGCACCTTCATCTCGCTCATGATCCACGCCGGGGTGTCCCCGGTGCTGGTGGCCGCCAGCGTGGGGCACACCAGCGGGGAGACGATCTGGCGCCACTACGCCCGGCAGTTCGACCGGGCCCGGCGCACCGAGCCGGTGCCCCTGGACCGGGCCATCCGGGCGGCCCGCAGGCGCGTCGCGCGTGCGACGAGTGTGCGACCGATGTGCGACGGGGCGACCGTGACGCCGCTCAGGAGGGCGGCCGGAGACTAGAAAAGCCCCGCGCTAGCAGGGCTTTCTGAGGCACGCGCGGCAGGATTCGAACCTGCGACCTTTGGCTCCGGAGGCCAACGCTCTATCCACTGAGCTACGCGCGCAAGGGTGGCTAGTGTAGCCGAGGCCCGGCCATGCGCATCGCCCTGGTCTCCGACACCCACTTCCCGCGGCGGGGCGTCACCCTCCCGCCGGCCTGCGCCGCCGAGTGCCGGCGGGCCGACCTGGTGGTCCACGCCGGCGACCTGGCCGACATGGCCACGCTCGGCATGCTGCGCACGCTCGGGCCGCCGCTGGTGGCCGTGCACGGCAACGCCGACGAGCCCCGTGTGCGGCAGGCGCTGCCGGCCACCGCGGAGGTCGAGGCCGGGGGCCTGGTCATCGGCGTCGTGCACGACGCGGGGCCGGAGGCGGGGCGTCTGGCCCGGCTGCGCAGGCGGTTTCCCCGGTGCGGCCTGGTGGTGTTCGGCCACTCGCACATCGCGCTGCTCCAGCAGGACGCGGACGGCTTCCTGATCGTCAACCCGGGCAGCGCGGCCGACCGCCGGCGCCAGCCGCGGCACTCGATGGCCCTCGTGGAGGTGGACGGCCGGGGCAGGCCGGAGGTGACGTTCGTCGCGGTCGACGACCCGGCGGGGCCGCTGGACCCCTCCCTGGTGCGCCGCCCGGACACCGGAACGTAACCTCCGCGGCCGCGGCGGCTTGCCGCGAGGCATCGGGGCTACCGTGGGCCCGATCGCATGGCGACATCCAGGGGGGATGGGATGAGCAAGGCCTGGCAGATGGCGGCGGCCGGCGCGTGCGCGCTCGCGCTGGGCGGCGGGGTGCTCGCCGGCTGCGGCAGCTCCGGCGGGGGCTCCAGCACCGGCGGCGGAGGCGGCGGCTCGGGCGACACGACCGGCTCCGGGGCCACGTTCCCGGCGGCCGCCTACACCCGCTGGGGCCGTGACTCGGGGTACGCCAGCTACCAGGCCAAGGGCTCCGGCGCCGGCATCCAGGACCTCATCAACGGCCTGGTGCAGTGGGCGGGCAGCGACGCGCCCATGACCGAGCAGGAGCAGTCCGCCATGGCCTCCAAGCGGGGCGGCGCGACCCCGGTCTACTTCCCGACCCTGCTCGGCGCCGTGTCGGTGCCGGCCAACGTGAGCGGGGCCACGAAGCCGCTCAAGATCGAGTCCGCCGTGATCGGCGACATCTTCGCCGGGACCGTGACGAAGTGGAACGACCCGAAGATCGCATCCACCAACGCCGGGGTGAGCCTGCCCGACCAGCCCATCGTCGTCTGCGTGCGCGCCGACTCGTCGGGCACCAGCTACAACTTCTCGCGCTACTTGGCCCGCGAGAGCCCGGACTTCAAGGCGAAGGTCGGCGAGGGCAACAAGACCCCGGCCTGGGGCGCGCCCAACCTCGTGAAGCAGCCGGGCAACCCGGGCGTCGCCCAGTGCGTGAAGAGCAACGACAACTCGATCGGCTACGTCGACCTCGGCGACGCCCGGCAGGCGGGGCTCAAGGACAAGCTGGTCGAGGTGGGCGTCAACGGCACCTTCACGGCGCCGTCGGTGGCCACCATCCAGGCGGCCGGCGCCTCGGCTCCCGAGGACCCGGCGCTCATCATCGACCCGGGCTCGCAGACGCCGCCCAAGGGCTACCCGATCACGGTCACCACCTGGATCATCGCCTACTCCGACTACACCAAGGCCAAGGTGAAGGGCGCGATGGCCACCCAGAAGTGGCTGCAGTACGTGTACTCCTCCGGCGCCCAGCAGATCCTGCCGACCTTCGGCTTCGCCCCGCTCCCGCAGGGGGTCAAGGCGCAGGCGGCCAAGAACATCCCGAACCTCCAGGGCACGTAGGGAGGCCCCGCGGGCGGCGGTTCGCGCCGCCGCCCGCGGGCTCCGGGCCGCCGGGGGAAGTAGCATCGGCTGCCCATGGACCTGGTGGTGACGTTCCTCGGAACCGCCGCCTCCGTCCCGAGCGCCGCCCGCGGCACCTCCGCGACACTCATCACGCGCCGCGGGACCCGGTGGCTGGTCGACTGCGGCGAGGGCACGCAGCGGCAGTTCCTGCGCTCGGGGCTCGGGCTGGTGGAGCTGGACGCGGTGCTGGTGACCCACCTGCACGGCGACCACGTGCTGGGCCTGCCCGGCCTCATCAAGACCTACACGCTGCGCGACCGGGCGCGGCCCCTGCTGCTCGCCGGCCCCCCCGGCCTCGTGGCCCTGCTCACCGAGATGCGCATGGTCGTGGGCCGCCTGCCGGCCTGGCTCGAGATCGAGGAGATCGGCGCGGGCACCGTGCTGCGCGACGAGGGCGCCGGCGTCGTCGCCTTCCACACCGACCACGGCCTGCCGTCGCTGGGCTACGCCGTGGTCGAGGACCCCCGGCCCGGCCAGTTCGACGTGGCCGCCGCCCGCGCCCTGGGCGTGCCCGAGGGGCCGCTGTTCGGCACCCTGCAGCGCGGGGGCGAGGTGACCCTGGACGGCGGCCGGGTGGTGCGTCCCGACGAGGTGCTCGGGCCGCCCCGGCCGGGCCGCCGGGTGGTGGTGTCGGGCGACACGCGCCCGTGCGAGTCGACCGCCGCCGCGGCGAAGGGCGCGTCACTGCTGGTGCACGAGGCCACCTTCGCCACCGAGGACCGCTCCCGCGCGGTGGAGACCCGCCACTCCACGGCCCGCGAGGCCGCCGAGGTGGCCCGGGCGGCCGGCGTGCGCCTGCTGGCCCTCACGCACCTGTCGGCGCGGGTGCAGCCCCGCGAGGCGCGCCGGGAGGCCGAGGAGGTCTTCCCGCACGTGGTCGTGCCGCGGGACTTCGACGAGGTGGACATCCCGTTCCCCGAGCGTGGCGGGCCCGAGCTGATTCCCGCCGGGAGCGCCCGGCGCGGCGCCGGGGCGGGGGGCGGGGAGCCTCCGGCATCCGGGCGGCCTGCTACCTTCAGCACCACCGACCTTTAACCCGGTCCAGCGAGACCGGAAAGGAGCACTCGGATGATCCCAGGCGTCACGCCGGGCGGCGAAGCCGCCCCCTGCACCCGCACGGCCGCCCACCAGCCGCCCCGCGGGTAGCCCCGTGAACGGCAAGGTCCTGGTCGACGCCGACCAGTTCCGGCGCACGGTGGCACGCATCGCGCACGAGATCGTGGAGCGCCACGTCGACCCGTCCGAGGTCGCGCTGGTCGGCATCCACACGCGCGGCGTCCCGCTGGCCCGCCGGCTGCAGCGGCTCATCAAGGAGTTCACCGGCACCGAGCCCGCGCTGGGCACGGTGGACATCGCCCTGTACCGCGACGACGTCGGCGTCGGGCCGCGGAGCCGGTCGGTGGTGCCGGTGGTGGGCGAGACCCAGCTGGACTTCGACATCGCCCACCGCGCGGTGATCCTGGTGGACGACGTCCTCTACACCGGCCGGACGATCCGCGCGGCCATCGACGCGCTGTTCGACTACGGGCGGCCGCCCCTGGTGCAGCTCGCGGTGCTGGTCGACCGCGGCCACCGCGAGCTGCCGATCCGGCCGGACTACGTGGGGAAGAACCTGCCCACCGCGCGCACGGAGCGGGTGGCGGTGCGGCTGCAGGAGATCGACGGGGTCGACGAGGTGCTGCTCGAGCCGGAGGAGGCGCTCACGTGAAGCGACGGTCGCTCATCGCGATCACCGACCTGGACCGCGCGGACATCGCGCGCATCCTGCGCACCGCGAACCGGTTCGCGGAGGTCATGGGCCGGGACATCAAGAAGGTGCCGACCCTCCGGGGCCGGACGGTGGTCAACCTGTTCCTGGAGCCCTCGACCCGCACGTCCACCTCGTTCGAGCTGGCGGCCAAGCGGCTGTCGGCCGACGTCGTGTCGATCAAGGGCAGCGGGTCGAGCCTGGAGAAGGGCGAGAGCCTGAAGGACACGGTGCTCACGCTGGAGGCCTACGGCCCCGACGTGTTCGTGATGCGGCACCCGCACGTCGGGGCCTGCCGCATCGCCCAGCGCCACACCGAGGCCGCGGTGGTCAACGCCGGCGACGGCAAGGGGGAGCACCCCACGCAGGCGCTGCTCGACCTCTACACCGTCGAGCGCGAGGTGGGGCCCATCGACGGGCTGCACGTGGCCTTCGTGGGCGACGTCACCCACTCGCGGGTGGCGCGCTCGGGCATCGCCGGCTTCCGCATGATGGGCGCCGACGTGACCGTGGTGGCGCCGCCCACCCTCGTGCCCCGCGACCTCGAGGGCGCCCTGGGCGCCGAGGTCTCGGCCGACATCGGCGACATCGGCCATGCCGACGTCGTCTACGTGCTGCGCATGCAGCGCGAGCGCATGGGCGCCGGCGGCCACGTGCCCTCCCTGCGCGAGTACGCGGCGCGCTACGGGGTGAGCCACGAGCGCCTGCGCCCGGGCCAGCGGGTGATGCACGCCGGGCCCATGAACCGCGGGGTGGAGATCACCAGCGCCCTGGCCGACGACCCGTCGGCGCTCATCGAGCGGCAGGCGGCCAACGGCCTGGTGGTGCGCATGGCGGTGCTCTACGACCTGCTCGCCGAGCCCGAGGACGCCCCGACGGCGCGTGAGGCGCTCGCCGCGGTGACCGCCGCGTGAGCGGGCGCCTGGTGCAGCGGCCCGGCCCGGCCGCGGACGTCGTCATCCGGGGCGCGCGCGTGCTCGACCCGGCGGCCGGCATCGACCACGTGGGCGACCTGGTCGTGCGCGAGGGGCGCATCGGCGGGCGGCCGGACGGCCTGGAGGTCATCGACGGCAGGGGCATGGTGGTGGTGCCGGGCCTGGTGGACGTGCACGTGCACCTGCGCGTGCCCGGGCGCGAGGACTGCGAGGACATCGCCACCGGCTCCAGGGCCGCGGCGGCCGGGGGCTTCGTGACCGTGCTGGCCATGCCCAACACCCAGCCGGTGGTCGACTCGGCGGCCATCGTGGGGTCGCTCATCGAGCAGGCCGAGCGCGACGCCGTGGTGCGCGTGGGCTTCTACGCGGCCATCACCTCGGGCCAGAGGGGGGAGGGGCTCACCGAGCACGCCGAACTGGCCGAGGTGGGCGCCGTGGGCCTGTCCGACGACGGGCACCCGGTGGTGTCGGCCCTGCTCATGCGCCGGGCCCTGCAGTACCAGCGCGCGGCCGGGCTGCCGCTGGTGCTGCACGAGGAGGAGCCCACGCTCTCGGCGGGCGGCGTAATGCACGAGGGCGCCGTGGCCACCCGCCTGGGCCTGGGCGGCATCCCCTCGGTGTCGGAGAGCGTGCAGGTGGCCCGCGACCTGGCCCTGGCCGAGTACGAGGGCGCCCGCGTGCACATCTGCCACGTCTCGGCCGGAGAGACGGTCGAGGAGGTGCGCCGCGCGAAGGCCCGCGGGGTGCGGGTGACCGCCGAGGTCACGCCCCACCACCTGTGCCTGACCGACGCCATGATCGAGCCGGAGACCGACCCGGCCCGGCACAAGATGAACCCGCCGCTGCGCGACGAGCGCGACCGGCGGGCGCTCATCGCCGGGCTGCTGGACGGCACCCTGGACTGCATCGCCACCGACCACGCGCCCCATGCGGCGCAGGAGAAGGAGGCCCCGTTCGAGGAGGCGCCGTTCGGCGTCATCGGGCTCGAGACGGCCTTCGCCTCGTGCTACACCCACCTCGTGCTGCCCGGCCTGGTGCCGCTGGAGACGCTCGTGCGCCGCATGAGCACCGACGCGGCGGCCTGCCTGGACATCCCCGTGCCCACCCTCTCCGACGGCGCGGTGGCCGACCTGGCCCTCATCGACCTCGAGGCCCGCGAGCGGGTGGGCGAGCGCGGCTACCAGAGCCGCTCGTCCAACTGCGCGTTCGCCGGCGAGGACCTCGCGGGGCGGGTCGTGCTCACCCTGGCCGGCGGCCAGATCGCGTGGAGGAGGACCCCGTGAGCGGCCACCCCGCCATCCTGCGCAGGGGCGAGACCGGCCTCATCCTGATCGACGTGCAGGAGGCCTTCCGCCCGGTCATCGACGGCTTCGACCGCGTGGTGGCGAACTGCGGCATCCTGCTCGAGGGCTTCGGCGTGCTGGACCGCCCGGTGCTGGTGAGCGAGCAGTACCCGCAGGGCCTGGGGCACACCGTGCCCGAGCTCGAGGACCGCATCCCCGAGGGGGCGGCCCGGGTGGAGAAGATGCGCTTCAGCGCGTGCGGCGTGACCCCGTTCGACGAGGCCCTGCAGGCGGCCGGGTGCTCCACGTGGGTGGTGGCCGGCATCGAGACCCACGTGTGCGTGAACCAGACCGTGCACGACCTGCTGGCCCGCGGGTTCCAGGTGCACGTGGCGGCCGACGCGGTCAGCTCGCGCACCGCGGCCAACCGCGAGGCGGCCCTGGAGAAGATGACCGCCGACGGGGCCCGCCAGACGACCGCCGAGATGGCGCTGTTCGAGATGCTCGAGGTGGCCGGCACGCCGGAGTTCAAGGCGATCTCGAAGCTGGTCCGCTAGCGGATGGCGATCGTGGTCACCGAGGACGGCCTCGTGCTCGAGGCCGTCTCCGCCGGCGCGCCCGGGACCCGGCTGGGCGAGATGGTGTTCACCACCGGCATGACCGGCTACCAGGAGGCCGTCACCGACCCCTCCTACCTGGGCCAGGTGCTGTGCTTCGCGGCCCCCATGGTGGGCAACTACGGCACCGGCGAGGCCACCCGGGAGAGCGGCCGGGTGTGGCCCGAGGCGGTGGTCGCGGCCCGGCTGGGCGACGCCCCCGGGGCCGCGGGGCCGGTGGGCTTCCGCTCCTGGCTGCGCGAGCACGGCGTGGTCGCGGTGGAGGACGCCGACACCCGCCGCCTGGTGCGCCACCTGCGCGACCGCGGGGCCATGCGCGGCGGCGTGTCCACCGAGCTCGGCCCCGAGGAGCTGCTGGCCCGCGTGCGGGCCCACCCCGTGCTGGACGGCCGCGACCTGGCCTCCGAGGCCGCCGGCGAGCGCCGCACGCTGGGCGGGGACGGCCCCCGGGTGGTGGCCTTCGACTGCGGCATGAAGGCCAGCATCGCCCGGCGCCTGGTGGCGGCCGGGCTGCGCCTGGAGGTGGTGCCCGCGGGCACGACGGCCGAGCAGGCCCTCGCGCTGGACCCCGATGCGGTGTTCCTGTCCAACGGGCCCGGCGACCCGGCGGCGGTCACGCCGGTCATCGAGGCGGTGCGGGGCGTGCTGGGCCGGGTGCCGGTGTTCGGCATCTGCCTGGGCCACCAGATGCTCGCCCACGCGCTGGGCCTTCAGACCGAGAAGCTGCCCTTCGGCCACCGGGGGGCCAACCACCCGGTGCGCCGGGCGGAGGACGGCGGGGTCGAGATCACCGTGCAGAACCACGGCTACGCGGTGCGGGCCGACACGCTGCCCGACGGGGTGCGGGTGACCCGCACCAGCCTGTTCGACGGGTCGGTGGAGGGGCTGGAGGCGCCGGAGCTCCGCGCCTGGTCCGTGCAGTACCACCCCGAGGCCAGCCCGGGGCCGCACGACGCGGCCTACCTCTTCGCCCGCTTCGCGCGCGGGCTCGGGGCGGCGGCCTGATGCCCCGCCGGGACGACATCCACACGATCCTGGTGCTGGGCAGCGGGCCCATCGTCATCGGGCAGGCCGGCGAGTTCGACTACTCGGGCACCCAGGCCTGCAAGGCCCTGCGCGAGGAGGGCTACCGGGTGGTGCTGGTCAACTCCAACCCGGCCACGATCATGACCGACCCCGGGGTGGCCGACCGCACGTACGTCGAGCCGCTCGACGTGGAGGCCGTGGAGCAGGTCATCGCGCGCGAGCACCCCGATGCCCTCCTGCCCACCCTGGGCGGCCAGACCGCGCTCAACCTGGCCATGGACCTGCACCAGGCCGGCGTGCTGGAGCGCCACGGCGTGGAGCTCATCGGCGCCGACGCCGACGCCATCCACCGCGCCGAGGACCGCGACGCGTTCAAGGACTGCATGCGCGCGGCCGGGCTGGACGTGCTGGAGAGCCGCATCGTCACGGACGTGGCCGGCGCCCGCGCGGCGGCGGCCGAGCTGGGCTACCCGGTCATCCTGCGCCCGGCCTTCACCCTGGGCGGCGAGGGCGGCGGGGTGGCCGCCGGCCCCGGGGCGATCGACGACGTGGTGGCCCGGGCGCTCGACGCGAGCCCCATCCGCCAGGTGCTCCTGGAGCGCTCGGTCATCGGCTGGGACGAGATCGAGCTCGAGGTGGTGCGCGACCGCCGGGACAACGCGGTGATCGTCTGCACCATCGAGAACCTCGACCCCATGGGCGTCCACACCGGCGACTCGGTGACCGTGGCGCCGGCCATGACCCTGACCGACCCCGAGCAGCAGCGCCTGCGCGACGCGGCCATCGCGGTCATCCGCGCGGTGGGCGTGGACACCGGCGGGGCCAACGTGCAGTTCGCGATGAACCGCGCGACCGGCGAGATGGTGGTCATCGAGATGAACCCCCGCGTGTCGCGGTCTTCGGCCCTGGCCTCGAAGGCCACCGGGTTCCCCATCGCCAAGATCGCCGCCCGCCTGGCCGTCGGGTACACGCTCGACGAGCTGCCCAACGACATCACCGGCGTCACCCCGGCCTCGTTCGAGCCCACGCTGGACTACGTGGCGATCAAGTTCCCCCGCTTCGCCTTCGAGAAGCTCGCCGAGCAGCGGGTGAGCCTGACCACCCACATGCAGAGCGTGGGCGAGGTGCTGACCCTCGGGCGCACCTTCGCCGAGGCGTTCGGCAAGGGGCTCTCGGCCCGCGAGCTGGACGCCCGCTTCGAGCCGCCGGCCTCGGTGGCCGACGCCCTGGAGCGGCTGGGCCAGGCCTCCTGGGACCGCTTCGACCTCATGATGTGGGCCGGCGCCCGGGGCGTGCCGGCCGAGGCGCT